>ERZ1292630.79-Hain-H41-02um-R3-79-length-107907-cov-18_pt3 | contig 44530 bp, 54 predicted proteins | sample MGYA00564408_ERZ1292630 | MGnify/ENA primary metagenome ERZ1292630 (study PRJEB36523, sample SAMEA6512641) | groundwater metagenome | collected 2019-01-08 | study: AquaDiva: Metagenomics assemblies of 32 groundwater samples
GCCGGTACATGATCGAGAAGCCGTTGCCGGTGATGACGTGGCAGCTGCACGCCTCGAAGTCGAACTCCTCAGAGCCAGTGGAGAGGGCGAGAATCTCGCCGACCGTGTCGCCCCGAAGAAAGAGGATCGCGCCGTTGTAAATCCAGTTGGACGTGGTGCGGTACCGGCCCATGCCGGCGTTCGTCGTTCCCGTCTGAGCGCGACCGACGCTGAGGTAGCCTGCGGCGACAGCGAAGCCGGCCGTGGCGCCGGAGCCGGTCGCCTCGCCCACGATGTGGCCGCTGCCCATCGCACCTTCGAACGTTTCATCGAAGATGATTTTTCGATTCTTGCCGCGGAAGAGAGCGTCGTATTTGGTGCTAGCCAAGAAGCCGGTGAGTCCCTCGGTCGCGACCGCGTGCTGCGTGCCTCCACCTCGCACGCCGTGCTGAGCATCCGAAGCGAGGACACCGACCTGGATGTCGTTCGCGTTCACGACGATCGAAGCATCGGCATTCGCGATCACATCGATCGTCACATCGCCGGAGAGCGCCCCGCCCCCCGTCGTTCCAGCGCCCGCGATCACCTGCCGCGTGTTCATCACGGCACCGGCAGCTGCGACGTTCGTCGAATCGGTGACGTCGGCGAGCGCCTCGATGGCGTCCAGCTTCGTCTTGTCCGCCGCGCTCATCGAGCCGTGGTACGTGGCCGACGCGGCACCGAGCGGCACTGCCAGCGGCACCCAGCGCGCGTGCGTGCCGCTGTAGAAGAGCACGCAGATCGAGCCAGCAGGAACGATGGTGTCGTCACCTCGAGGATCGGCGAGGAACCGATTCGATGCGGTGCTCACCGCATCGGCCTTCAAGATGAGGGCGAAGATGCCCATGTTGTGGAGGATGAGCACGCGACCCGGAGCACCTCCGGCGATGCCAGTGATCGTCCTCTGCGCATCCTCATCGAGTCGCCAGAACGTCGCGTCGGCGTTCCCGGTCGGCGCGTAGTTGTTCTGGTCAGCGGTGATCTGCGGTGGCGTGATCGTGCCCGAGAGCTGAAGCAACGTCGGGAGCAGGCCTCGACGCAGAGAGCCCACGGTCAGGCCATCGGTCAGCCCGATCTCCGGGTAGACCTCGTTCACGATGCGCGTGATCAGGTTGTTCCAGAACAGGCTCTTGATGTCGGTCGTCAGGTCGTAGGGTGCCGCCGTGTCGATCTTGCTCTGACCAAGCGAGCTCTCGTCCTGAGCGGGAAACGTAGTGATGGGCATCGCGTCTTAGACCAGGGCGAGCCCGGTCTCTCCGTTCAGGATGGTGATGGTGCCGAGCTCGGGGAAGTTGAAGGTCCCGATGACGACGTCTTCCTGCGAACCCTCGAGGAGGAAGCCGGCAGGTCCCGGATCGATCTTCTTCACGCCCGTGGTGTCGCGAACGATGTTGAAGATGTCGCTCCACGCGATGGTGCCCGGGTCGCCGTCCTCGGTCGTCAGGTAGTAGCCGAAGTCGACACCGACCGTGAGCCCCGCGTCGACATCCTCTTCGGCCGGCGTGATCGCGAACGCGCGCGCGAGTCGGTCCCGGATCGCCGCGTCGACGGTCGCCGCGACGGCACCCTTGGCGAGGTAGACCATCGCCTGGATATCGATCGTCGAGAACGGCGTCGCCTGAACCTCGACGTCGAACGTCAGCGTGTTGGGGTACGTCTCGGTGACCATCGTGAGGACCTGGGCCTTGAGGTCTTCGCTCGGAGCTCCGCCACCCTCCGGGATGATGAACAGGATCCCGGCGTTCTCCGCGATCCCGTCTTCCTGGTCGCTCGTGAGCATCAACGCTCGAGCGACGCCAGCGACGCGGAGCGCGTTGATCTCGTAGTCCTCTCGCGCGACCGTCCGTTCCTGAACGCGAAGGCGCTGAGGGGCCAGTAGCCGGATCTCTTCGATGCTCTGCCGGTCGAGCGCCGGAGTGCTCGCCTCGGGGTTGGTGACCTCGACGCGCGCCGCGTTGCCGAACTCGTCCGTGAACGAGCCTTCGATCTTCACGACCTTGTCGGCTTCGACGCGACCCGAGGCGCCACCACCGACCTTGTAGGTCGCCTGGATCGTGCCGGCGGGAATCGTCCCGCTCGAGCCGTTGCCGAACCGGACGATGGCGCGGTCGTTCTGATCGACGACGAGCGTGTAGTGCCGATCCGAAGCAGTGCTCTCGAGGAGGTTCTCGACCTGGGTGTAGGCACCGTTCGCCGCGACCAGCTCGAGCGAATCGTCGAGGTACGGGCGCCCGGTGAAGCGAAGCTCCTGGTTGGGCAGGCCCGTGGAAGAGAAGACCTCCTCGCGGAGCTCCGCGTTTTCGGCCTGCACCGTGACGGGTCCGGTCGTGCCCGCCAGGATCGTCACGTCCGTGATGGTCTCGAAGATCACCGGGCTCGAGGCGCTCTCGGTCTTCGTACGGCTCCGCGCCGCGATGAGCGTGTCCCCGACGACAGCGAAGGCGAGAGAGATCGCTAGCTCGACCTGGCTCGCCGTGTTCCCGCGCGGCTCGAAGCCGATGAGCTTGCAGAGCGCGAGGATGTTCTTCCTCTGCGTGACCCTGCCCCAGAAGGCCTCGGCCGCTTGCGCGTCCTGGTACTTGGTGAGCACGTCGGAGATGAACGCGAAGAGCTCCTTGAGGATGTTCCCGAAGGAAGCCTTCTCCTTGTCGGACCACTGCGGGAACGCTGCATCGATGAGGTTGTCGAGCCGCGCGTTGATCGCGTCGAAGTCCTTGTCGGTGTAGTCCGTGCTCGGTCCGAGAATCGCCACGGGCGGATGATAGCCCGACGCGGAAGCCCGGGCGAGACCCTACGGAGTACCCATCGCGGTCAGAGCGACCGACGTATCGCCGGAACCAAGGACCTGCCCGCCGCGCGCGATGGCCTGCCAGAAGATGCGGAGCGAGGAGATGGTCTCTTCGCCATTCGGATCCTTCTTCTGCTCAAGCACCGTCCTGGTCACGCGCACCCCGGGGATCCAACGCGCAACCGCGTCAACCGTCCACTGGTTGAGGAGCGCCTCGAGCACGTCGTCGTTGTTCCGGTGCCGAGCGTGAGGGATGAGACCTCCGAAGTCGGTCCGCCAGAGAAGCTCTCCCTGCGTCGTCGATGAGCTGCAGCGCGTGCCGACGACCTGCGCGATCCAGCTGTTGATGAGCTTGACGCCCTCTCCGCTCTCGAAGTCGCTCGCTCCACGCCGGAACGGAGCAAGGATCCCGCGCTTCGTCCCGCCGACGACGCCCGCGAACAGCGCTGCTGCATCCTCTTCGCTCATGCCGGGATGGTAGCTCAGACCGGGATGGAGCCGCGAAAGGTCTGGAGGACCACGACCGCCGCGTCGAGCGCGTCGACCGCGTCCTGCGTGCTCCCTGCCGTCACGTCGACGTCGACCGAGACGCCTCCGAGCCCGATCAGCCCGCCGAACGTAGTAGCGATCCCGAGCAGCGGCCCGGCGCCGGCAAGGCTCTGCGCGACGTCCCCTTTCTGGATCGCTACGGCGGCAGTCGCGGCCGCCGTGATCGTCAAGAGCGCAGCGCCCGGACCTGCCGGGAGCGTGGCGGCATGAGCTGTCGCCGCGGCGATCCGCGCTTCCTGCGCGGCGATTGTGCCGAGCTCGAGCGCGAGACCGCTAAGAAGCGCGATGGCCGCATCGATGACCCCGATGAGCATCAAGGGAACCGAGAGCTGCGGGATGAGAGACCCAAGCCGGGTGATCTTCGCGACGAGATCCGTGATCGCGTCGACCAGCGCCCCCGGGTTCGTGATGAGCCCCGGCACTGCCTCAGCGAACGCCTTTACCGCGAGCAGGGCGTCGATGATGGAGAAGACGGGCCCGAGGGGGGCCATGGCAGGCCCAGCCGCCTCGACGAGGGCTAGCGCCTGCGAGAGGCTGGTCGCCCCCACCTGCGTCGCCACGCCCGCCACCACGAGTCCACCCGGGAGCGAGAGCCGTAGCGGAGGTGCCGAGGCAGCGGGGACCGGGACGGTGGGCGGGGTAACGGGCATGGGCTCCTCATCGGATCGGACCGGCCCCGGGGATCACCGGGCGTCCGAGAATCGTACAGGTGAGCGCCTGGATGTCGACGGCGCCCGTGCTCGTGATCTTGACCGAGACCGTGCCCTTGACCTCGAGGCTCATCGTCGTTCGATCGTAGACGAACCCGTCCCCGGTGACCTTGTCGCGGAGCTCCATCGCTTCCTGCCCGGCGCGACCGTCGAACAGCAAGAGGTGATCCTCGGTCTCCCAGACGTGGATGTCCGGAGCTCCCTCGACGCTCGCTGCCTGGACCGCGGTCGGCCCCTGCCCTGCTCCGCCAGGTGCGGTGAAGTGCCCGGGTACGTAGAAGGGGCGGTCGAGATCGCCCATGAGCCACCAGACCCCGACCATGGCGCCGAGGTCAGGCACCGAAAAGAAACCGCGCCCGTTCCCTCGGCTCATCGAGAGCGGGAACGCCCACTCGGTCTCGTCGCAGATTCCCGGCACGGTGACGCGCACGCGACCGATCTTGAGCGGGTCGCGCCGGTTGGTCACGCGCCCGTTGTAGAGCGCGAGCCGCGGCGGGATCGGGTTGTCCGGATCGTTCTCCATCAGCCTCCGCTCCTTCGATCCCTGTACTCGGTTCGCGTTGCCCGTGTCTCCGGATCGACGACGAGATGCGCCTCGAGCGGCTCTCCCTCCTCGGCTCCTCCCTCGGCGCCTTCGACCGCGGGCTCGGCGTTCGGCCTTCCGCTCGAAGCAGGCCCAGGCTCGAGGAGCTCGAGCCCGCGCGCCGCGCGGCTCTCGGTCGAGTGCCCACCATCGCCGTCGCTGATCAGCTCGAGATCGTCGAGGTACCCGCCGCCCGTGATGATGTGCTCCACGCTCTTGACGTAGTAGCGCGTCGAGAGGCGCCGGCTCATGCCACGCGTCTCGATGACCGTCTTCGCGAGCAGGGACGGGTCGCCGATGATCTGCATCTTCATCTTGATGGCGGTCTGCTGCACGCGCCTGAACCGACCTACCGCTTCGCGGCGCGCGGAAGCGGCATCGGGCGCGCTCGTCGGGAGCGTCTCTTCGCTTCCCGTGATGACCTCGGTTCGCGTTGCCCGCGTCTCCGGATCGACGACGATGCGGATCGGCGAGAGCGTGTCGCGGTCCGAATCGCTCGCGTCGTCCGCCATCTCGTCGATGTCTGCTCCCTCGAGAGGGTCGATCCCACGCCGGCGCACTCGACCTGGGCGGGCCGTGATGTCGTTGTCGACGTTGAAGCTGATGATGTCGCCCTGGTTCGGATCGGTGAAGTAGTGGAGCACGCGAACCGGCCGAGCTCCGACGCGGCGCCGGTGCCAGTGGAAGCCGGTCTGGTCGACGTAGAACTCGAAGCCCTCTTGGCGAGCAAGGCGGACGATGAGCTGCGCGTCGGTGAGCCCTGCCTGGGCGATGCGCGGGTAGATGACCGGCGTCTCGTCGATGTCTAGGACCTCGTCCCCATACCCCGCCTCGTTCGCGATCTGGCGGATCACATCCGAGCGCCGAACGTTCTCGAAGAAGCGCGAGCGCGTCTCTCGATGAAGCAGGATCGACTCGGCAAGGCACTCGACCTTCAGCGTCGTCCCGCCGGTGATCCGGGTGACGACGCAGATCCGTGCCGGCGCCATGTTGTTCGAGTATCCCCACGAGACCTGGAGCTGCATCCCTTTCCGGAACGCGGGGTCATCGAAGAGCTCGAGGTTGTAGTTGTCGAAGGAGAGCGAGAGCTTGTCGGCTCGGCGCTCCTCGTCCTTGTACCGGAGCTCGGTGACCCGCGCGCCGAAGTCGTCGATGCGCGTTGCTGGGCCGCGGTCGCCATCGGGAAGACAGCTCACGAAGAAGCGCGGATTGGTCCTGCGGATGATCGCGGGCACGAGTCAGCTCATCAGGCGACGGCGTCGCTCCGAAAAGACCTCGTCGTTGAGCGTCCGGAGAGACGGGATCACGAGCACGCGCCCGACCTCGAGCACGATGGTGGGGTCGTGGATCGGAGCCGGCTGGAAGTCGGCGATCACCCACCAGAGTCCGCACGCGCGCGGGAGCGGTGAGAAATACTTCCCGGCGAGCGTGAAGAGGCTGTCGCCCTGCCGCACGACGTGCTCCCGGTTGTCCTCGAAGACCCTGAAGCGGTAGGGCTCCTCGCCGTACAGCATCAGAGCGCCCTCCGCGTCCTGAGTCGCGTACGCGAACGAGTACCTGGAGAGACGCCGGGGAGCCACGAACGCAGCGTAGCAGCCGGCTAGGCGCCCACGCTACGTGCTCTCGACGCCTCCGCCCGAGGAGCTTCGGCGCGTGCCGTGGCGCCGCACGTCATCGCTCGTGAGGCGGATGTCCCGGATCTCCTCGATGGTCACGCTCGCCATGCTCCTCGAGATCTGCCCGCCAACCGTGAACTGCGAATGGACGAAGCGCAGGTGCGTGATGACGCAGGTGAAGGTCCAGACCCGGGGCCAGACGAAGAGCACGCGCGGCGGAGCTCCATCGTCGATGGTTCCCGCGTCGCCCTTCGGGTAGCACAGGCTCTGGAGGAACCTCCGGAAGTCCTCGACGCGCTCTCGCTCACCAGGCGTGTGCCCCACCGAGTAGAGGTCGAACTGGAGCCCCTCGTTCCCCGTGTTCGAGTACTGCAAGGGCTGATGGCTCATGCCGGGGATCACCAGCCGCGAGTACGCGACCTGGATCTCTTCGGTGACCTGCTCCGGATTGAAGAGCGCCTCGAAGTCCTCGCCGGTCGAGAGGTCGATGAGGTGAAGGCGAGCCGGGGTAACGATCGCGGCGGACATCGTCATGGGCTCACTCCTCCGCCGTGGTCAGACCAAAGGACGCCGCCGTGTCCCGGCGCTCGCCCCGCCCTGACGCGCGCGCGATCGCTTCGCCGTCGACGTTCAGGGAGAGGTTCCAGGGCTCCGCGGCGCGGTCGGCCGCTTGCCGCTCGAGCAGACCGGCCACGCCAGCCAGCGCGGCGTCCGTACGGGCGTCAGAACGACCGCGCGCTTCCGCATCGACTCCGGCAGGGAAGATCCCGGCACGAGCCGTAGAGACCTCGGAGGAGCGCGCGTCGATGGCACCGAGCCGGCCATCCGCCCGTTCCCGAGCGATGTCCCCTGCCGCGATGAGGTGAATCAGGCCGGACGGTCGGAGCTCCGGAGGGACCATCGAGGCAAGGGAGCCGAGTCCCGCGATCATCGACTCGATGAGGTACATGAACCCGTCGAGGATGTTCAGGAAGAAGCTCTCCATCGCCGTGCCGACGAAGGTGAAGATCCGGGGGAGCGCCTCGAAGAGCTGCACGAGCCCGCGCATCGCCCAGACGATGCCGCCGATGAGCCCGATCGCGAGGTCGAGCGAGAAGATGAAGAAGTCGAGCGCGCCCCCGGCGACGAAGCCGAGCACCTGCCCGAGCCCCATCACGGCGTTGCCGCCTTCCGCGCCGGTGTCGCTCATCACGCCGAGATCGACGAGGAGCCCGGTCAGCTGCTCACCAAGGAACTGAAGCGACGGCGCGAGATGCTCGAAGCCCGGCGTGACCCCGCTGAAGAACTCCTGCCAGCCCACGGTGAAGTCGGTCAGGAACCGAGCTCCCTCGGTGAGCATGTTGATCATGACCTCGAGCACGCCGGCGAGGAACGCGCCGATGCGAGCGCCGCGGTTCGCGAACTCCTCGCTCGGCATGCCGGCGACCGCTTCACGGCCCTCGGTTCCGACGAATCCGAGCGCGACGCCAAGACGTTCGAAGGCGGACATCATCCGCTCGACCGCGGGGCCTAGCGTGCTGAGCCCCGCCTCGAACCCGATCCCGATGCCGCGGAAGAACTGAACGATGCGGAACCCGATCGCGTAGATGTCGATCAGGAAACTGAGCAAGCCCTCGTTGTCCGGACGCGAGAGCTCCTCCGCGACGGCGCCCGTGAGCTCCCCAGTCGTGAAGAGCTGCACGAGCCCTCGGAAGCCGAGGCGCACCATCTCGATGTTCCGCTGCACCGCGAAGGCAAACTCCGCGTTCGTCTCGATGAGCCGCTGGAACGCGTAGCCCAGCGCGAACACCGATGCGGCGATGAGCGCGAACGGCGCCATCGCGAGGAGCAGGCCACCGACCGCCGAAGCGATGGCGGTGACGAACGGAGCAAGGATCGCGATCGCTGCTCCCACGGCGATGATCCCGCCAAGAGCAAACGCGAGCCCGCCCATGGCAACGACGACGGTCGCCATCGCGCCGCGGACCTCTACGGGGATCTCGTTGAAGACCGCGATGGCGCGGTTCACGACGGCGATGGTGCCTTCGATGTACGGGCGGAGCCCGCGCACGAACCCTTCACCAACGACGACACCAAGCGTCTGAAGCGAGCCACGAAGAAGGGTCTGCTGTCCTTCGAACGTGTCGAGCAGCCGACTCGTGAACTCCTCCGCAGCGCCGTCCGCATTGACCATCGAGTCGCGGAGGAAATCGATCGCGTCCGCTCCTCGATGAAGCGTGCCCTCTGAGTCGGTGACGCCTGCACGAAGCGAATCGTAAACGCCGGTGACGGCACCGACGCCGAACCTCGAGAAGAGCTCGACCGCCGCGGCAGTACGCTCCGCGGGATCCGCGAACCGCTCCTCGAGCGCCGTGCCCGCCTCGAACGCGATGTCCATGAAGCGGCGGAAGTGAAGCTCACCGTCATCACCGATCTCCGTGAGCGAAACGCCGAGACGATCCCGGATCTCATCTGCCCGAGACGCCATGAACGTCAGGGCCGAAGAGACGCTCTGAGACGCGACGCTGACATCGACACCGGTGTTTCGAAGAAGACCGATGCTCGGAAGCATTTCGTCGATCGACTGGTGCGTCAGACGCGCGCCGCGCGCGACGGTACCGATCGCGAGCTCCATGTCCCCGGCGGCGAGTGCGGTCATGTTCGTGATCCGAAGGAGCTGGTCAGCGACCATCGCCTGGTCCTCGACGGCGATGCCGAAGACGTGGATCGCTGCGGTGACGCTCATCGCCGCTTCTTCGACTCCGATCATGCCTCCGGCGGCAAGGTCGAGAACCGGCGTGAGCAACCGGATCGAAGTCTCCGTGTTGAAGCCCTGCTGGGCGAGAGCTCCGAGCCCCTCGACCGCTTCGGTCGGAGAGAACTGCGTCGCGATGCCTGCCGCGATCGCGGCTTCGCGGAGCGCGGCAAGGTCGTCCACGTCCGCTCGAGCGATGGCGCCGACTCGAGCTAGCTCCTGCTCGAAGCCCGACGCCGCTTCCGCTAGACCGAACGCGCCGGCGAGCGTTGCCGCTCCCGCACCCATGATCGCGAGACCGGCACCCATGACGGCGAAGTTGCGCGCGTAGCTCGCCTGAGCCCGCATCGCGTTCCGGTCCATCGCGCCGAACGCTCCACCGACGCGCGTGATCGTACCCGTCGCGAGATCGCGAGCCGTGAAGACGAAGCCCAGGCCGAGGTTGTTGAGCGCCACGCCTCAGCAGGGTAGCAGCGCCCCCGGGCTCGAGGCGAGCGCTCTACTTCGAGTGAGCTCGGCGGAGCGCTGCAGCCTCGGCCTGGCGCCTTCTATCGACCTCCTCGATGAGCGCGATCAAGTCGTCCCATTCAAGGTTCCAGGCCTCGTCCCAGGTGATGCTGAGACCCGACCCGCCGTGCTGCGTCCAGAGCACGTCGACGACGCGCTCGAGCACATCCTTCTCGTCCACGTACGGGTAGAGGGTCTCTACCGCGGAGGCGAGCGTGATCAGTCCGCGTCGCTCGTCCCCATGCCGGGACCGCGCGGAATCCAGAAGTCCTTCGAGCCGAAAGGGAGCTCGACCTTCGTCGTACCTCCGCACTGCGGCTTTTCGGAGTGCACCACTTCGAGAGTCGTCTCGATGCCGCCTGCCGTCGCTTCGAGCGCGGCGCCGACCCGCAGCATCAGATCCGCATCGAGGTCCTCGTACCACTCACGAGGGTCCTTCGGGGCTGGCTCGATCCGCGAGAAGCGCGCGAGGGCGCCATCGAGCAGGGGATCGAACGGGTGCTTGCGCGTCCGCTTGTCGGTCTTCTCGAGGCGGTCGAGATGGTTCCGGATCCGCTCCTCCTCCGCGCCGGTCATCAGGCGGAAGAAGACGCGATGGTCGCCGAGGTCCACCTCGAGCTCCTTCTTGTCGACGAAGGCAGCGATGCTCGTCGGGGGGTAGGGCACGACCGGCAGGTCCTTGAGGTTGACCGTCCAGCCGACTTCGCCGCGGCAGACCGCGCAGGTCACGTCGAACTCGAAGGGCTGCGGGTGCGTCGCGCGCCGGATCCCGAGGAGCGCCGCGAACCGGTCACCCTGAAGCGCCTTCTTCCAGTCGAAGACGGTTCCGGGAGACCAGCTCCCGACGTATGCCGGTCCGGGGTCGATGACCTCCGAGGCGCAAGCCCCGAGGAAGGCCTCGAAGACCTCCCCAGTCTCGAGCGCCTTCCGGTTCCCGAGGAGCTTGAACTGGCGAACCTTGAGCTTGCTGACGCGGACACGGAGCCCGCTCGGGCAGCTGACGATGTTGTCTTCCAAGTACCTGTCTCCCTGCTTCACGCCCCGACTTGGGTGCGTGCTTGAGGGGGCAGGGTAACAGGAAGACGACGACGCGCAGCTACGTGTCTACCCGGGTGGACGCGCTCAGGGGCGAAGCACCGGCTCGAAGTAGTCGATGGCGAGCGTCACGCTGGTCATCACCTTCTCGTCGGTGGTCATGTCCCACTCGCCGGCGACGAACTTGATCGGCCACGCGTTGAAGACCGTCCAGCGCTGCAGGATGGTGTCGTCGCGATCGAGCTGCACGATGTCGAACGTCCGCTTGTAGGCGGAGTCCGGAGCACCAGCACCACCGAGACCTGCCGAGGCGCGCGCGGTCTTCTCGAACCAGAGGTAGAGCTCCAGGTCCTTCGTCGCGCCGCGCTCGAGCGTGATGTCGGGGAAGCTCAGGCGACCCGGGCTCTTGTTCGGGATGAGCGACCCGCCTTCGTGGTGCTCGATCTTGGCGAGCTCCGCCGAAAGCTCGGAGCACTTCTGAAAGCCCGCGTAGGTGATCTCGTCGATCTCCACGAGGAACTTGAACTTGTTGTAGTAGGACCGCGGGGACCCGATGACCGGCATGGCTCTGACTCCTTAGAGGTGGGTGATCTCAGCTCGCAGCGAGCTCGGCCTCGAGGGCACGGGTGTCCTGAGAGAACGCGACGATGATGAACTCGGCAGGCTTCTGCGTCGCGAGACCGACGCGACCCTTGAGCTTGCCGGCGAAGACGACGCTGTCCGGGTTGAGCCCGGGCCCGAAGTCGACGAAGAACGCGGTGTCGGGGTTCTTCGTCCGGAACGCGCCGAGCTTCATCTCGCCGATGAGGAAGAGCCGCACGGTGCGGTCGACCTCGGCGCGAAGGCTCTCGTCGTTGTTCCGGTGCCGAGCGAACTCGAGCCCCTTCTTGATGCTCTGCTCGATGAAGATGACGCCGCGACGCTCGGAGAGGTAGGGAAAGTTCCCGTTCGCCTTGAGCGTGCGCGCGCCGTCGATGAAGCGCGGCAGGCCGACACCCGACGTGAGCGGGTTGATCCGCTTCGGGAAGACCAGGTCGCGCTTGCGCTCGTCGAGCGTCTCGTCGGTCTCGAAGCCGAGGCACGAGCGCATGATGCCGCGCTCGATCCCTGCCGCGGGCTGGTAGACGCCGCCCTCGGGCACGTCGCCGCGCGCGAGCACGCCAGCGATGACGCCGGTCGGCGGGATGGTGATGTTCGCCTCGTTGCCGAAGATCGCGGCGCTCGGGTTGAGCACCTTGATGCGCGGCCAGAACATCGCACCGAACTCGGAGGAGTTGAGGAGCGCCGCCGTGCTGGTCACGTAGGTGATGATCTGCGCCGCGGTCTGAGACGCGGGCGGATCGAAGAGCGCGACCATCGAGCCCTTACGCCAGACCTCGGCGTACGTGAGCATCGCGTTCTGAACCGCGCTCGTCGCGCGATCCGGAACGATGAGGATCGAGACGCTCTCGGCGAGGTCGAGCCCGTAGAGCCCGGTCTTGCCCGCCGAGCTCCCGACGAAGTCGACGTCGGCCAGGGAGGTGAGACCGTCGTCGCCGCCGGTGAGCAGGCCGCTCGTGGCGTTCTCCGGCCGCTTCTGCGTCGCGGTGCCCGCGAGCGCGAGGTCCGTGACGACGATGAACGCGGAGCCCGTGTCGTCGTCGTTGATGATGGTCTCGACGAAGCGCTCCGCGTCGGGGTCCATCGTGAGCGAGGTGAAGGTCTCGACCACGACGCCATCGTCGAGCACGGCGAGATCGAACGCTTCGGCATCGCCGCTCGAGCCGGCCGAGATGACGATCTGGAGCGTGTTCGCATACGCGCCGTCGTACTTGCCATCGACGGTGAGCGTGTCCTGAGACGCTCCGGCGCTGCCCGAGTGCGTCGCGTTGTCGAAGCCGAACTCGTCGTCGGCCGTCGAGCTCGCGCCGACGAGCACGCTCGAGGAGCCGCCCGTGGTGTTGCTCGAGATGCGAGCCGCGCCACCCGAGGAGGTCACCGTGCATCCCGCGACATCCGCCTCGATGCGAGTCTTCGCTTCGGTGAAGGTGACTGCCTCGATGTCCGAGACGTCGCCGGTGCCTGCGATGTTGCCGGTCGTGAAGCCGAGCACGCCGTTCGCGGAACCGCCGGTCACGTTGACGCCCGAGCCAGTGCCACGACGGTCGCTCGTGATGGTCACCTTGGTTCCGCCCGAGGTCACGGTCGCGAGCGCGCCGGTGATCTTGGCGTTGATGACCGCGGCGACCTCTTCTGCCGTCGCGGCACCGATCGCAACGAACTCGCCGGTGAGGAACGAGATCGTCTGCACCGCTCCGCCGTCGATCGAGACGGTCAGCGTCTGAGCGTTGACGATGACGAAGTTCTCCGCGGCAGACTCGCGCGCGGCGGCCGCCGCATCGAAGGTCGCGGTCGCCGGAGCGCCGCCATCGATCGTGATCACGAGCGTGTCGCCGGGAGTCAGATCCCAGGGGCCGATGTTCGCGCCGAGCGAGGAGCCCGCGGTGGGCGCGGTCGCGCCGGTCTCGAGATTGATCGTCGCGGCGTCCGAGGTCTTCGTCGACGCGGTGTCCACGTCGGTGTAGTGGACGGTGCGAACGGTGTAGAGGCGCTGGCCTCCCTCGTCGAAGAAGCCGCGAGCGCTCGAGCACCCGTAGCCATCGGCGATGTCGTTGCCGAAGATCCGGAACCACTCCTCGAAGGAGGTGCAGAGCACTGCCTCACCGACGGGTCCCTTCTCGCACACGGCCACCATGCCGGTGTCGGCAGTGGGCACGCCCTGGATCTGTCGAACTCGAGGAGCTTCCTCCTCGATGCTGACCTTGCTCGCGCCGTCTCCGCCCTGGGCCATGACTCAGCTCCTTCGTGATCGTTCTGAAAACGTGTTCGTTGGTGGGGTTCAGCCGTTGCCGCGCCGACGGGCGCGGGGGCTGGTCTCGACCGCATCCGGCTCGACCGCATCGTGCGCGGCGTCGTCGGTCGGCGCGGCGGGCTCGGGAGGAGTCGGCGCGGCGGGCTCGGACGTGTCCACCCGGGTGGACACGGGCTCTGCATCGGGAATCCACTCGACTTCGCGACGAGCGATCGCCGCGGAGACCTCCGGGCAGTGAGGCACGCCATCGGGCAGGCTGGCGGAGAGCTTGCCGGCGAGGACGGTCACGGATGCCGGAAGCACCAAGCGCCGATCCTCGATGCCGACCGATCCGTCCTTGCGCTCGACGCGCCGGGGAAAGAGCTGACGCACCGGAGCGACCTTCAAGGTCAGATTGAAGACGAGCGCGCGACGGGTGCGGTTCTTGAGCTTGCCGGGCATCTTGGAGCCTCCTAGGACGACGCCGCGAAGGTAGCACGCGAGATCCGGGGAAGGCGAGGACCCTGCTGGTCAGCCACGTTTCACTGGCCCGAGCGGCGCCGTGTCGTCCTCGGCCCGTTTCATCCGTGCGTGCTCCTCCTCGTGCTGAAGGCGCGAGGCGATGCGCTCGAGATCGGCCACCTCTTCGAGGTCGAGGATGTCCTTGTTGTTCAGACGCCGAAGCATGCGTCGAAGGATCTCTGAGTCGCTCATGGGAGCTCCACGGATTCCGACTCGAGCTCGGGCTCATCGAGCAGCGTCGGGTGCACGGTCATCGCCTGATCCGAAACGAAGCCGGGGCTCGCGAGAGTGTCGAACCCGACGATCGCGATCGTGCCCGAGCACGACTTGATGTTGCTCTCGTCCGGGTCCGAGTCGATCGTGATGTCGCCCTCCCACTGCAGCTCGTACTTGACCAGGTCAGTCGAGCCCGCTTCTCGAGGCAGGTAGAAGAACGGGTTTCGTAGCTTGAAGTCCTGGAGCGCCAAGGTCATCTCGAGGATCGTCGCGTACTTGTCCGCGAGCGCTCCGATCGTGAACACGAGGTCGTCGGTGAGCGGGGCGCGATGCTCTCGCACGATGTTCTCGATCGCAGTGCCTGTCGCATCGAGCACGGGCTCGAGCGCGCGGACGTTCGTTCGGTAGATCTCGTTCGGTCGAAAGATCGGACCAGCGAGGAAGATGCACGGAAGGGGGGCAGGCGTGGTGCCGCGGAGGAGCGCCGCGGGATCGGCACTCCAGTCGACGTGGGCCGTGAGGACGACCTCGGTGAAGACCTGCCGCTTCAGCTCGGCCACGAAAGCCCGGGTCAACCGGTAGAGGTCGGAGGGCGTCGTGAAGACCGGCCGTGCGTACTCGTAGGCAGCGGCGAGCGTCACGGTCTCGGTGCCGAGGGTCTCTCCGAACGGGCCAACGTTCCGGACCTCGACCCCGAGACCCGAGGCGGGGTCCCGGCGCTCCGTAGTGACGTAGAGAACTGTCGCCGAAGCAACCCGGACCCGACGCGCCTCTGTGCCGCCCACGAAGACTCGGACCGTCGAGGGAGCTTCCGGGATGGGGCCCGCCCCGCTCGCCGCCGGCTCTGCCGGGAGCTGGAAGCCCGTCCCCACGATCCGGAGCACGGTTCCACCTCCGGAATGGCCCCGAGCCGGGATGACGCTGCTGATGGTGGGGATCGCCATGGGTTCCTACCTGAAGCGCCCCGTCCGAGGATCGCGCTCCTGACCGTCTCCGCCCCGGAAGATCCGAGACAGGAAGGAAATACCACCTCGAGCCCCTCCGCCGCGAGTGGCGACGGCACCGAGCCCGCCGAACCCGCTCCCGCCGCGCCCTCGGGTAGGCACGCCTGGACCGCCGAAGTCGCCATGGAGGTTCGTGCCGACGCGGAAGAGGAACCGATTCGCGACCATCTGATTGGAGCTGTAATACCGATCGACGACAGGCCGGATGAACGGGCGCGCCGGGATCTGAACCACGATGATCCCGAGCCCACCTCCGCCGCCCTGCCCGGTGCCACCGCCACCGCCCCCGCTTCGAAGCGACGCGGCGAGGAAGCGCCGCATCTTCGGCGTGACGTGGATCACGATCGGGCGCGAGCCCCACTCGTTGAGCTCAGCAACGTTCGCGAGCGGCGCGCCGTTCCGACCTCGAGCGGTTCGGAGCACGCCGACAAACGCTCCGCCATGCTCTCCGCGCACCGTGATGCTGTTCCGGAGATCGCCGCGGTTGAGGAGCGCCTTCGTTCCTCGGAATCGCTTGAAGCGGCGCACGGCGAGCGTGCTCGCGGCGAGAGGTCGGAACGCCTGCCCACCGGGCGCTTGCTCGACGATGCCCTCGACGATCTTCTGGCGAAGGAAGTGCGCCTCCTGAAGCACTGCCTGATCGATCGCGCGACGAACGCGTATCGAGCTCCCGGTGAGAATCCGGTGCGCGAGCGCCCAGTCCCCGACGCGAACGACGGTCATACCTTCTCGATAGAGCGCGCTCGTTCGCGGAACGTGCAGACGAGCAAGTTGCGCTCGAGCCCGGAGAGCCCGTAGGAGCGCGGCTGGGCCTCGACGCAGAAGAGCCCGGGTGGGGTCGGCACTGCCTGGATGAGCGAGAGGTCGATGCCTCGATGAATCGAGACGAGCCGGTCGCCGACGCGAGGAGCCGTCGCGGTGCCCGACGTTGCATCGATGAGCCCGAGAAGCTCGAGCTGTTGGAAGTGAAAGACGAGCACGACTTCGACGCGCTCCGCGTTGCCGGTCCGCATCATCCGGAGCGCCTCCCACTGCTGATCTTCGATCTGCACCTGCAGGTCGAGATCCGGAAGCTCTGCTCGAGCGTCGACGCCTTGCTGAACGCCCACGGTCTCTACCTGCCGCGGTTCTCGGAACACGTCGTCGTAGCCCTCGTTCGTCGCGACAGCCGCGTCGGTCGCTACCGGATCGAGACGCGCGATGCGGGCCACGAAGGGCCAGATGAGCCGCCCGCGGTACCCAGCCACAACTACACCGCCCCCAAGGAGATCTGCCGCATGAACGACGCGAGGATCGTGTCGATCTCCGGATCGCCCGTGAAGGCACCAAGGAGCACGCTGCCCGCGCGGCCGCTCCCGACGCTTCCCGGGCTCGCGTAGCTCACCGACTGATCCCGGGTCTTCTCGGAGGTGACGATAGCTCCGCCGCTCGGCCCGCCGCCCGCGCCGATGCCGCCGCCGACCATGTGCCGACGCACGAGCAGCATCGCCGCGTGGGCGATGAGCGCTGGCGTTCGACCCGCCGGCGAGCCGTCCCACTCCGTGAATCCGAAGACGCCTCGAAGGTGAACGTTCTGCTGACCTCGAGGGAAGGCATAGCGCGCGAGAGCTCCTCCTCGATTGCCTCCGCCGTAGTCGCGGAAGCCGGTCGGATCGAAGACCTCGATCTTCGGGTTCTGCCGATCGTCCGGCTGCGTCAACCTCTGCGTGAGGTGCCTCGAGTAGACGCGAACCGTCTCGCGCGAGTAGGGCAGGCTCGTTCCGCTCGTGACCGGGTAGGGCTCGAGCTCGACGCGGAGCCCGTCCGGATCGATGCCCACGATGGGCTCCGAGAGCATCAGCTTCGGTCCGCCGGAGCCCTCGAGCGCGAGGTCTTTCGGTTCAGCAACGAACCGGCGCCCCGTGAACATCTCGATGTACTGCGTAGCTCGAGCGAGGAGCTGTGCCGCTCGAGCATCGCTGAGCACCACCGTGGTGAATCCCTCCGTGCGGAGGTCGGCGATCAAGGCGTAGTAGGGAACGCCGGCATCGGGCTTCGCGCCGTTCAGGAGACGCTCGGTGTACGTCGTCCAGGAGATCTCCGGGCCGTCTTCCTCGAGCACGGCATACCAACGAACGGTGCGGCGCCCCGGTCCGGGGTCATCTTCCGGGTCGACACCCCAATCCTCGTTCTGAGGGTCGTAGGCGCTCGCACGGTAGTAGCCGAGCCCGAGCCGGTCTCCGGTCGGATACGCGGTCTCCGAGCACGCTACGCGGACCAGGGCCTCGTCCCCGTCGTCGGTCAGCACCTCGACTTCGAGGCTGAACGGGTCGATGAGGAACCCCTCTGAGTCAACGACGAAGGTCGTCGGAAGAAGCGGGTAGTGGGCCGGCTGGGGCGTCGCCATGGGGCAGAGTAGCGCGCGGAGGAGGGAGCGCGCGAGGGGCTCGAAAAGCGAGAGCCCCGGAGCCCGCGAGTAATAGTCGCAGCGCCGGGGCTCTCTAGCGCATCACGCGCAGTGTGGGTCGCAAGTCTCCACGACGCGCGACGCGGGTTCTACTCCGGAACGCGCTGCGTGCTCCGGGTCCGCGGCGCGGGAGCAGCCTTCGGAGCCGCCCTCTTCTTGGGAGTCGCCACGGGCGTCTTCTTGCGGGTCTGAGGCGCCGCGGTCTCGGTCAGCTTCGGCGCGCGGGGCTCGCGCGTGCCATCGAGCAGGTCGTCGGCATCGTCGAGCTCCTGATCCGGCTCGCCATCCGTGAGCTTGCCGATCGGCTCTGCCTCGTCCTCGAACTCCTCCTCGGTCTCGCCTTCCGCGCCGTCGATCATCTCGGCCTCGGGCCGGATGTCGCCGACCGAGACGGCGCTCGCGCGCCCCGCCATGCGACGGGTCTTCGGGGTGACGGTGACGATCTCCGCGGCGTTGTCGACCTGCGCGCGCGTGCGCGTCGAGCGGCGCTCCTTCTCCTCGAGCGCGCGTGCGGCCTCGCCATCGAGCACGTCGAAGATCAGGAGCCCATCTTCCCTGTCGTTGTGGGTCAGCCGCGCGAGGACCTTCGCGAGCTCCGCATCCTCGATGCGATACCAGCCCTTGACCTCCTCGAAGCGAATGCCGGCGTACATGTACCGCGACGGGGTCTGGGGAAGTCCCTTGCGGCGCTTGAGCGCGCGGGGCTTGAGTCGGACGTAGAAGGCGATGGACATGGGTTCTCCCTGCTGGTTGATGTTCGGCGCGGAGCGCTAAAACGACCGCGGCCCGCCGAGAGTAGCTCTCGAACGGGCCAGCGGGCAAACGGAAGGGGCGAGGGGTGAGCTCAGCCCGCGATGGTCGAGAGCGCGGTCAGGGTGCCCGCGGTCGGCGCCGCGGCGGCATGCGTCGCGAGATACGTCGTGAGGTTCACGGTCGCATCGGCGTCGAGCTTCGCGAGGATCCCCGCGTAGGTCGCCGCGAGCGCTGCGCGGTCCGCGACGAGCGCGTTGACCTGAGCGGCCGCCTGAGCGAGCGTGGTGATCACCGCGGAGGTGAGCGCGGCAGGCGTCCACAGCGCGGTGTAGTTCGTGTCGGTCACGCCGGCATCGGCATCGAGCTTCGCGGTCGCCGTGATGATCTTCGCGCGGAGCGCGACGAGGTCCGCGCGGATCGCGTTGAGCTGAGCGACGAGGGCGCTCGGGCTGACGATGGCAGTCGCGGTGAGAGCCGCCGGGCTCTGCGTCGCCACGAAGTCCGTGTCGGTCACGCCCGAGTCGCCGTCGAGAGCGGTGCACATGGCGATGAACTTCGTGCGCGAGGACGTGATGTCCACGACGAGCGCGTTGCCACGCGAGACCGCCTCCTCGGACTTCATGGCGAGGAGATCGGCGGCGATCTCCCGCAGCACGAGAGCGAGCGGCGGATGGCGCTTGCTCGGAGCCGTGCCCGAGATTCCGTGGATGGGGCCGAAACCCGCGCCGCCTGCTCCGTAGTCCTTGAGAATCGTCGCCATGTTGGGTGCTCCTGACACCTCAACCCCGCCGGGAACTTGTCCGACGGGGCGAAGGTATGTGCCGCGCTGGGGATCAGATCGAGAGGACGATGACCTTGAACGTGGTGCCGCTCAGGTTCGCCGTGGTGCTCTCCTGGAGCGGACCATCGGCGCCGCCGTTGTCCGACTCGAAGGCCATCAGCTTGTCGTTGGCCTTGTCGTAGCGAAGGACGTAGCCGCTCGCGTCGACCTGGATGATCCCGAGGACCTCACGCGCGGGCGAGGGCTTGTCGGCCGCGAGCAGAGCATCGCGGTAGAGGCCTTCGAAGTCGACGGTGCCGCCCGCCGGGTAGGCGCCGTCGCCCGCGAAGCTGAGGTGGTCGGCGTGGATGGGCCCCTGCTTGACCTTCGGGGTGATGGTGATGGTTCCGAGTGCCATGAGGGTCTCCTTGGGTAGCGCGTCGAGCGAGAACGAGTGAGAAGGTTGAGGGGTGGGTTGAAAGAGAGCGGGAGGGCGGGGAGCCGAAGCTCACCCGCCCGTCACCATCACGCGGAGACCTGGACGTTGGTCGCCTTCACCACGGCGAGCTCCTCCTGGTAGACCACGTCGAAGCGGAGCGTCGCGACGACGACGAGCACACCGGCCGAGATGTCCTTGTCGGTCTCGACCTTGATCTTCCGCCAGATGCCGACGTCGATGTTCTTCGGGTCGGTGAGGATGATGTTGGTGCAGTGCGAGCCGGTGCCGATGTTCTCGGGGAAGAGCGGGATGTCGATCACGGGCACGCCCGAGTAGCCGACGACCGCGGTCTCCGAACCGACTGCGGCGAGCGCCTGGTCGCCGGTCATGGTCATGCGATCCGAGAGGCTGTCGCGGTAGTCGATCTCGGCATCGACCGAGGTCAGGAACCGCATCGCGCCCTTGTTGCGGAGCCACTCGCTCGGCATCGTCTTGAGCATGTCCCGGAGGATGCCCTTGTGGAGGGTGACGTCCGCCGCGTTCACGACGTTGCTCGTCGCGAGAGCGAGGAGACCGTCGAACGCCGCGAGGTCATCGTCGACGCTCGTGGTGTCGCCCTGAACGATGATCTCGTCCATGTCGGTCGCGATGCGTTCCGCGAGGGTCGACATGACGGTCTGCCGGAGCTGGTCTCCCTCGATGTTGTCCTCGAGCACCTCGTCGGTGATGCGGACCTCCGCCTTGAAGAGCTCCGCGTTGTGCTCGACGAAGGTGAAGGTCGGCTTGGACCGATCCCCCTCCGAGAGCGCGGTCCCTTCCTGACCACGACGAAGAACGCGCGACGTGAAGCGCGTCTTGTTGATCAGCTGCTTCGGCGCACGAAGCGGGGTCACCGTCGCGAGGCCCATCACCTTCGACTCCTTCACGAGGAGCTTGATGAAGCGCTGCGCCTGCGCGGTCTGCAGGATGCCGTTCTGTCCGGCGATGTCCGCCAGCGCCAGCTCTGCCTTCTCGAGGATCTTCCGATTCGTCTCCATGTTACCTCTCCAGCTCCCGCGGAGTCTGTCTCCGCTTTCTCCGGGTTTCAAGAACTCCGCGGTGCTACCGAGCCCCGCGCGGGATCACATCACCGTTCACGCGTCGTCGCGGTGAAGCGCAGCGCGGGGTCGACCTTCTTCACGTCGTGCTTGTCGGGGTCGCTCATGTCGGCCGGCCAGGCGCCGGTCTCGATGTCGTCGTCGCCCTTGTTGACGGTCTCGACGTCACCCTCGGGATTGCCCGAGCGCGGCGTGGGGCGCGCCTTCTCGACCTGCTCGACGCGGGCGCCCTGCTTGGCGATCGCATCGCCGTGCTTGGCGACGACCTGAGCGATCTTCTCGAGCCCGACCGCGAGCTTCGCCTCGAACGGAGCGAGCGCCTTCGAGACCGCCTTGGCGACCTCCTCGTCGGTCGGAGCGCCCGCGTCGGGAGTCGGGGTCACGTCGGGCAGGGGCTTGGCGACCGAGCCGAGCACGGCGCCGAGCGCGTCGTACGCGGCCTGAAGCTGCGCGGTGCGCGCAGTCGAGAACTGCGGCAGGCCCTTGGCCACCGGAGCTCCACCCTTCTCGGTCTCGCCCTGCGCGAGCCCGGTCAGGAGCTCGGCGACGCGCATCGCGATCTCCTGAGGGACCTCGACGATGCCAGCGACTTCGGAGGCTGCCTCGATGAGGGCCTTGAGCGCCGTGAGGCGTTCCCCCGCCGCGACGACGCGCTTGACCAGCTCCGCCTTCGCCTCGGGCGAGAGCTGCAGCACCGGCTCACCCGACGGCCCGCCCGAGGGAGGAGCCGGCGCGGGAGCGGCGGGAGGTGCCGGCGGGGTCGCCGCGGGCGGAGTGCCGGGAGGCGTGTCCTTCGAGATCGTCAGTCCGCCCTTGCCGTCGGGAGTGATCGCCGCGCCTGCCTTTGCCATGTTCGCATCCTTCACGATGAGGAACTTCCGCTGATTCGCCGCGTGGTCGACGATCGAAACCTCTTGGGTCTCGATGTCGGTGAGCCGGAAGATTGTCGGCTCAGTTTCTTGGTCGGGCGTTGCCATGGAGGTTCGTACGAGCGCGAAGGTAGCTGGCTCGGGTGCTAACACGCAAGGGATGGTGTCTACCCGGGTGGACGCTTACGCCGCGGCAGGCTGCCGAATCGCCGTTCCACCGATCGAGAAACCCGTGAACGAACCGGCCTTTACCATCGCCCAGAGAGTGTCGTCGACGACTCGGATCGCGAGCATCCAGGTGCCGGCCTTCACCGTCTCGGTGCCGACCTTGAAGTCCACCGGCGCGACGTAGCTCTCGAGGATCTTGAGCTTGCCCGTCACGATCTCCGCGTGCTGCTTCCCGAGCTGCGCGTAGTCCTGCATGAACCGATGCGCCGCTTTCCGAACCTCGGCCGCATCGTAGGTGTCGTTCTGGGAATCGACGACGTCGGGCTCGAGCACGATCCCGAAGACGTAGCGCTCGTCGCTTGCCGGTTCCGCGTCGGCCTTTCGAAGCAGACGGATCGCGTGCGCCTTCTCGAGCACCGGAGTCGTCACCGGGATGACGTGGTCTGCCTCGGGATCGAGCGGGAGCGGCGAGCCGTAGATGACCCCGGGACGCGTCTCGAGCCCGAACACGGAGGTCAGTCCGGTGAGCGCGGCGCGATGCTCCGGCGTGTCCGAGAGCGCCAAGCACACCCGTTCTCCGATGGCCTCGACCGTCTTCGCGACGCGGTCTGCCGTCCACGGATACGGGTCCTTGTTCGTCGTCGCTTCGAGCTCTCCGAGCGCGAGCGCGTGAATGGCATCGCTGATCGGCGCGAGCCGCGCCGCGCCCGCGATCGCGACGTCGGTCCTCTTCGCGAGCGGCGCGTCGGTCTCATCCTCGATGGCGAGGAACGCCTGCCACTTCACGCGGCGAAGCTCGCCGTCGACCTTGAGGATGTCGGTCGCGCGGATCGTCGAGCGCTCGACCAGCTCGTCGCGGACCGCTCGAGCCTCCTCCGCGCTCGTTGCCTTCCAGAACCGGAAGTAGGTCGGGATCGCTTCTTCGAGGCTCGGGGGGAGCGCGGAGACGCCGAGCGGAGGCATCAAGCCCTTCGCGACGGCGCCCGGGGTGAGCACGGGCGGAAGCGTCTTCGAGGCGAGGCCTTCGAACGAGAGCGCGGGGTCGAGACCCGGAGCGCTCTTCTTCGTCTTGATGCGGGGTCGCATCGCTCAGGTCGTGGGAGTGGTCTCGGAGTCGCGACCCCAGTAGAGCTTGCCGTCGTCGCCGCGGGCCTTCATCAGCCCGGTCTTCTCGTCGAGCTCGACGTTCGCCATGTCGGTCGGCCAGGCCTCGACCACCAGAGTCGCCGCGGGCACGACCGGCGCGGGCGCGGCAGGAGGCGTCGCCGGCGGAGGAGCCGCGGCAGGAACGGCGAGCAGCGCCGCCTTGGCGGCGGTCGTGCCGAGGATCGCGCTCATCTGCGCGATGACGTTCTCGGTGCGAGCTGCGTTCTGCAGCGCGCGCACGGTGTCCTCGACGCTGTAGCGGAAGTCGTAGTCGAGGAGCGTTTCCCCCGACTCCGGAACGTAGTTGAAGATCGCGGCGATCTTCTCGAGGCACGCGAGAGCCTCGCCGGCCTTCGCGATGATCGCGATGCCATCGGCGCCCTTCGCGACCAGCTTCTTCCGAACCGGAGCGTCGTCCTTCGCCGTCGCGACGAGGAAGAGCGCCTTGAAGAGCTCGCTCGGCGCGCGCCCCTTCTCGGTCGTCACGACCACGTCCTGCATGAACTGGACGTTGGAGTCGCCGGTCGGCGTGATCGCGGGCTGGGGCACGTCCACCGAGCCCTTGCTCGCGCTCTCTCCGGGCTTGGTCTGCCAGGGATCCTGGAAGAGCGTGACCTGCGCGAGCGTCGCGCCCGAATCGAAGACCGCCTTCGCCGCGGCGATGAGCGCCTTGAGGTGCTCGAGGCGGAGCTTGGAAACGTCCGCCTTGCCCGACGCGGTTTCCGCGAGAGCCTTCTCGAGCTCCGCGGCCACGTGCTCCTGGAGCTGCGCCTGGTTCATCTGCGCGACGCCAAGCACCGGAGCAGCGAGGAGCGCATCGATCTTGCCGAGAGCGGCATCGAGGCTGGTGGTAGTAGCGGGAGCTGCAACGGGTTCGGTCATCGGGATCCTCCGAGGCGTAGTAAAGCGCGCCCCGGGCCCCGCGCGCAAGTCAGACGTCCGGGAACCAGCTGGAGCGCGCCGCGGTCGAGGTCGGATCGAAGTCCTGACCATCGAGTCGGCGCCGGAGCATTTTCGGAAGAGCGTCGACGATCCGGAAGACGCTCCACTTCGCTTCGTGTCGAAGCTGCTTGGCCATGTCGATGCAGAGGTTCGCTCGGCGCTTCACCTCGTCCTGCGTGGTGATGACCTTGCCGGCGCCGTCCCGGATGAGGTCCGTGTCGTACGACCTCTGCACCGCTGCCTCGATCCCCTTCACGAGGCGCGCGATGTTGGTCTTGTCCTTGGAAACGATCTCGATGAGCGACGGGTCGACTGCCATCACGGCATGGTGCTCGTGCACCTTCCGCGTGTCCACCCGGGTAGACAGCTATCCAGTCGACGCCGGTCCGATCGTCGACCTGCAGTTGGCGTGCAGGGGCGGCATCGGAGGAGTAGCCGCCTCGAGCGCGGCGCCCGATAGAGCGTTCGAGTAGGCGCCCCGATCATCCCGAGCTCCGACGCCGCTCCGGTCGATGGTGGCTAGCACCTCGCGCCCGCCCCCTCGGTCGACGTAGAGCACTCGGGAGCCATCCTCCGCCGTGCCGGAGCGGACCCACGGAGCGACGCGGTAGACGTCGTCCGGGTCGCTTAGCGACGAGAGCCGGTCCCGGGCGTTGACCGCGGTCTGGAGCGGGAAAGTCTGGCCGTCGTAGAACCGGCACTCATCGGTGGTGACCTCATCGAGCACGGCCATGAACTGGTACCGCTCGATCCCCGCTTCCTGGAACGCGCCGATCTGGGAGAACGTCCGCGCGCTGTTCGTGAACTGCCCGGCAATGACCTGCCAGTACGAGTCTCCGCGCATGATGCGGTCCCCGAGCTCGGAGCGGAGGTTCGCCGCGATCGCTTCGCGCCCAAGTCCGCTCTCGAGCCCGCGCGCGACGACCTCCCGCGCTCGAGCGGCTAGCTCATCACGCCGAACGCCGTAGTGGTCCCTGATGAAGTTCGCGGTGCTCAGGCGCACGTAGCGCTCCGCGAAGCGGTCTCGTTGAGAGAGGCTCGTCGGGATCGAGAACCCATAGCGCCGCGTCGCGCTCGACCTCGACTCTCCCATCACACGAGGACCCGAAGCGCGGAGCACTGCGGCGATCCGCGGCATCGCGCGCGCGGGTGCGGCCCCGATCGCGGAGCGCGCTGCCTCGATGACCGCGGAGCGAGCAGCCGTCGAGAGGTTCGGCCAGTCGACGTCAAGCGCGCGGAGCGCGTCAGAGACCGCCTCGGCCTCGACCTCCGCCGTCGCGCCGGCGAGAGCCCGGCGGACCTGGGCAACGATTCGGAGGTACCCGCTTCGCGTGAGAGGATCGAGCGCCTTCTCGACCGGCAGGCGAAGCAGAAGCGCGATCTCTTCCGCCGCGTGAGCAGCGCAGCACGCCAAGCCCGAGTCGACCTCGAGGAGCGGCATGGCTACGCCTCGTTGGGGGTGATGTGGAAGCGACGCACCATCTGATCGAGCGGCATCGTGATCCGCTCAGTCTCGGGCTCCGGTACGACAGGCGCCGGCTGAGGCTCGGTCCCGGTCGTCGCGTCGCCATCGCGAACGGCTGCGAGGTGCTCGGCCGACGCGCGCTCCTCCTCGAGCTTGAGGAGCTCATCGCGGAGCCCGAGGATCGAGCTGGCGAGGGAGACCAGCTCCTTTCGACGCGTGCCGACCTGCTGAACGGTCTTCGCCCACATCAGCACGCTCTCGGCGCGGCTCTTCGGCGCCGCTTCCGGCGCGGGAGCTCCGCCCTGCCCGGGACCTGCCGGCGCCGTCGTCTCATCGAGCCCGGGGATCTTCCCGTCACGGCTGCCATCGAGCGCGATGCCGACCTGGCTGAGCATGACCGGCTGGTAGACCCAGTCCGCATCGATCTTCGGAAGCGGCGTCGCGAAGACCAGCTCGGCCGCGAGACGGCGCGCGTCGTTCGGCACGAGCACGTTCGCGGTGGTGAGCTTCGCGATGATCTCCGCGAGCACCTTCGGGTCGCGGACCACGGTGCTGTTCGACGCGAAGCGCCAGAACCGGATCCCGAGAGACCCGAGGACGATGCGGTTCAGGAAGAAGTCGAACTCGACGCGCTCGGGCCCGAAGACCTGAGCCTCGGCGAACTCGATCGCGGCATCGGCAGTCGCACGGTTGAAGTCCCGCACGTCACCTCGAAGCATCCGAGAAAGCCGGAACTGCATGCCGACCTTGTCGAACCCGCGCTCGTCGTACTTCTGGAAGAGCGCATCGGACTGCTGCGCCTGGGTGAGTGGCTTGAGCTCGATCTTCAGACGACCCGAGCCCATCGGGTCGCCCTCGTTGCCCGCGCCCGACTCTGCCTCGATGACGAGGATCTTGTGGAAGTTGCGCATCCCCTTGATCTCGTTCTCGACGAAGTCCTTGATCGTCTGGACCGAGTCGGCCGACACCCGCCCGCCGGAGACGAGGAGCGCGAGAGGCGGCACGCTCTTGTTTTCGAAGTAGAGGAAGTTCACCTCATCGGCCTGGCGCATGCCGAGCACGGAGAGGAGCGAACCGATCCACCGAGGAACGCCGTACGGCGAGCGCGGCGCGTGCACCTTGAAGTGCATCATCTCGGTCGCGGGTTCCGATGGCCCGCCCTTCCCACGCCCGGGCTCAAGGCGGCGGAGGTCATCGATCGTCGCGTAGAACTTCCCGGTCACCGAGCTCATCACGCGCGGGTCGCCGTACTCCTTGAAGTAGGCGGTGACCTGATCGATGACCTGAACGAACCGGCGGAACCGGCGCTTGAGCTTCTCGTTCCGAACCGAGATCGGCGAGACGCGAACGGGCACGACGACGTCGACGAAGTCTCGTCCCTGCGGAAGCAAGCGAACGGTGTGCGCCGCCACGTAGACGAACTGGACGACCTGCCCGGACGAGTCGCGAAGGACCTCCCAGCACCCATTGCCCGTGACCTCGATGTCCTGCCGCGTCCGCTTCCGGAGCGACACGAACGACTCCTCGACGGTGCAGCTCTCGAAGAACTGCTCGAGCTTGAAGCGTTCGACGCGCATCGCGTCCTCGATGATGTCGAGGCGCTTGGTGACTTCCTCGACCGTCGGGACGATGGTCGGGACGACCTGCCCGGCTTCGCGCGCGGCGAGGCGCTCGACATACATCGCGTTCGCGATCTGCTCGAGCAGGTCGTCGGAATCGAGATCGATGACCGACTCGAGGTGGTGCCCGTTGCCGTCGATGTTCGTTGCGTAGGCATCGACCGAGGGGCGGAGCGCGGAGGAGTTTTCGAAGATCTCGCAGAGCGTCGAGAGGTTGTAGGGAGGAACGATCGTGCCCGCATCGGCGAACGCGCGGCGGACCGTCTCCTCGTCGATCGTGTTGGTCAGCTCTCGAGCTCGGCCGTCGTTGCCGACGACGAGCGCCTTGAGCAACGGAGAGCGCGTCGTCGGCTCGACGAGCTTCTCGAAATCCGTGCGCTCGGTCTTCTTGACCCTGGTCTTCATGGGGAGAGCCTCTCAGAAAGAAGCGGGGAGCCCGTAGGCGTTCCGCATCACGGGGAAGATGTCGGCCGCTTCCATGACGTATCCCTGATCGTTCGGATGCACGCCATCGCCGATGTGCGCCCGAGTGAACGGCGAGAGACTCTTTCCACCGCGGCACTCGAGGAGCAGGCCAGCCGCGTAGTGCGACGAGGCCTGGAGCACGGCAGTAAGACCGGCACGGAACGTCACCGTGCGCGCGTAGATCGTCGCATCCTCGTCGGGCGTCGGGTGACAGCAGATGAGGCGCATCGTCGGGCGGGACGTCCAGAACTGAGCGAGCATCGTCGCATAGAGCCCGAGCGCGGCGGCCGCGTCGGGATCGGTAGTCATGTCGTTACGCCCGATCTGAACGAGGCCGATGTCCGGCGTGTGGGTCGACATCTGCGTCGCGATCTGCGCGGTCAGAAGCGCGATCGTCCAGGAGCTGTTGCCGTAGTGGAAGAAGCCGGTCGGCGACTGGTTCGTCCCAACCCACTGACGAGGCATATCCCCTGCCGCGGCCATCATCGCGTCGAGCGGCGTTCGATACGCACCCGCATCGGTCGAGCCCGTGCCCGCGGTCGTCGAATCGCCGGCGGCCCAGATCTTCGGCGTGCCCGTGAGCGCCGGCAGGATCGGCGTGCTCGGCAGGAACGTGCCGAGCTTGAGGCCCAGAGAGGTCTTCGTCGGGCGCGCCATCAGAGCGTCTCCGGAATCGAGCAGCCGCCATCGAACTCGTTGATCCCACCGAGCTCTCCACCAAGGCGGAAGTGCCCGGCAGGCCAGGTCCACGGAGTGCCGGTAGAGCCCCAGACGCCTCCGACCGCAACGCGCCCGACGACCGGATCGACCCAGACATCGAACGCCGTACGACGAGCGTAGGTTGCTGCCTTGCTCGCCTTGACCGCTCCGCCAGCGACCGCCTCGAGAAGCACGCTCGAGCCGTCGTGGCGAAGGCGGAGGAGGTCCGCACCGCCGTTGAAGGAGTAGATGACGCGAACATCGCCGCTCGCGAGATCGGTATTGGCATGCCACGCGCCGACACGAAGCTTCGAGGCCTTCTCTCGAAGCTGCTGAGGGACTTCGTTCGGCGCCCAAGTGAGCTGGTCAGCTTCGCGCTCGACCGTTCCTCCCGCCGTGCGGATGTAGGAAGTCTCGTAGCGACCGAGCTCGAGCTGAGCACCCCACGTGTAGATGTTGCGACTTCCCGCCGATGCCGAACCACGATGCCAGAACTGAGGATTGCTCCCACCAGTGCTAGTGCTCGCGGCGCGCAGTGCCTCTCGAGCCCAGGTGCTAGTCGCAGTGCTCGCAAGATCGACGGTCGTCGCGCCGTCCTTCTGAACCAGCTGCAGTCGCGAGCTGCCATCGCCGATGTTGTTCTTCACCCATCGGCTCAGCGTCGTAAGGATCGACGCACCAAGAGTGATGGTGCTCATGACGCGCGAGTTGGTCGCGTTGGTGAAAATGTCGTACGCATCCGCCGCGCCATCGGGCGCGGTGGCACCTGCCGCGGTCACCACCGCACCGGCGGTTGCAGCCCAGCCCGAGAAGGTCTCGCTCGAGATCGCGAGGTTCGTTCGCTGCCCCTCGAGCAGAGTCAGAAGCTCTCCGAAGTCGTAACCCTCGCGTCGTAGGTTCGCGGCCTGCCAGCCGACCGTGCCGGAGAGATCGATCAGGTACGAGCCCTCGTTCGGTCGACGGAAGAGCGCGTCATCGAAGTCGAGAAGCGGGCCGCGGTAGCTCAGAACGCTCCCGCCGAGCGAGAGCCCGAGACCGGGCGGCTGCGTCGGAGGGAACGGCATCTCAGCCCTTGAACGCGCCGCCGACCGCGGTCGCGCCGGAGGCCTGGATCATCACGACCTTGGTCATCCCGTCGGGAGTCGCCCAGCGGTAGACGCCCGGAGCGAAGGGGCCCGGAGTCGTGTTCGTTGCCGCCACGGTGGCACCTGCCGCGAACGCGGCATGGAAGTAGTCACTCGCGTAGACGGTGACCATGTCTCCTGGCAGGAGTCCGGTGACTGCATTCACCGATGCGGCGAGCGAGGCACCTGCCCCATCGGCAACCACGGGACCGACCGCGAAGGAGGAGGCGAGCTCCGCCCGATCGTCCCCAAGCGAACTGCTCTTGAGCGAACCCATCAGACACCACCCTTCTGCGCGGAGCGCTGCGCGCGGTCGCGCTTCGCTTCACGCGCGATCGTGACCACGATGCCCTGCTCCGGAGCGTGCGAGAGCGAGAGCACCTTCATGCCCCGCGCTTCGAGCTGCGCACGGGCTTTTGCTCCAGCCCGGTCGACGTTCGACGCGAAGAAGTTGAAGGCGAGACCCTTGTCCTCTTCGCTCGGCGTGCGCGGGTCCACCGCCTTCGTGAACACCCGCACCTTGAAACGCTTCTCGGCCATGGCGGGCAGAGTAGCACCGGACGGGAGAAAGCGACGAGGTGTCTACCCGGGTGGACGCGGGCGAGGGCGCACGGAGGTCTTCCCTGCTTCGGCCGCCTCGTTCAGATCGTTGCTCTTGAGCCAGATGCAGGCCCCGATCTTGGCGAGGTGCTCGGTGCCCGCGTCCTCGTCGATTCCTCGAAGAGAGATCTTGAGGACCTTGGTGACCTTGAGGTACCGCCCACCGAGCAACCACCAGAGCCGGTCACCTGCCCGGACCTCCTCGGCCGTCTCGATTCGATTGTCGTCTCGGAGCGCCTCGAGCCGTGCCTCCTTGTCCGCCTCAGCGAATCGGATCTTCGCCGAGATGATCGCCGTCCTCGCTTCTCGATGGAGCTCGGGATGCTCGAGGATGCCCGGGTCATCGAGGAACGCTTCGAAGACCTCCTTCGCGTACTGAGTAGCGCACGCTCCGGACGCCTCCCACTCGGCATGCCGCTTCGCGTCGTAGGCCTTCTTCGCCCGCTTGCTCATCAGCCCGTACTGCACGCCGGAGATCTCCCCGATGTGCGGCCGCTTGATTCCAAGCCGAGCCTGGTAGAGGTCTCGACCGATCTTCCAGACCTCGAGGGGCTTGTCGTCGTGTTCCATCAGGTGCTCGCTGGTGAGGTTTCGAAGTCGCAGAGGACGATCTCGCAGACCGGGCTCGTGCCGCGCCAGTCCGCTCGATAGCAGGTCGTGTCGATGCCGCAGTTGGGCTCCATCAGGATCCCGGTCTGCTCGCGGAACTTCCTCACGTGCTCCTCCTCGCAAGGCTTGAAGCAGGGAACGCCCGAGTAACGGAACGGCGCCGACTGCTGCGGTACGACGAACACGCCGTAGGCAGCGCCGGTCAGGAGCGCCGTCTCGATGACCTTGAACTCGAAGAGCCCGCCCGTGTACTTGCCGATGTGCTCGGCAGCATCGGAGCCCGTCTTCCCGAACGGCGGATTGGAGATCACCGTGTCGAACGGACCGAACTTCATGTAGGCGCCGAGGTCAAAGGCGCTCGCCTGGATCCAGCGCGCGTTCGGGAGCGCGGCGCGCCCTGCCTCCACGTAGGCGGGATTCAGCTCGACGCACGTGAGCTCGACGTCGTCCCGCTCACACGCGGAGGCAAGGCGCCCGATGCCGGCGCAGAGGTCGAGGATCTTCTTCGAGCCCGTCGTCTCGATCGCGAGATCGCGCGCGAGCCCGAGCGGCGTGAAGAACGCGCCGGCGAGGGCGTTCATGTGCTCGGCTCCCTCATGGAAGTGCTCGAGCACGAACTCGCGCTCATCGAGCGTGAGGGGGCGCCCTGCCCGAACGAGGCGGAGCGCCTCCGTGTGCTTCTTGGCGAGTGCCTTCGAGATCTTCATCCTGCTCCTCTCACCGCATCCATGTCCATCGTGCCGCGGCACACCGGGAACCCGATGCACCCGTAGAACTGCCGAGACGCGCCTAGCTGGCCGGACGCCATCGGCTTCGTCGACCGTACCGCCATGGCCCGGCCACACCGCGGGCACGCCGGAGCGTCTCGAGCGCGCCCGTAGGCCTGTCGGATCGCCTCCCTAAGACGCTCGAGGAAGACGGCGACCCGGTCCGCCGCTCCCTGGGGTGCCGTGCGGAGGATCTTCTGACTCTCTTCGAGAGGTCGGAACCGCTCCGGCGTATCGACACCCACCACGATCCGGACAGCGTCATCCCCGCAGTCCCGAACCTCCGCGGCACCTGCCGCCAGGGAGGTGAACACGCGGACAAGCGCGCGGCCGCCCGGAGGAACGACATCGACGACGACCTCCCTGCCCCACTTGCCCTCGACGAAGCGCCCGCCCTTGCCCTCGACGAGCGCGCCGATCGCGCGGAGCTCGGCGAGGAGGCGGTCCGCCGGCACGGGGACGAACCGAGGGCCGCTCACTCCGCCGTCTCCTTTGCCTTCTTCGCCTCGCGCCACTCGCCAAAGACGCGCACGCCGGTCTCGTGCACGTTGGCGAAGTGCACGCCCGCATTCGTGAGCGCTGCCTCGAGACGCTTCGCCGTTCGGATGCCCCGGACCGCGTCACGGAGAATCTCTTCGGCGAGCGCTGCCTTCTTGACGAGCGCCATGTGGTGCTCGAGCTGAGCAAGGGCGGAGGAGACCTCCCCACCACCAGAGGCCCATGAGACCTTCACGCTCACGAACGCCTCGCCGGGATCGGTCGCCGTACGTCCGGAGAGCCCGACCGACATCTCGACCTCCGTGCAGAGACGAAAGCTGGTGCGATGCTCGTGGCGAAACGCGATCTCGCTCCCGCCGTAGCAACGCGCCCCAACGATCGCCGCCACGGGATCGACACCGCCGCGCGTAAGGGCTTCCATGTGCTCCGGCCCGACTACCTCCCGCGCCCCGAGAAGCTCTGCCGCCTTCGCCACTGCCGAAACCAAAATCGTCGTGTCATCCATTTTCGTCTCTCCTTGGGGCAAGCCCCGTTCGGTTGATTTAGGTATACGTCCGGACCCCGGAACCTGCCAGGAGAAAGTTCAGGCAGCCGCTTTTCGGCGCCTGCCCGGGATCGCCGCCCTGCCGGAGGCGGCCGCTTTTGCCTCAGCGACGCTCGAGAAGGTGCCTCGATGCTTGCCGACTTCGAGTAGGGACCAAGGACGGCCCGCGCGGCGCGCCTGCTCGTCGTAGCCCTGCGCGACGCGATGCCCACCTAGGACGTGGTCGGTGTACTTCTTCCCGCGCTCCGAGGCGCGTACGCGCTCCCACCTCACGTGTAGTGCTTCTGCGCGACCTTCGCGTCTACCGGATCGATGAAGCCCGCGCGGAGCGCTGCCTCGACGGGCACGAGCACGATCCAGCGCGGGAGGTGCTCATACCCCGCGACCGAGTAGTCGGCAGCGTCGAGGATCTTCCACCACGCCTTGGTCGGCGTCTTGTTGAGAGCGACGGGGAACGAGATCCAGCTTCCTGGCGCGAACCAGAGCGCGGTCCCCGGCATGCCCGCGGCTTGCGTGATGAGCATCCCGGCGTCGGCATCGGACGGCAGGCGGACGACGCCCTCGGTATCCGGAGAATCGTCCCGCTCGATCTGGCACCAGCCCGGAGGCGCGAAGCCGTTCTCCGCGACGAAGGCCTGGTGCTTGAGGTGCTTCGGATTCGATTTCTGCTTCTTGGTTCCCATGCTTCTCCTTCAACGTGGCAGGTCTAGACCTTTGCGGCGGAGCTCCGCCTTGGTGTTCTCCACCGAGCGGAGACCGCGTCGGGGAGTCGATGGCGAGAAGACGATGTCGCCCGTCGGAGAACGGAAGCGGAGGTGCCCGCCGTTCGTCTTCTCGACCTCCCAGCCCTGCTCGGTCGCCGCGACGACGAGCGGCCGCATCTCGCGGTCGACACGGATCACAGACCGACCTCGTAGCGAGCGCGGGCATCGAGCCAACGCGCGTCGAGGTACCCGCGCCGGAAGAGCTTCGCCGTGACCTCGACGCGCGCCTCGACCATCTCGAGCGCGGTGCGGCACACCTCCCAGTCCGACTCGAGCGTCGGCAGGTTGCACCACGACATCGAGCCGGCGTTCATCCCTCCCGAGAGGATCACGCGCGAGCGAAAGACCGCGTCGAGAACTTCGACACCGAGCGTCCGATCGATGCGGACGACCACGCGATGCCCGAAGTGCCGGAGCCCGAGCTGACCGGTCGGGAGCAACATCTCGATCTCGAGGAACTCACCAGTGGGCTTCGTGAAGCGTAGGAATCCGTAGCGCATCGTCGTCTCTCCTTGGGGCAAGCCCCGTGGCCTAGAATCGGCCGGTTGATTTAGGTATACGCCAGCGCCCCCGATACGTCCAGAACGTTGCGCGAAGGCCCTAGAATCAAGCCAGAGCGAAGCGGACGACCGCGAGCGTGAAGAGCCGGCCCCGAGTGCCGGGCTTGCCGATCGAGACGAGCGGGAGCGTGAACGCGGCACCAGGATCGAGAAGGAGGAGCTCTTCGCCGCGGAGCGTCGCCTGATGCTGCGCGCTCGAGACGGCATCGCGCCACGCGTCGAAATCGAATGAGTACGCCCAGCCCGGAGGAAGCGCGCAGAGCACATCGCGAAGCGCACCTTCGACGCCATCCGTGTGCTGATCGGAGATCGACGCGGGCATCGCGAGCACGGTGACGCTCGGAGGTGTTAGACGCGCCGAGAGAGGTGCTCGGAGACGTCCCGGAATCGCCGTGTCCACCCGGGTGGACGCCTCCCGCGTTTCCGCGATCCCGAGCTTCACCGCTCGACGAAAGCAGGTCGTGTGGTGCGGAGCGAACCGGCCCCGCGTCGCGCGCCGCACCTTGGCGGCCGCGGTCGAGTAGCTCTCACCGTTTCGGAGCGTCCTTCGAAGCAGTGAGTCGAGCTCCGGCGTCCATCGCGTTGCCATCGGGGCGATCATGGCGCGCCTCGTGAAGACACCGCTTGATGTACTCCCTGCCTTCATCGAGAACGTTGCGGGAGACCTGAAGGATGACGCGGCGCTGGTCGAACGAGAGCCCGGCCTGAGAGATCTTCCGGAAGACCCGCTCCATGATGGCCCTCTCGCGCATCGGGTCATGCCCGGCGAGACCCTCGCGCATCTTGATCGCCGCGACCCGATCCAGGCACCGGAACCTCGAGATGAGGAGGTCGACGATCTGGTCATCGATCTCGTCGATCTCGAAGCGCAACAGCTCGAGGGTCATGAGCGCACCGCCAGCCAAGCGCCGAAGCTCAGGCAGCGCCAGACGCACTCGACGGTGTTGAACCCCGCCGCTCGGAGGAGCTCCTCGTTCCAGCGCGCGGTCACCGGCACGAGCACGCCCTCGAGGCTCGCCGCCTTCCGATCGATCTCCTCGCGGCTGTACCCGTTCCGCTCCTTGAGCGTGTGGTACAGCTCGACGAGCGCATCGTCTGCTTCTGCATCGGAGCCGAGCACCTTCTCGACAAGGAGCAGCGCTCCACCAGGAAGCGTGCTCCTCCAGACGTCTCGGAGGATCCGCTGTCGGTGCTGAATCGGCGTGAACTGCAGCGCGAGCACGAGCATCGTCACGCTCGCCGAAAGACCGAGCTCCGGGTAGCCATGACGAAGGTCGGTCTCATGGACGCTGACGCGCGTATCGTCAGCGAACCGCGCGCGGCAAACCTCGGCCATCGGGTGAGAGACCTCGACCAGCTCGAACGTGTTGTGAAGGCAGGGTCGTCGGTCGACGAGAGGCGCGATCGCGTCACCACGGCTCGCGCCGAGATCGACGATCGCGGTTCCCGGTACCGCGTAGCGAAGCGTCAGGTCAGAGACGATGCCGCGCATCACGTCGAGCTGCGGGATGCTCCGCCGGAGCATGTCCTCGAAGACCTTCGTGACCTCGTCGTCGAACTGCCATCGCGGCGTCGCGGGGTAGTGGCCCAGGCTCGTGGCTTTCTCGTTCACAGGTCTACCTCGCCGTAGGTTTCTCGAAGGACCGCGCGATAGTAGCGCGCCGGATCGTGCGACGCGGCCGCGCACGCATCAAGGAGACGCATCCCATCCTGGAACGTCGTCTTGTAGCGGTCGATGACCTCGACGGGTAGGGAGTCCCGATACCCCTCTTGAAGGATCTTCTTCCAGTAGAGGCGCTTGTCGGCACGCACGACGCGTCGAGGGAGCGACAGCGCCGTCTCGACGAGACGGGTGTTCAAGAACGGAAGACGGCACTCAACGCCGTGCGCCATGAAGACCTTGTTGCACCGCGCGAAGTTCTTCCGATGCTGCCCGAGGAAGAGCCCGCGCCGGAAGCCATGCCAGCCCTTCGCCTCGATGCCGTGGTGCGCCGTTCCGTAGCTGCCCCACAGCTCATCGCTGCCTTCACCCGAGAACGTCACGCGGAACCCATCAGCACGGACCCGGCGCGCTAGGTGCGAGCAGGCCCAGCCGATCTCGACCTGGACCTTGGAGTCGGTCTCGATGGTCCGGACGACGCCGGCGAGATCCTCGGCGGTCGGGCGAGGCACTACGACCTCGCGGAGCTCGACGCCGAGACGCGCAGCTACCGCCCGTGCCGGCGGCAGGTCGATCGACGCAGCACCCTCGAGCGTGGCCGTGTACGCGACGATCCCGGGGAGCGCGCGCGTCAGCTCGTAGGCGATTGCGGCAGAGTCGATGCCGCCCGAGAGAAGCATGCAGACCGGCACGTCGCTGATCGTCCGCTCGAGCGAACCTGCCCGCACGCCGGCCCTCACGAGCCCTCGGGCGGTCTCCTCCTCGCAGTCCTGGTAGACCGCCGCCTTGTCGGGAAGCGAGTACCACGCTCGCGGAGCGCGGCGCGCGCGGGCATCAACACGAAGGAGCGTCCCAGGCTCGAGCCACCCGATCCCGGCAGGGTGAACCCCGAGCGCGCGGAGCGCCTTGACCTCGGACGCGAACGCGAAGAACCCGGCCCCCTCGAAGACGTGAAGCGGCGTCTCACCGAACCGGTCTCTCGCGAGCGTGATCGTCTCGCCACCATCGCTCGTCCACGCGAAGGCGAACATCCCTTCAAGACGCGGGAGCGCCTCCTCGCCCCACGTCGCGAGCGCCGCGGCGAGCACCTCCGTGTCACCCGACGTCTTGAAGGAGCGCCCGAGCTTCTCGAGCTCGGCGCGAAGCGCGACGTAGTTCCACAGCTCGCCGTTGTAGGTGAGCACGATGTCGTCGTAGCTGAACGGCTGCTCGCTCGCGCTCGAGGTGTCGATGATCGCGAGGCGCGTGTGCCCGAACCAGAACCGAGACCCGCGCCAGACCGCCTGAGCGTCCGGACCGCGATGCTTGATCGCCGCGACGCCTTCCGAGATCCGATCACGAGCAGCGAGGTTGAGCGCACCGACGATGCCGCACATCAGGGCGTCTCGATCCAGCCATCGCGGAGCAGGCCGAGCGGGCCGAAGATCCGATCACGAAGCGTCGCGCCGACGTAGTACATCATCCGCGGCGGCACGGAGCGACCAAGCCTCTCCCACTGCTGGGCGTAGCTGCCCGTGAGCTTGAAGTCGTCGGGGAACGCGCAGAGCCGCTTGAGCTCACGGATGGTGAACTTCCGACGCTCGAACGGATGGACGACCGACGCGACGCCTGCTCCTCCTCCGATCGCCGTGACGGTCGGCAGCGGCCGATCCGGGTGCGGCTTGAACAGGTTGAAGTATTTCCGGTTCCACGTGCCCTGCGGCGTCTTGTCGTACTGCCCCGCGATCGCGTACCCCTCGACCTTGCTTGTCGCTTCGCGAAGCTCCTCGATGGTCGGGTCGATGCGGGGCTCCTCGAGCAACATCTGCGAGTGCTGCACGCCTCCGATCCCACCGGCCATGATGGTCGGCGCCGGCTGATCGAGCGAGAGCACCGTGCCGGCATGACGCCCATCGCGGACGTACAGGCGCGGGTCGCCGGTGAAGGGCTCATCGGGCTCCGCGAAGTTCTCGGGGTCGCCATGGTTCGGATGAACCGCATCCTCGTCCCAGGGAGCCTTCCGAGTATCGTCGCGGGGCTCGGGACCTGCCGCCTTGAAGTGGTAGCTGTTCACCGAGTTGACGCCGACCGTGATCGCCGGCGAGGGCTTGTCGAGAACCTCGCCCTGACCGAAGAGACCGCTCGTGTCGTGAACGACCGAGCGTAGATGCGGGAGCGCGTCGCGCATCGAGAAGTAGCGCCGAAGCGGCTTCGGGAAAGGGACCTCCTTCGCTCCCTTGATCCCGAGCTGCGTCGCGATGTCCTGCCGAACGCCGATGAAGATGAGGCGCTGACGCTGCTGAGGCACTCCAAGCCACTGCGCGTCGAGCACCTTCGCGCCGACGACGTAGCCGATGCTCTCGAGCCGCTCGAGGATCATCTTGAAGTACCCGAACGCCTTCCCCTTCACGAGCCCGGAGACGTTCTCCGCGATGAACACGCGAGGCATCAGGCCCTCGAGCAGACGAGCCCACTCGAAGAAGAGATCGTCGGTGCGCTGCTTCACGTCCGAGTAGCTCTTGACCTTCCCCCAGTCCTTGTCGCGGTTTCCCGCAGTGCTGAACGACGCGCACGGAGGAGAACCCTCGAAGAGGTCGAGCTCTCCCTTCTTGAGCCCGAGTTTGGCGAGGATCTCCTCAGCCTTGACGGCTCGGATGTCTCTCGGGTCGATGAACACGTTCTCGTCGTGGTTGAGGCGGTACGTCTCGCGCGCCGCTTCGACGAACTCACTCGCGTAGCGGATCTCGAAGCCCGCCATCTCAAGCCCGAGGCAGGAACCTCCGCAGCCCGAGAAGGATGAGACGACGCGAAGCCCCGTGCTCCCACGTACGCGCGCGACCTCCGCCATGCTCGGCAGGCGGAAGGATGGCTTCGCGGTGTCTACCCGGGTGGACACGTCGGGCGTGACGCCGGGATCGGGCGGGACGTCGATCAGCGTCGTCTGCGTTCGATTCCCGCCGCCCATGCCGTGAACCGTCACGCACTTCGCGGGCTCGTCGAGCTCGACGCGCATCTCGATGTCGCGGTCTTCGTTCGCGCTCCGAACGATGAGGTGCGGGTCGGGCGCTGGCGTCGCGCTACTGGTCGGTCGGGACGGGGAAGCCACAGCGGGGGCAGTGGACCGTCGCCTTCGTGTTTGCATCGTGATCCTGGAAATCTTCCGGAGGGGTGCGCTCCTTGGGGTCATCGGCACCCGCGCTTGCATCGCGCACCGACGCGATCATGTCAGTCACCTGATCGTCGGACCAGCCGAGGCCCTCGAGCCCGAGCTCTCGATGCACCTCGAGCATGTCCGCGAGCATCGCATCGTCGTACCCGCCGATCTCCGTGTGTCGGTTGTCGGCGATTAGGTAGGCCTCGGCCTCCTCCGCGCTCGAGAACGAGAGGCCTCGAAGAACGGGGATGAGCCACTCGTTCCCCGAGACCTTCACACGCTCGGGCGGAGGCTTGCCCGCTGCCTTCCGCGCGACGAGGACCTCGATGCGCCCGTGCCCGGCCACGACGGTGTTCGATGCTTCGTCGATCGCGATCGGGATCGTGTACCCGAAGCGTTCCATCGACGCATCGACGCCGGCGACATCGTGCTTCTTCGGGTTCTTCGGCGCGAGGTGCGTGGCGAGCCAGGTGAGTGGCTCGTACGTGATTCGCATCTCGAGCGCGGGCGTAGGTGAGCTCTTCCGTGTCCTGCTGATCGCCATTCGTTCTCCTGCTGGAACGACGACGGTAGCAGAGCTCGAGCTCTGAGTCAGCCGGAGCTAGCTGCCAGCTCGAGAACTCCGGTCCCGGTTGGCCAAGGGAGGAGCACGCGCCCACCAGGCTCGTTCCGGAGAACCATGCCGACGACCTCCTGGGGGTCGACGCCGAGACGCTCGCTCGCCATCTCAAGCAGGCCCTTCGCGACCGTCTCCTCGGCCGAGCCTTCCGGCGCCGCGGCGTACACGTAGGCCAGGTGCCCGAGGTACTCCTCGACGGTCATCGGACGCCCGCGGACCTGCTCACCGCTCTTCGCCATCGTCTCTTCATTCATGTGGAGCTCCTTCAAACTGGTGCGAACGCGAACCCACACGTCGAGCATGGTGCCGGTGCTTGAAGATCGCGTCGAGCCATCGTACCGCAGCGCGGGCATGACGAGATCACGTGCGGGCGCCCGCCCTTCAAAGCGTAGCCAGTAGGCGGCGAAACACGGACCACGCGCGACTGATTCTTCAGGAGCTCTCGGGCAAGAGAACGGTTCGCGGCCTGAACGAACCCGCGACGAGCACCGGCGAGAAGCCCCATCGCTACGCGGTTCGTCTTCGAGACGTTGTAGAGCCCGGCCACGAAGGGACCTCCGACATCGCGCATGATCTGAACGAGCCCGAGCCCTCGAGCAGCGAGGCGGACGACACGCGTGGAAAGTCCGGCGACGATGCCTACGTGCTCGAGGGCTTGGGCTCCGAAGAGCTCCGGATGCTTTCGAAGGATCCGAGCGCACTCCTCGAAGTGAGCAGCGAGGATCTCCTGAGAGGTCTCGGGCCTCGGCTTCGATTCCTTCAGCCGCCTCAGGTCGACGCGCGGGTCCATATCCTCAGCTGACTTGAACCCTGGGCGCATTTCCTTGGTCATGGCGTCCTCCACGATCATCATGCCGCCGGCCGAGTCGGCTCCGGAAGCCCGAGCCCTCGAGAGACCTCCGGGAAGGCGACGTCAGGCAGAGAGGTGGTGGGGCGAAGGCGGTAGCGGCGAGGGCGCGTCTCCGGGATCGGATCGAGCCACTGATACCACGTCGACGGGCTGAGCCCGCGCGTCCGGATCTCCTCATTCGTCGGTTCGAAGCCGGTCCGGATCTCGGCGCAGAGCTTCGCCGCGGCGACGCGCCATGCCGACACCGCGCGGGGCGCCGGGACACCCGCGGGGCCATCCGGAACGAACGGAGGGAGCCAACACCGTCCCGGCAGGTGCGTCGTTCTCGGGGCCTTCGAGACGACGCGCTCGAGGTACGAAGGATCGCCAGCACTACGGGGCCGCTCTCCTCGAAACACGTCCCCGACAAGCACACCGATCCCTAGCTCGAGCGCGACGTCGCGAAACGCACGACTGCAGCTCGGCACGAGAACGACATGGACGTCCGGACCGACCCGCCGCGCCGGCACGATGGCCTGAGCGAGCACGTCGACGTTCGCGCGGAGCTTTGCCTGCACCCCGACCTGCGTCTCGTCCTCGAGCACGAGGAGCGCGTCCCAGCCCCCGGTCTCCGGGTAGAACGTCCAGCCGACCTTGCGCACTGCTTCACGAAGGACCTCGCAGAGCGCGGCTTCCGAAGCGAAGGGCTCTACGCGCGCGGTCTTCCAGCGAGAGGTGCGGGCTAGCATCCCGCGGATGGTAGCTCAGTCGAAAGGCCAGGGCGCCATCCCGCGATGGACGAGATCGGCCCGACGGAAAATGACCCGCTCCTCCGCGTAGTCGCTCATGGTCACGCTCAGCTTGACCGGCAGGTCCATCAAGGAGCCGACGTCGAACGCGAGATAGAGAGCGTTGCTCTCTCGGCCCTCGCGAACGAAGATCTCCAGGCGCGAGACCTCGACCAGCTCGGACATGAGCGAGCGTCGAAGTGTTCGAGCGCGGCTCACGTCACTTACCTCGATCGCGTAGGCACGCTCGATCACGAGACCATCGAGAGTCGAGAGCGCTGTCGAGATCTGAACGTCCCGAGTCTCCTGGAGTTTATCGAGCGAGCCGGGCTTTCGAGGTGGCGTGCTGGCACGAAGAACGAACCGAAAACCTTGGAACACGAAGAGGGGAGACGTCTGTTGCATGCCCTATCGTGCCGCGCGAACGACGGGCAGTCTACGACGGGCCCGCTCCGCGCTCTGCCCGTGAACCGCGAACGCGATCCCCCGATCCGTCTCGCGCATCCACTCGGTTCGGTCCAAGCAAAGCCGGCACTCGACGCACGTCGTCTTCCCGAGCTCCGCGGGACACGGGATCCACGTCGTGCTCGAGCCCGCGAGTCGGAAAGACCTCGGCGCCGGAAACGAGCGGACCGTGATCGCCGGCGTGTAGCCCCGCGCGCGCGCGAGCTCCGAATCCTTCGGGTCCTCGAGCGAGGCGAGGATCGAGATCGACCCCCAGCGCTCTCCGGGCAGGTCCCGCCAGGCGTGGGTGAACGTCCAGCACGCGCCACCACCGCGCGCCTTCCATCGCCAGACCGCGGCGACGAGCAGGTCAAGCCCGACGCGCGTCGTCACGTCTCCGGAGACGTGCAGGCGGAGGTCCCGAGGAGACTTCCCATCGCGCCCTCCATCACGCGGCACGCCCGCGGGGAACAAGCGCCGGTCGAGCGCCTCCGCTTCGCGGCGCGTGACCTCGACGCTCGTGAGGCCTCGTGCGTTCGCTTCGATCCGCCGGTTCGGCCTGCCGGTGTATCCGCTCTCCGCCATGCACCCGTTGCCCTTGAACGGGCATGGCGGGCACGTGTTCGCGACAGGCACGAACGTGCTCGAGCAGAAGGGCCCGACTGCTCGGGGACGCTTCCGCGCCATGCCGACGTCATCCATCACGACCGGAGCGAGCTTTCGGTTCTCCGAGGTCTCCCGAACGAGCACGACCTCGAGGCTCTCGACCTCCTCAGGTCCTTCGAGCTCGAAGTCGAGCCCGAGGGTCTCACCGAGTGCTTCGACCTCGACGCCTAGAGCTCGAAGGGAGCGGCGCCCCTTCGTGAGCAAGCGCGACGCCTCATCGAAGAGCACATCGGAGAGCGGGCGCTTCACCGCTGGCTCTCGGGATCCGTCAGAACGGGCACCTCTTTGAGATACGCCTCGGGCGCGGGCTCCCAACCAGCCTCGAGCTGGTAGGCCTCGAGCGCCTTCGCCACGCGACGCGAGACCTCCGCCTCGACGAGGTCGCCTAGGTCGGCGCCGAGCCGGATCGCGTGCGCAACGACATAGCGCTCGAGGCAGTCCTGAGAGGGCTCCATCGCGGCGCCAACCATCCCAAGCAAGCCCTCGACATCGGCGACGACATGCAGGGTGAGCTCACAGACCCAGTCCTCGACAATGGCGTCTTCATCCCCCCAGGGCTTGCTCCGCAGCCAGGTCTCCGGTTCCTTGATGAGAGCCTCGTAGAGCTTGAGCGCGACTCGGAGAAGGCGCGGCGTCTTGATTTGGATGAGGTGGGGCGTCGTCATGCTCCATCATGCCGCTTAGCGGTCCTCGCCCTCGTAGTCGTCCCGGCCGTGGGGCCAGTCCGGAGTCGAAACCGGGCTCTGCGTCGTATCCGGCGCGAGCGCGGGATCGCTTCGCTTCGTCGCGAGGTACGCCCGCCCTTGCCGCCCGCCGAGCCACTTCGTGAAGGTCTCCAGATCGAGCCCGCCCTTTCGGTTGTTGCACTCGAAGCACGCCAGGACGATGTTCGCACCTTCTCCGCCACCAAGAACGCGCGGGATGACGTGGTCGGCAGTCAGGTTGCCCTTCTTGAAAAGGAACCGGCAATAGGCGCACGCCGCGCGCCCGAACTCATCACGTTGCGCGAGCCAGAGCGCGCTCATTCGAGATCGCTGTCGGTACCTCCGAGCGGACACATCGAATCATGCCGCTTTAGGTTTCTCCGGCCAGACGTACGCACCGGGCAGGTGCACCCCGACCTGCCTGGTTCCCGGAAGGGGCTTGAGCTCGACAGCGGTCCACGCCTCGGCCTGAGAATCGAACGGACCCATGCGGGGAATGCTCTTGGCGCCCGCGTACCAGTCGAACTTCTTAGCCATCGAGCATCCTAACCGTAAACCGCGGCATGAACGCCACCGCGCCGGGCTCCCTGCTGCATTGCTCGAAGACGTCGAAGCGCCCAGGTCCGAGCGAACCAGACTGCCATCAAGCGGTCACCAGGATGCGAGCCCGGGGAGTAGCTCCGCGCTTCTCCGAGCAGCCTCCGGACCTCCTCGGGAACGTCCTTCCCCTTCCGACCGCTAGGAAGCATCCAACGACCCGCCTCGAACTCCGCCGCCATCGCGTCGACGCCAAGGGTGACGTCGTACTTGTTCCGACCCGTGTAGAAGGGCAGGACCGGGACGGGCACAGCGAAGCCCTCCTCGTTCGCGAGCTCCACGATGTGCCTCTGGATGCCGTTGTCCTCCACGACGATGACTCCGCCGAAGCGCTCTCCCGCATCGGCGAGGTTCCGGATCACATCTCCACCGGACCAGCGTCCCGAACGGGCAGCTACCAACTGGCGGAGCCCGGACCCGTGAACGCAAAGCGTGAAGATGGTCGTCGCTCCTCCGGTCATCTTCCGGGAAGCACCGAGATCGGACCCGGAGACGATAAGAGCTCCCTCGGGCGGTTCGACGATGGAATCAACGAACCCGTAGCCCATGCCGCGGCGAAGTGCCGTGCGAAGCCATTCCGGCCGAAAGCTCATCGCGCCCGGATCGCGCGGCTCACAAAGGAACATGCGGGCGAACTCGAGCTCTCCGAGCCGGCGCCTCCATTCCGCGATGCGAGCCAAGCTCCAGCGCTCCGGCCACGTGCTCTGCCCCGCCGAGTTGAGGACCGGGTAGCGGAGGATCTTCCAACCGTCATCCTCAAGCCCGTGGGCGAGGTCATCCTCATGCCAGGCGTTCGTAAGAAACGCGAGAGTGCTCTTTCGAGTCAGGCGGGTGAGGAACGTCCTCTTGAACCAGCTCTCCGTATCGCGCCGTGCGGGCTCGCTCCGCGTGTTCTCGTAATCAAGAAGGTCATCCACCTTCGCCCGGTCGATACGCGACCCGGTGATGTTGCCGTGAAAGCCTAGGCAGTAAATCGTCGGGTCCTTAGAGAAGCCCGCGCCCTCGACGACGATGGCGTCTTCGCGCCAAAGGGTCGAACTAGGACGAAGCTTCGGGAAGACCGCTCGGAGCTCCTCGGACCTCTCGATGTACTTCTTGACGGCGCCGAGGTTCTTCTTCGCTCCATCCTGCCCGTTGTTCAAGAAGACGTGCCGCTCGGTCGGGTCACACCCCAACTCGAAAAGGGTTCTTCCGACGACCAGCTGTTGAGTCTTCCCGCTCTCGGGATGCCCAAGCACGATGAGGAACTTGTCCGTGTCGTACGCCCTCTGCATCTCGGTATGCATCGGCACCTGCTCGACCGGCTTGCCCGTCTCCTCATCTCTCAATACGAACTCGCAGAACGCGTCGACGTCCTTCCGGCAAAGCGCGATGAGCGACTCGTACGCGTTCCGACCCGCCTCGATGCTCTCGACCTCTTCGAGCTCCGACGGAATACTGAGCGCGCGCTCCGGTTCTGACTTCAAGGGAGCGTGCGGGTCCGGGGATTCCAGCGCGGCGCGGTCATCGCTCTGCCCGGGGACGGTAAGAGCAGCCCCTATTTGATTCAGGTCTACTAGGGATGCGCCGTTGCTTTGCGAATGAGTGGGAGAGGGGGATACCGCCCCGGAAGGGGAACGCTGAACGGAACTTGGCCCCCTCCCC
>ERZ1292630.431-Hain-H41-02um-R3-431-length-44527-cov-7_pt1 | contig 44527 bp, 17 predicted proteins | sample MGYA00564408_ERZ1292630 | MGnify/ENA primary metagenome ERZ1292630 (study PRJEB36523, sample SAMEA6512641) | groundwater metagenome | collected 2019-01-08 | study: AquaDiva: Metagenomics assemblies of 32 groundwater samples
CTCGCTTTGCTGGGTTCGCTGGGCGGCAGCTCAATCGTCTCAACGCCTGCGCCGGCGGCGCTCCAAGACGCGACGATGCCGCCGTAGCCGTAAGTGCCCAGAAGCGTGAAGGTCTCGGTATGGCCGGTCACGTGGCATCCGCAGCTCAAACAAAACAAAGAGACGGGGCACGTTTCGATGGATTCCAAGTCCATCTCTGCCGGTGCTGACGCTCCGTTATCGTGCAGCTGGAGCGTGAACAGGCGACCCGATCCGTCCGCGGCGGTGACGCGGTAATGGTCGCCGCGGTCGTCTTTGCGGAGGTGGATCATCGCCACGAAAACCATCGGTGCGTGCGCAGGGCCGGTGGCGGGAGCTGCGAACGACCCAACGAGCTGCCCGTCGCGACCTCCGACGCCGGGGGCCGCCGACCAAATCTTCACGGAGCCCTCCGCCTCGCCGGTGGCAATAAAGCGATCGTCCGACGAAAACGCCACGACCGTCGGTGCCGCCACGGGCGGCGCGGGAATGCAGCAAGCCGCGAGCGAGGCAACCGCCGCATCGTCGGGCGGGGAGGTCGCCACAATGATTGGGCGGCCAGCGAGCAAAGGGTCTGTGTCCGCCAAGGCAGCATGGCTGGTCCGCGTCACGCGGAGAGTGCCGTCGAGGCTCACCGTTGCCGCCAACGCGCTGTTTCCAGCCGTCGCCGCCCCGGTGACAGGAAGAATGTGAATGGCACCCTTTGAAAACTCGTCGAGATCTCGCGTGGTCCAGCGGCGCGCGGTGCCGTCAAGCGAGGCGGTCGTGACGATCGTCGAGTTTGCATCCTTCGTGACCACGGCAGCGGCGCTGGCACCTCCTTGGGGTGCGTCCGGCTTGTGGAACACGACAGCGGTAGCGCTTCGCGTGTGGCCCGCGAACGTGCCGAACACAGTGCCGGCGACGCCCGCGTGCCAGAGCTTCACCCCGCCGCTGACGTCGGTAGTCGCCATCACCTTGCCGTCCGGCTTGAACGCGACGGAGCGAATCGGCGAGCCGACGTGGCGGTCTAGGGTGGCGTTGACACATCCAGCCGCGAAGTCGTACAGGTCAACGATGCCGTCGTAGGACGCCACCGCGAGCGTGACGACGGACGAGGGCACGAACGCGACGGCAGTAACCGCGGCGCTCCTGCCCGTTTTCACCCACGTCTCCGTTTTGTCACTGGCATCGTTGGACCAGATGCAGGCGCGCCCATCCCAACCGCCGGACGCGTTCAGCCGCCCGTCAATGTGGATGGAGCACGATGATAGGGGCGCGCCGTGCTTCCGGAACGAGACGATTTGCCGCAGCCGGGGGGGAGATCCATCGGCGCCCGTTGGCTTTGCCCCACCGGCACGGTCGCGGCCCGACGAGTCTGCCGAGGCAGCCCACTTCTTCGCGGTACCATCGTGAGAGGACGAGAGGATGTACGTGCCCTTCGGGTGGACCGCGAGGCCGGAAACGAGCCGGTTGTGCTGCGTGCCTTCCATGCCGAGCGTCCCGTCTGAGTTCCACACGCGAACGGCACCGTCCGCTGAGCCGGTCACAATGAACCGTGGTGTCGTCGCGATGGCGGTGACGTCGGCGCTGTGCTTCAGCCTCATGGTCGCGGCCCCGTCGGAGAGTCGTGTGACCGTGGCGGCCCAGTCTTTGCCTCCGGTGATCAGGTGGCCTGGGCCGAGGGCGGCAGCTAAGATCGGTCCCCCCGCGTTGGTGAAGGTCTCCAGGCACGCGTGATCGCCGTGGTGGACGCGGTTGGTCCACTGCACCCACGCCTGCTGCATCTTGGGCTCGTCGCGCTGCAGCCAGCGATGCACTGGGTGGTCCGCAGGAAGGTTGCGAACCACCTGTTCGAGTCGGTCCGGGAACTTCGTCAAGAACACCCGGTGCAGGGCAAGCACTTCCGTGAGTTCGAGGGCCTTTCTGGCCACGGAAGGGGGTGACTCCTTAACGATGTCCGCGAGCAGTCTCAGGAGGTGCGGCAACGTGTCGTCACCCGATATCAGTGCGGTCAATAGTGGGACCGACGTGATGAAGGTCTCCAATACGGGGAGCAGTTGGGCTCGGAAGCTATGAAACAGGGCGGTCAGTAGCGACGACGGCCCTGTCGACGCCGAGCGAAGCGAAGGGGGTGACTGGCTGCCGCCCTTCGACGCGGCGGCTTCCTCCTTCTCCGCGGGTTGCGTTCCTAACATGAAGCTGCCGGCCGCGGCGGCCTCGCCCTTGGGGGAAGGGCCACCCGTCGAGGTGGGCATCCCCGACAGGTGCATGCCAATCATGGCGGTGGCGAGCTGTCGGTGAACGTCAGCGCGTTGCGCGGCGGTCTTCAAATACCGCTTCGCCACGGCCGCGGCCAGCTGTCGTTGCCGGATGATAAGACTGCCGCTCGACTGCACGGACAGAGCGTCTCCGAGAATGTTAATCAGGGAGCGGCACGTGCCGGCGGATAACAGCTGCCGCGTGGATGATTTTCCCGGAGCGCCGCCTCCCGTGGTGGTCAAGGTGCACAACGCGCACAGGTCCCACTCGCATATCCCGCCCGCGGATTCGCTTGTCATGATGGACGAGAGGACTATCCGAGTCGCGGATTCGCCAAAGCGGCTCTCAAGCCGCGCGATCATCTCGGCCGTCAAGGCCGCGGCCGTGCCCGGCAACTGCCGAACATCGCGGTTCAGCGACTCGAAACTGCTGAACATGGCCAAGTGGGTGAGGCAAGTCACCAGGTAGCCCGGGTTACCTGCGTCTGATTTCTTCAGCAACGGCAGTAGCTGATTCGTCTTGGTCGCCGACTCTTGCAATTTTTTGCCGAAGGAATGTCGGAGGTGCGCGCGCACGAGCGCGGCTCGGTCATCGGCTTCGTCCATGGAGCCGACGCGGACGTCGCATGGCGGTGGCACTCGAGACGACAACGCGGAGGCGACCGGCGATCCCGTCTTCGACACGACGATGAAGGAGACCCCAGCGCTCAGCTGGGCACTCCCCGGCACCAAGGCCGCAAGGGCTGCGACGGGGGCGGCGAGATCGTCGAGACCGTCAACAATAACGAGGAGCGGAGAGTGCTTGGCAGCCGCATTGTAGAGCGCGGGCAACTGATCTACGAGCGTCGCAAGCGGGATGTGGCCACGAGATGGGTCCTTGAGGTCACCCGTCGCTGTCAGACATGGGAATTCATCGAACAGTTGGGTGGTGAAGTACTCCACGCCCTCGGCCAGCGACGAGCACGCCGGCAGCGACGCGTTGAAATAGAGCACTGAACGTGGTTCAGATAGGGGTACCGATCCACCGTCCTGGCTTCTGGTACTATCGCTCGCGCTGCTCCCGCCGCCGCGGGTGGAAGTGACCTCTTCAAGCATAAACCGTACGGCCACCGCGGACTTTCCGATGCCTTCCGCGCCGGACAGCAACGTCACCGGGAAGCTTCGGGACGTAGCTAGCAGTCGTTGCACGAGGTCCTCCCTTCCTGAAAAAATCTTCAGTGTTTGCTCGATGTAGCTCGTGTTCGCCAGGTGCGCCAACCCTTCGCGGTTGACACACTTTACGGGTTCGTCGTCACTGTCCTCTTCGATTTCCAAGATGCGTTTCACCTGAGTCCAGATGAGTGTGGTCGCCTTATGTCTGAACGCGGCCATGTCAAGGACGGTGCGGGAGGCATGGCCGCCGTCGTCCCTGTCGACGCGATCGGTGCGCAGGAAGGGAGCTGAGTAGCGAGACGACTCGAATACCTCCGTGTTGTCTTGCACCGCACGGATCAAATCACAGACGCCGGCTGCCGCGTTTTGGTTTTCTGGAGCGTAGATGCGGCGACTCGCCTTGTCGGGAATGGACGCCACCGTTTGAGCGTTGTTACGAATGAGGCAAACGGCCTTCGCGGGCACTCGTCCGCTGCCGCTGCTTTGCTGTGACTCGATGAGGTGTCGGCAGTGCTGAAATTCGAGTGCCGTCATCGACATGCCAGGGGCGCATTCGTTCAGCCACGACGTGTCCCCGCACGCCTTGGCAGCGGCGTCCTTCGGATCAAGGCGCGTCGTATTGGATCTCTGCAGACTGTAATCGGGCGGACGGTAACCACAGCGTCCGCCAAGGACTCCAATGAAGCACGGCGCACACTCGTTGACGTGCTGGAGGCACAGGGCTAGCTGCTCTCCTTGCTCCCCTTCAGCTTCGGTGATTCCCCAGCGCAGGTCGACGCTGCTCACCACAACGTTTCTGCCGTGCTGCTTGACTCGTCGACGAATCTCAGGAAACACCTCGAGACAAAGGCAATCACGCTCGTTCTGCATGTCCAAAAATGTGCTTGATACGAAGAAGCGCAACGCCGTCGGGTACTTCCGTTGCGCGCCGCCTTCGGCCGACTCCGTTGCGTCTGTGGCAGCCGCGTCAGTGGTCGTCGTGGACGAGCCGTCGTCGGCGTCATCACCATCGTCAACGTGGGAGCCACCGTCCGAAGTGGAATATCGGGTCGATGCCGACTCTACGGAGCGGCCACTGGCGGCGTCGGATGTCGTCGTGGGGTCATTCGCAGACAGAAACGCCCGTGCGGCGTCGAGCTTGCGGTCCGCAGCGGCCTTCCTTGCGGCGCCCGCGGTGACCCCTTTCACCTCGTCGATGCGTTCGATGTACTGCAGCGGCCCGCCGCTACCCCGTTCGGCGACGAAGCGAAGAATCGACTCTGAAAATCCAGTCAGCTGCACATCGTTTGGGTGAGGCGCGAAAACAGACACTGCGTCTTTGTCCTCATCGGCGTGCTCGCTGCTGCGATTCGACAGGAGAGCGACGTTCACGTAAAGTAGATTCGGATTCACCGAGGATCGTAGCTTCATGAGGTAAAAGGCCATGCAGGTGTCCGCGACGCCGTCGGAGGAGTCCTTGCGGACGAACTGGCTGTGGTCCGGAGACAGGACGACGAGCGCGTCCAACGGCCGCCGCTTCACGCAGTGATTTTCTAGCAAATGGAATGGAAAGTCGGTGCCAGAACGCGGGAGGCCGCCGTTTCGGGCGAATTGCGACCGAGAGTCCTCCAGAAACTCGTCGGCTTGTCGGAGCATCTCAGTCATGTTTGGAAGGATGTTGCCGTCGCTGATCTTGCTGACATCGACGAAGCGGCAATTGGGACCGTAAAAGAACACCAAGTCACAGCTTTCGCAGGCGTAACGAAACATGAGGGCGAGCAGCAGAGTGACGTCGGCGACGGTGCGAACCGAGGGCGACCCGATCGAGCCCGTGCCGCCCATGTTCGCCTTCATGGCGTCGGTGTACTCGATGAAGACCATGGTCTTGCCGGTGATGGGGCGGATGTTCAGGGCCGTGGCAAGTTGCACGGAGCGGTCGAGCGCTGCGCGGTAGCGATCGAGCAACGCCGAGGGTGGAATGGGCTGCGGCGGCTTCGGCTTCTTAGTGCCTCCGCCGCGGCCGCCTCGGCCGCCTGGGCCGCCTCGGCCTCGGACACTCCCCCCGCGGTCGCCACGTGCTGGCTGCGCGGCCGGTGGGGGTTCGCCACACGCCTTGACGGCTTCGAACGCTGAGAAGAACCGATAGGGAAATTGCTTCGATGAGGCGATCTGCTCATCACTCGTGAGCCGACCGAGGATCACCTCGTGGGTCTTGTCGCTGCAACCCGCCATGATGATGTTGCGCAGGTTGCGGAGCATGGCCATGAACGGCAGCTGCCGCGACTGTACGAGATCCTCCCACACGGACGCTTTGTTCCCGCGGGCGCTCAGCTGCGTTTCCCACGTGACAGGAACCTTCAACCGCATGCGACGTCCGGAGCGAGTTGGATCGAACGACGCGCCTTCCATCGAGCCGAGGCCGCTTTCATCAAACTCGGTTTGGGTCGCTGGGTACTTGGCGCCGACGAGGGACATGACGAGGTTGGCCGGCCCAGGCAAATGCAGCAGCCGTACCAACTGTTTCAGCGAAAAAGGTCGTACTTTCTTCGTGGCCACGTTGGCGTCATCGTCGTCACTGGTCGACCCGTCGCTGCTGTTGGACGAGCCATCCGAACCATCGGACGAGGTGCGGCCTCCGCGGCCTCGGCCTCTGACGGCGCCGCCTCTGCCGCCTCGGCCGGCTCGGCGCCTGCCGTCCGCCGGAGAGGCTCCTCCTTCCTTCTTGTTCTTCTTCTTCGTGGAGGACTCCTTGTTGTACTTGCCGAGGGAAAATTCGTTGAACTTGGTGAACACGGCAGAAAGCGCGCGTCGCAGCGCCGCGGGAAGGGCGGCTGGCTCCCCAGGCAAGCCATTCGCACGATCGTCCTCCGTCAAAATCAGCCGCGCGAGGGACGCAATTTGCAGCCAGTCGGTCGGTAAGTTGATTATGTGGGGCAGGTACGCCGCGAGGTAAGGCCGGCACGGTTCGTGAACGGCGCAAATGGCCGCCAATAGGTTGGCACTGACACGGAGCCCAAGGTCGTCGCGAACGTAGAGAGACAGTTTCAGCCCAAACTCGGGGTCCGATGTTGCGATGCGAACCAGATGGTCGCGGAAGAACTTGATGGTCTTCGCCTCTTCAGCCGACGGGCGGCCGGCGGCGCCCTCCACCTTAGGCTCTTTTATCATCGCCGCGCTCACGAAATTGACCATGGCCTCCTTGGCATCGTGCACCGACACACCCCGGAGTGGGGAGTCTGCGCACGACGTGTCACTCATGCTTGGCTTGCGACGGTGAAAGCCGTCGTTCGGCTATTAACGGAAAGAAAAATTGAGGGGTTGGGTCGTCTGCGCAATGACAAGGGGCACGGAAAACATAATCCCGGTAAATACGCCGATAGGCACCATCGAAGGTTAAAATCGGCAAACATTGGCCGTGTGAAATCGCCAGAAAAGTCAGCGCACAAACACACACACACCATCCGCCCTCACCCTAGTATTCCACCGAACAACAAACGTCACTCCCCTCCCCCCTTTCTCCCGACACCCGACGCCGCTTCAGTTCGACCTTCCCGAGGGATGGTGCCGCGCGAAGCGCCGGTCGGTTTACGACGACTGTGGCGGGTAGTTCCACCCACACGACTACGGCCGCCTCCCACGGCAGCCCTCAAATGGACGTTGGGGTGAAGCCCTTCGGCAGGCGGCCCGCCTCCTCCTTGTTCCAGTCGACCTTCCGTGGAGGTTTGCCGTCACCCCAGAGCGCCTTCTGCGGCACGACCCAGTAGATGGACCAGAGGAACGGGGCGAACACCCAGAAGCCCACGTAGCCGTCGCGGCCCAGATTCACGAGGCGGTTGAGAATCCACTTCGGGTCGATCACTCGCAGAATGGCGAGAGAGCCGTTGAGCTTGCCGAACAGGCCGTAGGTCTCGTTGACGTCCGGGCCCTGGCAATTAAATAAGGGATGCGGGCGCTCTTCGCCGCTGCGTCGGATCGCCGTGCGGCGCAGCATGAGGGACTGCGTCGTACGTCGGAGCATAGTGGTGGGAACAACGCAATGCTCGCTTTTCAGGGTTTCGTGAATGAAGGTGATGACCACGGCACCCCGATTTCCCACCACACACCATCTGGCTGAACACTACACGCTGCCAGGCCTGGGGTTGCTTGGGTGAGACTGTTCTACAATCGGTGGACGATCACGATGAGATGAAATAGAGAGAGAGAGAGAGAGAGAAGTGAGTTGTGTGTGCGATCAAATTCGTTGATACCTCTTGGCGTTCAGCCGTGCGGCGGCTTCCTGCCGGTCTTCCTCGGCGAGGTGCAGCGTTTTTCGCGTTGCCGCGTCGCGCTCGTCGATATGGCGACGCGCCGCGGCCTCGATGGACGCTCGTTCCCTGGCCATGCCCCCCTGATAGAGTCGCTCGTTGAAGGCCGCCTGCTTTTCGGGCGTCAACTTTGGCGGCTGGGGCGCCTTGCCGCGGCCGGGTCGCAACGCCTGCTCCTGCAGTCGCCGCATCACACGTTCGCGCTCTAGCAGAGGCTGGGTAACCATTCTCGCCACGAACTCGCCGACGTCGTCCATTCGTTTGGTGTCAGCCGTGGAGGGGCGGGACAGCGCCGCCTCGACCAGTTTTCGGTGCCGCTCTTCACGATGCTGGCATTCGGCATAGAGACGCGCGGACGCCTTTGACCCGATTGGGGTCACCTGGGGTCGCGCCGGTGGCTGAGGCACCTTTCTGCGCGGCGGCATCAGCAACCGGGCCGGCGTCTCGGTCACTCTCGGCAGCGGCTTCGGCGAAAACGTGGTGGTCCACGGCGGGATGCTGCCCGGGCGGCTGCCGACGGGTCGCCAGGACGCCTCGTCATTCAGGAAGTGCCACGGCGGTAGCCGACTCGAATCGGCCGTGTCGGGCCCGTCGCCAGACGGGCCGATCGCGGGGGCAGTGGTTTCTTGTCGTCGATCGCGGTTCAACATTGCCGCGAGTTCCGCCCGCAAGGCGATTCTTTCGCCGAGGGAGCGCGCATTGGCGATGGCCTCGCCAAGGGGTGGTGGGCCGAACATGCGCTTCCCAGGACGAGGGGTCAGCACCTCGTCGATTGCGTACGGCAAGATGCCGCGGGGCACGGACGGCGGTCTATCGAGCGACCTCATGAGATGGCTGGGGGGAGCGGCTACGGGCGGATGCTTCGGTTCGACGTCCAGCGGCACATCCATAGTTTCAACAAGAGAAAAAAGGTTTCGCCACTACACTACTAGTGCACCGAAAAAAAAAGATTACAACCACGCAGACTGAGTGTGGAGCATTGGGCAAAGGGGCCACGCTGACCCTGCGCATCGTTCGCCGACTATCTCCTCGCTAGTCCGTGCTCACGACGACCACGGGTTCCTCGGGTGGGGCATCCAGCGTCAGCTGCGGCGGTCCTTGCGCCCCGTCCGCGTTCAAATACCGGTTGAGGGCGGCGTCGAGCGACGCAACGTCGCCATCCCGTCGAGGCCTCGAAGGCTGGCTGTTCGGCGAACCATCACTTGACGAGAGCGGTGCGGTGCCCCGGCCCCCGCCGCGACCGCCACGGCCGCCTCGATAATTTGGGCTGTGGTGTGCGCTGTTCGGGTCTCGACCGAAGTGCGAGAAGTGCGGCTGACCGGCAGCAAAGAAGCCGCCCCGCCGCCGGTCGCTGTCCCTCGGCGGCTCATCCGCAGTGGCGATGGTCTCGAAGAGGTCGTGCTCCCACTTCTGCGAGTCGAAGTCGCGGACGGCTTGGCGGGCCACCTGCGACGGAAGCACGGTGCCGTGATCCTTCGCAAACACGACGGTGAGCAGGCTGCCATCCGCCAGCACGCGCCCGTTCATTTCTCGTACGGCCTTCTTCGCATCGGCGGGGCTCTTGTAGGTGCACATGGCGCAGCCAGAAAATCGACCTGCGCGGTCGGAGAACATGACGTACCGGTCCACGGGGCCGAATGCTTCCATGTCCGCGCGCAACGCAGCCTCGCCATCACGCTCGATAACGTCGGCGGGAATTCCAGAAACGTGCACCCTCACGGCCTTGTCGATCACCATGCCGATCGTCTCTGACGCGGCTCGAACGGTGAATGGCGCGAAGCCACGCCCACCGCGGGACATGCTTATCACTGAGAAGAGACGGGAAGTCTTTGTGGCATGGAGTGGAAAAGAGGGGGGATAAAAATACGCGCAACGGTGACGGAGCCGGGAACAAAGATGCCGTTGTCGCAGACTGAACCGGTCGTCTCATATCAATGCGGCTTCGCCACGTAACCGTCGACGGCCATGTTGCGAGTGGCCTTGGGCAGCGTGACGGTGGCTCCCGACAAGGTGCGTTTCACCTTGATCTGACAGGCGAGCCGGGACGTCGGCTTCGGGAAGAAGGCCTGGTCGAGCATGTCGTACTCTTTGTCCTCCGGCTCGGGCAGCTGCCGGTAGGACGCGTCATCGAGATACACATGGCACGTCGAACACGCACACGACGCCGCGCAGGCTGCTTCGATGGGCATGCCGTGGTCGAGCGCGGCTTGCAAGAACGTCTGGTCGACGTAGGCGTTGACGCTGTGGGTGGAGCCATCGGCCTTGACGAAGGTCATCGGCACCGGTGGTTGCGAGCGGTCGCCGGTCGGTTCATCGCTGTGATATCGGAAGCTGTCAGCAATGCTCGTGCGACCCACTGACGACACGGCCCGGACGGCAGGTGCCCACGACCGTCGCAACGGCTGTGCTGCTAGTCGAGAGTACATACGGTTCCCGGTGTCTCCCTCAGTCGATCACTGTGGCAGGGCAAAAGACAACGAACCAAAGGTGATCACATCAATCGATCTATCATTGCGTAGGAGTCGGTCGAGAGGGATGCGAACGGCTAGACGTCAAACCGAACCGTCCGGCACGGAAGGGAAAAACGAGTTTCTGGAGAGCGCTGCATGTCCTCTGAATAATCAACCACAAATGGAAAATGAGAAAAAGAAATTTTCGGTACAGTCTGAACAACATGAAGTCAAACATTGGTTGGTGGTACATTTCCGCCACACCCCCCTCCCCTTTCACGCATCGGTGATCTCTTGTGGGGCGCCGGCCGAATCCACAGGAAGGAGCGCTGATGTTGAAGAAAGTAGAGGGGGCGGCAGCGCTGAAATATGCCCCGCTGTGGGCGACGAGAGGGCTCGACTCGGCTCGGATTGCAAGGACAGCTGAGCGGCCAGAACTTTCGTTGTCAACTTCACAATGGATTCGTCGTACGTGGCGTGCGTCTCCTGCGTGGCGGGTGGAATGTGCCATCGCCGAGAGACCGGCAGCAGCGCCGCATGCCGATCCGCCAGCGTGGGAAGGGCAGCGTACAAGGCCTTGACAAGCTGGCACGAAAACGCTAACAGGGCTTCCGAAGTGAGGCCCGGGAAGCGAGACTTGATCTGCTTGGCGTATCGACGAACAAGCGTCGCAAACCGCTCGCCGGATTGTTTTCCGTCACTGCTTTTGCTGCTGCGGCTCCGCTGACTGTCAATGCCGTCATCGGCGGGAAGTAGGGGGACGTCACTCTCGAGCTGCTCGTCCACCTCCGCACGTTCCACGTCCAGGCGCAACGGCGGGAACGTGCGGGAGCGCAGCTCGCCGGGTGAGAGCTGCCAGAGCGGGATGGGCTCATCGAGGCCGCGCAGGGGCTGCGGTCCCAGTGGCACGACGCTCACGCTCGACTGTGACATCCAATGCCGGAATTCGGCGGTCGCGGTCACCGCGGCGTAGGCGTCCTCTGTCAACAGCACCTGCCCCCCGTGCCCTACCCCCTCCACGCGCGCCGCGGTGTTCACAACGGTGCCGTAGTAGTCGTAACCCAGGGACACGGGGTCGCGCCGGATGGTCCCAATGCCCATGTGGATGCCCGCTCGCACGCGGATACCGTTCCAGATGGAGGACTTCGTCCCCGTCGTCTCCTTCGTCGTGTCGGCGAGGTTCAGGGGATTCGAAGGCGCGGCTACGGCGCCGACAGCGTGCAAGTCCCCCTTCGTGGCCGTCCCGGGGGCGCTCGAAGACTCCCCCAGCTGTTGGTAAATATCGTCGAAGGTGCGTGTGCCCCAGTCGTAGTGGTGAAACGCCGACTGCAGCTCGACGGCGCACTTCACCGCGTTCGAGGGGTCCGCGAAGACCACCATGAACGAGTCACCGATCGTTTTCACCTCGTAGCCTTCAAACCGATCGATGAGCTGGCGAATGATGGCATGGTGGGCGTCAACGCCCTTCGCCATTTCGTCAGGGGCCCTCGCCCACAGCGTGGTGCTGGATTGAATATCGGTGAAAACCACAGTGAACGGTTGGTTTGAGTTCTTCGGGGCGGCTGCGTTGTCTCGACTCTTCGGCCGGAGGAAAAAAACCGCTGCCAGCACCGCGATGATCGCCACCACTCCGGCGGCGGAGCCGAGGCCGGCGACGAGGGGCACGTTGAGGCGCGACGGCAAGGCCGCGAAGCGGGCACCGCAACTCGGCAGAGAGTATGAGTGGTTGATACCATCGAAAAATGTGCGCAGCGGTAACCCCTCGAAGAGCAAGACTGACTCGTTGAGGTCGGCGGGAAAGGGATACAGAGTGCGGCGACGCTTCAATTCCGCGTCGAAGAGCGCGTTTCGGACGTGCACCGTACGCATCGCGAGGGCGCACTGGCAGGTGCCCTCCGGGCGGTCGACCGTGGCTTCGGTGAGTCGGCAGGAACTGCGGTCGAAGGGACCGATCCGCGTGTCGTCCACCGCCCACGTCTTTCCGGAATAAATCAAGCCGAACAGATCTTTTTGCGAAAGTAGCTGGCTGGAAGGCACATCAAGCAGCACTTGCGCCAGCGTGCGTGCGAGGGTGAAGCCGTACAGCGCACGGGGAGACACCTCGCCGCTCATATCGAGCGAAGCGAATGGTGACACGACGAACAGTCCATCGAGCCTGTCCACCCAAAATGTCCCCGGGCGCGTCTCGAAGGCGTCCGTGTTGAGAGCGGCGTACCACGGCACGTCGAAGGAGACGACGGCCACGGTGGTCAGCAGCAGCGGGTTGGCCGACAATCGGTCGTGATACAGCTGCTGCACAGTGGCGAGGAACGTCTCGTCCTGACCGATGGCGATCATGATGATGCCGTCATCGCGAGGAAGCGCTCCAGCGATGGCAGCCGCTCGCGTCGACGCGTCAAAGGTGACGGAGGCGTCGCGGGGCGGAAACTTACTTCCTTCGTCCGGCGGAAACAGCACCCCTGTGTCATAGCCGTCGGGAAACCACTCGAGGCTCGTGGCCGGCGACACTTGAAACGTGGCGCACGCTCGTCGCGCGACGTCCGCGTGGGTCCTTGTTTCGCCCAACACGATCAACGGAGCCTGGTTACCGTCGCGGCGGAGAATGGTGACCCAATGTGCCGCCGCAAGCGCCAGCTCCGACAGGCTGGGAGCAAAGCGCAGGGCGTTGGCCCTGAAGTCGGCAAACACCGGCGTGGGCGGTCGTTCCAAGAGCAGCTGTAGAGTGGGAAGTTCGAAGACTAGCGTGTCGCGATCCGCGAAAGGGAGCACGAGCGGCAGCACATAGGCGACATTGGACGCCACGATGCCGAGCGCAGGACGCCCCGCAAGACGTGCACGAATGACTTCTCCGACGCCGGTGTTGTTGATTGGCGGTGGTGCGTTCGGCGAGGTGGAGGGACCGAGGACGAACCGCGTCGAGTTGAACGTCGCGGTGGAAAGCGCCACGGGCCGGCCGATTTGCACTTCGCCCGCGTTGACGGCGGCGAATATCGTCGCGATCGAGCGCCGGTACTCCGCATATCCACCGTCCAGGAGACCCTTCGAGCTGGCCAGTTGTATTCGCGGCGCGACGTCAACGATCACATCGAAAATGAATGGGAACGCCAACTGTGACGCGTTGGACTCGCATTGCGTCATGGGCACGACGCGCTGCGAGACGATGTCGTCGACGGCGATATCGTCCTCGAAGTCCGCGAGCAAGCCAGTCGCGTCGACTCTTGACATCCAGAAGCGACGCATGCCACTGCTGCAAAAACATGCCGTCTGCGCAGCGTCCAACTCGCTCACGCACGACTGGCGGTAGCTGCCGAGGACGAGATCATCAACGGTCAGGGTTCCGCCAAAATCGTACACTGCTTTGAGCAGTGCGCTCGGTGACGTGTCGCCCGCGGCTTTGCGCAACACCTCCAGGAAGAAACGGCCCGATACGTACCCATGAAAAGCGGTGTAGGTGAATGGCACACTGCTGGATGATCCCGACCCCTCCTTGATGAACGTCACCGTCGAGTTCAAGTCGGTGCGCCCTCCCATAACGGCATAGTACCGTTGCAGCGCCGCGCGAAACCGTTTCGCTACAGTATACCTTTCGTGGAGGGGCGACGGCAGCTGCTGCGTCACGAACAGGTTTTTGAAATTGTCGATGGACGAAAGATTGACAGCGGCGTACGTGCCGAGTTGGGATCGAAAGGTCGCGAGCGCGATCATCGTTTCCGGGTTCCATTTCGCGCTTCGGGCGAGGCGCGAAGCGATGGCGGCGGACGCATCTGCGTTGTGCATGATCATGAAGCACTGCGGCAACTTCGACACATCGGTGAAGTTCAATGCGTTGTCGACGAACTCGAAGCCGCGTGTGTTGTCGGGCACGAGCGTCGCATTGGGCAGGCCCATCGCCGCGATCGCCTGTCGCGCTCGTTCCGCCACGTCCGCGACGCCGCCGAGCGTGTAGTACAAAATGGCGAATCGCGCGCAGTGAAAACGGCTGTTGACGCCGAACTGGATCATTTGGAGCACATGGGAGTCGAAGGATGCCTGCAGGTGCACGAAGTGCGGGGCCGCAGAGGTGAAGGCGATGGGGAAGCCAACGAAGGGGTCGAACACGGGAATCGGCGCGGCGGGGTTCAGCAATGGATTGAGCTGCAGGAACACGGGCGAAGATGAAAAGCCCGGCGACACCACGGCGACGGGACGAACCTCGGTCAGCAGTCGCACGGAGGCGGCGACCGCCACGTCGCTGCCCGCTCGGAAATCGTCCGGAAGCACGACGTAGCTGATGTTGCGTCCTTGGAACGCCCCAGTCGGCGACTCGTTGGCCTCCAGAAAAGCGGCCGCGACACCCGCTGCCAGATGATAGCTCTCAAGGGGGGACGCGGGGTCGGAACTGTTCACCGAATTGACAGCGCCGACGATAATCGGCGTAGCAGCGCTCTGCGCCGTCACGGCTAGGAAGGCGACGATGACGCACAACATCGCAAAGTAGGGCACGCCGCTGCGACCACGAAAAGAGGACAACTTTTGTGTGTCTTGGGACATTTCCGCCCAAGTAGCCGCGTGGAAAGTGGGTGGGAATGAACTGGACTGACGGGACAAACGTGCGTCAAACAAATGGCACGCGCTGCAGAAGCGTCGGAGGGGGCTGGCCTTGTCAATTCTCGTGACTTCCTGAACACCACGAAATACAACGGCGGTAACCCACCCTTCCCCTCCTACTGTGGTTGCAGCCGTTTGCCTTGCAGAATTTGACGAGCGGTCGCTGTGGCGGTCGCCAGCTGGTCGGGCGACGGGATGGGCAGCTGCGGGTCATGGAGTCGAAAGTGCTGTGACAAATCGGATCGAAATTCAGCGGCGACCGATGGCACCGGCGATCGCGGGGTCGCGTGGCGCCTCGGCGTAGGGACGGTGGCAAACGACGCCGGAGGCGGGCTGACGTCGCCGGGGCGGGATGATGTGTCGCCCCATGGCGACAACTGCTGCTGGATGGTGGCCGTCGTTTGCGCGGCGGTTTGCAACAGCTTGGCGCGGCCCATGCCATGGAGCTGCTGGGCAAGGAGATCATTTGCGCGTCGCAGCCTTTCTAGTTCCTCCTCGAGGTCGACGACCGGGTGGCCGGCTCCCTCTAAGTCCTCCGCCAGCGTGTTGGCGTCCAGTCGCAGCGCCTTGATGCGCTTTGCCACAGCCGACGCGGAGGCAGACGTCACCGCCAGTTGGTCCCCGAGTTGCTTGCAGTGTACGGCGCCTGCATCGTGCGATGAGGCAATGTCGCGACGCAGCAGGTCGATGGCGTTCTCGTGCCGCCGTTGCCGCACGGCCACAGATTGCTCAATTTCTTCCAACCGCTTTTCGGCAGCGCGCAGCGCCTGCTCCAGCTGCGAGGACAGCGCGCGCTCCTTCGCCAGCTCTTCGCCTCGTTGCCGCAGGGCGCGTTCGATGGACAGTGCCGCTTGACGTGTGGCGGCCGCACGCTCCTCCGCTTCGCGCAACTCGTGAACGGCATCGGTCCATTGCAGGTACGCCTCCGAAACCTGGCTGCTGGCCACGCGCGGGTCCGAGTTGTACGGCGCGGGAGGTGGCTGCTTGACGGGCGGCGCAGCATGCGATGGGGTGGACCGTTCGACACCTTCTGATGCGTCCAGTCGTCGCATCGCCCCGACCGTCTCGGCGTGGATGTGGCACAAGCACTCCGAAAACAACGACTGGTGGAGTGACTCCTCCGCTCGCAGCCGTTCCTTCAGTTCGTTGAGCTGCGCTCGTTGGGTCGCGTGAGACTGATGTACGCGTTGAATCGACTGCTGGAGGAGTCCAGTGACGTGCGCCATTTCATTGTGGTGGCGCGCCACGGCCGCATCTAACTCCTGTTGGGCCGTTTCAGCGGCGACGATGGACCGAGCCTCACTCTGACTGGCGGCCTTGAGCATGGCCTTCACCTCCTCCATCTCACTAAGGATAGCCGCGAAGTCTGGCTTCAGCGTATTCAGCCGAGCCGCGGAAAAGACGGTCTGGTGATTCTTCAGCAGCAGCCCGAGTAGCGCCGCTCGTTCCCGCATTTCGTCGCGTTGGATTTCCCTCCGATGAATGTCGGCGCTCACGTCGACATCGCGCAGGGAGTGCTGCAGAGCGGCGGCGCGGATCACGTGGACGGCTTCGGCGACTCTGGAGGTTTGCATGCGCATCGCAGACGCCACGGTCTGCGCCGTGGTGGATGCCTGGTTCTCGCGGAATACTTGTGCTTCAAGTGACACATTCTCTCGCTTGAGCGAGTCATATCGAAGACTTAACTCGGCGAGCTTCTGGGACCTTTCTGTGCTCTGTGTCAGCGCGCGTTGGAACGTTTGTTGCTGCCTCAGCGCGTCGTCGATCCCGCGCCGCAGGGCTGCCACCGTTTCCCGGCTTGCCTGAAGCAGCACAGAGGTCTCAGTCGCCTTGATGGCATGGTCGTGTCTCGCGAGGACGTGGCCGTCCTTGCTTTGATTCATCCCGTCGAGCACTCGTTGGTGGTGCTCTTTCGCCGACGCGAGCTCCCGCTTGTTGTTTGCGCGTTGCGTTTCGAGTCGCTCGTTGCTCGCTATGAGCAACGCGCTGGTTTCGGTGTGAAATGCGGCCATTTCTAACGCGTGTTCTCGCCGTGTGGCGTCGATCACATCGCTCGCCTTATCCGCACGGGTGTCGCACACGCTCGCGGCGGCCGCGGAATGCGAGATGCGGTGCTCCAGCGAGCGGCACTCCTCCTCTAGTGTGGCTTTTCCCCTTCGCGCGTGAAGCAGTTCGTCCGCCGCCGCTGACAGCAGCTGAACTTGCGTCTCTAACTCGACGTCGCTCAGAAGCAGCCGCTCGCGCACCTCCATCGACTGCTTGGAGGCATCGCTCAGGGCCCCCGCCATGCGGTGGCAGTCATGCAACACATCTGCTACTTCTTCACGGAGGGCCGCCGCGACCGCAGCGTGCGCATCGGGAGAACGTCCGTACATCGCTGCCGAGCGGGAATTCGCCGTCGCCGGGTCGTCAGCCCCCGCTGGCCCCGTCCATGCCGCCCGGGCTGACATGGCCGTGTCCACGTCCCGTGTGAGCAAGGACACGTCTCGCTGTGCCACCGAAACGGCATCTCGCAGGCTGGTGGCTTCGCGCGGCGTCGCGACCATCCGACTTGTGGGGGCGTGTGCGGCGTGTCCAGGCAGCGACAGTGCGCTCACGGACGTGCTCGGCGATTGGCGCAATTGGGATGCTTCCAATGCGTTCCCAGCCGTCGGATTGCGTAGCTCTGCGTCAGCGGCCGCGGCCGTAGATGAGAGCGCGCGCACGTTGAGGGCGTCGTCCAGCATGGCCGCGGGCACCCTCACGACCGTGACGAGCCGCCGATGGCCAAACGTGACGCGGAGAAGTTTGACGTACGTCTTCGCGGGCAGCAACGACTCGGCACGCCCGAGGCCGCTCATCGTGGCGAGGCGGCGGCCGGGCGATCCCGGGCTGCTGCCATCGGCGTTGTGTGCGTAGGACGATACGGATCGGCTGTCGCGCAGTTCCTCGCGAAGGTCCTGGTGCACCTTGGGCAGGCTGTCCTCCATGAGCAAGGCCGTCATGGCCGCATGGTGCCTCGGATGGGACATCAGGATGACGTGGCCGCCAGGGACGCCGGCGCTGGCGTTGGCGGGGGGCCGTCCCGGTGTCGGCTGAAACGAATGGCACGTTGCGTCGTAAGTAAACGGTTGGATGATCACGCCGAAGCTGAGCGCCGCCTTTGCGCGGGAATACGCCGTCGACGAGCGGATGCGCTCCCTAACTTCGAGCAGCGCCTGCACGGAGTCGATGCGAAGGGCCACAAGGCGCGATTCCTTCGACGACACTTCGATGGAGGTGGGCCCCCCGCCGCCGCCCCCGGACGGCTGCAAGCCCAGCTCGGGCTCGTTTTGGACGGCGACGCTGACGAACGGCGACACCAAATCAACGATAGGTCGGCTGATGGAGCTAAACGCGAACATGCTGAAGAGCACACTGGTGCCGTGGTCACACGTCATCTGCCGGACGAGGCCGGTGATCAAACCATCGGCCGCATGCGTCCCTCCCCCAGCCGCAGTTTCCCCAACAGCCGCGAAACTGACCGGTGTCAACAGCTTCGCGGTCGCATCCCCAGGCCGCCTGCCCCCACGTCCGTAGTCCGCGCACTCAAAATGAGCGTCGCTGACGTCGGTTGTTGTGTCGTCGAGCAAGTAGCCACACTCCATCACGTAGTGCCACCCCCCGTTGGCGACGCAGGCGGTCGTCACCGTGGGGTGCCGGAGCACGCGGCTGGTGCACTCCAGCGGACGCTTTGGGACGCCAACCGCCGACAACGCGCCGCCGGGTGGCGGTGACGCCCCCGTGGACAACCCTTCAACATTGGCGTGGTGTTCAGGCTGCAGCACGGCAGCTAGCGTGCCAAGTATCCGCAGCAACGGGGTGGCAGTCCCTGGTGCGGAGGTGGGACTGTCGAGGGGTCGAATGATGACGACCATCGCGATGCTATGGGGGACGTAGGCGTAGTAGTGTGTACGGGAGGAAGTACGATTATTCCTTCCTGTGGTGCCGATCAGGAAGGAGGAACGTGCGTTGGATCGAGAGGGGAACAGCGCCGTCGCAAGCGACACACATTTGACCGAGAGGGCGGGGTCAGTCGAAGAAAGTATCCGTGACGGCCTGTTCCATCCGACGTTCCGCCGCTTCGAGCGCCTTTTGAAGCGTTGGATTCCGCACAGACGTTGTCATCTCGCGGCCGTTCGCGCGACAAACATGCGTCCAAATGGGACCGACGCGAGTTGACCCACCCGTTGCCTCGGTCGACGTCCCGGCGACGAGGGGATTCGGCGCCCCACGGACGAACAAATCCCCACGACTATGGCAATCAAAATTCGCCGCGTGGTTGGAATGGCAACTTCCGCCGTCGTCCAACTCTGGAAGAAGCCTGCTATGGCGCGCGAGTTCCAGTTCCGACTGCCAGTTGCTCACCTCCGGCGCGCGGACTGGCTGCGCGCCGTCCTCCGGAAGATGGTGCTGTGAATCTGCTGGAACGATGTTTGATTTCCAGTTCAACAGCACCGTGTTACGGTAGAAGTAGTACTGCCGCTCAGGAGGGAGCGCGTCACGATCGTGTTGGGGGGGACTGACACGGGATGCATCGCGTTCGCTTCGGCCGCCGGTCGATACGCCATCGCGATGGCGATCGGCAGCGCGGTCGATCATGTCAATGTCGACGTGGGCGTCGAGTAGCGACTGACGGATGCAGTCCTCCAGGCCCGCTCGCACCACGTCCCCCGCGGGGCTGGACGCGGCGATCATGTGGCTGGCGATGAGCACCCAAAAAACCGTCGGACCGGCCGTCGCGACAGTGGCAACGATGACGCGCGCGAACGTGGTTGTCGTTGTCGTGGGCGGCGACAAATTGCCGTCGGCGTTGAGCTCGTCATCTGGTGTGCGCGGAAATCCTGACGCGGCGAGCGGCAAATGCAGCGGAAGCGTGGTCACATTGATCAACGGGGGAGTCAATTCACTTCGGCCGGCGACGCCAGTGTCCGGCTTCGCAATCAATGAGGTAGTGCCGAGCGCATCGGCTGCGAAAGACGCCATTTCCGACGCCACCGTGGACGCCATGCGGCCAAGCAATGAACTCGAGCCCTCCCGCCGGTTGCCGTCGCTCATAGCACCCCCCCTCCCCCCAATGGCACTCCCCTCCACACCGCGGGGTGCCGCTGCGGTACGATGGTCATCGCGGGAGCGAGCCGCGCAAAGCAGCGTGTGCAACGTGCACGTGGGCGGCATCGTCGACACGACCGTCTTGCCGTCGACGGTCATCACGCAATGCAGAAAACCGGTTGATATTGACGTTCGGAGCCGTTGGACAACGGCAGCGGCACGGAGGGCCTGCCACGAATTGACCTTGAGGTACTGAAGCGAACGCGACAGCACGATGCTCGGCGTGGGACAGGAGAGGAGGCGCTCGACGATGCGCCGAACCTCAATCGCAAAGGGACCCACGCAGCCCCGCAGCACGGCCGCCGCCTCCACCCGCGCATGTTTTTCTCTTTTACCGGCAAGTCGCAGCGAGCTCAAGGACTCGGCGAACTGGTGAGACCAGGTGCTGCCAGCACCTCCCAGTGCGGTTCGCGTGGCGTACTCTTCGACCATCACGCGACGGACGACGTCGGCGACGACTTTTGCCTCCGGCGAGAAACCGAAGGCGTCGGTCCGGAAGCTTCCAGCTGGCGCATCTACCACGTCGTCTTCCGCGCGACGTGAGGATGCGGCAAGATGTGGCCCCCCGGGTTCGTCGGAAACGTCTGCCATCACCCAGAAATCAGACTCCACTTCCTGGAGCACCATCATGCCCGTTGACGTCACGATGGTTCGCAGTGGAGCGGTGGCGAACATCGCTCTCATACCTGTCAGGGCGGAGCAAAATCCGACGGCGTTGAGTTTCGCGTCCTCCGTGACGTCAGGACTGGATGCGTAGAAGTGGAGCAGATTGGCCGCGGCGCTCCCCTCGTCGTTGGATATGGTCGGGTTGAATACGGCTAGGCTCCGCAGCTGCACGCCGCGACCCAGCTGCACGCGGCGACGAGACATTGGCACCTCACTCACTCACTGGCTCTCTGTGCTCTTTACAAAGCGCAGGCAAAGTCAAACGACGGTGGGTTTTTCTTGCCTTTAACATAAAATTGCATTTAATTGGCGGCAGAACAAAAAACGGTTGATGTGCGTGACTCTCGCCGATGTTGCGAACAACGATGCCTCACCCGACGGCTGCGGCTTGCTGGCGGAAGGCGGCCCGATCGTTATGGGTGAGATCATCGTTAGATGGCGTCTGGTAGTGGTCAGGTCGACACAGTCGCGTCGATGCCGCTTCGTGGAACAAGCATGAACATGTGCTCGAGGAACCCCCGTAGCCCCCGCGTGCTTTGGCCGCCAACCCGGTTACCATCAACCGTCAAGGGTGGGAGGCAAGTTACGGCACTCGATCGATACATCGATCGAGGGTCGGTGAGTGCTTCTACCTACGCGACGCGGGAGGCGCTGGAAGGTGCAACGAGCAGTATGAAAAATACCAACCAGAGTGCTCCATGTCACACCGTGCCACGCGATGACCTGCAACAAAGGTGCCACGTGCACTTTTTGCGGACTGCTGGAATTGGGCAAGCCCAAGAACGTCTCTTTTCTTCACGTATGATGCTTGGGGAATTTGCCGCCTCGGGGCGGGCCACGACTTGAAGCGGCAAGGAGGCCCCAACCATTGCGTTCCACGAAGGTGACAGCGCAATTCTCGTGATTGACGAGGAACGGCTCCGTCGGGCGTCCACCGCAACTTCAACACGGATGGTGAGCAACCGAATCAATCTCGTTAGGGGCAGGAACTGTCCGGGTGGCGTGAGTGGTGTGTTCGCAACGCTGGTGGCAGTTCACGATCCCCCTAGACAAGGTCGTTTCCTCACTGAATTGGCAAACTGAACACACGTTTAGCCCATCCCCCACCTATGCGTTATCTCTCCCCCATCGCCGGTCACGACGCCACCTTCGACTTGCCGCTACCAAACAAGGAGGCCCGGGCAATGTCAAGAGCGGTACGATCGCTCGAGGACAGCCACGCCGCGAACGCCGCCAAATAGCCGAGGACGGCCAGCGTCAACGTCGCCTCAAAGGACGCCGGGCGCACCTCGAAGAACGTGACCTCCATTTGCCAGTGGTTGTACACCGTGACGTCGGCGGGGCGGAAGTCGAGGGAGTGGGCGCGGACTTTTTGCCCGACCGCCGCCGCGGCTCGCGTCGCCAGCTGCCGGTACTCCGTCGCTAGGGACGAAGGAAAGGCGAGGGCGGGCCGCGCCGTACGGTCGTGCAACACCAAGAGGCCCTTCACGAAGGCCGAATCCGCCTTCAGCACAGGGGACGTTGACGACGACGGCTCTTCGTCGCTCGAACTGGCCGCCGCCACCACCGCCCCCGCCACCGCATCGATGCGGCGGAGCAGACCTTGCAACGACGAATCACGTGTCTCATCTGAGAACCTGTCACCGAAAGAGCTTCGCTGAACCTGCGGGATGGCGGCCGGCAGCGTCGTCAAGGTGAGCGCGGCCATGCCCCGGTGCGCAAACACTTCGTGTTCGAACGCGAGCTCGCTGCGCAGCAGGTCGATACGCCGGGACACAACGGTCGCCTTGTCGCCGGAAGCCGCCAGCCGCCGCAGGAAGCTGTCCATCACCGGGTGAAGCGACGCGCCGCCCTTGTCGGCTTTTGGCGCGGCCGTCTGCGCGTAGAGCTCCCCGGGGCCCATGATGGACTCCAGGCACACCACGAGATCGTACTCATCTTCCGCGATGCTGGCGGTTTTCGTCACGTTGGTGAGCCAGTGACGGCTGCCGGCGTAGCTGTGGCGTCCGGCGGTCGAAAGCAAAAACGTCACCGCAGCATCGGCGGGCAACGTGTGGCTGCCGACGATGCGAATGAGTTCAAGCAGCGCGATAGCTCCGCTGCCGGCATTGGCGCCCGCAACCAGCCCTGGCGCCACTCCGAACGTGTCTGCGTGAGCGACAACAGCGATTTTGCGCTTGGCAACTTTTTTCGCGGCTCCGAGGTGAACCGACAATAGCTGCAACGGCTCGGCGGCGTGTTCCAAAGGAGCAGGGTTCCCTGTGAGGCCACCGGCGGGCGACGCCAACCCGAGAAACGGCTTGCCGGACTCGAGCAGGGCCAGCAACGCCGAAGCATTGGCCGTCTCGCGTTCAAACAAGACCGGAAACGACCAGGGGCTCTTCCAGTACGCCGACTCGATGCGCTGTACCTCTTGCGGTGACGCGTCGCGCGCAATAAGGAAAAGAACCGCTGCAGGCTGCGCGTCGAACACCGCGGCGGCCGACGCCGCGTCGGGAAACACGCTACCGCTGGACTCGGACAGCCGAACGAGCACAAAATTACCCGGAACAGTCGACGCTGTGTGTCCGACGTAACGCACCACCGGCGCGCGAGCTGCACTGGACCGCGTGCCCAGTTGACGTACTTTCTTGTCACTGTGACTGGACACATCGAGCGACGCACCCCGGAATACGTCCGTGAGGCGGACAGTGGGTTGCGCTCCGGCAAGCGTGCCGCAGCAGCACGCGGTCACGACCACCAGACAGCTCACCAGAAAGGCCGCTGACATCGTGATATTTGCGTGTAGGAAAGAGAAGAGTGTGGACCTGTTCATCCAGAGTGGTTGGGCCACGGCACACGCGGCGCGTCGACCAAAGGGGTGGGCAGGGGCGGGCCCCGGGTGCGTTGCAACGTTAATTCGGTGTCGCAAATTACTCTCGCCCTAAGGTGCCGGGGGGACCAGACGTCATGCGGCCTTCGGGCTCCTGCAGGTTCTTCGGGATATCGGGCCATTCTGGCTGCTTTGGGTCGACAGCCTTAAGCAGCGTGTGGGAAGGGGACGCTTGTCCCGAAATGGGACCCGTGGGCTGATTGCTGGTGAGCGGCTCGTACATGTACGGATGGGGAGGGTCGTAGTTGACGAACGACACGTCTGTTGAGTTGGCAAGAGCGACGAGCTGGTCCTCGGGCACGCGCTTGCCGTCCCCCACTAAGGGATTCATTTCCGTGGCCTCCTGAAAGTATCGCGTTTGATGAAATCCGCAAAGGACGACGTCCGCTCCGTGGGTGGCGAAGTTGAGGGCCTTTTGCGTGACGATCGGGCATCGCTTGAGCACGGGCGAAAGACGGTCAATGGCCTGTTCTACCCCAAGAATCGCGCGGCCGTGCTTGAATTCGAAAAGTTGCAGCCGCACGCGGAGCATGTCTTGAACAATTTGTTCGTAGCCGGCACACCACTCCTTGATGTCGCGCGTGGCACCTTCGCGCAAACGGTTTAACGCTGGACGAAAGTTGGGATACACCCAGTTGTTGATCCAATCCTGAAAGACGAAATAGTTCGAGAACTGACGTTGAGCCATGACGTAGACGGATCCGATGAAAACGTGTTCCAACGGAGGCGGCGACGCCATCTTTTCGATGTAGGGCCGCACTTCGACCTCCTTCATCACCACCTTTTCGCAGATGCTGTAAAACTGCATGCGCAGCGTGTTGAGGTCATAGTGGTGCGGAAACCGGTGGTACCGTTGTGGCGAATCCATGAGATCGACGGTCTCCACGGGTGAGTGGCTCATCGTAGCCAGACCTAACTTGGTGCAGAGGGAGGTCAACGTGTCATCCGGCGCGTACGGCAGCCGTACGAACCTAGCCTGGCTCTGCGTCAAATTAAACGGATAGGACAGCACCCGCATGTGATGGTTCGCCCCGCCAGCCTTGTGCGCGAGCGACAGTAACGTGTACACATTGAGGACCATTGGCGGCACGACATGCTTGAACCGCTCCGGCAGATTGGCGTCTTTCGGCAGCGGCGGATACTGTCGTGGCAGGGGCGGTGCAAGATTGGGACTGGAAACGCCGTAGTACTGGATGGACCCTTGGGCCACGAGCTGCTCCAGAAACAGAAAAATCTCGAGTATATCTTTTTCGGCATCTTCCGGATTTCGACCCGCTTCAAATAGCGTGTGGAGTCCTTCAACGAGAAACACGTCGATGGTTTCAAAACGGGCGTGGAAGGCGGCGTTGGTGAGGGTGGCTTCGAGCCAGCGCGGCGTGATGGCAGCCACAGTGCGTTTGTTAATTCGACGCAGCTGCAGATCCTTCAGTTCGCCATCGGACATGTTGGCGAAGTCCATCGACCCCTTCAGCGTCATCGCCGGGAGTGACGCGGTCTTGAAGCGTTCCACGACGTTCGTCATGCGGTTGCGAATGGGCAGCGTGTTGGACAGCTCGAAGTCCGTTTGCGCTTTCGTGTTTTCGGACTCGCGCATCGTTCCGGCCCGCATGACAACGACGAAGCCTTCACGCTGCAGTTCGAACGCGCCGAGGGCATCGCTGAACGCTTTCGACACGCTCTGAATGGCCTCGGTCATGTTGCCGTCGAACTCGAAGACGTTGAGGCCGCGAATCACCTGAAGATGCATTGCCTCGGCCGCTTCGTTGGCATCCCGCGGCATTTTGCACGTGGCGCACCCCAGCCGCGACATATGCCAACCCCAAGGGGTCGCCGAGTGCCACTTGTCGAACGTCGTGCTCCTGGTTACCGTAAAGATTGTTCCGGGAGCCGTGGCGCGGCCTGGAATGTCCTGCGCCTTCGATACGATGCTATCGCTGTAACCGCCGCCGCGGTTGGCGCCGATGAGCCCCTGTAGCACTCCTTCCGCCGTCTCACCGCGTCGGTTCACGCCAAGTCCAGGCGGTTTATCCGATTTCGCCGATGTCCCGGTTCGCTGGCGCGGTTGGGCCGCGATACCTCCGCCGAGCGTCACTAAGTCGCACTCTAACCGATGTGGGCGTCGCTCCGCCACGCTGCTGCGCAGCATAGGGGCACGCACGGCAGTGAACACACCCGAGAATGGCCTCATCTCTACGAACGAAACGACCGACTGTTGGAGGGGACCACAGAAGGGGAATGGCCGAGCACCACTTTTTGTTGCAATGAACGGACCGTCGGACCTTCGGACATGGGGAACTGTGGTTCGATTCTACCGCGAAAGGCACGCACAGGACGGGAACAGACACACCGAGAGATCAGACGGGAAAAGGGCCAATAGGCGAACAGAGTGAAAGGGGAGATGCCTCTGGGGCCCTGTGTACACAAAACCATACGCGTGCCGTACATAGTTCGATTGGGGGGGTGGGTTGTATGCACATGATGAGATGACTTGCCATCGTTATCGAGCGGGAGGGGGACATCTAGGTGTCCAGCATGCAGAGCAGCGCCACACCGCGAAGGATCCAATGCGCTGGTGACTGTTCTCCCGCGTTGAGGTCAAGCGGTAGCACAAAGTTGGTCGACAAGCCGGTGGTGGAAAGTGCGCCAGCTCGGGACGACGTCTTGTACATGGGACAACCAAACGTCTTGGCGGTTGACGTTGTCTCAGCGCGGAGGACCGGTTCGAGCCAGATCACGTTCATGGGCGTGAACAGCTCACCCGGCAGTGACTCCGTTAGTGACAAGGATTCTTTGTCAAGCCGGGCGCCCTCGAGGTACAGGCCGTGGATGTACACGCCGCTCTCAGGGGTGTCTTCGATTTCTTCGCCAGAGGTTTGTCGCATGATGTGTGTGCGGAATTTGATGTCGTCAACGGGGATCTTGTGAGCGCGGCTGTGCGTTTGCAACACGCCGGTGAGAAATCCCTGCGGGAAGTAAAATCCGGAAATCCAAAACGACATCGGCGGGCCATTGTCGTTCCAATCACGCAGGAACTCGATGCGACGGAGCGTATCGGCAAACCATGATGCGAGCGGCTTCAGCGACAGGTACGAATCGTCGTGCCAGGATTCGGGCACGCGGCCGATCGCGATGGCGTTGTACATGCTCTCGAGGCTCGAGGACATGACCACCTCGCCGCGGATCGCCTTGATCAACTCCTTCAGCCACTTTTTGAGGCGGTCGCTGATGAAGTTAAAGACGTCGACCTCTTGGCTGCACACCGTCCCGAGCGACACCATCGTGCCGGCCTCGGTGATCCGGTAGGTGTCTTCGTGCGCCTGCGATTTGTCAATCGGCGGTGGCAGGTCGTTCAGCATCCGCGCGCAGTCGTTGAACACTTTGTCGTCGGTGTTGGACCCCCCACCGCCCCCCTTAGCTCGGGGCTGCAGCGTGAGCAGCGCATCAATCGAGCGGCGCGAGGAGTTCCGGTTGTACGTGATGTCGGCGTTGCTGTGCAGGCCGAAGAGTTCCGGGGTTTCAAACGGTGGCAAGTCGCCGAGGTACTTCTTCACGACGGAGAGCTCTTGGATATCCTCGGGGATGCAGTAGACGCCATCGGCGGTGATGTTGAAGCGGCCGTTGATCACGACGGGGTCGAAGAAGCGGCCAAGAATGGTCTGCAGGCAGCGTTGGTCGAGGAAGTCGGTGACGCGACCGCCATAGTTAATCATGCCTGTGATGTACTTCAGCGCTGGCCACGGCACGGTTCCCTCTTCCGCATCGGCAAGTTGCAGAGCCAGGGTCTTGATGCTCGCCGCAAAGTCGCTTTGGTTCCACTCGTAGGGGATGTTCCACCCGAGGGCGCCAAACTTTCTTCTCTCCTGGATCACCGCATGGAAGTACGCAAGTGAAAACAGCAGCCGCTTCCACGCGTTCGGGTTCTTACTGCCCTCCCAAATTTCGGGCGTCACGGCAAGAAGGAAGGAATCGCGTAGGTTGGCCTTCAGCCCCTTTGGAGGCTCCTTCGTGACCTTGATGCCGCTTTGTAGCACGAGAACGGGGAAGCTGGCGGTTGGCATGGTCGTCAGCCACAGCCGGAAGTCCCTGTTGACTTCGCGGAGCATGACTTCCTCAAGGGCACGCTCGAGGCTCGGCATCCATGATGCGTATACGTGGCAATTCTGCAGGTATACCCACTGTCCCGTTTTGCATCCGACGTTGATCATCTCCTGCGCCTTCGGCCCCTGGTCCTGGCCCAGTGAGAGCATCATCTTGCGGTCAGAAAAATTCTTTTTCTCCGCGAACTCGGTGAACGTGACCGTGGGGTCGGTTCCCGTGGTGAGCACGAAGATGATCGGCGCCGTGGGGCTGGAGTCTTCGAAGGCGGCCTCGAGATCGAAGGCCGGACTCTCGGTGAAGCTCTTGCCGAGGTAGTGCCCGATGACGACCGAGATGCCGTAGAGCAGTAAGTCCTCGCGGAAAATTCTAAGGAAGAGCAGTCGTTGCCACGGCGTGTACGACATGGCGCTCGGCGGGAATTGTCGGTAGGCGTTGTCGGACGCGACCCACTTGAGCCACTCCTCCTCCTCGCCGAATATGTGGCCTTTGAGGTGCTCGAAGCCAGTCAGGCGCGTCAGGGCCGCTACCTCGCGCCACGTCGCCTCGTTGAACTGTTCAGGCCACGACTCGTTCTCCGCGAGCTGGCCACGGCCTTCGCCGCCGCGGCAGAAAAAGCCCCACTCTTCTTCGGACATTTCCCCGGCATCGCGGAAAATATGCGACACCATCAAGAACGCAAAGAGCTGCTTGTCGCGTTCGAAGAGTCCGCGGCAGACAGTGTTGTAGGAGTCCTGCGTGACAGCGGGGAGGAGGCTGGCCACGCGCTTCTCGACATCGTCGTTCGTCTCGGTGCGCCGAAGCGTCTGCATAAAGAGCCGCTTGAAGAAGTCGAGGGAGTACTGGTACATGTGCTCGAGGCCCCCGACTTCGGCGATGACAGTGTAAATGAGCGATCCGCGAGTCGCTACGGGCCGGTACCGCTCGCGGGCGGCCAAAATGTCGCGCTGGGTTGCCTCCGCCACCTGCAAGTTGTGGCTCACCGCGTCGCTCGTTTTCTTCGCGTCGGCCAGCGTGTTGACCAAATCGTCGGTGTCGAGGATGTTGTTGCCCGACGAGGCCAGGAGCTGCAGGATACGGTCCTCGATATCTTTGAGCTGCGACTTACCTTCGGAAATTTCCGTGACGGTCTTGTCCGCACGCTGTTCAAGGTCCGCGCGTTCGTAGCGAACGACATCGGCAAGGAGCTGGTCCTCGAGCCCTTTGGGCGTGACCGTGAAGTTAATCACAGTCACCTTGATTTGTAGTTCCGGCATGTAGTGGGGATTCGGCAGCTTGGTCGTGATGTAAAAACGGAAGTTTGGCTCGTAGTCAATGTCGGTGTCACCGAGACGAAGCAGGAGACGGCCTTGGTGCTTGAACGTCTGGCGCAGCAGCAAGGGGTCGATGGCCGCATCGATGGACTCCTCGATGTTCTCTAGCAGCACAGGGATCCCCACTTTAATGGCGTTCTCCAGCGTTCGCATGTAGTTTGGATCCGACAGCTTGATGATTTTCAGATTGTTGTCTCGCTCCATCGCGCGGATCCAGGCATTGGCCTGCCCTTGCGGATCGATGCACAGGCACCACCGCTGCGATCGGGCGACGATGACGCCATTCTCAATGCTGAACGTATCGCTTGGAAGGCCCTTTTGGTTCCATTGGCGCACCTTGACGGGGTCCGCGACGCTGGCGAGCGAGAAGCCTTGACCGGCGACGGGGATGTTGAGCTGTTGGCAGGTCTGCGCCCAGTTAGCGATCATCTTTGCGCGGAACGGGGCCGTGAAGGGACCCAAGTAGGCAACACATCCGGCCGCGAGCACGACTGTGCCGACAACGTCAATGTGCTCCTGCTTGAGCTTCACGACGGAGGCGGACCACCGCACTTGTTCCGACGCAAGGCCGCTCATCAGCTTCCCGGCGCGAGACAAGCGCAGTTCGGTGAGTTTCATCTCTTCCTCGAGGCTCTTCTTCTTCTCAATCGTCTCTTGCATCGCTTTTTTCAGCTGTGAGACGCGCGCCTCAACAGCGGCCAGTTGCTGCTGCGCTTTTCGCAGGGACTCGGTCGCGGTCGCAAGCCGGCCTTTCGCCTCGGCCAACTGTTCTTGCATCGGAAGGATGACCTTGTTGACGTCGTAAAAGTTGTCAATCGCAAGGACCCACTTGGCCAGCGATCCGCAAGCCTCCGAGCCACGGGTGAAATTTTCAACGGTGAATTCCTTCTCCGGGTTCTGCGTGTAGTTTTTCCGCAGTTGACGAATGACTTTGTCCGCGATCTCGTCACGCTTGTAGGACTTCAGATCCGGGATGAAGCTGGGCTTCGACATCACGATCTTCAGATTGTTCCAAGAGAGATCCTTGACGCCGAGCAACACCATGACGGCCTCGACGGGTGTTTTGACGCGATCCGGGGGCTCCTTGAGCGACTTGATTTCGTTAATGTGGCTGGAGTTGATCGTGTCAAGCGCGGCCACCGCGGCCTCCATGATTGGCATGGCCTTCGCGACCTCCGCTTCGCACTTCGCCGCGACACCGTCCGCCTCTATCTGAATGGTGGCGGCTGCCTTTTCCTCGGTGGCACTGTTCGTTCGGATGACCTCGGCCTCCTTTTGCTGCTGCTCCACCTCGATCATCATGCGCTCGGTGTCCTTCGCGGCGGTCTCGAGCACCGGTTGCATCTTCGTGAGCATTACTTTCATATCGTCGACCATGACCTGCGTGGATTGCAGCTTGTCGAGGCCACCTTGCAGACGCTTCGTGGCCGCCGTGATGATCGTTCCCTGCTCCTCGAGCATTTTCTGGTACGAATTCAGCAGTTCCAAGTAGGAGGTGGGCGTCGTGTAATTGTGGCGGCGGAGCTCGTCGAAGAACTGCACCGAGCTCAATTGTACGTCCTCGTGAATGCGAACGCACATCTTCGCGAGGGAGTGTTTCATCGCCTCGTCGAGGGGCAACTTGTTCAGGACGCGCAGCGCCACAATGTTGAGGGCATCCGCGGGCCACTTCGAGAACCAGTCGATGGTGGTGCAGTTCACGAGCGACGGGAACATGCGCAGGCGGCGGCGTAGGCTGTCGCCAACAGGAGACATCGTGAGGACAATGTGGAAGTTGTCGCGGCACTGGAGCGTGAACTGGGCGAGGAGCACGCCGCGGGTCTCTTGCTTGCCGGCCGCTTTGACAAATTTTCGCATCGCCTCGATGATCTTGTCGTTGTCCTCTGATTGCATCAAGTTCGGCACTTCGCCCGTGTTCAGGATGTTGTTCACGTCCTCCAGGAATTGCTCTTTGACGATCTGCGAGTCGGAAAGCAAAAACACGACCGGTTTGTTTTCGCAACCGCTTTCGAGTAGCGCTTCCTTGAGATCATCCCGGAACTCTGTGATGCCGTACGTTCGCGAAATGGAAATCTGGTACAAGGGCATGCCGCAGATGTATGCTGCGAGACGCGTCAGTGACTGTCGGCCGCTGCCGCCCACTCCGACCAGCAGCGCGTTGCCGCGAGGCTGGCGGCAAATGCGGCAGATGCGAGCGATGTGATGGGCGGCGTCGCGGAAGAACACGAGTTCCGCTTCCTTGTTGTTGTCTAAATTGTAGGACATCTGGTAGTCGGCCAGCTTGTCCTGGAACGCACCGATGTCGGCGACTTCTTCGTACATCCGATTCTCAGCGCGCATAAAGTCGCCGAAGAGAAGGCTGTCGTACGCGGAAGACCAGGTGACGTCGAACTGCTTCGTGACCGTCTCCATGAGCGTCGCCCACCACCATTTCCGATCGTCGTCGTCGGCTAGCCGGTCGTGGAAGACACGAGACACCTCGTGAATGAACAACCGGATAAAGCCGTCCGAATCCGTCACGCTGTTCGGGCTGGCCTGCAGCAACCCTTGGATGACCTTCCCGAAATCGCGCAAATTGAATGTGTAGTGCGACTTCGCCGGCGTTGGAAGCTTCTCGGCCGAAATGCGCTCGTAGCACGTCTTTGTTGCCTCCACAAGCTTGCTGGCAATACGCCGAACATCCATGGACCAAACGGAAAGGAACCCGCCAAGAATGAGCGTGAAGATCCGCTTCATGGACAAAGTCGTGACGGACGGTTGGCAAAGCATATGATGCCGCGACGTCAGCCGCTGGGTCAGCTCGTTGCGGCCCCCACCAGGAACGCCGCATGCCGCGATGAACAGCAGGTCTTGCACCTCCTTGAACAGCGCGGGCTTCTTTTTCAGGTCGTAGAATCCCCGCTGGGACATCAGCTGCCGCAGCACCTCGATCGGGGGCGACGCGCCGTACTTCTCGAGCGCCGGCATGTTGATGTCGTCGATGAAGAAAATGGCCTTCTTGCCTGGAGTCGCACCCAGCAGCTGCGCTTTGATTTTGTTCAACTTGCCCTCCATGCGTTCGAGCAAGTCAGCAGCCCTTGTCTGGGCACTGAAGCACGTCGTGAAGTACTCGAACGGTTCATTAGGATTGTCGGCGCGGAGGGTGTTGCAGATGAAATCCATTGCCACCGCCGACTTACCGACGCCAGTCACGCCGCTGAGTAAAATGTTGCGGTTGACCGTCACGAGCGCGTGCATCACGGTTTTGATGGATGTGGTTTCGGCGGTGGGCACGAACAATTCAAAGTACGGCAGCGACCGGTTGTACTGAAAGTCGGTCACGACGCATGCCCAGGGCACGAAGCTGAGGGAGGGACGGTGCAGCGTGAATGAGAAAATCGACTGATCTGGATCCTTTGGCAACTGGGGGAAGATGGCTTCCAGCTTCGGTTTGATGAAGTCGCTCAACTTCTGACGGTCGGCATCGGCGACGTTCCCACCGATCGACCAGATGAACGCCATTACAAAGCACAAGTCGAAGAGCACGTTGGAATCTTGAGCGGCGACCTTCGTTGGCAGCGGCGGGCGACGGAACTCGCTCATCAGAGGGTCGAGCGTCTCCACGGGCTCGTCGGTGCCGACCGCGTTTGCGTGCTCGCTCATGGGCACGGTTGTCAAGAAGCCTTGTAGCAGGTGCAGGCAAGACACCACGAGTTGCGCGTCGACGCTCGGCACGTACTCTTTGCAGCTAGCACGCAGGAACGAAAGTGAGTCGGGGCACAATTTTTCGAGCAGCTCCAGTGCACGTGCCCCACGGAACTTGTTACCCATGCTTTGCGACAGGGTGTTGATGAGGCTCTTGGCCACCGGCTTCCACCCTCCGTCTAGGTAGAACGGCTCTAGGAACACCATGCCGCAGCGAGATACAGTAGCGGGCGACGCGACCTTCAGATCCTGAACTTCGAACATGAACGTAGCGGTTGCTGGGAGCTTGATGCGCTCGCCGTTGAACAAGCAGAGCATCTTGTTATCATCAAGCACGGTGTTCATGTTTTCAATCCAGACCGCGTCGACAGGCCCGTCAAACACAATCCACTGTCGCGCCGCATTTTTGCGGTCCGCTTCGTCTTTCACGCCGCGCGCGATCCCGGATAGCAAGCCGTCGGTCCACTCTCGCGTGAAGACATTGACTTCCCCATACAATTCGCCCATGGTCACCGCTTTGGGATTCAACACGTGCGTCTTCACGACGTTGTACAACGGCACGTTACCTTCGGGGTCAGCGTTGTCCATCTTGAGCTTCGTCAGTGATCGCTGTAAGGTTTCCAGGATCGTCGTTTTCGCGCACATTGTGGCACCGACCATCATGACACCGTGTCGCACGACGAGTGTGTCGAACAGTTGGACCGCTTTGAGCACGAACCCCGGCACGGTCTGCAAATTGTTGCCGCGCATGTCGTTTTCGATGTACTGAATGAGAAGCTGATTGGGTTGATCCCGAATGTCGACTGTTGGGAACAAATCCCGAATGAGGGCCATGAACAAAACAGTATCGTCGCGAAGGAACTTTGGCACGTTGGAGTCTCGCATCGCCCGAATGAGCAGCATGTCCTCGTTCTCGTTGGGGTTCGCGCGCTTCAAACCACCGGCCATCACGAGAATCGACTTCACGGCACGCATACCGAAGTCGTAGTGCTTCTGCTTTGACAACTGTTCGGAGCTAAGCTTGTACAGCTGCACCATCTTTTGTGCGAGGGTGCGCGCGTCGGCAAATCCCTCGGAGTAGAACATGATCTCGGCGATGAGGGCGTAGTCTGGGATCATCATGCAAATCGGCCTGAAGAGTGCCTTCAAATTATCCGGCAGCTCGGTTCGGCCGGCGTAGCCTGGATTCATCGTGATAAACACACCGAAGTTTTTGCTCAGAGTGATCTTCCGGCCGTCGAAGTCCAGCCGCTCGATCTTTTGTCCCAGTGCGGTGACGATTTCGAGCATTTGCTGCGCAATGACAGAGAGGACCTCCAGCTCGATGCGGTTGAACTCATCGAAGCACGCCCAGGCGCCCGCTTGCGCAAGGCCGGCAAACATTCGGCTCATCGTCTTGTAGTTGATACCATCGGAGCAGTTGAACACGACCACCTGGCGCGCCAACGCTTTGCCTAAATCCTTGACGGACTCAGTTTTTCCCGTCCCGGCAGGTCCCTGTGGGGCGGCTCCAAGGTTCATTGCAAGAGCCCCTGTGCATGTAAGGAACGCACGATCGGTGAGCGGCGTAATCACGAGGCGGGGCTGGTTGCCAAGGTACTCGTAGCCGTACCAGAGGTGGGCGTTACAGTGATGAATGCTGCAGTTCTTTTGGACCGGAGCATCCGGGTTATGGTGCTGCTGGCTGGCATCGTTTTCCCAGTAGTAGCGAAGCTGCTGGATCCATTCAAAATCCTGCACGTCCTGGACCTTGGAGTCGATCAGTCGCGTGACGATGTCGCGATTGTGCACGTCGACGACGATCAAGGTGCAGACCAGCGTGCGTTGGAGCTTGGACAGCTGCCCCTGGACGAGCTTGACCGTGTTGAGCAGCTGGGTGATGTACTTCTTCTGGTAGACGGCCAGGCCGCGGTCCGCGATGGCCTGTTCGACCTCGCCGGTCCAGTAGATCATGTCGACGGCTTGCACGCACTGAGCAGGATAGTCGAAGTACCATTGCTCCCGCACGCGGCGGACGTACGCGTCATAGGTCTCTCGCATGTGGGTCATCAGGGACGTGCGCATGGTGCTCTCGATGTGGCGGAGCCACACTTCGACGTTACCGATGGGGAGCACCGGCTGTTGAAACGACACGACCTCACCCTCGCCACTCTTCATGCCGCAAATTTCCCGCGCGGCCTCGTTGGCAAAACTAAGTCCGGCGATGGCGTCGAAGCACTTTGGCAAATGCGGCTCCACCGCGCGGGGATTTCGCACGTCGGATAAGATGGCTAACAGCTCGTCGTTTGAGAGGAAGTAGAAACGTGGGAAGGCGGATCGTTTCAGCTCTAGGTAGTCCTCAAGCTTCTTCTGAATCTCGTCGATGGCCTTGTTGAACGACTTCAGTTGCGACAGCACCTTCTCTTCGGTGGCGATGATGAGGACGTTCTTCACGGTCAGAGCTTTGTTCGAGAACGTCTTGAAGAACTTATCCACTAGCTCGAAGCGTTCCGACTCTTGCACCAGCTGCTTCTTGATGTCCTCCGCGGAGAAAATGAATTCGAGATACATCCAATTCTTCTGCATCGTAATCCATTCTTCGATGACGTCGGACACCGTGCGCAATTTGGTCACCCACTCCTCCACCTTGGGCCGCACGTTCGTAACATGGCGGGACGCGAGAATTGTTTGCAGGTTGACATGGTGGTCATCGAGTTGCTGGATGACTTCGTCGAGCTTGTCGATAATGTAGACGTCTCGATCCTCCTTGTACTTCTTGCAGCTAAACTCCACCACGTCCCAGACCTTCTTGATGTCGTCAAGGGCATTTCTCAGGTTGAATTCTCCCGTCGCAGCGGCAGCTGCCTGCTCGATCTTTTCGCGGTGCGCGAAAATGTCGTTTTCGTTGCCCATTTCGTCTTCTCCAAAATCGAGGTCCTTCAGCGAAAGGCCTTCGTTCCACGTGCCAGCCTTGGGGATCGTGTTCAGGACACGGGTCCAGTGGTCCTTCGTCATGTACTTGTTGGCGCAGTCGAGGATGACCGGCACCTTTGCGCGCAGTTCCTCCACCTTCCGGCCGATGTCCGAACCGACCGTGTCCTTGAAGCCGATGCCGTTCACGCCCTCGCGCATGACTTTGCCCAGTTGCACACACCGCTTGTGGAAGTCGCGCACGCCCGTTTCCACCTCCTGGGAGTCGAGCGAAGCAAGCGGCGAGTTCCACCACTTAAAGCAGGATTCGTCAATGGTGCGCAGCAGCGTCCACATTTCCTTGCGCGCATTGAACAGGCACACCAAGTGGTCGAGGTCGCGCCACGACGTCGAATCCTTGCCCGTGAATAGCTTGTAATAGCGGCTAAAGTTGTCGGCCTTGTCTTTGAGCGCCTTGACCTTGTCCTCGACATCACCCAGGGTGTGCAGCGCCTGGTACGCCGGCGGGCTATCATAGAGTTTGTGGCTGACGACGCCCATGAGCGACGTGTACTCTTCGTCGTCGAGGATCTGAATGTTCGTGTTGCAATCCTCGTTGACGGCGAGGATTTCAGACTCCAGCATTGTGAGCATGGTCGGCATGACTCCCTGCGCAAAGGTATCGGCGTGGCTTTTCGCCGTGTTGAACTTCTCACGAGTGGACGTTTCACTGACGACGTTCTGCTGCATGCCGCCGAGTGTCCGATCCTTTGTGGCCTTGTCGGTGTCGGACATTTCTACTTTTTGTTCGAAGATGAGGCTGTAGAGGCTCTCCGCCTCCTCAATGTCCGCCTCGACTTTGTGCTCCTCCGCTTGGATATCCCTCAGCGCGGAAACAAACTGATAAAATGTTGACAGTGACATCTTGGGATTGGGGTCTTTCGGATCCAGGTGAATCTTCTTGATGCAGGCCGTAAAGTAAGTTTCCAGGGATTTGATCCGTGCCACCGCGGTGGTGTTCAGTGAGGTGTTCACCTCGGCCTGAATTTTATCGAGCTTGGGTTGTAGGTCAGCCTTGAGGCGTTGGGCGTTGATGAAGAGTAAGTGGCCAACGTACTCCGTGTAGAGGCGGCCAAACGACTCTTGAGCCGCGGCGAGGCGCCGGTAAACAGACTGGATGTCCTCGCAGCGCAAGTCCGTGGCGGTGGCGGCCCATTTGCGTCGAATCTCAGGCCATTGGACATCGATGAACGCGATCCATTGGCGATTGTTGTCGTAGTGCTTCATCTTGTCTTGTGCTTCGACGAAATCGCTCTTGATGAGCTCGTACGTCATACGCTTCGTCGCGAGCACGCGGGCGTCGCGTTTGAACTCCGTTCCGATGTTCCAGAACTTGGGCGGCTTCGCGAAGAAAATTTTCAGGGGCTTTTGGTTCATCAGCCGATTGACTCCATTAACCGTTTGGACGATTTCCTCCACAAGGTCAGTGTACGTCTTCGCGATTTCTTGTTCACCAGGTTTGAATCGCATCGCGTCTTCAGAGGCTTGAATGAGCACCTGGAAGCGAACCCGTTTGACCTCATCATCCGGATTCGCGTCACGGACGGTTTCAAAGAACTTGACGACGGTGAGAAGTCCGTTGCGGAAAACATTTTCAGCTGCAGCGTAATCGATGAGTCGAATGTACGAGTCGAGCATGGAGTACTCGACCATGGATCGCTTCAACTCTCGCATGCGTTCGTGCTGCTCTTGCTTGGCGTCGAGCATCGATTTCATCTTCTTGCCGCCTTTGCGGTCCTTCGAGGACGCGGTGGAATGAGCTAAGAGATATTGCTCCAGGGATTCCATGGTCGTGAGGTCTGGTACGTTGGCGCGTTGCTGGACGGTTTCGGTTAGCTTCGTTAGACGCTGTTCCATGCGTTCAAGCGTGTTGCTGAAGTCTTGAGAAGCCTTCATGCGCATCTCAGATTGGCGACCGTTGAACTCTTCGATGGTGTAATCCCCCCGGCCTTGAGGTTCGTAGTGGAAAAGCGGTGCGGTGGTCAGTTCAAAGGCCGTTTTGAGCAGTTCCATCGTCGGTGCGGCAAACGTGGCCTTGGAAAGGAAGAACCGCTTGCAGAGTGATCGGCGAGTCTCCAGAAACAGCTTCTGGCGGATGTTCTTTCGCCACTGCACAAAGGCTTTGTAAGTAAGATAGGTGCGGAAGAACCGCACGCGTCGCAGTACGTTAAAGAGCGCGCTTTCCCTGATCCAGTCGGACAACGTGATGACCTCAGACGGCTGCGAAGGCCGTACGTGAACGACACCACTGCTAGAAATGACGTAGTGCTCGGGGTTCTGTTCGGCGCGACGAACCACGCTGAGATCGTACGGGCGAAACACGCGCTCTTCGATGACTTGATTGCAATACACAAACTTCACAGCGCTGGTTGACCCATGAGTGGAAAAGTAAGAAATAGCGTCCGATCCTGTGTGCAGACGGCTCATTTCCGCGTCGTCGTTGGGAGCCACGGTTTCGGTGAGCACGGACAGGGCCCCTCCGTTTGGCCGGCGTGACGTGGCTTGTTGAATCGAAAGCATGAGCAGTTCATCTGCGTCGGCAACGTCGCCCGCAGTTGTCGCCGCGGTTGGCCCGCTGACAACGAGCGCATTAGACGGCGGATGTCGGGTCTCAATATCCGGTGTTGGCGCCAGTGGAACTCCTTCTTGCGCGGGTAACGTGGTCAGCGGTACGACGCGTCGACCGACAGCTCCTGGATCTGTGGCGGTCCGCAAGGATCGCACCGTCACGGCCGTGGGCTGCCTCATGTTGGGCACATCGTACTCAAACGTTTCTGCGAGTTGGAACTTGTACACGGGGGCTTGATCTAACGCAGCGCTGGCGCCTTTATCGCTGGACGCCACGTCACTGGGCGATGCGATTGGTCGCGGCAGAGGCTTTCGGCCCGTCCCGACAGTGACGGTGTCGAACATTGCCCGTTCTGCTTTCAGGCGTTCCAGGCGTTGCTGGACGGTTTCTTGGCTCTGCGGGGCGCTAGATCCTGAGCCGACGGACCCGCGATGCATGTTGCTGGGTAAAAAAATGAAAGAGGAGGCTTGAGTGACGCATTAAATGTGCAACGACGTGGCATGGATAGGCATTGCCGGGTTGAAAAGGGTGTCGCCGAGGATCCATAGGCAATTCGGCTAAGCGGACTCGGGAACTAGTTCACAACAGGCGTGTCGCATTCCTTGCATGAACCGTTCAAGGAGCACCTCGCCATCCTGCAGCAGGAACTTCGCTAGCAAATCGAGATTCTCCATCACCTTGAACATTTTCTCGCTCAATCGCCGCTGAAGGGTGACGGCGGAATCATGCGTCGTCCCGAAAGTGAAGCCCAAAATGGACGAACGACTTGATGTGGTCATTTGGGCGAGTGCAGTGGGTGATAGACGCATCAACAGTCGATGAAAGCCGCCACTGAGCAGCGACAACACCTTGACGCACCACGATATGTAGGCACACTGCGACGCGTCCTGTTGCGATTTCCACGACTTGAGCAAACCGCCCTTGTGAATCAGTTCACGAACCGTTCGGTCCACCCGCGAGCGATGCGAGACGTCTCCACCTCTACCGACGTCGCTGGAAAACTGCTCACGATGCTTGTGCAGCTGTGAAATCAACGTTTCCAGGGAAGCAATCGTCTGCTTGTCCGCATCCGCGGCGCGCGACGTGCCTCCAAGTGTGAGGTGATGTTCGCAGTCGTGCGCCACGGAAGACAAGTAGCGAATTTTTGCTTCCACCGCGCGGATGACCGACGTCCCGCCGGCTTGCAGCCACGCGGCTCTCGGCATGAAAACGTCTTGTGTGATGAACGCCCCTTCCCCGCCCTGCATGGAGTCGCACAAGTCCCTCCAGAGGCGCAAAGTCGGCAACATTCGACGAACGACATCCGCAACCCCGTCGGTCACGGCATAGGACGGCGCAGGGGCTCGACACAGCGTCATGGACGGTGCCGGATCGAAGGGGATCGCGTGGGCCGCGACAGAGAGCGACATCGACGCTTCATGCCGCCTGGCCGCTGCGGACAGGGCATTGGCCTTGCTCCTCGCCGTCGCGCTGTGACGAAGGACAACCGCCGCGAGTTCTTTCGTGAGCGACGGCAACACAGCTTCAGCCCGTCGACTGGCGGCGAACAACAACACCGACGCGTGATGATACTCGCCCTGTGCCTCGGCCACGGATGCCGCTCGGATCAACTCCACGATCCACGCGAGCTGGGGTGGAACGGAGTTTTCATGGGACATACCAGCACGGCCACACTGAATTATCCAAAGGGGAGAGACGCGGGCACGGATGAAAACATGGTCCCCGAACACCTTATGGAGACGTTATCCCCGGGCAACCGCCGTGACCAGCCGTGCAGGTTGGGTGAATCACCGAGAAAAAGTTGAGTAGAGGAAAGAAATTGTCACTTTGTTTCGTCATCATCGCATGCGGCGCGCCTCGCGCTCCGTCTCGAGCAGCGCGAGCATGTCGCCCAGCTTGCACGGGCCCTTGACGTTGCGCACGATGGTTCGACCGTTGTCGCGGGAACCTTCCTCGGCGACGAGCTTCACGCGCACTTGCGTCACGTTGCCGCGAGAGCCGGTGCGGCCAAGGATCTTGATGATCTCGGCCATCTTGGCCTGGTCGCCAGCGGCGACGACGACTTCTTCCTTCGCCTCCTCCTTCTTGGCGGGGGCGGCCTTCTTCGCGGGGGCAGCGGCAGCGTCAGCCATTTCGCTGTTGCTAGCTAATTACGCAACAATTTAACCGCATTCACTCTGATCACACAACGCGACGAGAGCTGGCACCACTTGGCTGTCTTCTCTTCTAGCACCCGTCACCAGGCACCGGTAAAAGCGAGGTGGGAAAGCAAAACCGTTAACACATGAAATCGGCGACGCTCATCGCATGCGGCGCGCCTCGCGCTCCGTCTCGAGCAGCGCGAGCATGTCGCCCAGCTTGCACGGGCCCTTGACGTTGCGCACGATGGTTCGACCGTTGTCGCGGGAACCTTCCTCGGCGACGAGCTTCACGCGCACTTGCGTCACGTTGCCGCGAGAGCCGGTGCGGCCAAGGATCTTGATGATCTCGGCCATCTTGGCCTGGTCGCCAGCGGCGACGACGACTTCTTCCTTCGCCTCCTCCTTCTTGGCGGGGGCGGCCTTCTTCGCGGGGGCAGCGGCAGCGTCAGCCATTCGGGTGTCGAGATGCTGCGCACAGATAGCACAAAAACAAACATACCATGAGCAGCCTTCATCTTGATTTACGGCATGAATCGGTAGCGATGATGCATTGTGAGCAAAGCATCGACGATTTCGAACAAACACGCTGCGACAGCTGGGAAGTCATCATGGAAAGGGTGACCGCGCCATCATGGAGGCGACCCCTTTACTTGGTTCAGCACGTGCTGTAACTGGGCGGGCGGTAGGGACATCAGGCAGGTGACGATGTGGTCCACGGAGGGACACTGCTCACCGCGAAAAATCACCGTCTGCAGGTAAACAAACGTGAACAGTCCCATAATGATTTGGCAATCCATCCGATCCGTCATGCCACCGTGTCCGGGAATCAACGTGCCAAAATCTTTGAGTTTGAATGCGCGTTTCAGCCCACTGGCGAAGAAGCCGCCGAACGGTGCGATCAACGAGGAAAAGGCGGCGAACACGATGGCGTGCAGCTGCATCGGCGTCAACGTCAACCCCGACCAGCCCGTCACACTGGCGACGAAGGAAGGAAACGCGATGGCGTGTGCGGGCAAAAATATAGCGTCAATTTCGCAGTTTGCGTTGCCAACAGAGCCGAGCAGGTCGAGTTCTGGGCAGACGAGGCGCTTGAACCGGGGCATGTAGCCTGCAAACCAAACCGCCCATATGGTGGTCATCACCCACGCGCCGAGAAATCCTTCAAGGGTCTTTTTGGGCGATAATGCCAGCAGTTTCGTGCGCCCGAACAGCGTACCACAGGCGTAAGCCCAAACGTCGTTGTGGACCACGCAGCTGACGGGCAGCAAAAAGAAGAACATCCCGTTCAGCATGTTTGTGATTTGGAGGGAGCCTTGTACCATGATGAAAATGAGGGTCATGCTGATCCACGTGAACTGCCCGATCTGGTACTTGTAGTAGCCCTTCCTCAGGCTGAGGACGAAGGCGACAAAGCCGACCACATAAAGGGCGAACGTGGTGATGCCGACGTTGCGGTAAAAGATAGCCCACGCTGGCACCGTGTTCAGGAGGACTTCCTTCAGGTTGTACGCCAACATGGCGAATACGGTCACTGTGAGAAAGTACCAGGGCAGCAACTTGAAGTAAGGCATTTGACGATCTTTCCGTTCCTTTTGGTTGATGCGAAGGATCTCGTTGAACATCATCACCTTGATGAGCATGACCACAGGAATGACGCACCTCACACCCTGAGCGACCAAGCCCAGAAAGGAGTAGGCCATCAGCAGGGTGAATCCAGCGCGCTTGACGAAGTCGGATCCCTCCGACTTCGGTGGTGGCGGTTGTGCGGGAGTGAGACCTGGAGAAGTGGGGGCCTTCGACGGCGACGTCAGCGACGCGTTCGGTGAATGATGCGGCGATTGATTCATTGGTGGTGGTGGGGTCGGGGTGTACTGTGCATTCACGTAGAGAACACTGCGGCAATTACCACGCTATCATGAATCATCACGTCCACCCGGGGCAGCAACGGGCTCTAACCACAGCCATCGGACGTGAACTGTCACAACACAGCAAAACAAGACGACGGAATCAACGGAGGAACATGCGACGCTTCAACTCTGCCCACATAATGCCACGCTCCGTGTCGGCCATGCTCGCCATAGTTGAATTCTCATTTGCACGCCGCAACAAGTAAGGGATCGTTTCGTGAACTGGCCCGTAGGGCACGTACTTGAATGTGTTGTAGCCAGCATGAGCGAGGGGAAGGGTCAGATGGTCCGACATCCCATAAAGTTGCGCGAACGAAATTTCGCCTCGATGAGGTACGATCTGCAAGTCGAAAACACGGTCGGCGATCGCTTGGAGCGATGTGGCGTTGTGACTTCCAAAAAGAACGCCAATCGGCTCGCTCTCTGGTTTGGCGATCAAGTCGAGAATAGCGGCAGCACAACGATCGTAACAGTCATCTGTTTGTGCTTTGGTGTCGTGGATGGGTGATGGATACTTGTGATGTACGGCGAGCGCCCTTTCTTGCTCCATGTACGCGCCTCGAACCATTTTCCCAGCCCACATCCACTTTTCTCGTTGTGCGCGCTGCAAATCATTTTGCAGACGCAACGACGTGTAGTTCAGGTAACACTGGTAGGTGTTGTACACAATCGGTTGCTTCTTGTTGTACTCTCGCTGCAGTTCCCGAACGTAGTGGTCGATCGCCATCTGAAGGTAGCTTTGCTCGGCATCAACCATTACGCGAACCTTCAGCGCGACGGCCCTGTTCAGGATGCCGAAAAGTCGGTCTTCGAAGAGCCTCAGCGACTTACGTTCGGACGAAGTCAGTCGAGGAAGGCACTCCAGCAACTTTTTCATCGCTGGACTGGGGTTGGTCACAACACGGCGTCCAGGTACCACTTTCTCGCCGGGGGTCACGTCGCCGGTGGACAGGAGCTGGCAACCTACCTGGTTGGTGTAGTCGAGGTAATCGACCGAGCCGGTCCCCTGAGGGTCGAGCTCAATGGCGAGCGCGGCGGCCTCGTCACGTGTGACCGCGCCCTTGTTCTTGGAACTCAATCTGAGAATGCCGTCGATGAAATTCGCGCGAGTTATGCAGCGTTGGCTCGGTTGGAGCGAACGGTTGATCACCACACGGCAGTCTTCGATCGGAGGGGGAGCGGCTTGCACAAACAGAGACACCCAGCCCTGTCGGAGAGACAACAGCATGGCCGTCACACGGACAAGCAACTGTGGTTCGCACAAGCCGCTCACCTTGATGGCAGAAAATGCGATGCCACTGGGAGGGAGGTGGTTCGAGGCGTGCAGCATGCAGTCGTGGAACAATTGTGTATTTGCGTCGAAAAGCGCGTCACCGGAGGAAGAGTACCGAAAATTGTCTCGGAGAAGAGCGGTTTGCAGATTCGTTTCCAGCACTTCGGCATCGCCACCGCCATCGACGTCTGCCTCTGCTGCGTAGTCCAATATGGGGCCGATAAGGTTGCGCGACAGACGAGAAAGGTTCGGCGCAAGATTGTCGGCGTTGGTTGCAGCACAAAAATGATCGAAAACCGACCACTTCACGAACGTATTGTACGTGAGCCAGCGACCAACCAGGGCTTCCGACGTTTTAAGCAACTTGGGTGCTTGTGATACCAACCGTCGAGACGCGCAAAGTCGGAACACGAAAAGAGCTCGGCAGAGATCGTACAGCGACGTACTGCGAAATGCGCCGCTATCGCCTCGAAAAACCACGCGTTGCACAGCGGTGGGTGCGAGGTGAACGCACGAGCGCATCATTCTCGGTCGGAAATGTGATATGAAGACTGAAAAGCAGGGCTACGGGTTTTGGGATTTTATCAAATACCCAAAGCTTTTTGAAACCGTACCGGACCTTCACCCAATGTCACCCAATGGGTGGATTTTGGGGGGTTTTGGGGGTATTTTGGCAAAGGGCGGAAACAACTGGGACGACGAACCAACTCGTTTCGGGTTTCGGTTTGGGTGGTTATGCAGCTGCGTCCACCTCGGCAGCGGTGTCGGCACACACCACTCGTCGATCGTCCAAAAGTGCTGGACTTGGAGTGTGCCACCAGCACAAAGTTGGGGTCGGCAGGCCGTTTGTCGGGTGCCCATCGACTTGATACCGAAAGCCTTTTCTGCAGATACTTGGTGTCTCGGATCCATTTCGTCGGTGTGTCAAAGGGTGGGGCGTTCTTGGTAGCGTTCATGAAACGCTCCAGCTTCAGGAAAACGCCTGACCTTGGTCCAGCGTGAGCTTGCCCCTTGGATTGCCAACGCCGCAGGCGCGGGCGCGTTCTCAACGGGCGGCTGGGCGACGTGGCTGGCCTCCGGCGAGAAACGTAAGGTCGCAAACTTTTTCGCCGGGATTACCGTGATTCGAGGAAGCACGTAGCGGTCGAGGAGGTGAGGCAACTCATGTATGGAGGGACAAGCTTGCTGAAGCGTGAAG
>ERZ1292630.432-Hain-H41-02um-R3-432-length-44509-cov-29_pt1 | contig 44509 bp, 40 predicted proteins | sample MGYA00564408_ERZ1292630 | MGnify/ENA primary metagenome ERZ1292630 (study PRJEB36523, sample SAMEA6512641) | groundwater metagenome | collected 2019-01-08 | study: AquaDiva: Metagenomics assemblies of 32 groundwater samples
GCCGTTCAACGGTGAAAGATTTTTTGCTGGATTGGGCATTTGCATTTCCGGATCGACAATGTGGCTGGTTGAGGCAGGTTGTGCGGCATTTTGAGCAATTCGACGAAAAACAGATTCCGGACGTGGTTTTCGCGACAGGTGGGCCGTGGACAAGCTTTTTGGTCGGCTCAACCTTGGCCAAGCAGTTCAATCGGCCACTGGTACTGGACTATCGCGATCCATGGAATTGTAACCCTTATTATTCCTTCAGTTCTCGGTTCTTGACCAGGAAATCACAAGCGGTTGAGGCGAGAGTTTGCAAGGCTGCTAGTCATGTCATTGCTAATACAGAGGAACTTCGCCAACGACTCATTGAGGAATATGCCGAACTCCGAGGTCGCTGTACCTGGATTCCCAACGGGTTCGATCGGGACGTGCTGCCTCTTGGGCAGATCCCTGCTGAGCAATTGGATGGCCTCTCTCCCTCGACAGGGTACGAACTGTGTCATTTCGGGACGGTCTACGGGAAGAGGACTCCGCGCGTCTTACTGCAGGCAATGTGGGAGTTATTTCAAGAGGGTCGTTTGAAGCCCGAAGCGATCCGATTGCGCTTCGTAGGCGGATGGGACTCAACCGATCAGGAGTGTGAGCGATATGCGGCAGAGCTTGAGAAGCACTCTTTTCTTCGACGCGAGCCTCCGATTTCACACAGCCTGTGCCTACAAGAGATGCAACGATCCAGCGTGCTGTTGGTGCTTCAGCCTGACTCCCCTTTGCAGATACCGGCCAAAATTTACGAATATGTTGCGACTGGTCGACCGCTATTGTTGATCGGTGGGGAGGGTGCAACCGCCAATCTAGTCACTCGGCACGCCCTGGGTGTAAGTAGCCCGAATCAGCTGGCCGCGATCAAAGTGCTTCTTAACGAGCTGGCAACAGGCGTGCGAAAACTGGTTCAGCCTGACGTGACGCGTGTGAACCGTTTCGATTATCGCTCGTTGACCGGGGAATTGGCAGATGTACTCGATGTGGTCGTTGGGGCAAAAGAGTGTTCGTAGTGTTGTCGCTATGAGTACGATGGTCTCTTCAATACTTGGCCGAACCGATGCCGAAATCCTCGCATGGGAAAGTTATGTGCTAAGTTCTCCCCTGGCGACGGGGTATCATCAGTCCGGCTGGCGCCGCGTGATTGAGGAGGCTTTTGGGCATCCAACCTACTATCTGGTTGTGCACGGGCAAGATGGTGCACTACAGGGCGTTCTGCCGCTGGTTCTTTTGGCAAGCCGAGGGTTTGGCCGTTTCCTCGTATCCCTGCCGTTCGTAAACTACGGCGGGGTGGTTGCAAGTTCAGCGGAAGCACATCGCTATTTGGAAGCGCGTGCTGTTGAGCAAGCTCGCGAACTAAACGTGGACCATATCGAGCTTCGACACCAGGCGCTGATGGACACGGCTTGGATGGCCACCGAACGAAAAGTGTCTATGCGGCTTCCTTTGCCGAGCTCGTATGAGCAGCTGGTAAAGGGATTTCCCTCCAAATTACGAAGCCAGGTCCGTCGGGCCCAAAAAGAAGGCATGACGGCACGGGTAGGAGGAAGTGAGTGCCTCGATGAGTTTTACAAGGTCTTCGCCCGATGCATGCGTGATTTAGGGACACCGGTTTATGCGAAGGGATTCTTTGCAAAAATCCTTGAGGTGTTTCCAAAAGAAGCGCGTATCTGCATTGTTTCCCACGGTCAGACGCCGGTTGCCGCAGGGTTCCTATACGGATTCCGATCTTCTTTAGAAATTCCTTGGGCCGCGTCGGATAAACGGTTTAACAAACTGGCTCCAAATATGTTGCTCTATGGCACGGTGTTGGAATATGCCTGCCAACAGGGCTTTCAGGTATTTGATTTTGGCCGTTCAAGTCCCGACAGCGGAACCTATCGATTCAAGGAGCAATGGGGAGCTCAGCCACACCAGCTGTATTGGTACTATTGGATGAAAGATGGGCGTCCGGTTCCTCAGCTCAATCCGCAAAATCCGAAATATGCTCTGGCAATTGGTCTATGGCAGAAACTACCTGTGTCGGTGGCGAATCTTATTGGCCCACACATTGTGAAGCATCTTCCATGAAGGTTCAGCGAACGCTTCCTCCGTCGGCTGCGCCAATCGAATGGCAGGACCTCCTCCAGGGGTTACTGGGCCTTGTGCATCCGCACGCGACTGTTGATCGGCTGCAGGATGAATTTCGTCAGCACTTCGGCGTGAAATATGTCTGGTTTGTGTCATCAGGCAAAGCTGCTCTCAGCCTCATCTTTAGGGCACTGCATAGTCTATCTGGGCGCAGTAAGGTCGTTCTTCCAGGATACACATGTTTTTCTGTGCCGTCGGCTGTTGTTCGTGCTCGATTGTCGGTGGCGCTGTGTGACGTGGATCCGCTGTCGTTGGATTTCGACTTTGCGCAACTTGCCCAAGTGGCAGATTCCAACGTCTTGTGCGTGTTGGCCACTCATCTACTGGGAATTGGCGTTGATGTCCCTAGAGTCGTCGAACTGTGTCGTCAACGGGGCATTTTTGTCGTGGAAGATGTGGCGCAGGCGTTTGGTGGTGAATGCAATGGAGTGCCGTTCGGGGCCATGGGCGATGTCTCGTTCCTGAGTTTTGGGAGAGGGAAGAATATAACGTGCGGTTCGGGGGGCGCCATTCTTACGAATGATGATCGGATCGGTGAAGCCTTGGCACGTGAATATGCGCAGCTTTCTGAAGTATCGCTGGTGGCCATGCTCAGGAATTGGCTCGAGGTGGCACTGACGAAGGTGTTGATTAACCCGTCCCTCTATTGGCTGCCGGCTGGACTTCCGTTTCTAAAGCTGGGAGAGACAAAGTTTTACACTGATTTCCCAATTACTCGTCTGGACCCGATACGCGCCGGCTTGCTGCGTCGCTGGAAACGGCGACTAGCCAATTCGACCACGAGTCGAGTCGCTCATTCCGAGCAGATCCTCCGCTCGCTGGCTCTCTCGAAGGTGCAGACTATCAAGCCGTCAGGACGAGCGCAGCCAGTGTATCTGCGATTGCCCGTGCTGATGCGGTCGAAGCAAGAAAAAGATGCGGTGTGTCGGATCTCTGTCGATCACGGGCTTGGAATCAGTCCCCTGTACCCGTCATCTCTTCAGCATATCACTGAACTCCGTGACACGCTTTCATCTCAGGATGTGCCCCAGTCGACTATGATCGCTGAACGGCTTGTTACGCTCCCAACCCACGAATTGGTGTCTGACTCCGACGTCGTTCGAATTTCCAGTGTTATTCAAGCGGCTCAGCGGGTTGATGGCGCAACAACGATTCGTCGGCCGGATATTGCGAACGGGCAGCGTCATGCCCCTGAGCTGCCTCGAAATATTTAGGTGATCGGGCGATTTCTGCTTGAGCAACGGCACACTGTTAAAACGGTAGGAACCTGAATCATGTGGTTTGTGGAATGGATCTTCTGGGGTTCATTGGTGTTCATAGCTTATGCCTATGTAGGCTACTTGCTTGCTTTGTTGGTCCTTTCCTGTTTCAGAAATAGACCCGTGCTGGTCAGCGATATTCAGCCGAGCGTTTCGTTTGTAATAACGGCCTATAATGAAGAGGCGCGCATCAAAGAGAAGATTGAGAATAGCCTTCACCAGCAGTATCCCCCTGAGCGCCTTGAAATTGTTGTGGCCTCAGATTGCTCGTCAGACCGGACCGACGACATCGTACGATCGTATGCGGCTTTGGGTGTGCGGCTTGTGCGTGCCCAGGAACGAAAAGGCAAAGAAGCGGCTCAGAAACTGGCGGTCAGCCAGACGAACGGCGAAATACTGGTTTTCTCGGACGTCGCTACGACTTTGCCTCCTCAGGGCATTGCCAATATTGTGAAGTCGTTCAGTGATCCCACGGTCGGCTGTGTCAGTAGTGTGGACCAGTTTGTCGATGCTCAGGGCAATCTCAGTGGAGAAGGTGCGTATGTCAAGTACGAGATGTTGCTGCGTCATTTGGAAACAAAGGTAAATACGCTGGTCGGTCTCAGCGGATCATTCTTTGCCGCCAGGAGAACGGTCTGTAGTCCTTGGGCAGACGATCTGCAAAGCGATTTTAATACGTTGTTGAATTCGATGAAGGCCGGGCTACGTGGTGTGTCGGATCCGGCGAGTGTAGGCTACTATAAAAACTTAACAGATGAGAAAAAGGAGTACCAGCGCAAAGTCCGGACCGTCTTAAGAGGGATTGCTGTGTTGATGCGCAGCCTGCCAATGTTAAACCCACTTCGGTATGGCATCTTTGCCTGGCAACTGTTCAGCCACAAGCTATGTCGATGGTTAGTGCCATTTGCGATGATCGGCACGCTGGGCTCAAACATTGTATTGGGAATAAGTTCCGGTCCGTACCGGGTTCTTTTGCTGGGACAGATTCTATTTTATGCCATTGCAGCTGCCTATGCCGGCTGCAGCTGGATGCCAAGGAGCAATGTATTTCGATTGCCCTCGTTTTTTGTCCTTGTCAACCTTTCCATCATTGACGCCTGGATGCGGTATTTTCGGGGAGACCGGGTGTTTCGTTGGGAGCCGTCCAAACGTTAAGCGAGGGTGGGCAGATGGATCGGCACGGTCGCGTAAGAAAACATAGTTACAGCGGGGTACTGAATGGATACGATGGTGGAAAAGAAAGAGTTGCGCAACTTTGGGTTGATTGTCGGTGGTGTTTTTATTCTGATCGGCGTCTGGCCTATGATCCGCTATGGTGAGGGGATTCGTCTATGGGCCATCGTGCCGGGATCACTGTTAGTTCCATTGGGATTAGCCGTGCCGACCATTCTTGCTCCTCTTTTCAAAGTTTGGATGAAAGTCGGCCACGTGATGGGATGGATCAATACCAGGATCATTTTAGGGATTCTGTACTTCGGACTCATCACCCCGATGGGGGTGATCATGCGGATGTTTGGCTGGGACTCGATGCGAAGAGCGCTGAGCCGAGATGCCGAAAGTTATCGAGTCGTGCGGCAGGCGAGGCCACGCAACCATATGACCAGGCAATTTTAAACCAACGGAGGCAGTATGGGCGAGTTCCTAACAGAGCTATGGGCCTTTATGAAAGAACGGAAGAAATTCTGGCTGTTGCCGATTATTGTGATGCTCGTGCTATTGGGCAGCTTGATCGTGCTGACGCAAGGATCAGCGGTGGCTCCGTTTATCTACACGTTGTTCTAATTTCGAGGACTCAGCGGTTGAGATGAACTTCTCGGTGGGACGGTTTAAAAAAACAATTCGCTCTGCCGTAGCAAAGACCTTCCACGCTTCATCTATCTATCGATGGCGTCATCGAGGCAAGGTGGCGGTGCTAATGTATCACCGCGTGCTGACGAAAGATGAAGTTGCTCGTTATCCGGTTCAGCCAGGAATGTATGTGCTTGACAGCGTATTTGCTCAACAGATGTCTTTTGTAAGGAGTAATTTTACGGTGCTGTCGCTCCAGGAACTCCTGGATCTGTGGCAACGGGGCGAGTGGAGTGCCCAGGCGCGGTATTGCGTGATTACCTTCGATGATGGTTGGTTGGACAACTATCGCCATGCGTATCCGGTTTTGAAGCAGCTGCATATGCCCGCGACGATATTCCTTCCTACTGACTATGTCGGGAAAAGCGAGTGGTTTTGGCCTGATCAGTTGGCGGCTTTGTGGAAGGTTATTGCGGATCGGAAGCAGTGTCAGGAACCTCTGGCAGCGCTTGAGGGTGTGTTGTCAGGTTTCCTGGGTGAAGATGCTTCTCGGTTGGTTGAAGCGTCGACTCGCCCAGAGCAACTAGCGGACGAAATTATCGAGCGCTGTAAGCACTTGCCGATAGAGCGCATTCGAGAATTGGTGCAGGCGTTGGCTGCAGAACTACGAGTGACAGTACCGCTGGATCGGGTGATTGTAAATTGGGACGAGGTGCGTGAAATGTCTCGGGGAGGGGTGTCATTCGGTTCCCACTCCTGCACACATCGTATTATGACGACCATCACATTGGACGAGGTTTCCGAAGAGCTTGTGAGGTCAAAACAGGTTCTTTTTGATCAGGGTGTCAACTTTGTGCCGGTCTATTGTTACCCGAATGGGAACAGCGACGCTTCCATTGAGGATCTGGTGAAAGCTAATGGATATGAGGCCGCAGTGTCAGTGCGAATGGGCTTCGAAGGGAGCTGCCCAGAAAATAGGTATGCCATTCGCCGGGTAGGAATCCACAACGACATATCGGACACCATCCCGCTTTTTTCTTTCCGATTGTTCGGTCCCCAACCGAGTTCGATGTAAGTCAACAAGGGCAATGGATATGAGGGGAATCGCTTTGGGGCGGGAATACTTGTGAAAGTATTGATTACCGACGGAAATGAGCGGGCTGCGCTTGCGGTCACCAGGGCACTTGGAGGTGAACAAGTAGAGGTGATTGTTGGGGCAGAGTCCCAACGATCCCTTGCAGGTTCCTCGCGTTACTGCCGACAGAGCATTGCCTATCCGTCTCCTTATCAAGAACCTGAACGTTTCATCGCCACATTGATGGAGGCAGTGCGAACCCATCGAGTCGATGCCTTAATTCCTTTGTCTGATATTGCCATGCATGTCCTCGGACCAGAGAAGGCTCAATTCGAAAAATATACGCATTTTCCGGCTCCCAGTCCCCAGGCATTTCAAGAAATCTCCGATAAGTATCGATTGATGCAACAGGCTATTACGGAGGGTGTAGCAATTCCCGATACCATTTTTGTTCCTGATGGTCGGGTCGAACGGGTCGTGCAGGAAATTGTTGATTTTCCCGTGGTGGTGAAGCCCGGTTGTTCATTGGTGAAAGACGGCAATCGGTGGACAAAAACCAGTGTCTGCTATGCCGAGTCTCTTGAGGAGCTTCTGACCCTCTATCGTGATAAGCCTTACCTGCGACAGCCCTCGTTGATCCAGCGGCGTGTGATCGGTGAAGGCCAGGGACTGTTTGTGTTGATGCAGGAGGGAACACCGTTGGGGATGTTTGCTCACAGGCGAGTGCGTGAACGGCCTCCCTCCGGCGGAGTCAGCGTATTGCGCGAAAGTATTGCCTTGCCGAAATCCATGGTTGAGGCTACCCTGAAGTTGTTACAGCGTGTGAAGTGGCATGGTGTGGCCATGGTGGAATTCAAAGTAGATGCCGCCACTCAGCGTCCCTTGCTTATGGAAATTAATGGGCGGTTTTGGGGATCGCTCCAGCTGGCTGTGGATGCAGGCGTCAATTTTCCCCTTCACTTACTCAATATGGCAATGGGAGCGTGCGAGACGATACCTGAAAATAGATATCGTGTCGGAGTCAAGTCCAGGTGGTTGCTTGGTGATTTGGATCAATTGGTCATGCGCATCAGGAAGAGTGATCGTGCGTTGAATCTTCCGCCTGGCGCCCCATCCAGACTTCAAGCAGTCCTGTCCTTCTGCCGGTTTTTTGAACGAAATACATTTTATGAAGTTGAGCGTATTGATGATCTCGGGCCTAGCCGGTTTGAGGTCATGCGGTATTTTAAGCTGGCATAGGGAGTTGTGATGTCCCAAGTTGATTCTGCCTCCCTGCGAGGAGTTGCTCGTTCGATGAAGAGGGCTATGAACGAGGCGTTAGATCAGTGGCGCTATCGGAGCCTGGTTAATCGGCAGGCTTTTCCGAGTCCCGTGCGTGTCATCTTGGTTGTCTGTAAAGGCAATATCTGTCGCAGTCCGTTAGCAGAGGCCTATCTCAAGCATCGGGTTGAAAAGCATGGGCTGCCGATTGTGGTTGAATCGGCTGGGCTTGAAACATCGTTTGGAAAGGCGGCGCATCCACTCGCGCAAGTCGTCGGCACGCAGGGGGGGCTTTTACTCACCAAGCATGCAACGCAACCACTCCACAAAGAACAGGTTGATCGGGCGGACATGATTTTGGTCATGGAGTGGCGGCAGCGACGCCGCGTGCTCAAGCTATACCCTCAGGCCAAGCAGAAGGTATTTTTGCTTCGCCAGTTTTACGATCACTCAGTGCGAGAGGTTGCGGATCCCTACAGTGGTACGCTGGAAGATTTTCAGACCTGCTTCTCGATGATTAAGCAGGCCTGTGATGTATTGGTGATGCAGATGTTGCCCTCGGGCAAGCAAGGATAGGATCGAATTGATTTGATCGAAACGCGAGGGCAGATGGCAAGGATCAAGGGAGGCCCGGCATCGACATGAGTTTGCGAACAAGACTGTTCAACATCTATTGGACGCTGCGGGGCGCCATTGTGCCGAAGCTGAGATATTCCCAGTACTCGTACGAGGAATCGCTGAAGCGGTATGTGACGCCATCAGTTGAATGGGTGGAGATAGGCTGTGGACACTCCATCCTTCCCAGCTGGCGAGCGAATGAAGAGCGCCAGTTGGTAAGAACCTGTAAGGCAATATTTGGCATCGACTATGATCTTCCGTCTCTCAAAGCGCATCCCAATATCGCCAAAAAGCTGCGCGGCGATGTCACCAAGTTACCCTTTAGAAACGAAGCGTTCGACCTGGTAACCGCAAATATGGTGGTCGAGCATCTTGACAATCCAGACGAACAGTTTAGGGAGATTGGGCGCATCCTTAAGTCGAAAGGCGTGTTCTTGTTTCACACCCCGAACGCATTCGGCTATGGGGTTATCTTATCCAAGGTCGTGCCTGAGTGGCTCAAGGGCAAGCTTATTTACCTGCTAGAGGGTCGCGCGGAGCATGATGTTTTCCCTACGCACTACAAGGCGAATACCGAGGCTCAAGTCAGGGCGCTTGCTCAAGCGAATGGCTTCGAGGTTTTGCAGCTTGATTTGCTTGCCACGGATGCCATCTTTGCCATGCTTCCGCCACTGGCGGCCTTGGAATTGTTGTGGATACGGTTGCTCATGACCCAGCCTTTCCGGAACCTCCGAACAAATATGATTGTGGCACTGAGAAAAGCGGCATAACGTGGCAGGGACAGTTTCCAGTGCTGTGATCGAGACCTCTGCTCAATGATACATTCCAATCAACAGATGGCCGGTGGACCTCGATTTGGGGCTACGGTTCGAGCTTTGCCAGTTCCGAAGGAGTCCAATGTCGGATTCTATCTCGTCATGTTGGCAATGCTCTTTGAGTTTGGACGGCCGCAGGACGTACTCCCTCCGCTCAAAGCGATCCCGATTCCAACCTTGTTAGACGTGTCCGTTCTTATTGCGGTCTTGGTTTCCGGCAGAGCGACTTTTTCTAACCTGCAAACAAAGCTTTGGATGGGACTCCTCGTTTTCATGGCGATGTGGGTTCCATTTGCTAACAACAACTTTTGGGCGTTCATGACGTTCAAAGAGATGACGTTATACTTTTTTTTCTATTTGGGAATTGTCACCTTCGTGAATACCACCAGCCGAATGCAGAAGCTGATATTCATGTGGCTAGGCGTGCATGCCGTTCTTGGCATAAATGGAATCTTGCATCATGGGCAAGGAGTTGGTGGGTGGCTAGGAGACGAAAATGATTTCGGGATGGAAATGAACGTGGCAGTTCCGGTCGCATTCTTCATGTACCAAGCGGCAACAAACCAGCGGTCGAAGTTGCTCTATATGGTGTTGTTGGGCCTCTTTGTCATGTCCGTGGTCGCGACATCTTCGCGAGGTGCATTTCTTGGTTTGCTTGCGTTAGGAACCTATTGCTGGCTGTACTCACCCAGAAAGGTCATGTCGCTGCTCCTGGGCATCTGCCTTGTTGGCCTTGTCCTTGTCGCTGCGCCACAGGAATATTGGGATCGCATCAGTTCCATCACCGATGATAATACTATGGAAACCGGTACGGCAGGGCAGCGGATGTTCACCTGGGGCATCGGGTGGGAGATATTTACTGCTAATCCTATTTTCGGGATCGGTCAGGGAAACTTCCCGTGGACAATCGGTGAGTACATGGGAGGGCGCACTTGGCAAACCAAATCATTGGCTGGCCGCCAGGCGCATTCCCTCTACTTTACACTGCTGCCCGAACTCGGACTTGTCGGAGTGATTATTTTCGGCACGATGGTCTATCTCAACTATCGAGATACCAGGGTGAGTCAGTTCTTGCCTGTTGCGGCTCGTGGTATGGCTGGACGGAATGGCAAGGAAGAGGCAAAGGACCCTCAAGTGGCACGAGCCATCTTATTCGGGAACGCGATTTTAGGCGGCATGATAGGGTATCTCACGACCAGCGCCTTCATCTCCACTCTCTATTACCCAACCTTTTGGATCCTGATGGGGCTGGCCGTGGCCCTTCGAAATTCAACGCAGGCGTATACTGTCAGCCAGCCTGGCACTAGTGCCGCCTCAACTTTTACGCCGAAAGTGTCTCTTTGGGATCGGCCAAGACCTGTAAGATTACGGCACTGATCGTCGGGCTGTGCGAGGCGATCCGAAGAGGCTGGGTTGTCCCCTCTGTGCGTCTTCGATGAGCAGAGCATGCAGGGTATACCGTAAAAATGATTCAAACAATTCTGTTTCTTTCGACCAGTAGTGGGCCCGGTGGAGCCGAGCGAGTCATCAGCAACCTGGCTACTTCCCTCGATCCTGCGCGATATCGGGCCGTCCTCTGTTTGTTTCGTCAGGGATGGATACAAGAACGAAGCGAAAGTCGGGGAGTTCGTACTCATATTATTCCCACGTGCGGGATGACAGACTGGCGCTGGGCGCTTCGATTTAGACGGCTGTTGGATGAGGAGCATGTCGACCTGATTCACGCGCATGAGTTTGATGCAAATGTGCAGGGGGCGTTCGTCGCGGCCATTTCTGGGATTCCCCTGGTAGCAACCGTCCACGGAAAACATTACTTCTGGGAAAAATGGAGGCGCTGCCTTGCGTATCGATGGGTCAGTCGGCAAGCGACTATGGTGGCGGTTTCAGAGGATTTGAAGCAGTTTATTGTGGAGAACGTGGGGGCTTCTCCGGAACGAATTACAGTTCTCTATAACGGTGTGGATGTCCCAATGCCTCCAACGCAGGTTGAGGTTGATGCGTGTAGAAAAGAGTTGCGCTTACCTCATGGGGATCAGATTGTTGGTGTCGTGGGGAATTTGTATCCCGTGAAGGGACATCAATATCTGATCGAGGGGATCCCCGCAGTTCTGAAAAAATGTCCAAATACCTCCTTCATCTTTGCCGGGAGGGGGCAGCTTGAAAAGGAGTTGAGGGATCAAGTCCACCGGCTTGGCCTGGACGAGCGAGTACATTTTCTCGGCTTGCGGCAGGATATCTCGACAATTCTTGCTTTGCTGGATGTTTTCGTTCTTCCCTCGTTATCTGAGGGACTTTCGATGGCAATCTTAGAGGCGATGATGGCAGGAAAGCCTGTGATTGCTACCCGGGTCGGCGGGAATCCTGAAATCGTGCTCGACGGTGAGACGGGCTTTCTTGTCCCGCCGCGTGATAGTCAGACCTTAGCGGACCAGTTGGTAACGTTGTTGACTAATAAGGAACAGGCGGCCCAATTTGCAGCGAGAGGCAAACGTCGCGCCGAAGGGCAATTCAGCTTGCAGACCATGGTGCATGCCTATCAATCGCTCTACGATAAATGTCTACGGTCGAATCCATAGCACAACCTGAGAGCTGGTGAGCGAATGTATTACAGGGATGTCGCTTCCAATGAGAAAGAATGGGCGTCATGATGACGGAAGCCGGCACGCAAGAGACAACGAGGCAAGGACCCCGTGTGAAGGTCTGTCATGTAGCGATGGGCGATTTATGGGCCGGAGCGGAAGTCCAGCTGTTAGCACTTATGACCTACCTGGTACGGTCGGACGAATTTGAATGGTCTGTGATTCTGTTCAATGAGGGCAGACTGGCTGAGGAACTTCGTAAGCTCCCGCTGTCAGTCTCAGTCATTCCTGAGGCGCATCATACCCCTATTGCGATAGCGAAACGACTGGCCAAGGCCTTTCGACACATTCGACCTGATATTGTGCATACCCACAAATACAAAGATTCCATTCTTGGCGCGGCCGTCGCGCGATATGTGGGGGTACCTCACACAGTCAGGGTCGTGCATGGAATGCCAGAACCCTTCAGCGGATTGAGAAACCTGAGAATGCTTTTCTATACAATGCTCGACAGGTTTGTAAGCCGGCTGCTCATCGATAGGGTGGTTGCCGTATCATCGGATATCGAAAAGCAGTTGGTCGAGATCTATGGCCCGAATCATGTGGTACGCATCCACAATGGTATTGATTTGGACGCTGTGCAGGTAAGTACTCCGAGGCTCCAGAAACGCAGAGAATGGCACTTAGACGAAACGGTCACCCTGATCGGAACCGTAGGGCGGCTTGTTCCGGTAAAAGGCCATGCTGTGTTGCTGGAGGCGCTTCGAATTTTGCGCATGGCGAATCATAATGTCATGCTACTAGTAGTTGGAGATGGCCCCTTGCGCGGACAACTTGAGTCGGAAATTGTACGACTGGGTTTGGAGAAATCAGTGATATTCGCTGGCCACCACTCGCCGGCCTATGATTTCATCAACATGATGGACGTGTTTGTCTTGCCATCGCTACATGAAGGCATTCCCATGGTGTTGCTTGAGGCACTGGCCCTGCGGCAGCCTGTTGTGGCGACTCGCGTGGGTGGAATTCCGGAGGTAATCACCTATGGAGAAACGGGCTTGTTAGCAGAGCCGGCAGATGCGTTGTCGCTGGCGAAGTGCATTCAACAATTACTCGAGGACAAGTCTATGGCAGCGCGTATTGGTAAGGCCGGGCGAACCCGTGTAGAGGAGGAGTTCAATGCGCGTACTATGGCCGAAAAAACAATAGGACTGTATAAGAAGGTATTAGGCAATGTTGTTTCAACCAGCAACTCGGTAAGCTGACACCATGACAAACTTCTTTGGTACCATGTGTTTCATCGTGCTGGGAGTGATTTCATTTTTCTCCCTCTACCAACTGGGACATGCGATCCTCGCGATTTTGTACAAGGCTGCTCCCTCTGACCAAAGAAAAGCCCGTACGACTCGTTTTCTGATTCTAATTCCTGCACACAATGAAGAAGATGGGTTGCCGGAGACTCTGCAGAGTCTGTCCGCCCTTCAGTATCCCAAGGACCTCGTTCATATGGTGGTAATTGCGGATCGCTGTGCTGACGACACGGCAAGGGTCGCGCGGACCGGTGGTGCTCAGTGTCTGGAACGCAATGAAGGGCCTGGCGGAAAAGGTGCCGCCATGTCCTGGGCGATGCAGGTGCTACGGAAGGAAGGCGTGGTATTTGACGCGCTCGTCATCGTTGACGCAGATTGTCTTGCAGACTCCCGGCTGTTGGAGGCATTTGACGATGCTCTTTCAAAGGGGCATGATGTCCAGCAGGGGTACAACTACCTCTCGAATCCATGGGAAACTCCGTTTACCCGTGTGATTGCGGTCACGAGTGTTCTGCGAAACTTCCTGTTTTATGGAGGAAAGGAGGCAATCGGCTGTTCCGCAATGTTGAGCGGAACGGGGATGTGCTTGAGTCGATCCGTTGTGGATCAACATGGGTGGTCGGCCTTCTCGGTAGCGGAAGATTGGGAGTTTTCGGTTTCACTGCTGCTAAATGACGTCGTGATTCATTTCAACCCCTTGGCTCGCGTCTTTGCCAGGGAGTCTAAAGGACTCAAGCAGGCTTCACGCCAGAGATTGCGATGGGCGACCGGTAAGTATGCGGTCATGACAAACGGGGCACGCCGTCTTTTCTTGCAAGGATTGGCACGCGGGAAAGTGAATCTTATTGACGGGGCCGTGACGCTGGCCGCTCCAAACTATTCGAGCCAGGCCTCCATGACCCTCTTCGCCCTTGTCTGCAGCTTCTTTTTGAGCCAGGAGCCGGCATGGGGATTTCTGCTTCCGTGGTCGATGGCCGTGCTCGGATCATTGGCAGGGTACTTCCTTTTGGGCGCCATGCATACGCAGTCTCCCTTAAAGACGTTGGCGGGCATTCCCTATATCGCGGTGTTTCTTCCGTGGCGACTCTCAATCGAAATATTAGGCTTCCTCGGATTTGGTCGAAAAGGTTGGGGGAGAACCTTTCGAGATTCCGCTTCGCGGCCGACGGAGGGGAAATGATTCCAGCCGTCGCAAGTATATTTGCAATCGCCATTGCCCTCCGTGTGCTGGGGTTTATTCTCTTGCCGGAGCCTCCGCTCCCGTACAATGCACTGTTTGCATATCTGAAAGGGGCGGAGCTTCTCCGGAGCGGCGCAAGTTTCGGCGATCCGTCCTTTCCGGTCTTCACCCCTCCGCTCTACTCACTGCTCTTGGCAACCGTCGGTAGCGTGTCCGAAGCATCCACGCACGGGATCCGGATAGCCCAGATGGTAATCGATTCCGTGACGGCGGTCTTGACGTGCCTGCTGGCCAGGGAGCTCGTAAGCGCTAGGGTAGCCACCTTTGCTGGCATCGCATGGGCGCTGTATCCCTTTGCAATCTATTCGACTCAGTACGTGGGGACGGAGGTCCTATTCGCATTTTTCCTCCTGGCCTTTCTGCTGTACTTCGTGTGGGCCATCAAACACGAGAGTAGATGGCTGGATGCCGGGGCAGGCCTCTGTCTGGGTCTGGCAACCTTGACGCGTGGGACAACGCAATTCCTGCCGCTACTTCTCCCTCTCGTGTTGGTCTGGTTCACAAAAGATCGCCGGCGAGTCTTGCGGAGTAGTGGTGTGATGCTGGCCTGTTTCGTGCTCGTGGTTTTCCCCTGGAGCCTGCGGAACTATCTGGTGCTGCACGAAATCATACCGATCGGTACGAACAGCAGCGTCATCCTGTGGGGGTCGAGTAAGCCGCTTCTCACGATCGATTCGAGAGTGAAGGAGTTGCCGCAGTTGTACAATCGGGCCCGGGCCAAGGGAATCGTCGCGGCGCCTCCCGACGCCAGCGCATCCGAGAAAGACCGGTATTTTCTGCAACTTGCCATTGAAAATTATCGACAAGCAGTCAGGAATGATCCGCTTGGCCTCGTCGAACTATTGATAACGAAATTTGTTCGTCTATGGTATTCGACCGAATCCGGTAACAATCAAACCGTTATCCTCCTCGTAAATCTTTTTATCTATCCCCTGGCATTGGTCGGCGCCGTCGCGGTCTGGAAGGAGCGGAACCCCTTCGGTCTCCTGCTTTTTGGTGTAGTGATATACTTCGCGTTATTGCATTGGGCAACGCTCCCGCTGTTCCGCTACATACTGCCGGTAATGCCCATCATTCTCTGTCTTGCATGTTTGGGTTTTGACCGCGTATTCAGCGGCACCAGGTTTGTAGATCTCCTTCCCCGTAGGGGGCCACTGTAGATCGACACATCCACCTCAATCACCGGCACCTCTTTGGAACAGGGATCGGTCATCGTCAAACACTTGAATCGCCGGCCCGTGACGAGCCGATCATGGACAAAGTCCATTGCATAACAACGTCCTGGGTGCGTGGGCTTCGCCAAGGCAATTCGTGGAACCGCCGCAGCCTTTTTCCGCCGTTGTGGCCGTAACGACAGTCCTTCGTCGCGATAATATACCCGCTCCACCTTCTTGTGGTTCACCGGCCAGCCTTCCCGTCGTAACCGCACATAAATCCGCGGACAGCCATACCGGCTCGGCAATCTCCCGGATCCGGGTCCGCAGCGCGGCATCCTCCTGCCGTCGACTGCGATACCGGAGTGTATTGCGATCGAGGGCCAGTAAGCGGCACACCCGTCGCTGACTCAGCCTAAAGCGCACCGCCAGCCACATTGGGCCGCGGCTCGCTTCGCCTTGGGCGCTGCCAGTTTTTTGCGGTGATTGCGTATTCCGAGCCAAGCCGGCCACTGATTCCGACGCAAGTCGGCCACCCGTTCCGACGGAACGCAGCCACTGATTCCGACCGGAAGTCGGCCACTCTTTCGAGCCTCCTCGGAATCGGTGGCCGACATCCCTCGGAATGAGGCCGGCGATCCGCCGCCAGCTGATTTCGGAGCATTCCGCGACACAGGTCCTCCTTCACCTTCGGTAGGGTACCGCCTCCATTTTTTTGTGGAGGAGGGACTGATGCCAGCGGAGCGAGTGACCATGCGGAAGATCAAAGACATACTCCGACTCAAATGGGCCTGCGGGCTCAGTAACCGACAAGTCGCGGCCAGTTGTGGGGTGGCGCGTAGCACGGTGGCGGAGACGCTGTATCGTGCGACCGCGGCCGGGCTGTCGTGGCCGTTGCCGGAGGAACTGGATGACACGCAGCTGGAAACCCGGCTGTATCCACCGGCCCCGTGTCCGATGGCGGCCCCGCGGGCCGTGCCGGATTGGGCCACGCTGCATCAGGAGTTGACGCGGAAGGGCGTCACCCTGGCGCTGCTGTGGCAGGAATACAAAGCCCAGCAGCCAGACGGCTATCAATACAGCCGCTTCTGCGATCTCTACGGGGCCTGGCGCGCGACCCTGGACCGGTGTCTGAGGCAGGAGCATCGGGCGGGCGAGAAACTCTTCGTCGATTATGCGGGCCAGACCGTGCCGGTCCAGGACCGCCAGACCGGGACGCTGCGGCCGGCCCAGATCTTCGTCGCGGTGTGGGGGGCCTCCAACTACACCTACGCGGAGGCGACCTGGACGCAAACGCTCCCCGATTGGATCGGCTCGCATGTCCGCGCCTTCGCCTTCTTCGGCGGCGTGCCGCAGCTCGTCGTGCCCGACAACTTGCGCAGTGGTGTCACCAAGGCCTGCCGCTATGAGCCGGAGCTGAACCCGACCTATGCCGATCTGGCCCGACACTACGGCGTGGCGGTGATCCCGGCGCGGGTGCGCAAACCGCGGGACAAGGCCAAGGTCGAAGCGGGCGTGCTGCTCGTGGAGCGCTGGATCCTGGCCCGGCTGCGCCATCAGCCCTTCTTCAGTCTGGCGGAGTTGAATGCCGCGATCGCCGGATGCTTGGACCGGCTGAACCGCCGCCCCTTCAAGAAACTCCCCGGCTGTCGGCAGTCCGTCTTCGAGACCGTGGACCAGCCGGCGCTCCAACCGCTCCCGATCGAGCCCTATGTCTATGCCGAGTGGCGCACGGCGCGGGTGAATATCGATTCGCATGTCGAGGTCGAGGGCCACTATTACAGCGTCCCCTCAGCCTTGGTGCACCGGGCCCTGGACATCCGGCTCACGCCCACGACCGTCGAGTGCTTCCACAAGGGCCAGCGGGTGGCGAGCCACGTGCGGAGCGCCGAGCGCGGCCGGCACACCACGGTCACCGCGCATCTCCCGTCGGCGCACCAGCGGTATCTGGCGTGGTCGCCGTCACGGCTGATTCAGTGGGCGGAGACGATTGGCCCGGCCACCGCGGCCGTCGTGGCGGCGCTCTTGGCCCGGCGGCCGCATCCTGAGCAGGGCTACCGCTCCTGTCTGGGCCTGCTCCGGCTCGGGCGCGAGTACGGCCCGGTGCGGCTGGAAGCGGCCTGCCACCGCGCGCAGGCCCTGGAGGCGTTCGCCTACAAGAGTGTCCAGTCGATCCTCAAGACCGGGCTCGACCAGCAGCCGCTCCCCGACCCGATGCCGACGGTCCCGCTGCCGATCACCCACGATCATCTGCGTGGCACCACCTATTACCAACACCACGAAGGAGGAGTCTGATGTTACGCCATCCCACACTCGCCGCCCTGGAGGCCCTGAAGCTCACGGGCATGGCCACCGCCCTGACGGAACAACTGGAGATGCCCGACGTGCAGCGGCTGAGCTTCGAGGAACGGCTGGGGCTGTTAGTCGATCGGGAACGCATCACTCAGGAGAATCGCCGTCTGACCCGTCGCCTCGCCCAGGCCCGGCTCCCAGGGAGCGCCACGCTGGAGGATCTCGATTATCGCCATCCCCGGGGGCTGGAGAAAAGCGTGATCGCGTCGCTGGCCACCGGCCAGTGGATTCGCAGTCATGACAATGTGTTGATCGTGGGCCCCACGGGAGCAGGCAAGACGTACCTGGCCAGTGCGTTGGCGCAAATGGCCTGTCGGCTGGGGTTCTCCGCCCTGTATCTCCGACTGCCGCGGTTCTTCCGGGAGCTCGCGATCGCCAAAGGCGATGGCCGCTATGGGCGCCTGCTCCGGAGTCTCGGCAAGACCGACCTCGTGGTCCTGGATGATTGGGGCTTGGCCCCCTTGACCGACGAGCACCGCCGCGATCTGTTGGAACTGCTCGATGATCGGCACGGACGGCGAGCCACCATCATAGCCAGTCAACTCCCGGTCAACCACTGGCATGCGGCCATCGGCGAGCCGACGCTGGCCGATGCCATTCTTGACCGGCTCGTGCACAACGCCTATAAGATCACGCTCAAAGGAGAGTCCATGCGCAAACGACTGGCGAAATCGGACGGAAGTCGGCCACTTCGGACAGACCACTGAGGCCCTGCGTCGCGGGGCTCCGAGAGGTGGCCGGATTCACTCGGAATCGGTGGCCGGATTCAGCGGAATACACACGGTGATCGCCTTCAGCGCCTGAATATCGAGCGCCTGCTCCGCCACCATCTGTTTTAGCCGCCGGTTTTGGTCTTCCAGTTGGCGGAGTTTCTTCACGTCGCTGACTTCCAGCCCGGCATATTTCGTCCGCTACTTATAAAAGGTCGCGTCCGAGATCCCGTGCTTACGACAGAGCTCTTGGACCCCAATACCCGCTTGAGCATCCTTGAGCACTGCAATGATTTGTTCCTCCGTGTGCCGTTTTAGAGTCATGGGCCCCATCTCAGCACAGGTTGTCAGTAATCATGCCAAATTGACCCCTGTCATCATGTGAAATGGACCCCTCTCCCACAACCAGGAGAGGACACCCATGGAGCTAGCAGAAACGGTGATAACCCCAGTACCTTCTTCGCGGGCAATGATGCCAACGGAGGAGGATGGGATGCTGCGAGAAGACGGCGTGCGAGAGGTGCTGGCGCGACTACAGCGCGGCGAGCGCATCAAAGCCATTGCGCGGGATCTCGGCGTGGCCCGCAATACCGTGAAGCGGTGGCAACGGCTGGGGGGCTGGCGCCCGCGGCCGTCGGGACACCGCCCCTGTCAGATCGATCCCTATCGGCCATTCGTGGAACGCCGCGGCCCCGAAGTGAATTGGAACGGTCGGGTGCTCCATCGGGAACTGCAGACGGTAGGATTCGCGGGGACCTATCAACAAGTGCAACGGGCGATTCAGCCGCTCCGCGTCGATCGCGCATGGGCGGCCGTGGCGACGGTGCGGTTTGAGACGACTCCGGGCCAGCAAGCCCAAGTGGATTTTGGCCAAACCCGTCTCTGGATTGGCGACCGGCTGGAAGTCATCCACATCTTTGTGTTCACCCTCGGGTACTCTCGCCGACTGTGGGCGTCAGCCTATCCGCATGAACGGCTCAGTGCGCTCCTCGATGGGCATGAGCGGGCCTTCCAGCATTTTGGCGGCGTGCCGCTGGAGTGTCTGTACGACAACCCCCGGACCTTGGTCCTGGGCCGGCGCGAGGGCCGCGTGCTCTGGCATCCGGTCTGGGAGGATTTTGCGCGGCGCTATGGGTTTACGCCGCGGGCCTGCCAGCCGTATCGGGCACAGACCAAGGGCAAAGTGGAAAGCGGCGTGAAATATGTGAAGCGCAATGCCCTCGCGGGCCGCCGGTTTGCGTCGTGGGACGCCTTGAACGCCTGGCTGCAGGAGTGGACGGTGACGGTCGCGGATCAGCGCGTCCATGGGACGACGCATGAGCGGCCGATCGAGCGCTTCGCCCGGGAGACGCTCACGCCGCTGGGCTCGCGTGCCCCCTATCACTATGAACGGGTGCGTCTGCGCCGCGTGCCGGCCGATGCGCTCGTCGCCATCGCGGCCGCCCGCTATTCTGTGCCGGTGGAGTATGTCGGCACGACCGTCCACGTGCAGGAGAGCAGTCGCCACTATGAAATCTTCCATGGCGGGGTTTGCATTGCGCGGCATGCCAAGTCCACGCGCCATGCGGTGGTCGTGGATCGGGCGCACTATCGCGGGCTGCTGCGCGCGGGCGGACCCGCCCCCACGCCCCGGCCGCCCCAGTGGGATCCGGGGTATGGGGACCTCGGCGAGGTGATGGTCCGGGATCTGGCCCTCTATGCCGCGGTGGCGGAACCAGGCGGTGCCTCATGAGCACGCCCCAACTGGAGCGACTCCAGGCACACTGTCAGCGCCTGCGCCTCTATCAAGTTGCCGCCGAACTGCCGAGTTTACTGGAGCAGGCGGCCAAGGCGGAACGCTCTTATACCGACTTTTTAGAGGAGGTGCTGCGGCGCGAGGTGCAGGCCAAGACCGACAAGCATCTGGCGATGCGATTGGCGATGGCGCGGTTCCCGTTCCAGAAGACGCTGGAGACGTTCGACTTTAAGGTCCAGCCCTCCATTGATGTGAAACTGATCCGTGAACTCGGCACCGGGCGCTATCTGGAGCAGGGCGAGAATGCGTTGTTCCTCGGCCCGCCCGGCGTCGGCAAAACGCATCTCGCCGTGGCCCTGGGCATCGCGGCCTGTGAGCAGGGTCACCGCGTCTTGTTTACGACCGCCATGGGCCTCCTCGCGACGCTCGGCAAAGCGCTCTCCGAACACCGACTGGAGGACCGGCTCAAGGTGCTGGCTCAGCCCCAGCTCTTGATCATTGATGAGATCGGGTATATCCCCATTGATCGGCAAGGCGCCAATCTGTTCTTCCAGCTCATCTCGCGGCGCTATGAGAAGGGCTCGATTCTGCTCACCAGCAATCAGAGCCTCGGTGCCTGGGGCGACGTGTTTGGCGATCCAGTCATCGCCACGGCGATTCTCGACCGGCTCCTCCACCATTCCGTCACGATCAATATTAAAGGGGAGAGCTATCGATTGCGAGAGAAGCGGAAGGCGGGGCTCTTCAAGTCCCCTGTCGGTGCCGCGGTCCATTCGGATTCATAGAGCCATCACATGCAGATTCAACTCGGGAGAGGGGTCAAGTTCACATCAGAATAAAAGGGTCAACTTCGGCTGATGATTGACACAGGTGAACTTCCAAGCCAATGGTCTAGTTTTTGGGTGGAAGGTCAGCAGCAGCTAACCGCAGGCTCGAACCGTTGCCTGGCCTTGTGGTCCGTGCTACCTGGCGTGTGTGCCAGGTCCATGGCCTTGTGCCTGTTCGCCCAAGGCTTGGTGGCCGAATGGAAGTTGCAGAAGCATCTTCGTGAGGAATAGGGAGGCTATCAGCGAAAAAAATGCCAAGCAGAGAAAGAAGGAGAGCGAGGTCGGCGGAAGGATGCGCGAGAAGATCAAGGCCATCCCTTTCATGACCAGAGGAATATGCAGGAGATAGATGCCCATCGTATATCGGCCAAGTGTGCTCAGCACTCGAAGGGGGACGGTGGTCGAGGCGAAGGCTAGGTAGCTTCCAATCAACAACAGGAACTGCGCAGGGATGACCGTATGGTCTGATAGGATAGGCAAAAGGATACCACCCGTCAGCGTGACCAGGGACAGAGGGATGACACGAGTTGCAAGGAAACCGGATACAAGCGGTATCACCAGGCCGATCAAATAAAATTGCAGTCCCCAGAGCGCATGGTAGACGGGATCGAGACCGGGGAAAAACCATGTACGAAGCGGGAGGAGGTGGAACGCCCCGAGATACACGATCACGGCGAGAACTCGAATGGGCAAGCCGTATTGGGCAAGGATACGTAACGGCGGCGCCGCGGCACGAATGAAAAATAGGGACAGGAGAAAGTACATCTGACTGGAGAAGTCGGACAGATAGATCGCGGTGATCCAATCTTGCCAGGGGCGCCCGACCAGGATGTGGGCTGGCGCGCTCCCGGTGAGTTCGAACAGCAGCCGGAGTACGCCATAGAGCAGAGTGAACAGGGCCCAAGGGATCAGCAGCCTGTGCATGCTTTTGGCGAGATACTCACGGTAGTCGAAAGCGGTCTTGGCGTCGTGGCGGATGCCGAAAAGTAGCCCGTCTACAAGAAAGAAAACCGGAACAGCAATCGTTTGGACCATCCAGGCGATCTGGTGCTGCTCATTCGCCGGGAGGTGGGCATATCCCAGCGCATGCGTGGCGACGACCATGGCGATAGCCAGACCACGGTAATTGTCGAGGTGTACGAGTCTGGTGGAAGCTGGTTGTGCAGGGGCCACGAGTTGTCTGCTCAACGGTCAAGCTTGAAGGGCCCCGCTCGTGTGTATCCGCAGGGCCGCTAGAATTGAAAGTAAATGAATGCCGGGGCTTCCAGTGTCACACCGGCATAGAATATCAATAATACGGCATACGCGGCGGCCTGAATAGGAACGGGCCTCGCAATCCACCACTGACCGAATCGTTCGAGTTGTGTAAGTGGGGACAGGTGAGAGAGTATGCCTGCGCACAGGATGAGATAAAAGACACCGCTGAGCCTGGTCCCTCCCGTGAATCGCGCGCAGCCCTCGATGAAGTCCATAAAGTTCTTCATGTCCTGGACGCGAAAGAGTAACCAACCGAATGCGATGAGCTGAAACCAGCCTAGTCGACGAAGCACGGTCCCCAGGAGGGTGCACGGCGGACCAGCTTGGCTTCTTTGAGGCGTCATCATCAGCAGCAGTCCATGGAATCCGCCCCAGAGCACGAAGTGCATGGCGGCTCCATGCCAAAGCCCTCCAAGCAGCATGGTGATCATCAAGTTGAGCTTCACTCGCCACGGCGCTGCTCGGTTTCCGCCGAGTGGGATGTAGAGATAATCCCGCAACCAAGTCGACAATGAGATGTGCCAGCGTGTCCAGAACTCGCGAGCGTTTTGCGAGAGATAGGGACGATTGAAGTTCTGGGGAAGGTCGTATCCCAGCATTCTTGCTAGGCCGATGGCAATATCGCTGTAGCCTGAAAAGTCGTAGTAGATCTGGAACGAGTAGGCGTACAACGCGATCAGCAGATCCCAAGAGGAAAAGCTGAGCGGATCAGAAAACACCTTGTCGACAGCGAGTGCCGCCAGCAGGTCCGCGAACACGATCTTCTTGAACAAACCTTTGAAGACCAGGAACAGCCCGCTGTTAAATCGCTCGAAGGTGACGGCCGGCGCATGGTGCAGCTGGGGCAGGAATTGGCGGGCACGTACGATCGGCCCCGCGATCAGTTGCGGAAAGAAGGCCACAAATACGGCAAACTTTAAGAAACTGCGTTCAAGGACTCGTTCACCACGGTATATGTCGATCGTATAGCTCATCGTCTGAAACGTGTAGAACGAGATGCCGACCGGGAGGAGCAATTGGTGCTGCAGGAAGGAGATGTCCCAGCCAAAAGCGGCGACGGCCGGTTTGGCTACGTCCATGAAAAAGTTGTAGTACTTGAACAGAGCCAACAACCCGAGATTCGAGGTCAAACTGATGATCAGGATCCAGCGTCTGGATCGAGGATCGGTGGCGCGATCGAGGAGCCGACCGACGCTATAGTCGACACAGGTGGACAGGGCCAGCAGTCCCGCATATTTCCAATTCCAGCACATATAAAAGAAGTAACTCGAGACCAGCAGCAGCAGGTCCCGCAAGAGCATGCGATGAAATGCCACGGCGTAGAGAACGAGCAGGACCGAAAAGAATAGGAAAAATTCAACGGAGTTGAAATTCATGGGGTCTGCATGTCCGGGCCGGCATGCGGGGCGGCCATCTGTAGCGGTGATGTAGATCCTTGCCGGAGTTGGGAGAAGATCGCTTGTGCGACGCGTGCATGCCCCTCGGGCGTAAAATGGACGAAGTCGCGGAAATTTTCCTCCCGACCCGACAATACCGTGTCAAGTTCCACAAGCCGGAAGTGTTCCTTCGCCGCAATACGGCGAAGGATATCGTTGAAGCGATCAACCGCATCCAGCCATCCTATTACGGACAGATACATGTTATATCGAAAGAGAAAACTTGAAACAGCATCTGGCACATTTGGAAATTGCGAGCGCGTGTGACTTGTGGCAAACGTGCAGAGGACTGGTTCGGCGCCGATGCGTCTGGCCGTCTGAACGAAGGCGAGGACCTGCTGTTCAAATGCGGCGTCGCCTTCGCCCCCCAAGCTATCGGCCAAGACCCGTTGACCGGCCAGTCGGTTCGAGAGGTTGCCCTTTAGGAGCGCATAGATGGAGGTATGCTCGAATGCTCGTACGATCATGTTTGGCTGCGCGGGCGGCGGTATCGCCCCACCGGAGCCCTTGGCCTTAGTCGATTCCGAACGTCTTGGCGACAAGAGCATCTTGGAGATCTCGGTAATTTCAGTCGACATCTGATAGAGAATGACGATGTCCGGATGGATGCGGTTCCCGCGGGCCTCGAGATCGGTCTGGTTCGCCTGAATAGTCATTCCGGCATGGCTGGCATTGACCACGACGGCCAGTTGGCCGGACTCACGAAGCAAGCCTTCCAAACGAGTTGGGAAAATCAGCTCGCGGCTCAAGTAGCTATCTTCCGCGTGTGAGGAGGAGGCGATCCAGTAGCGAATCTCTCCTGCTTTCTTTTCCTCTAGCTGGTCTCCAAGACTGGCTGCTTGTATCGTCGGGCTAACTGCGGGTGCGTTCGGTTCGGCTCCCTGTCGTTGATAGCTGCCGAACGCGATGGTATCGAACCCCCTATGGTAGGCGCGAAATTCCAGACCAACCTCAGCCATGAGAAGGAAGAGAAGGCCCCACCACAAAATTTTCAGCAATTGAAACGTCATAGCCCCAGCCTGCGATTACCGAGCCATATCGACGTGGCGACCCTATGGAAGCTCAGAAGCCTATATAGAAAGCCAGTAAGCTGGTAATGGGGGCTAAACGTGCGCGGCATGAGGTTTCAAACCGTAGCATGTCACAAACGGTGAGGGGCTAGGGATAATGACAGATCGCTGAGGGGAACACCCAACGGTTGCTGCAAATAGAAAGAAACATGACACAAGGCGCACCGATCCCTTGCCCCCCCGTTCCATCTTGGCGGGCTGTGTAATCAGCATAGCCTCAAGGCTCGATGAAGGGTCACGCACCACCTAGGGTGCTGTGACGCTACGGATGCTGGGGCTTGCAGGCGGCCCCGGCGGCTGGTCGGTTGAGCCGCCTCCATTGGGAATCGACACATGTAGGTGGTCGATAAAATGGTTCCATTCGACATGGTTCGGATTAAAGGTCCCGTCCCAGGCTTCATTCCACACCCACTCGTTGAGCCCTGCCCCAGCATAGTTCAAGGTCGTGTAATTGCCCACAAGCACACCATTGACCCACCACCGGAGGATACCATCGCGTGAGGTGTTGGTGGTGCTTTTCTTGACGTACATTTCCAGTTTGGTCCAGGTCCCACGCGGCAGAAATGCGGCACCGCTATTGACGTTGGGGTAGCAAATGAGCCCCAAATCAAATGCGCAGACATGACTGTTATCAAGCCCCCCGCCGGTATTGTGGCCAAACACCGCCTGATGCGGACCACCTGATGGCCCATACATCAACAGGAGGCCATTCGTGCCTGGACCGCGGATAAAAAACATTTTGTTACTATAACTTCCCGGATTACCTTGAAATTCTGGATTTGTCCGCCAGATAAGACCTACATACATTTCGCTCTGGATCTGGGGCGTAACGTAGTTGAGTTGCATGCCACCGCTGGTATTCCCAGCAGAAAAGGTTGATTTCACCACACTACTCGGTGATATCGGCGCAGAACCATCGGAGACAATCTGAGAGGATGAGTAGGCATCCAGAATGCCGCAACCGCTCACGCTATTAAATGGGCAGTCGATGACCACATTAGCCCCGGCCGGCTCATTCGTCCAGACCCCGGCGGCATAACTCTGCGGGGTGCCGACAAGCCCTAAGCACAGAGTGAGCAGGGCCACAATTGCAGCCAACCTCGTAGAGGCGTCAGACGTCGAGTTGCCATCCATGTTTGTCCTCTTGTTGGTAGTATACGGTGTATCGGTTGGTCTTGTGGTCCTGTCACTCCATCCGTTCGGCTGTGCGGCCCGCATGAGGTGAATGTGCAGGATCTGGCTGAACCGGCTTCCTGTGCTATGAGTATCCTGCATCCATCAGGTGAGCAAGATCGGTGCCTACCGTAGCCTTCAGGGCTCATACCATAGCAATTGCTCATATACCCTTGCAAATGCTTTCACAATTTCTGATCAACAATTCGCGGAGCCGATGGGTATCCGAGCTTCCTAGGCAGGAATGCTGTGGGGGGAAGAGGTCAGTGCCGGTCAAAATGGTGCTTGTGGAGGCAGCGGCTGACGAAATTGTTATATCGGGGCGGTGAAATCACACAGGAGCAGGCAACGGAGATGACGGTTGAGCATGACCATTTGAAGATCATCGATCCATGATCCTCCATCCGCAGTGGGTTGGTTAGTTTGACAAATCAGTCACTCGCATGTGGTGAGCTATCCGCAGGCGACTGGTTTCGTGGCGTCCCGGCGCATATGGGAAATCGTTGACGGATGGGAGATATTCTGCCATTCTTTTTTACGACATCGGTGACGTGGCGGCGATGACTGACGAGGGGAGTGACATGGCGAAGAAGATGCAGCGGCAGATTGCAGTCGTGGGGTTGGGGTATGTGGGATTGCCGATCGCGGTGGCGTTCGGTAAATCTGCGCCGGTGATCGGGTTCGATATCAATAAGGCCAAGGTCGATGAGCTGCGCAAAGGAATTGATCGGACCGGAGAGGTGTCATCCAAAGATTTAAAGGCCAGCCGCGTCCGGTACACCTCCGAGCCCAGTGATCTCAAAACCGCCGATTTTATTATTGTGGCGGTGCCTACCCCCATTAACGAGGCTCTTCAGCCTGATTTGACTGCCTTGAAAAAGGCGTCGGAACTGATTGGCTCCAATCTCGCTCCGGGGGCCATCGTTGTGTATGAGTCGACAGTGTACCCTGGTGCGACAGAGGAAGACTGCCTTCCGATACTCGAAAAAGCATCCGGAATGAAGAGCGGCATTGATTTTAAAATCGGATATTCGCCCGAGCGCATCAATCCTGGAGACAAGGAACATACGCTGGAACGAATCATCAAGGTCGTCTCTGCCCAGGATGAGGAGTCCTTGGAGATCGTGGCGAAGACGTATGGCATGGTGGTGAAGGCCGGAATCCATCGGGCGTCCAGCATCAAGGTGGCCGAAGCGGCGAAGGTGATCGAAAACACGCAACGAGATCTGAATATCGCGCTCATGAACGAGCTGGCGTTGATTTTCCATCGCTTGGGAATCGATACCAGATCCGTTTTGGAGGCGGCGGGAACGAAGTGGAATTTCCTCAAATTCAGCCCCGGCTTGGTCGGGGGCCATTGCATCGGAGTCGATCCGTACTATCTGACCGCTAAGGCCGAATCTGTCGGGTATCATCCGGAAGTGATTCTGGCCGGTCGGCGCATCAACAACAGCATGGGCAAGTATGTGGCCGAGCAGACCGTGAAGCTGTTGAGCCAGGTGGAACGACCCGTCAGTGACTTACGCGTCGGCGTCCTGGGGCTGACCTTCAAGGAAAATGTTCCTGATTTACGGAACAGCCGGGTGCCGGATATTGTGAACGAACTGAGGGAATATGGCATTCAGGTCGTGGTGCACGATCCGCTCGCGGAACCGGAAGAGGCGGTGGGGGAGTATGGCCTGCGTCTTTCGCCTTGGGATCAGCTCAAGCAACTGGACGGAATCGTGTTGGCTGTCGCCCATCGGGAGTACATGCAGATGAGCGTCTCAGAACTGCTGAAGCCGTTGCGCAAGCAGCGGAACAATGTGGTGGTCGACGTGAAGAGTGTGCTGAATCCGGACAGTTTGCCGGGATCGGTCAAGTATTGGAGGCTCTAGGCTGCCGTCGACATGATCAGCCGGAGACTCTTCAACCGCGCTCTAGAGTGTCTGCCGAAATCCTATTGGTGATCCTTCTCTCTCCCTGAGGCCGGACAGATCGTCCGGCCTCACAGGCCTTCCCGCTGGCTCCATGTGCTGACCGACTAATGCCTCGTCACAGATCTGCCGAAAGAGATGCGAGACGATGGCATGGCACTTGCCGTCCAAAGCGAGAAACTGATTGTCGCGTCTGTGTCAGTTTGATATACCAAAGAGGTTACCATCTTGTTGATCCGACCTATGCGTTCATCCTTCCGCACGACACACGTCGAGACGAAAGACCATTGGTGCTGTCGGGTTCTGATCTCGACGGCCGGAGTTGTGTGTGGTCTCCTGATCACCGGCTGTGGCACGTTTGTCTCTCCTGACGTCAAACGCGGCGATCAGCATCTCGCGGCTGGAAATTGGGAAGAGGCCAGTGTCGCCTATCGACAGGCGCTCAAGGATGATCCGTTCGAGCCGTCACTGCAAAACAAATACTCGGTGGCCCGGGAGCGCGCAGCCGCGGCGCATGATGAGCGAGGCCGGCAACTGCTGAAGGATCACCAGCTCGATCAGGCCGCCGAAGAATTCAAACGCGCCTTGACGATCGAGCCGACAAGCAAGGAACATGAGGCCGGATTGACCGAAGCCTTGCGACTCAAGGAGGCGCGCGAGCGGTATCGTGAGGCGGAGCGTCTGGCGCAGTTGGGCCGGGTGAGTGAAGCCATGGCGGTCTATATGCGGGCCGTGGAACTCGATCCCACATATAAAGAAGCCCTCGAAGGCGTGGCTAGGCTGTCGGCAGAGCAGCATGCCGTGGATCGCGACGACCGGCAGAAGCAGCCGGTGACGTTGCAATTCCGCAATGCCGGGCTGAAAGAAGTGGTGGAGGCGTTGGGGAAGGCGGCGCATGTCAATTTTGTGTTCGACAAGGATGTGCGCAACGATCCCGTCACCATCTCGTTAGAGGACAAGCCGTTCGATGAGGCCTTGTCGCTGGTCTTGAACAGCAACAGTCTGTTTGCCCAGAAGGCCGGCCCCACACTGTTTATCATCAGCCCCAATACCAAGCAGAAGCAGGAGCAGTATCAGGACCTCATGATCCGGACATTCTACCTGTCATCCGCCAAAGCGAAGGAGATGGTGGCGCTGCTGAAGTCCATGCTGGATGTGAAGCATATTCATGGCAATGAAGCGCTGAATACCATCGTGATTCGGGATCAGCCGGAAAAGGTGGAACTGGCGGAGAAGATCATCCAGGCGAACGATCGGGAAGATTCAGAAGTGCTCTTCGACGTGGAAGTGCTCGAAGTGAATCGAACCGTAGATCAGACGTATGGATTGTCTTATCCCAAACAAATCGGCGCTGCTCTGATCCCGCCCGGGTTTACGGGAGCGATTGCCGGGGATATCGCACAGCAGTTCACGTACCGGAACCTGGCCAGTCTGGGACAGGACAGTTATCTGTTCAAGCTTCCCACCAATGTGCAATTGGATTTCTTCAAGCAGGTCACCGACGCCAAGACCCTGGCGGCCCCGAAGGTGCGGGTGCTCAACAACAAGAAGGCCGAGGTCAACATCGGCGACAAGCAACCGATCCTGCTCTCCACCACGAACGTGTTGCCCGGGCAGGCCGCAACCGGCGCCGTTCCGACGACTTCAACCGTCACATCGATCGAGTTTCGCGACACCGGCGTCAAACTGACGGTTGAGCCGAATATCCATCTGGCGAATGAACTTTCGTTGAAAATGAAGATCGAGGTGATCCGTCTGGGCGATACCGTCCTGTTGCAACAATCTCCCCCGATCACGCAATTCAAGTTCGGCAACCGGTCCGCCGAGACCATGTTGAATGTGCGCGACGGAGAAACCATCGTCCTGGGAGGACTGCTGCAGGAAGAAGATCGTCGGACCAAGGTGACGATTCCCTGGATCGGCGACATCCCTTTCCTGGGCAATCTGTTGAGTTCGTTCAAGACCCAACGGGTGACGACGGAAGTGATTCTGACGATTACCCCGCATATCGTGAATTCGTTGCGGCTTCCGGGTCCGCAGGGGCAGGCATTCTGGTCCGGAACGGAATCCGTCTACTCCACGTCGCCCTTGTTCGCCATGCAGCCGAAAAAGATTTCGGCACGACTGTCCACGTTGAGCGGTTCCGGCAAGCTCGCAGAAAAAGGCGCCTCGAAACAATCCAAGGGGGCGGTGGCGAGCGCCGATCTTGTTCCTCTCGACCTTCAGCTGGCGATCCAGCCTGCTGACGTCACGGCTCAAATGAATAAGGAATTACGGGTGGACGTGTTGGCGACACAGGCCCGCGGGTTGGATACCGAGACCTTTACGCTGGAATTCGATCCAAAGATTCTCGAGTTTCGGGATGCCACCCTCGGCGAGGTGTTGGGGACCGAAGCCGGTAAAGCTGCGGTAACGGCGACGCCATCCGCTACCGAGGGCCTGATCGAATTGCGCCTGCATCGGTCCGCAAGCGCCACAAAAGATGAGGGGCGCCTGTTGCGATTGACGTTTCTCGCCAAATCTCCGGGGGTGTCGTCCCTGCGCCTGCAGATGGCCAAGCATGACGATCTCGACAGTCCCGAGGGGACCGGTGAAGCCGTGGGAGTGGTGAGAGTGCGGTGAAACAGTCCGGCGTCACGTTGCTCGAACTGCTCGTCACCCTGACCATTCTCACCATCCTCGCCACAGTCGCCCTGCCGTTCACCAAGGTTTCGACCAAGCGGACGAAAGAGATCGAACTGCGGCAGAACTTGAGGGTGATCCGGGCCGCGATCGATACGTTTCACCTGGAATGGTCGCGTGACGGAGACACCCTGACCGGGCCGGCATGCGTCAAGAACAAGTTGAGCTGCAAAGACGTCACCGGGCCCTATGGCTACCCGAAATCCTTGGATGTATTGTTGGGAGTCAAGCTGACGGGTGAGCAGGCGACGGTGCGCGGAACGACGATCAAGCGATACCTGCGATCGATTCCCTTGGATCCCATGACCGGAGCCGCCGACTGGCGCCTGCGTTGTTATCGAGATCCCGCCAGTGTGAAGGACTGGTGTGGAGAAGATGTGTACGATGTTACGACTCATAGTCAAGAGCTGGCACTGGATGGCACGAAATACCGAGACTGGTAAGCGCAGATGGCCGTTCTCGTCACCGCAGGGGTTTACGATTATCGAGTTGATGATTGTGGTGACGATCGTCGGAATTTTGGCTACATTGGCCGTGCCGTCCTACCATGCGGCGATCATCAAGGCGAAAGAAGGCGCGTTGCGCCAGGATTTATTTTCGCTGCGCGATGTGATCGACCAGCACCGTGCCGATAAAGGGAAGTACCCCGAGACCATTGAGGCGTTGGTGTCGGCCGGCTATCTTCGGCGGGTGCCGACCGATCCGTTGACCGGCTCGACCACGACCTGGCAGGAAATGGTCGACGAAGGGGAAGGCGGTATGGTCGATGTGTTTTCCGGGTCCGATCTGGTCGGCACCAACGGAGTTCCCTACAACCAATGGTAAGGCAATGAATACCATGATCCAACAAGCGGGGCCTGTTTGGCGGACGGTCGTGGGCGTACGATTCGGGTGCTCGATCGTGGCGGTGTTGAGTCTGTTGTTCTGGGGCGGGTGTGCACGAGTCACACCGAGCCCGGAACCAACCCCCACCGATCTTCAGGTTGCGGCGGACTCCCTCAAGACGGCGGTGCGTGAAGCGCAGCGCACGGCGGCCGAATTGCGCGCGGAGCTTGAGGAGCAGCGGAAGGAATTGGCGGATGCCCAAGTGGCGCGGGCGCAACTGCAGGGCATGTTGCGGGAGACCGAACGACGATTGGCGGATGCCCGCCAGGTCATCGAATTGCAGCGTGAGGAGTTGACTTCGGCTCACACCGAACGGGAGCGGGTGGCGCAGACGGTTGCACCGTTGCACAGCCGACTCCAGCAGCCACCGAACGGGGTTCGCCTTCAACGGAAGCGTGCTTCATCCAGCCCGGACGGAGCGGTGCCGGCCCCAAGGGATACACAGGAACAGTCGGCCGTGAAGCCGCTTGAGAATGAAGAGGAGGAGGCGCCACAATCCGCACCTGCCGATGGCGAGGCTGCACCGGTCTCAGACGTTCCTCAGGCTTCGCCGATTGTGATGCCGATCCCGTCCGCCGCGGAGCCGGTCAGGACAATTGTCGTGCAGGGCGGTGATACGTTGTGGCGACTTGCGCGCCGGCACAAAGTCAGCCTGGAAGCGCTGAAATCACTCAATGGTTTGCCGACGAATCTCATTGTTGTTGGACGGACGCTCCGTTTGCCGGAGCCTCGGTTGCAGCATGCGGCTATGCAGCCGGTCTCGCTAAAAACCCTCGTTCGATAGAGACCGGGGGAGTGCGGGATGTGTCCACCCGAATGAACTCATGGCGGTATTCGCATACAGAGCGGCTCGCGCGGACGGCACGACCTTCGAGGGACACATCGAGGGCGAGGACGAGCATCTGGTGCGGGCCAAGCTTGAAGCCGACGGCCTGCTGGTATTCCGTCTCTCCAGGCGGGGAGCGGGATTCGGTGTGCCGGGTCTGGCGGCAGGCCGTTGGGGAAAGCTTCCCCTTCAAGACTTTCTCGTGTTCAATCAGGAGTTGTTGGCCCTGATCAAAGCGGGGCTACCGGTCTTGCGGGTCTGGGATCTGCTCATCGATCGCACCCAACGAGCCCCGTTTCGAGAAGCGTTAAAAGCCGTCCGTCAGGATATTCGCGGCGGGGCGTCGGCCTCTGAAGCCTTGGGCAAGCATTCCACCTATTTCTCGGATCTGTACCTCGCCACCATTCGTGCCGGTGAGCAGTCCGGGAACCTGGCGGAAGTGTTGCAACGCTACATTGCGTATCTGAAACTGATGATCGGCCTTCGTCAGAAAGTCACCAAGGCACTGGCCTATCCGGCCTTTCTCGTGGTTGTCGGCGTTGCGGTGGTGGGGTTTCTGCTGAGTTACGTGATGCCGACATTCATCTCGGTGTATGGTGAATCATCCGCCAATTTGCCGACGGCGACTCGCATGCTCATCTCGGTGATCCAGATGGGTGAGGCGCAGTTGATTCCGGTGGCGATCGTGGCGGTTGTGGCGGTGGTGATGGGACGGGCGTGGTATCAAACCTCCGCCGGTCGATTCTCCGTGGATAGGAACCTGTTGAAATTGCCGCTGCTCGGGATGATTCTTGTGGAACATCACACCATCCAATTGACCCGCACGCTGGCCACGGTGTTAGCCGGCGGCACGCCGCTGGTGGAAGCGCTTGAGATTGCGCGTGGTGCGGTCTCGAACCGCTTCGTGTCGCGCGGGTTGGTGTCGGCGGTGAACGAAATCCGCGAAGGCAGCACGCTGGCGGCGGCCATTGAGCGGCCGCAGATCCTGCCCAAGCTCGCGATTGAAATGTTGTCGGTCGGTGAAGAAACCGGCTCGCTGGAACCGATGCTGCGTGACGTGGCCGAGTTTTATGAAGGAGATCTGGACGTGCGGCTCAGTCAGTTGACCACCTGGATTGAGCCGGTGTTGTTGCTGGTGATGGGGCTCCTGGTCGGGGGCATCGTCATCATTATGTATTTGCCGATTTTTCAGATGGCCGGGACGATTCAATAATCCGACGATACGGCGGGACCCTGTGCCCGACGCGTCGTGACCCGTGCCGAAGTCGGAGGGACTGAACATGCTGATGCAACGCCATCTCACTCGCCCGTCGCTCGCCGATGTGATGGTGCGCGAGGGCATTTTGCCGAGACGGACCGTGGACCAGGTCGTTGCCCGTTTGGGAGGCAGCACCACCGCCTTGGGGCAGACGCTCGTCGAAGAGGGGACCATTTCCGAGGCGCAACTGGCGCAGGCATTGGCAGCCCAGTATGGATTGCCCTATGACCCGCTGGTCGGGTTCCGCGTGGACTCCGAGTTTTATCACACGATTTCCGTCAAGTTGATGCGGCGACATCCTTTCGTGCCGGTGAAGGACGAGGCCGGCGTGTTGACGATTGCGATTTCCGACCCGCAGAACCTGCTGGCGCTGGATGAATTGGAGATTCTGCTCAATCGTCCGCTCCACTATGTGGTGAGCTCGCGAAGCGCCATCCAATCGGCATTGGAACGGAGTGAAGGGTCCAGTCAGGCGCTGCGTGAATTGGAGGCGGAATACCGGTCGGTCCTGGTGAAGGAGGACGAACGGGGCGAAGAGGTCCTGACCGTCGATCACTTCGGCGAAGACCAGAGCCCGGTGGTCAAGCTGCTCGATACGATCATGTTGAGCGCCATGCAACGACGGGCCAGCGATATTCACATTGAGGCGACGGATCGGGCCACCACGGTGAAGTTTCGCGTAGACGGCATTCTGGTCTCGGCGATGGACCCGCTCGACGTGAAGCTGCATCCACCGTTAGTGTCCCGCCTCAAGGTCATGTCCGACCTCGATATCGCCGAACGGCGCGTCCCGCAGGACGGCAGTTTTCGCATGCGGCTCGACCGGAAGACGGTCGATTTCCGGGTGTCGATTTTGCCGAGCGTGTTCGGGGAATCCGTGGTCATCCGAATTCTGGACCGCGAGGCGATTACCACGGGCGTATCGACGCTGCGACTGGATCGTCTCGGTTTCAACCCGGAGGACCTCAAGCGGTTCCGTCGCGCCATTACGAGACCCTACGGGATGGTGCTCGTGACCGGTCCGACCGGAAGCGGAAAGACCACGACGCTCTACGCCGCGATCAGCGAAATGAACATTCAGGAAGATAAACTGATCACCATCGAAGATCCGGTGGAGTATCAGTTGCCGGGGGTCGTGCAAATCCCGGTGAACGAAAAGAAGGGCCTGACGTTCGCCCGTGGGTTGCGGTCGATTCTGCGACACGATCCGGACAAGATCATGGTCGGTGAAATTCGTGATGCGGAAACGGCGCAGATCGCCATTCAATCGGCCTTGACCGGCCATTTGGTGTTGACGACGGTGCACGCCAATAACGTGTTCGATGTGATCGGACGTTTCGCCTCGATGGGGATCGATTCCTACAACTTTCTGGCGGCCTTGACCTGCGTCCTGGCCCAGCGGCTGATTCGGGTGATCTGCCCAGATTGCCGGCATCAGGTCGTGCTTGACCAGGCGCTCGCTGAGGAATCCGGCCTCGACTACGATGAGTTCAAGAGCGCGCCGTTCTATGAGGGGAAAGGGTGTTCGGAATGCCACGACACCGGCTATCGGGGCCGCAAGTGTATTACTGAATTTCTCGACCTGACGGACGAGATCAAGGAAATGATTCTGGCCGATCGTGCGTTGTCGGAGATCCGGTACCGCGCGGTCACGGACGGCATGATCACGTTGCGGCAATCCGCCGTGAAGAAAGTGCTGGCCGGCGAGACCACGCTTCGTGAAATCAACCGCGTGACGTTTAGCGAAGAGCGATAATCGATGTGGGATTGGATCACCAGCCGGCCGCAGTACTGCCTGAAAATCGGCGCACGCGATCTGGCGTGGGCGGAGGTGCATCGGAATTGGCGCGGCAGGCCGCGGTACCAGTGCGTGGTGTCCGCGTTGCCCGAGGGAATCGTGCGCCTGTCTCCGTTGGAACAAAACATCATCTCTCCCCACGAACTGGAGACGCATATCCGGGCGATTGCCGGTTCGGCCACCACTCAGGCCCCCGGTCGCTCTTCCACTCCGGGCGTCCCGCGCGCAGCGACCATCATTCTGCCGGATCTGGCCGTACGACTGGCGGTGTTACGATTGCAGGACCTTCCCTGGAGCTCCGATGAGCGCGATGCGTTGGTGCGGTGGCGATTGGGGCAGGAGCAGCTCCTGTCCCTCAGCGGGGCCAAAGTGTTTTCGCAGGTGTTGTCCGATCCGGGCGGATCCGGTGATGGGCCCTGTACCGTGCTGGCGGTCGTGGTGCAAGAAGCCGTGCTAACTCAGTATGAAGCGGTCTGCGAAGCTGCGGGGTTGATTCCCCAGGAAGTCGATGTTGCCAGTTTGCGGTTGTTCAATTTATGGGCGCACGGGACGGGGCGTGCGGCTCGTTCGACCGCGGACTTTTTATGGGTGAATGCTACGGACGGCGGAGTCACGGCGCTGATTTTTCACAACGGGACGTTGGTCTTTCTCCGGTCGAAACTGCAGGGCGGGATCGGTTCGGGGGGCGCCTTGGCACCGGGCTCCGAGCAGGTGGCGCTCAATCGTATCGTGCAAGAGTGCGCGGACTCTATCTATGCCTGTCAGCAGCAGACGCCGGAGTTGGCCATCAGCCAAGCGGTGCTGATCGCCGATGAAGCCATGGGCGCCGGGTTACGGCAGCAGTTGGAGAAGGGATTGGGCGTGCCGGTGCAGGAACTGGAATGGGACCGCGTGCAACAGTACGGTGGAGGCACCATTGCGGGACCACGGACGAGTGCCGCCTTGCCGGCGATTGCAGGGGTCGTGTAAGCCATGTCGTTGGACAACCTCGTGTCGGCGATTCGGGATGTCGCGGTGCGTGTCGGGCAACCAGCTGCTCGGCACGGCGCATTCGCGATCAATATGAGCAGCCGGTATCGGTGGTACCTGGCTCCAGCCAGGCTGGTGATCATGTTACTGGCGGGGGCGATCGGCCTGGCGATGCTGTGGGATATTTCGCAGGCCTGGTTGGTTTGGCAAGATGTCGAATCCATGGAGTCAGCTCTGAACCAGGTGCAGGACCGGGACCGGGACCTGTTGAAAGAGGCGCAGCAGGAAGGCCTGGATCTGTCGGAGGCCGCCTTGCAAGTCCTGCCCAAGGAGATCGAGTTTGCCAATCACCTGATCGAGAAGCGCAGCTTTTCCTGGACCCGGTTTCTGACGGAATTGGAGCGGGCGATTCCTCAGCGCATCGCGGTTAACAGCATTCGGCTCGATCCTGCCAATGCCACGATCATGCTCACCGGTTCCGCCCGGGCATTGGAAGATGTGACGACATTGACGGTGACGTTTCAGGATCATCCCCAATTCAAGGAACCTGTGCTCGGGCAACACCGGGTCATGGCGAGCGGATTGGTCGAGTTTGATCTCTCGTTACGCTATCGGAATCGCAACCCATGATGTTTCCAGGACTCGATCGTCTTCAACTGACCTGGCGGAAACCCTACGCACCCATTCTTCCCTGGGTCGCGTTTGTGGCGGGGCTGTGTGTGCTGAGTTACGGCATTCATGCCCTGGTCTTGGGGGCGGCAGAGCAGGAGCAGGTGCGGCTTGAAGCCGACTGGCTTAAAGCCCGCCAACAGTTGAATCGGCACAAGGAGGCCAAGAAGGCAAAGGCGGATCTGCAGCGGGTGTGGGCCGTGTTGCCGTTGTTCCGTGATTTTGCGCCGCTGGCCCTCGGTGTCACCGAAGAGGCGAAACGCGATCAGGTGACGTTGCCCGCCCTCTCCTATAAGACAGAGAAGACTGCCGTCCCCGACGCGACGAAAGCCGTCCTGCAGGGGACGGTGACCGGTCGGTATGAGGATTTGCGCCGCTTTCTGCACAACCTGGAATCGGCCGAGGAACTGTTGTTCATTGAAGACCTCAACTTGATTCGCTCGGGGAATGTGCAGGACCAGCAATTGACCTTCAATATCCGAATTTCGACCTATCTGCGCGGGGAGCATTTGCAGTCCCCGACGCCGTAACTCACATGAATCGAGTCAGCAAAAATCAAGGTCTGCTGCTGATCACCCTCGTGGTCCTCTGGATCGGGTTGCTCGTCTGGCAATTCGGCCATTTCAGCGAACAGGAACGAGTCCCCCTGACGCATGTCAGCGGACAGCGGGCGGTGGGCAAGGCGCCTGCGGCGGCCGCTTCCGGCGGCAATCTACAAGTGCATCTTGAACGGCTGGCCGCCATTAAGGGGCAGCGGGAAGCGACGTTTGCGACTCCGCGCAATATTTTCGCCAGTCTCCTTCCCCAGGAGCCGGTTGTGGTACCGCCTCCCGCCCCTCGTCGCGGTCGTACTCGCGGTCCTGCCAAGCCTCCGTCGCCTGCAGGGGAGCCGGTGGTGGAAGCACCGCAGAGCGAAGAGGAAGAGCCGACGGTCGAAGAGCCCAAGGGGCCGACACCGGAAGAAATTGAACGGCTGCGGATTGCGACGGAATTGAACCAGTTCCGCTACGTGGGGTTCATGGCGGTGGGAGGGGGCTCGCAGAAGAAAAAGAACATGGCCGTGGTCGTGAAGAATGATGAGATGCACGTGGTGCAGGTCGGTGAAGTGATTGCCGGTGAGGTGTTGGTAAAGGCGGTCTCGATGAGTGAGATCACGCTCCAGGATGTGGCATCAAAAATTACGCAGGTGATTCCGGTCACGGATGCGCCAGGGGCTGAGGGGCAACCCAATTAGGCAGGTGATGGGGGTGCGTGGCCATCTCAGAAATACTGACGGGATTACCTATCTCGCCTTGATGTTTTCGATCGTGTTGATCGGGATTTCCGTGTCCGCCGCTGCCCGCCAATGGACCGTCATGGTTCAGCGCGAGAAAGAAGCCGATCTCATGGCCAAGGGCATCGAAATTCAAAATGCCATTGCCCTCTACTCAAATACGATGAAAATCGGCCGCATCCTGCCCTCCGAAATTTATCCTCAGTCCCTGGCAGAGTTGACGCGAACGCCCAAGCCGTATCTGCGGAGGGTCTATCAAGACCCGATGAACGGCGGTGATTGGGAGTATATGCGCGCGCCGACCGGCGGCATCATGGGCGTCCGGAGCAAGAGCACAGTGAAACCGATCAAAGAGCGCGATTTCCCCCTCGCGGTCCGTCACTTCGAAGGCCGGAAAACGTATCACGACTGGATGTTTCAACATCCCAATCCCTCGTCGATGTCCATGTTGATGCCGCCGATGATGGGCCTGGCACCCGGTACGATGCCCATGCAACCGGGGCCGCAGGGGTCTGCTCCGGGTGCTCCGCCGACACCGGGTCCTGCTCGCAACCCTTGACCCGACTCCGAACCCCACAGTATCCTGTCTGGCTATAGATCGCCGCGCCTTCGTTCACCATCTTGATCGGCCGATACGCTGAGGCATCGGGCCTCATGTGTGGCCAGCAGCAGGAATTCACGACATGGAACAAGATCTCACCGAATCCCCGGTTCCGGAGCTGGATGCTCCCGTTGAAGTACTCACTCCGGAAGACTATGTCGCGACCCTGGTCAAAAGGGCCAAGGGGGCGGCCGGCCGGCTCTCCAGCCTTCCGACGGCGGTCAAGAATCAGGCCTTGGAGGCCATGGCCGACGGGCTTGAAGAACATGAGGCGGAGCTGTTGGCCGAGAACGAGAAGGATCTCGAACAATTCGAGGCCACGCCGGAGCGAAAAGCCTTGGGGGACCGTTTGCGGCTGACGGCGGAACGTATCCGGGAGATGGCGGCAGGGATTCGTGACATTGCGCGATTGCCGGACCCGCTCGGCGATACGCCGAAGATGTGGACGCGGCCGAACGGGATGCAAGTGGGCCGCATGCGTGTGCCGATCGGGGTCATCGGGATCATTTATGAAGCGCGTCCGAATGTGACCGCGGATTCGGCTGCCCTGTGTCTCAAGTCGGGAAACGTCTGTATTCTACGAGGCGGATCTGAAGCGCTGCACTCGAATGTGGCCATTGCCAAGGTGTTGAGCGAATCGGCGGAGAAGGCCGGCGTGCCGGCGGGCGCAATTACATTGGTCGATCGTGCGGAGCGTGAGGTCGTCCAGCTGTTGCTCAAACAGGACCGGTATATCGATCTCATCATTCCGAGGGGCGGGGACTCGCTGATGAAGACAATCGCCGAACATGCGACGATCCCGGTGCTCAAACACGACAAGGGAGTCTGCCACACCTATGTCGATGTGGATGCCGATCCCCAGGTGGCCGAGCGGATCTGTCTGAACGCGAAAGTCCAGCGCCCGTCGACCTGCAATGCCATGGAGACCCTGTTGGTCCACCACAGTATCGCGCGCACCTGGCTGCCGCTCCTGGTGGAGAAACTCAAAGCGGCGAAGGTGGATGTCCGTGGTTGCACGAAGACCTGTCAGCTTTGTCCTGAGGTGGCGCCGGCCGCGGAGGACGATTTCGGCCGTGAATTTCTGGATCTGATCCTCGCGATCAAAGTGGTCAAGAACATGGAAGAAGCCTTGGAGCACATCGCCACCTACGGATCCCAGCATACGGAGGCGATTGTGACCAAGGACTACGCGCGCGCAATGCGGTTTCTGCGCGAGGTCGATGCCGGCGCGGTACTCGTGAATGCCTCGACCAGGCTCAATGACGGCTACCAGTTCGGCCTGGGGGCGGAAATCGGCATCAGCACATCGCGGCTCCACGCTCGAGGGCCGATGGGGCTTGAAGAATTGACCTGTTCAAAATTTGTGGTGCTCGGGAGCGGTCAGATCCGCGAGTAAATGCCGCCTGATTCCTTGGTACACGAGATTCTCAGGCGTCCCGGCACGCTCACCTTTCCCTCCAATCTCACGGACCTGCCACATCTGACGGCTGTGGCGGGGTCCGTTTCGCACCAACCGACCGGCCATCTCGTCGTCTATGGGAGCCATGGTCGCCGTATCTGTGCGACCGATCCGGACGGTCATCCCTTGCATGAATGTGAATGGGGGCCCGTAGATGGCGCGCTTCGCCTCCTGCGGGCAAGGGTGCATCTCGACTGGGGCGCCTGGGTCGGCGTGACTCCCAGCGGCCTGGTGAATACCATGACCCTGGACTTGTCGCGCAAGCCGGGGTGGCAACGACTGAGGGCGGACGATCTTCGTGGCATGGCGGCGCAAGCGATGCGGGTTCCGCTGGAGGAAGTCCGGTTCTTCTACAACGATCAGGATGTCACCATCGGGGCGACGGGCGCCGCCACGATCCGGCACCGGAAGGATGCGATCTATTTTCTTCCGGACGGGACGTTCGACTCCAAGCAATTCATGGCTTGTATGGGAGCCATGCATTGGGAGGAGATCGACTTTCTTCCAGTGGTGGAGTTGTTTCTCTCGCTGCTGCCCGGCACTGGGTCGGCGCTGTTTGAATTGATTCGCGGGCTGTATGACGATCAGAACCGGACGAAACCCGCGCCACGGGCTCTGCGGTATCGAGGCATCCCCACCTATCCGTCCGAGGCGGCCTACCGGCTGTTCAGCAACTTTTTCTCCCCGCAGATCCCGGGCGGGGGCGATCCCTTTCCCCTGTTCATGGATCCTCCCCGGTCGTACATGGTGACCTGGCTTCCTGTATCGGACCCGCCCAGACGGCATGTCGATGCGACGCAGAAGCTCTGTGTGACGATTCAAGGGCAACGAATCTTGAAAGCCACCTGCTGGGATGACCCGGCCGGACTCTCCTATCAACCGTTCGACCGGTGCGGCGCTGCGCCCTGCGAGCGTGGAGTGGCGGTTGAACAGAGGCAGCTCCTGTTGGTGGATCGAGGTACCCGCCGGGTGCTTCCGTTGGGCCACAGCTGGGGAACTGTGACCGGACCGCCAATGGTCGGCGCTGCTCGGGTTGGTATCGATTGGACTGCTGTATTCGGAGGGGCCGCGCCGGTGGTGAGTCCGGATGAGGCGTTTGGCGCGGTGCTGCTCTATCCGGACGATGAACGTGAGATCGGTGAATTGCCGACGCAGCCGTTCGTAGCGGACTATCTGCAGGACCTCATCGAGCAGGATCGCCCGTTGGCTGCGCAGGTAGGGCGGGCAGGGCATCAGTTGATCAGCGGATTCGACGCGGCGATGACGACCTGTATCGGAGGCGATCGCCCTCGCGCCTACACCGTGCTCTACGACCACCCGGCGTTCGCGCAGCGGCAGGCACAGATGTTATGGAACCTGTGGGCTCGCGCACAACGATTGGACTGGCTTTCCCATGTGCGCATGAGCGCCCGTGCCGATGAGAGGGGAGATCTGAACAACAGGATGTACGATCTCGCCTACGAGTGGACACCGTTCAGCCACTATGACAAACCGGATGCGGTGGCTGCGCGGATGCAGCAACTTGCCCGGCAACTCCTGCCCGGCGCCGTTGTGTTTATCGTCGGCCCTTCAGCGGTAGCAGACGGATGTCGAGCCGCCGGGATGCACGTCCAGGCGATCACGCCGGTGGCATCGCTGCCGACGTTTCGGATGCATCAGAGCGTGCTTCCCCGCGCGCAGCTGAAGCCCGGCGTGATGCTCTTTCAGATCGCGCGGCCCTGAGCGGATTCGCGATGGAAGGGTCCGAAGGAATTGGGCTACAGTGAGGGCGAAGTTCCTGTTACAATTCCCGATCGGCGTGAGTCTGCGTGGTACAAGGTCCTCCAGGTCTGTCGATAGAAGGAGCAGCGTGCATATGGGATGGCGTCACTATCTGAATAGTTCAGGCTCTCGTCGTACCGGGACGGTGACCGATTCTTGGGGCACTCAGCTCAATAGACTGAGATCCTGCGGAGGATTTTCCTTCATCGAGGTCATGATCGTCGTGGTGATCCTCGCGATCCTGGCGACGCTGTTGATTCCTCGCGTGATGGGGCGCACCGAAGATGCCAAACGAGCCGCGGCCAAGGCTCAAATTTCGAATATTGACAGTGCCCTTCAACTCTACAAGCTCGACAACGGCAATATTCCTACAACCGAGCAGGGCTTGAAGGCCCTGGTCGAGCGACCTGCCTCAGGTCCTGCTGCTCCCAATTGGAAGGCCGGCGGGTATCTTCCCAAAGTGCCGGTCGATCCCTGGGGCGGTCCCTACAAATATACGACTCCGTCCACGCAGGGTGGCGAGTTCGAGATCATTTCCTTCGGGGCCGACGGGGTCCCGGGAGGCGAAGGGAAAAACGCCGACATCGTAAGTTGGGATCTCGATCGCAACTGATCCTCCTGCCGTCACCCTCTCTCTGACTCAGTAGTTGTCACGAATCATTCGCGCACGCCGCCTTCCTTCCGGGCTTCCCTGAACCGACTCAAGGTTCTGGCATGGCTGACCGATGAGAAGAGGAGGAAGATCCTGCCGGGAGGAGGGGACGATGCGACGTGTGATCTTTGTAGACGATGCGCCGGAGATTTTGAAGCATTTGCAGCGGACACTGGCTCCGATGCAGGCCGAATGGACGATGGAGTTCTATCCCTCCGCCAAGGCCGCATTGGCCGCCATCCGTGAGACCCCGTGCGACGTGGTGGTGTCGGACATGACGATGCCGGGGATGGACGGCGCTCAATTTCTCGGCGAGGTGCGCAAGGTCTGTCCACAGGCGACCCGCATCGTTCTGTCCGGAGACCAGAGTCCTGCCAATTATCTTCGATCCGCGTCGGTCGCACATCGATTTCTTCAGAAACCGTTCGATGTCGCCACGCTGAAAGCGACCATTGAGAAGGCGGAGGCGTTGCGGGACGTGCTGGCCAATCCCGCGCTTCGCAGCCTGGCGAACGAGATTAAAACGCTGCCGAGTCTCCCATCGATCTATCAGGAGTTGATGAAGGAGATGCAGGCTCCGCAGGCCTCGCTGAAGAAGGCGTCCCGCATTGTGGCCAAAGATCTCGGCATGGTCACGAAGATCCTGCAGCTGGTGAATTCCGCTTTCTTCGGCCTTCGCACCCATGTGTCCGATCCGGAGCAGGCGGTGGCGCTGCTCGGATTCGATACAATCAAGTCGCTGGTGCTCTCCAGTCAGGTCTTCGCGCAGTTCGACCAGGCGCAACTCCCGTCGTTTTCGTTGGATGAGTTGTGGCGGCATGCGATGCTCGCCGGCACCTGCGCGCGACGAATTGGGAAGGAGACCGGTGCGAGTCAAGCCGTGATGGATGAAGCCTTTACGGCTGCCTTGCTCCACGACGTCGGGGTGTTGGTATTGGTGGCCAACAAACCCGATGACTACGCGCGAGTCCTGGAGCTGATGCAGTCAAAACAGATGCCTGATTGGGAAGCCGAGCGGGAGGTGTTCGGGGCCGATCATGCCCATGTCGGGGCCTATCTGCTCGGAATCTGGGGACTCGGCGACGGCATTGTGGAAGCGGTGGCCTATCACCACCATCCTGACGACTACAAGGGATCCGGATTCTGTGCCGTGACCGCCGTTCATGTGGCGAATGCCATGGCTGAGGCCCAGGCCCGTCCCGGTGAGAACCCGACCGAAGTCCCCGGTCTGGATCAGCACTATCTGGCGCGTGAACAGTTGATGCCCCAGCTTCCACGATGGCGCGAACTCTGTATCGCGGCCTGATTCTACCCGCTCCATCTTGACCGCCGGCATTTTCCGGCAGTACAACCGAACATCGTTGGATTTTCTGATTGGAAGGCGTCATGGGAGGAGCCCTGTCTGTGCGACTTGCCTCGATCATTGGCCTGCTGACAGCTGGACTGTTGTTGTGCGCGCCCTGGAGTCTGGCCGGCACCATCAAGGTCGATCTGGGTGTCGAGCAGGGCCCGATGAACCATCGAGCCAACGGGTATCTGGTCAGCATCGAGCCGACAGACCCGCCGATGGAGTTGATTCTTCCGTTGAAGCCCACCAGTTTTCGCGGAAACACCGGATATGTGTTGAGTAACTATGACCGGCTCAAACAGGCCGGGGTGACGGAGTTTCAGCTGACCCTCGGACTGGTCTTCGAGCATCGCGCCCTGCAGATTTTTGATATCAATCAGATCGGTCTCGACGGGAACTATAAGCCCTGGCTGGCGCATGTGGATCATGTGATCGATCAGGTGCTGCAGCGACAACTGTCGGTCCTCTGGGATATCTACAATGAACCCGATCTTGCGGCCGTTCCTCTCAATGACAGCGAACGACTTAAAGAAGGCTGGCGGCTGGCTTATCAGCGCATCAAGCAGCGGATTCCCGGTGCGCAGATCGTCGGGCCGAGCGTGA
>ERZ1292630.434-Hain-H41-02um-R3-434-length-44370-cov-7_pt1 | contig 44370 bp, 40 predicted proteins | sample MGYA00564408_ERZ1292630 | MGnify/ENA primary metagenome ERZ1292630 (study PRJEB36523, sample SAMEA6512641) | groundwater metagenome | collected 2019-01-08 | study: AquaDiva: Metagenomics assemblies of 32 groundwater samples
CATTCATCTGGTAGCACTTCAAGCTATATTGCAAATATTATGAATTGAGCTATAATTAAAAATCATCTAAGATTCTTTCTATGTTTTTTGGTATCCAGGACGGCCTTTCAAAACAGTTTTTACAAATCTCTATTTTCTCAAATTGTTTATTCAGGTGATAACTTCTTAACTCTTTGATCCTTTGTTCATTCCAGAGTTCTCTTATTGATTGCTTTTGAATATTACCCAAGTTCACTGTCCCTTCATAATCTATACAACACAAATCTACACTTCCATCCCAAAGAATAGATAATGCGTCCCAAAGTCTACGACACGGCAGATTATACCAAGGAACGCGACGATAATTAATGCTCTCTACGTTTCCTGACCAATCATGTAAATCTCCATGTTCGCCAACCCAAATTCCATCACTTAATTTACTAATTTCTTCGCAAAAATTATTTTTCAAAAATGCTGATGCATCACCCTTTACTCTCAATCCTCCAACTATAATAATTGGCTTATAATTCCCTTTTGATTTTTTTCCCCTTAATAAGGAAAGCACATTTTCTTTTACTACTTCAAAAGACAAACCAACCCGGATATTTTCGTAACTCTCAGCAGTAAAGCCATCTATGCTCAGGAAAATCAAATCTACCCCACTTGTTAATAGTAATTCTTGATTTTCATGGTTTAATAAACTTGCATTGCTAAATATATTTACCTCTTTAATATCCGCATTTTTTGCATAACGAATCCTTTCAAAAAGTAAAGGATCAAGCAACGGCTCCCCTGTTCCTGTAATTTGAATTCTTTGAATACCAAGGTTTACACATTCATCAATTATATGTTTGTAAAGATCAAAAGACATCGTACCTTTTTTACGCTTCATTTTACCATGCGGGCACATAACACATTTCGCATTGCAATGATTAGTATTTTCTATTAAAACAATATCCGGAATACCCTTCCATTCTCTGAGCCTTTTTTTTACAAAAATTGGCATAGCTAATTTTTTTATGCTATTTTTTATGTATGGCGGCATCAATCCTTTAAAATGTGTTTTCAAATTTAATAATGAGTGGTTAGACACATCCAACCTCTTACTTCAAAATTATATCCAGCAGTTCTGGCATATTGGCAAATCAAAGCGACCTTTATATATTCTCTTCCGCAGTTTGATATTATACGGGTCTTGCCAGATTTCAAGCAAATGACGCTTCATAATATTACCAAACACATATCGACCGTGGTAATCATTACAACATAGAATAAGGTCTCCAAAAGTATTTATTACAGGGTAAGATACATATTCACAGCAAATTGGATGACGAAGCGAATTCTTTTTCAAATTAACTTCTCCACCTCTTGTGTTTAACATTATTTGTTTATTTTTAAAATCTTCATAATAATCGAATATTTTAAATTTTTTTAAGCGTTCTTCTTCTTTTAAAGTACTCATTAGATGTGTAACATTTTGAGAAAGGCTAGAACTATGTTTAGATATACAAAAATAATCAGTACCCGCAGTAGTAAGCTCGATATATTTTTTTTCATCAAAAAAATCCCCATTGGTAACGACTTTTATTCTGGATTTTGGAAGGGTTTTGCGAATTTTTGATATCCAGCTTACCAATCTTGGGTCTGTCAGCGGTTCGCCATATAAATGTGGAGCAATCAGACCTCGAAAATCTATATCCGAGAGATCGCTCAATAACTTTTCGAACACCTCTTCTTTCATGTATCTACCGTCTTCAGAGCCAGTCCTTTCATATTTGCTATTTGGACAGTACACACATTTTCTATTACAGAACGTGGTTGTTTCAAATTCAATCTCCTTAAACGGTTCACGAAAAGGATTTAAAAAACCTAATTGAGCTAAGATTTTTTTTAAAGGGCGATTAAAAACATTCATAGTTCCACTTACCTACTGTCAACATGACTCGGCAGATTTGCTTTATACACTTGCGAACTTAAAATATCAGCAATCCTTTCATTTATACATCCGTTAACATTAAAAAAACACTTCTTTAATGTGAAATCTATTGCTTTATCGTCAGGAATGAATGCCATTGGGTTACTTATAAATTCCTTTAAAGATTGCCTTAATTCAGTAATAGAATTAAATGACGGGATGACCTTTAAATCTCTAAAGACAGAACCGTTAAAACCACTGGAACACCACTGCCATACAGGAATTCCTTTTATAAAAGCCTCTTCAGCTACGGTTGAGTATGAAAATATTATTAAATCTGCTTTATTTAAATCTTCATCTAATGTTCCATTTGAAATTTGTATCCTATTCTTGTATATGCGGAATTTGGGATGTTTTTCCATTTTTGCAAAAGGGTGGCTTCTCAAAAATAGCCGAACATCTTGCATATTTTCTGCTGCTACGTAAACAGCTTCAACCATTTCCATCTCTGTTTCCATGTCAAGGGAAGTTACCAAAAGTATATTTATTTTCTTATATAATTTCTTATTCCTGTTTGTATTGCTAGTGTTTATATGTTCATATCTGGATGATCCCGTTAAAAATATTCTATCTTCTGGGAAACCGCTTTCTAAAAAGATCTCTTTACCCAGTTCTCCCATAGCAAAGATATAATCTGGTTTAGGCACCGAACAATTATCCGGGTAGCCACCGTATTCAATATTTGGTTCAAGAACAACAAAGGTCTTTTCTCTGCCATAGCTTGAATGCTGAATAGTACAACTAACGACATTCGTACCAGATTTTTGTGCTGCTGCATAAACAGCTCTCGATTGTAAAAAAAGCTCCTGAAAGCTTATCAATATATTCGGTTTATATTCTCTAAACGCCTTCTTACTCGCCTTATAAACTAACTCCAGATGTGGAATCGTTGAATTCAAAAAACCATAATGCAACTGCGATTTTAACAACGAAGAAAAGTTAATCCCTTTTTCAACATACGCACTATTGAACTCATTGCATCTGCAAAAATATAAAAATACTAAATATGGTTTAATATTTAATATTACTTTTATTAGTTCTCTCAACTTAATAAACTGCTGTAATAATATTAAATTGTCGCGCTTTTTTATTGGTTGAAGCACATCCTTTAATTTCCGATCCTTATTAAAAGGTTCAAAGTATGGCTCAAACCATAAAAACCAGCCTATTCTCAGACCTTTAGACACTAGCTTTTCTGGTAAAGATTTAAAGAAACGGTCATCGAGTTCTCCGGTTACGTTATTTTCCTTAACACTCCAATCCCAAAAACCAGAAAAAACTATATCAAAAGAATTCTCAGGCAATTCCTTGAGAACCCTTTTTATAACAACCCATTTCTTTAAGAATGTGAAAAAGTACTTTAAACGGGAAAATATCCCTTTTACAAACAACCATGTAAAATTATACTTCCTGCGGCATTCAATTTTTTCTACTTTATAAAGATCACTTAATATATTTGCTATTTCTTGATATGCACGGTATAAAACAACTTTTTTAGCGTTAACCGAATTTGCAACTGAATTAATAATAAGTATTTCTATTATAAACTTGAATGTTGGATCACTTTCACAGTCCTTTTCTGAGGCCTTATGAAACCACCAAAGGCTAAAGCCGTCTTTGTTTATCAATGCCTGTCGTAACGTTTTTCCGTTTTTTACCGGGGTAGCACCAATCTTTGCTATCAGGTTTACATATATTTCACGGGCCATGTCTTTTACTTCATGGGCAATTTCATTTGCGGATAGCACTTTACCGTGGAACCGGTTTTTCATGTAATCCTCTTTCCCGGGGCTCAGAAAACTCAGGACAGGAATATTATCTTCAGGCGGAATCTCCGGCTCTTTCCAGCAAACCCATAATACATTTGGCTTATTCATCTAACTGTTTCTGAAAGGGGTTTAATGTGCGTATGGAGAGATGATAAATCTTTTATAATAATGCCCTTGTGCCATTCACTACAGGACCCTGAGTCTCTTGCTATAAATTTAATGCTGGCCGATTGTGCAGCCTCAAAATCGTTTATAGAATCACCAACGAAAATTGTCCGGCAAGGATCAAGATGATATTTTGATATAAGATGATTGATATTTGATTTTTTATCTATCGGGGAGCCAAGTATCTCCTTAAAAAATCTGGAGATACCTCTTGCATGGCATATTTCTCTTAATTCATCTTGGTCTGAGCCAGAAACTATGAAAGGATTATACTTTTGATAATTATTTTTTAAAAACTCCTCTACCCCTTTAACCCATTCACAATTTGTTACCTTTTGTTTTACAAGGGATGAATATTCCTTACAGAGAGAAGATACAACGGATTCATCAATTTCCTGTTTGAGTATCTCATAAAAGAGGTATCTTAATTTGTAGTACCTTGACAGTCCTGCATTCTTTTCATGAAAACGAATAAACCTCGCCACTGTATCAGCATCATATTTCCTGCCTTCGAGTAATAGTTTAAAGCCTTCTGTTCTCACATGGTTTGATTCGAGAATAACACCGTCAAAATCAAAAATTATTGAATCGACAGTATATTTCACCTTATTGAGAACTCCTGATTACGTTACACACTTTAACAACATCGTTCGGAACATCAACCGCAATAGTATCTTCAAATACCTCTATCATACGTATAGGAATGCCATTGTCAATAAACCTCAACAGTTCAATTTCTTCTATTAATTCATTCCTACTCTGCCTCATACCCTTAAAATGCAAAAGGGTTTCTTTTGTAAAGGCATAGACACAAATCTGTTTGTAATAATCTGGTGCTATGTGACCTTTGGGATAAGGAATTGCTTGTCTGGAAAGAAAAACAGCGTCAAAATTGTCGTTTACTACAACTTTTGGAACTCTAGTATCAATTAAATCGGACATATTTTCGATTTTCTTAATTAAATTTGTTCCTGTCTGAGGGGTTAAATTTATTAGACCTTTAATGGCTGTATCAATACTGTTTGGCGAAATCAACGGTTCGTCGCCTTGTATATTTACATAAATTTCAGCCTCTATCGTTTGAGCTACTTCTGCCACTCTGTCAGTTCCAGTTGGGTGCTTATTCGACGTCATTATGACACTGATATTCCGCTCTTTGCATGAACTTAAAATTCTTTCATCATCTGTTGCAACATAAACTTCACTTAAAAGTGTGCTTTGAACTGAACGTTCGTAAACATGCTGTATCATAGGTTTCCCCAAAATATCAACCAATGGTTTTCCTGGAAATCTGCTGGATTTATAACGGGCGGGAATAATACCTACAATCTTCATGATGACTCCTTAAATGTAATTACCGAACCCTTTATAAAATGATTTATAGCTTGTCGGTGTCAAAATGTGTATGCCTTCATGTCCTCTCTTATTAAGGTCTTCGTCAATTTGTTCTAGAAACCCATGACACCGGCGGTGTCTTTCTATAATCATCTCCTGGTCTTCTTGTTCATCTTTTTCTTGATAAAAGTAAAAATTATTCTTATCTATGCCAACATACCCATCCATCCCGACGCAGAATATCCGATTTGCACCCATCACCATAGCAACACCTAATAAAAGTACAGAGATTGTTCTACAATTCGTTGTAACAACACCCTCAACGATACTAAAATCTGCATTCAACACATCCACATAGTAAATTCTCTCGTAATCCTTAGCAGTGTATTCTCTTACCATCTCATCTGGTATATACTGTCCTATGAGCAATTTTGATTCAGGTGCAACCATATCAATATAGGACATCATCCTTCTCTTGTTATTGAAAGCATGGTAGTTCGGTTTGAACAATCCACCCAGATAATTAGCGGCAAGGATAATTGGGTTATATTTAGCTATAAATTGGTCGATCTCGGTCTTAAACTCTTTGAGAGTCGGACCGTTAGCCATAACTAAAAAATCCCTGCCTTTGTGACGGTTAATATAAGGAACTTCCGGCTTGCCTGTTATCGCCGATATTTTGTGAGTAACTCTATCAGAATCAGTCAATAAATATTCTCTATTCTGCATTTTCTCAGAACCGCCAATAATGCCCTCATTTATAAGCTCATCGAGAAGTAATTTTGAAAAACCAACCGGATTTTTCTGTTTGATATATTCCATAGCCTTCCATATATCTTCTATAGTATATTCCCTCAAACCAACTAACGCCTTAGCATAATCAGGGTGACATTGAAACATACCCGATAACATACTCGGCAATTGATATCCCCATGTATTTTCTTTCTGAAGAGAAACGAAATATCTGTCAATTACATTTAATACAGGAATGGAATTATACCTGTCCTTCTTCGTCCTCTCAAAAAACGAGAGAATAATCTCGGTTGGAAGATTACCAGCTGCCCTACCCATGCCATAGATAGTAGAATCTATGATATGGACTCCACATTTAATCGCTTCAAGAGTGTTCGCAAAAGCCATCTGTAAATTATTATGGGGATGAAAACCTACTATAATATTTGATATCTCTAACAGTGGTTCAAAAATTGGTTTTATCTGATCTGGAAAAAGAGAACCGTAACTATCAGCAATATAAATATAATCAATTTTAGCATCCTTAAGTAAATCCATAAAATCTCTGCGTTCACTCTCGGTATAGTTCGTGTAGCCCATTGCATTCAAAGATACTTTGTACCCTTTTGCTTTTATCTTCTCGAGTAAATCGATTGCACCTTTCAAGTTATCCCTGTGAACAGCAACACGCACAAGTTTCACCAGACTATCTTTGGCATCGCAAAAATCATTCAATTCAATCTTGTTGTAATCCGCCATTAACGCGATTTTAGCACCACTAATATTAGCAGTAATTTCACGGATTACCTCTTCTGGTGAAAATCTCCATAAACCATATTTATTTTTATCGAAATATTTTCCCGTTCCTCTGAATCCTATCTCTACAAAATCCACACCAGCCTTCGACAGAGATCTATAGACTTCCCTTACAAACTTCTTATCAAAATTCCAGTTATTGATATATCCGCCGTCTCTAATGGTACAATCAAGGATCTCTAACTTTTGGAATTGACCGTTATTCATTTATTTCATCACCGCAAATCAACCTATGGAACTGTAGTCTCAACATGTTGTAATTTTGGATACGCTAAAATAAAATTAATGAAATCAGATAGTTTTACCGTCTCATCTGGCGAAAATTTATATTCCTTAAATAAATTCTCCGTATTGATTTCTTTGAATAAGTGATTTGTCAATATCCACTTTAAACCGAACAAGAGGTCTTGTTCTCTATTTACGTTATATACTGCTGAAGGTTTAATTTTTGATACACTGGGAGATAAAACAACCCCTCTGATATGCTGATAACGATTGTATTTATTATAAAGCAACACTGGAACATCGTTCTGCAAAGCATCCTCTATAGTTGTCGAAGAAAAACTCACAAGTAGATCCGCAATGGAAAGATAATCTGCAAAAGTACCATCAGAAGCAATGGAATATGATTTAGATTCTGGCAAAATATTCTTAAGCTCTTCGATACTTAGTTCATCTATTGGGCGAAACCGAATTACAAGATAAACCCCATTCAATTTATCCACAGCATTTATCAACGAAACCATTCCATCTACATACTCGTCAATAGTTTCAAAATTTATTAATCGTGAACTCTTCCGATCTTTCGGCGTTCCAGCATGTAAGATTACCTTATCCTTTTCTTGCGCAAATCTTCTCTTCAATTGCTTAACATCATCTGAAGGCTTAATTTTTCTGCCAAATAATATTGGACCAGTTATCACGGGTTTATTTTTGGCTGAAATATTTGCTAAAAACTTCTCAGCTAATGGCGTTTGAATTGCAACATACCTGTATGGCGTATTGATAAGACCAAGGGCATTCTCCTGCCACTCCTTCTTTGAATACTCATCAGTTACAGGAACAAATGTGCCATGTGGTATCATGAGCGAAGGGATATCCTTGATTTTACATAATTCACCTAATACACCCGGATACACCCTTGAAAACTGAGAAAGCACAAAGATAGGCTTCCATCTATTTAAATACCCATTCAAGTTATTAGAAAAACTATACGTAGCATCAATAACTCCCGGTTCTAAGCCGAATTTATACTTTTGTTTCAACCACGGATATAAATGAACGCCTCGATAATGCCATTCGCCTATGATATTGAAAAACTTCTTTCGGAATCCATCTTTCTGTTTGACAAAGTCCGCGTCCTGTTTAGTCCTCCTCTTCATATAACAAGGGAGATACTTAAACTCCGTTCTCTTATTACCAAAGAGTTTTTCATAAACATTATGTATTGCCTTTTTAAAAGGCAAACTTACAACTGCAAAATTATAGTTGTCGCCCATTTCACTTTTTAAAACCTTCAGAACCTCTCCCATCTGAAAATCAATTGCAGGCACGATAATCAAATTTTGTTCAGGCTTAATAACCAGATTTAAAATATCGTAAAATATACGGCAGAAAACACCTTTTAACCACTTACGAACTCCTCTTTTCAAACCCTTTGAATAAATCTGAAGGGGTAGGCTTCTGAAAATGAAGCCCTTTTTTGAACATATCTGACTTATTATAGATGTGAGATGTCGCTCATTAGTCTCTAAGCTTGGACTTTTCTCTACATAAGGCTGTTCAGAGCCTACAGCAATTATCAGATCCGGCTTGTAGTATTCTATTGCATTAGAAACAACATCTACCTGATATAACCAATACGAAAGTATCGCTCGAAGATAAAATATTAAATTCTCTGCATAATTCTTCTCCACTCCAAGAGAATCTTTTATGGAGCATTCTTTTCTGATTTGATCAGTATATTTCTCTAATATACAAATGAGCTTTTGATGAGATTCGGTGGTACAAAAGTGAAAGCTGTCTGTGGAGATAATCCTTCGTCTCAGAAGGCAAGATTTTATCTGTGGATGAAAAGAGACTATTGTAAAATTCTCGCGATTTAATTGAACATCATTTTCATACTGCTTAAGAAATATTTCCACCTCATCAACGAATTCAAGGAAAACAAGATATTTTTTGCTTTCTGAGTTTGCCACAACTGTTAATTACCAGATTTCATATTTCAAGAACCATTCCATCATTTGCAATAACAACGCTCTCAAATATTTCCTTCGCTCTTTTCTCTGCTAATCTTCTCTTATCCATAGTGTTATAAATAACTGCATCAAAGTGAAACAACGCCAGTCTCTCAACATTGGATCGTTTTGCTATTTCTGCGGCTTCCTCAGGATTTAAATGAGGCCAGACAACACTTTTTTGGCCAGACGCAAGCGCACATTCTGTCATTAGAAGATCGGCATTCTTTGATAATTTTAAAATTGAATTGCAATAGCCGGTATCTGTACAAAAGGTTATCACTTTGGTACCAAACTCAAACCTGTAACCTAAACAATCCGTGGCATGAACCAGTTTTCTACATTCAACTTTAAAAGGAAAACTATTATGATACCCTTCCTCAAGTTCATTTATCATAACCTTATATGAAAGCCTCTCAAATGGAAGTGTAAAAGGCTGTTTTACCACAGTATTAAGAATATCCCTTCCTCCTTTATAACAGCAGATCACCAATCCCTTATCAAAATTGAATTTATTCAAAATGTGCAATCCACAGATATGGTCAAAGTGAAAGTGGCTTAAAAAGAGGAATATGGGTTTGTTGTCTCTAATATGTTCGGTAATTTTATATATGCCGCTTCCTGCATCGAGAATAATGTAACTTTCCGTGGTATCTAAAAGGATACAGGTGGTGTGACCGGTTTCAGAACTGTACCAGCCATTTGTGCCAAGGAAAACAACCTTCATTCGTTTGTTATCAACATGGGTAACCGAATTGTGTATTTACATTTTTTTCAAAAAGAAACACTGATATAATCTTTAACCAATATAGATGCCACCATTCACATCAATTTGAGCACCGTGTATTAGATTTGCCTTATCAGAAGCCAAAAAAACTATAACACCAGCAACTTCAGATGGCATTCCAAGTTTATCTTGCCAAATCAGCATTGATTTTTTTAAACTATTAAGCACTTCGAGCGGCCAGTCTTTCGTCATTTCCGACTCAAGAGGTCCTGGATTTACACAATTAACCCGTATTCCAAATTTCCCAAAATTTTTGGCAAAAGTCTTTGTCACGCAAATGATACCCGCCTTAGAAGCGGAATAGGCAGCGCTTGCAAAAGTTCCTCCAGTCTGGCCACCAAGAGATGCTACATTTATTATTTTGCCGTACCCCTTTTTCATCATTATCTGTACTGCCTTTTGAGAGCAAAGGAAGACAGAACGCAAATTTATCTTCATGATTTCATCCCACGAAGAAGGTTTGATATCCAAAACGGGCGTACTTGAAAAAACCCCGGCATTATTAACCAGCACATCAAGTGTAGAAAACTTTTTGAAGATGGCATTAAATGCTTTATCAATGCTCGCTGGCTCAGAGATATCGGTTTCAATAAATGAAACTCTTTTTCCGTTTTTTTTCAATTGCTTTACTATTTTTTCTCCTCTTTCCTTGTTTTTATCCAGGCTTATCACAATTGCATCTTCCTCTAAAAAGGCTCTTACCAAGGCATTCCCAACACTACCAGCGCCTCCCGTAATAACAACAATTTTATCTTTGAGCATCAAATCCATAGAATTTTATTTTTTTATACTGAAACCTCCGTCAACTACAAACGTCTGTCCAGTTATATAGCTGGCTTTGTGAGACGCAAGAAAAGCGACAACAGAGCTTATTTCATCAATAACTCCAATTCTTCCTAGCACTCCCCGTTCTTGCATTATTTTCTCATCGAGGAGGCCTCTCTTTATGTCACTTCTCACTAACTCTGTATCAACATGACCAGGTGCTATTGCATTGACTAAAATGCTATATTTCGCCCATTCTGAAGCAAGGATTCGGGTGAGAGCCTCAATCCCTGCCTTGCTGACACTATAAGGCGCTCTGCCTGGTAGTGCAAATTTTGACAAAACAGAAGATATGTTTATTATTTTCCCCCCCTTTTGCTCAGTCATATGCTTGCCAACATACTTGCAAAAATAGAAATAGCTATCAAGATTAATAGCAAGAACACTATGCCATTCTGTGGATGATAACTCAAGGAAAGGTTTATTCAGTTGAATACCTGCATTGTTTACAAGTACATCGATTCTCTTATATGCATCGTAAACACTTTCTACAAATGTAATGACCTCCGGTTCCCTTGAAACATCAATGGGTTGAAAAAGGCAGTTAACATTTTCCTTTTTTATTTCTTCCGAAGCCTTCTCCAGTTCTTTTCTGTTTCTGCTGCATAGAGCGATGTCAAATCCCATTTCAGCGAGTGCCTTAGCAGAAGCGAAGCCAATACCTCTTGAACCTCCAGTTATAAGCGCTACAGAACCTCTATAATTATCCTCCATAACTTTTTCCGTCACTTGAATTACCTATAAGGCTTGTATGCGTGCTAACCATAAAAATTATTCACACAGTTTCTTGCTCTTTCACCCTTCAGCACTCTCAGAGCCTCTAAACACGCTTTTCTCCTGAGCTCAACAATTGATTCTGAAGAATAAAAGGCGCAATGAGGAGTAACAATTAATCTACCGCTTAACCACTCAGTATCGTTCTCATAATCTACAATAATCTTCTGGGAGCTATCAGACGGTTCTATCGACAAAACATCCAGTCCTGCTGCCTTTATAACACCCTTTTTCATTGCTCTTTCAAGCGCTGAAATATCTACGATAGGTCCTCTGGCAGTGTTGATGAGAATTGGATTTTTTTTCACACAAGCAAAAAATTCATCACTGATCATTCCTAATGTCTCAGTAGTTAAAGGAGTATGTATGGAAATAACATCAGCAATTCCAGCGATATCCTTTAAAGAATCTACACGTTTTATACCCAATGCCTTATCATAACCATCTTTTACATAAGGATCATAAAATATAATTTGCATCCCAAACGCTTTCGCCCGCATTGCCATAGCAGTTCCAATTCTTCCCAGCCCAATGATACCCATTACTCTTTTATCAAGTCTAAAAACCATAGGATTTCGCCGATTCCAATCCTTCCGTCGTATCCTATTCGTATATTCCTGTAGTCCCCTTACAAGATATAGCAATAGAGCTATTGTATGATCAGCCACTTCCTCTGTACCGTAATCAGGAACATTGCAAACAACTATATTATTTTTCTTAGTTTCAACAAGGTCAACATTGTCAAAACCCGCTCCCACACGCACTATAACTTTGCACTTTTTCAATTTCCTTATGAGCAATGCATCAAATTTCATAACATCCCATGCAAGAACTGCGTCACAATTACTCCATATTTCATCGGAAATATCCTCTGATTTCGTTGATTTCCCAAAAACAATACTTGCATTAGACCCAAAAACCTCCCTCTCTATATTATCTGATGTATCAAGAACGTCTGGCAGTAAAATGTTCATGTTGTTTTTAAAATTAACCTATAGAATAAAGTTTTTGAGCAAACTTAAAATCTTCAGGAATATCAATATCAATAGACTCAATTTGTGATACTTCAAACAAGTATGGTTTTATACCGAACCAGTATTTCCATTTTGCCATGTTGCTCTTAAGCCCCATATAGCATGAACCCGTGACCTCATAATATGTTTCTAACTCCTGTGAATATGGATGCCAGTATCCAGGATTGTAATTTATACCACGACCATATTTATTGAGGAAAAAGGATTTTTTAGGAAATACAGTAACTAAACTGTCGTATTTACCCTGAACTTCAAGAAATTTCCTTACCACACCTGTAAAATCATTGAAAAGAGGACTGGTTGTTAGTGCCCAGGTAACGGTCGGATTGCCGGGAATTGTTTCCATGATATGCTCAACAACCTCTGCCCAATAAACGTTGTCTTGACACATCTCTGCTGCCCTTGGCAAAAATTCCGCACCATTATCGAGAGCAATTTTCTCGGCCCGTTCGCTGTCGCTTGAAATATAAATATGCTTAAAGCATCCCGATTTTTTTAGCTGGTCAATTTTCAGTTCTAAAAGCGACCTCCCATCAATAAATGGAATAAAATTCTTCCCTTTGATCCTTTCGGAACCTTCTCGTACAGGAATCAAAGCAACTATTTCATGTGAAAGATTCTTCCCCATCTGCATCTGTACAAATCCTGAGAATTATTTCTTCTGCTCGGATTTTTCCTTTTCTACAAATATTTTGTTCTTCGGAATACTCGGCAGTCTCACTGCTATAATAGTAGTTTCTTCGTACACTTTAACGATTCGTTCAGTATTGCCTGGATTTAACATGTAAAATGTACCCGGCGTAAGCACGTGGAAATCACCGTCAATCTCATATTCAACTTTACCGCTCAATACAAGCAAAAACTCAAAACTGCATAAATGATAATGTAAATCCTCTACCTTTCCAACGGGAAGAACTTTAACGCAGATTTCTACATCATGCCTATGAAAGATTGATTCCTTAGGATAAAAATGCCCGCAGACCCAACCTTGCATTGGACCGTTAGTTACTTCTCTGCTGAGATTGGCTAAAATATAGTTTTCTCCTTTTTTTACCTCAGTTTTTAACCTGAGTTTTTCTATTATCTCTTCCAATTGTTAAACCTTTCCCTTTCTTACCAAGAAAACCCGATAATATACAAATTTCAAGTAATACAATTTTACAACCCTTCTCTGTCTCTTAATAGTTGTACTAGTTTGCCTTATAATAAGGCATTACAGTTTCTGCAAATAGTTTAATTCCATGTCTATCAGGATAGTCCATAAACCACAACATAAAATGATCAACACCCATCTCAACAAACTGATCGAGTTTTTGTTTTATCTTTTGTGGTGTACCTATCATAAATTCTTCCTCGATATTTTTCCTTAAATCATATCCATCAAATGACGTGTTCGTTTTCTTCAATTGTTCCAGGATATCCGCATCATAAGAATTATTACACTTTTTCAACTCATTAAACACTTCAAACATCCTGTCTACTTCTTCTTCTTTCTCCCTAATCAGTACCTGCGTTTCTAAAGAAAGACCCATTTCTGAAAAATTTCGCCTCTGTCTCTCACACTCAGCTTTAATCACATTTAACTTCTTCTGAAAACCATCAATTGAACAAGGCATTGAATTAAATATATCTGCATGTTTGACAATGTTACAAACCATTTCAGAATTATTCGCTTCACCCATCCAGATGGGGAGTTTTTTTACAGGTCTGGGGCTACAAACCGCATCCTTAACTGTATAGTATTCCCCCTTATAAGAAAACACGCCCTCATTCAACATTCCTTTAATTATAATGAGTCCCTCCTCCATTTGCTGAACTCTATCTTTATCAGTACTGCAGAAATCAATTCCGTATGCATCAAATTCTGCCTTTCTCCATCCATAATCATAAAACAATTCGACACGTCCATTTGATATGTGACTAAGCGTTGCAAGCATTTTTGCGACTACAGAGGGTATTCTGAAATTATTGCACAAATGAATGGGAATAATATGCACCTTTGAAGTAATTGCAGCAAGCGCAGACATCAAAGTCATGCACTCCCAGATTTCGCCATCTTGGCCTAGAAATAAATGGTCCGCAACAAAAATTGAATCGTACCCCAATTTCTCACAACAAAGAACAGTTTCTCTAAGAGAATCCCAGTCTAGTTTCTTATAGGCAGGGGTTCTAAAGAAGATCATTCCGGGATTCGCAAATAGAGGAACACAAAAACCGAATTTTATTCTATTCATTCTGTAGTTTATTGCTTTGAATTTAGTTTGTGTAAATTCGTTCGATTCATGGCAACATTTATATTTACATTTTACCCACGAATATTCTCGAATTATCATACAAATTCAATTTATTTCCATTTTTCTCTGCGATAATTTGCGTAATCTGCGGACTATTTTTTAAAGCATTTAATATTATTCGTGCTCATCCATGGCTAATTGAAGGAATCAGTCTTTACTGCAAATTAATCGACATTCCGCCATCTACAATAAGTGTTGTCCCGGAAATGCAAGAAGCTTCATCTGAGGCAAAAAACAAAATAGCATTTGCAATATCCTCTGGTGTTGCCAGGCGGCCAAGTGGGGTACGTCTTATGAAATATTCTTTTAATTCGGGGTTTAACGCTAATTCTTTCCGATTAATATCTGTAATAACTGTACCGGGAAGTACAGCATTAACAGTAATTCCATGTTTACCAGCTGCAATAGCAACCGACTTCATGAGCTGATTCACAGCTCCCTTTGTAGCACAATAATGGGTTTGTAATTCACCTCCAAAAATTGAACTTATAGAACTGGTAAAAATAATACGTCCCTGAATCTGCTTATTTATCATCTCTTTCAAAGCTGCTTGAGCACAAAAAAAAGCCCCTTTCAGGTTGACGCTAATTACACGGTCTAAAAGGGCTTCGTCTATCTCTAAAAATTCCTTAAAGGGGCAGATACCTGCATTGGCAACCAGAATATCTACGTGGCCAAATTTTTTTACCGTGAAATCAATCATGTTATCTACTGCGTTTTTGTCCGTAACATCGGCCTCATAGGCTATTGCCTCTGATGAATTGGAAACAATCTCATGTACAACGTCATTAGCAGCGTTTGTGAATTCTCCGCTGTCAGCATCCTTGGCATAATTAACAACAACCTTCGCACCTTCACGTGCAAGTTTGATGCAGGTAGCCTTGCCAATACCGCGAGAACCTCCCGTTATAATTACAACCTTATTTTTTAATCTCATACAGATTTAAAAGATATCATTATAAAACAGCGTTTTTGAGTATGCGTAAACAACCCATTTTACAATCAACTATGTAAAGGTTGTCTTTGAAGTTTATGAACTCTGATATTGCAAAGAATCGAGGTAATACAATCTGCCTTTTTTATCTAATAACTCTGAATAAGTTCCGGCTTCACAAACTAAACCATCCTCGATTACATATATTATGTCTGCCGATTTCACTGTTGATAGACGATGGGCCACAATGATAATCGTCATGCTTTGATTGAGTGCTTTGATGGATTCCTGTATTAGCATTTCAGTTTCTGTATCCAAATCGCTCGTAGCCTCATCGAGAATAAGAATTTTAGGATTCATACAGAGTGATCGTGCAAGAGCCACTCTTTGTCTTTGACCTCCTGAAAGTTTAATCCCGTTTTCACCAATTTCAGTTTGAAGGCCTCCGGGTAATCCTCTGATAAGTTTGTCTATATAAGTCTTTTTATAAATATCTTCTATCATCTGTGCAGTTGCTTCTGGATTACCAATGATTAAATTCTCCAGCAAGGTGCCGTCCAGCAAGGTTGTATCTTGACTTACATATGCAATCTTTTTCCTGAATGCCAGGATATCCACACTGCGGTGTGGAATATTGCCATAATAAATTATTCCCGATTCTGGTTTCAAAAGGCCAAGGATGAGGTCTAAAATTGTCGACTTGCCAGCTCCAGATGTACCGACAAATGCAACGGTTTGACAGGGTTTAATTTCCAGGTTGATATTGTTTATAACCCGTTTGCCTTCGGGATAGCGAAAGCTAACCTCTTTAAATGTTATGGCTTTATCGAATTGGTATATTTCGGCGCCATAAATTTCTTTGTTCTTCTTGATGTCGTTTAAACGATGAGTAATGGATTGGTGGATAGGAATATTTTTATTCAATGCAAGGTAATTTTCAAATAATGAACTAAATTGTGGAGAAAGCCTTTGAAAAACCAAAAGCACGACAAGCAGTTCAGAAAAACCGACATGAAGCAATGGATGAAACATTATCAAACCAATCAGAAAGGCAAAAGTTAGTGAAAATGTCCAGAATATTTGCACCTGTTCCCTGAGATTCACAACCTTCATCAATCGAATGATTTCGTTAACATAGCAGAACATTTTCCCCATAAATCCTTCATGAACTAGGGACGATTTGAAAAATTTCTTATTCTGTAAATAATTGGCGGTTGAAGAAGAAAGCCTCTTAAACATCTCATTATAACTTTCTGAAAGTTTCTGGATATGGTTCGCGTTCTTTGAATTGATAAAAAACAAAATCCCATACACAATAAAAGCTAACAGAGTAACGGCAAAAGATAGGTTGATAGCAAGATACAAAAAAGCGATTACCTGTATTAAACAGATAACGATTCGTTGGGAATCCAGATGGGCTACACTTGCGAGGTCAGCCTCTCGTATGATTGCATGATTCATCTCACCCGACTTATCCTTGGTAAGCCATAACCAGTTAGCATCTAAATAGGAAGAAAAGAGGGCTTCCCGATACCTTCCGGAAAGTTTCAGTTGAGCAAATCGTGCAATAATAGTTGATACAAACATCAGAAATTGGCCGGAAATTACAAAAACGGAGGCAACAGCAAGAATGGCATAAAAAGAAGGTTCAATTCCTACGAAAATGAAAACCTTTTCAAAATATTCCAAGTAACTGTAGTTTGCGCCTTGCAGAGAATCAGTTCTGATGTACTCAAGAACTGGTATCAGCAGAGGAATGCCAGCTATGCTGAAAAACCCGCTTAATATCTGAAGAACGATAATCCATCCATAATAGGGTGTCGTGACAATGAGATTGAACATATACGTGAGTTTATTGATTATATGAGAAGAAAACATCTTTTATGAGAAATGGTTTAATATTGTTTCTTTAACAGACCAATTTGCAGCCCTTATCAATCTTAAGATACTCTAAATGAGTTTTTAATGCATCAGCTACTTCCTTACCTAATACTTCATATTCATCATCAGTTCCCGGTTCTGTATATACTAATTGATTCGGATATGATACATTAAATCCATGCATCAACATTGAAGCCAATAAACATACAATCCTTTTTTTCCTCTCATCATGCGATATCTGTTTAATTCTATGAATTTCATCGTGTAAATCTTTTGATAGCATTTCTACATCAGTACATTTTCTTGAGAGGTCTAAAACATCCCACATATTGTCTGCAAAAGTAATAACAGGTTTACCCCGTTGTATAGCTTCCCACCCAGAAGTACCAGTTATCACGGCCACCATCTCAGCATTACAAATCAATTGGTGCATATCTGTATCAATTGGCACTAAACGAACATTGGGAAGATTTTTTATTTTTTTATAAAAAGAAAAAGACCGTGTGCGACAAACAAGTACTCCTGGATGTTCTTTCACATATACTTTCCAATCACAGGGAATGCTTTTAGCCAGAAGTTCTATTAGATAAAGCTGATCCAACCACATTGTCCCTTGAACTTGAGTTGAATATTCAGGTGAAATATGAAGTGGATAATAAATATATTTCTGTTTATAGTTAATTTTTTCAGTAAAATTAGGGTTAGATATCCTATATTTTTGTAACAAAAATTGAATACCTTCAGAAATAGAACTGAAATATGTTGTGAAATTGCCAGGATGCCCTTTATTATTTGATCTTCTTAATAGCATATTCACCAAACTTAGAGTTTGTCTTATAATTAGTTTTATTGCAGAAGCGAGCAAACGCATCTTTTTTAAAAAGGAATCATATCTAACAATATCAAAACGACTGTTCACCCTGTCAAAATATTGAGGATTTTCAAGTTCATTCATTAATTCACTATAAAGTTTTTGAGCTGGAGAAAAATCAATATTGATTCTACCTTCATAAATTTCTTTATAGGTCTCATCAATTTGAGGAAACCTCAATTGCGTATCAGATGAAAATGCAAAAATATTTTTTACTCTCACATTGCTTGGTACAAGGTAAGGAATTTTTCTTTCTTTACAAATCTGTTCAAAAATAAAAACAGTAACACTTCCCATAGCAATTGCAGGTAAAAATAAATCGGGTTTAAATCTATCAAAAATTTCCCTATATTTATTGAGCAACCCAACAAATACCCGCAAAATATTCTCATAAGTATTATTAACTGTCTTTGGCCATACTACGTTATGCATGAATGCATGCCCAAGTCCTCTGTCTGCTGCTATCACACGCCACAAACTTTTGTGAGGAAGTTTTTCTTCAAACTTTCTTAATTCTTCAAAGTCTATTTCATATTCAAAAGCCTCATTCATAATTTCGTGATTCCAAAGAAGAAACTCATATTTAATATCTTGTTGTGCTTTAAAAAAATAGGTTTGTTCATTTCTTAATGTTGGCGAGCAGCCACGAATACCGGCAAATTTGGAACCAGGATAGAACTCATTGAGCCTTTTCGCAAGACTGTGCCACATTTTATAGTTAATCGTTGTAAATTCTAAAAGAATATTCATGTAATTCCTAAATACCCCTATAATATACAAGACTCATCATATTCCCATAAAAAGGAGGAGATTTGAAATTGATTTTTTTATTTGCCCTTTTTAATTTAATCGCCTCGGCTACCTTAAGGATATCTTCTTCAATATTTGCATAAGGTGTTTCTTCATAAAAATAATGAGTAGCAATGCACCTTAATCCATAATTGCAAAACAAATCATCAAAGTTTTTCTTCTTGAAATGATAAATATGTTCTTCTGGCAAGTGTTGTGTCCAATTAGTTTTGAATATGTCAGCTGATATACATTCAACATTGGGAGTGCTAGTGATATATATATATGAGTGTCTCTTCAATAGTTTACAGGCTTTTATAAGCGTCTCCCTAGCTTCTGGAATATGTTCTACTGTCCCTCTAAAAATTATTAGATCAAAATGTTCCTCTATATCTGCATTTAAAAGAGCCCCGTTTATTATGTTTTTTTTAAATTTTTGATAAGCAATAGTATATGAATCTTTCGATGGTTCAACTCCGTAACAATTAAAGCCAACATTTTTAAAATAGGCTAAAAATTCTCCACCACTACAGCCTACGTCTAAAACACTGCCTTTTTTTATAAACTTATAAATAAAATCAAACTCTAACTTATACATTTTATCGCGTACCTTGGCTTCTGCTACCAACGAATGCTCCTGGGAATAATAATTTTCATAATACTTTGCACGTGCTTCCGAATTTAGCCTTTTGTTAACAAAAACAAAACCACATTTTTTACACACAACTGTGTTAAATGGTTCATCTACATCTTCACCCCATTGTTCCACTTTATCACAATAGCACCATGGACAAGCTTTTATATGTTCAAAATCAGACATAATAAATTTTCTTTTAGTTACTGGCTCATTAACTCTCATTTTTAACTCTTTCTTTCTTGTTTATAATACTCAACCCTACACCATCAATGTACTTACCTTCAAAATAATAATGCTGTTTCATTAAAGTTTCTTTTTTAAACCCTGCTTTTTTAAAGGCCTTTATTGATGCTACGTTATTTGCATAAGCACCTGCAGTCAATTTGTTAAGTTTTAATTTTTTAAAAGCATAATCTACCATTAACGTTATTGCCTCCGTAGCAAGTCCCTTTCCCCAAAATGGCTTTTCTCCAATAATTATTCCTACATCAGCAAAACCATGTCTACAATTAACTGGACCTAGCTTAATATTACCAATATGCTTACCTGATTCTTTATGAATAATAGCCCAAAAGAAATTATTACGATTTATTTTAATTTCTCTAATATAACTTTTTAATTTTCCAATAGACCATTTTTCAAAACGACTCTCTAAGTATTGATTAACCTCTGGATCTCTCATCCAATTATAGTAACTTTTGTTCACGTCTGAAATCTGGATTTCTCTTAAACAAATATTTTTCCCCTCAATAAATAAATTAGACCCAACTTTCATACAACTTCGTACAACTTTTTCATCTAAGCCTCTCTTACTGAAACTTTTCTTCCCCGAAGATAAGACTTAATCCTGACTATGTCATAATCTCTAAGGAACAGCATCTTACCTATAGCACAAGCATCTGAATCTGTCTCCTTAAATAATTCAACCATATCATCATAACAACCTGCACCCCCAGAAGCTATCATAGGAACTGGTATAATTTCTCTTAACTTAGCATACAATTCATAATCAAATCCCAACAAAGTACCTTCTTTATCTATTGAAGTTATTAATATTTCTCCTGCTCCACATTCTATAACCTTCGCTATATATGAATAAATATCAATATCTACTTTTTGCTTTCCGGAGAATACGTAAATCTCATAATTCCCTTTTTTGTTTTTTTTAATGTCTATTGAAACAACTACCGACTGAGAGCCAAATTCATCGGCCAATTCTCTAATCAAGGCTGTTCTTAGAACAGCATAAGTATTAATTACTATTTTATCGGCTCCGGCGTTAAAACATTCTTTTGCATCTTCTATGTTTTTAATGCCCCCTCCGGCGCCTATTGGTAATCTGCATTTGTTAATCATACCATTTATTATTTCAGTATTTATTATCTTTCCTTTCGCTGAGGATTCTACATCGACAACAATTATCTCATCGGCTCCCTGCGCATCGTAAATCATAGCCTGAGATATGGGATCGCCTACATCTACAAAATCTTTAAAATTCGTACCTTTTACTAATCTATTTCCTCTTAATAAAAACAAAGGAATAATTCTTCTAGATATCAAAGCATCGCCTCAACAGTATTCTTTAAAAATCTTAAACCGTCTCCTTGGCTTTTCTCTGGATGAAACTGTACACCAACTATATTGTCTTTTCTCACTGCTGAACATATCTTTAGATTACCATAATATGTTGTAGCTATGTTGGCATCCTTGTCTTCAAGCACAAAATGGTAACTATGCATAAAGTAAAAACAGTTATATCTCATACCTTTAAATAGTTTATCATCTGATGACTTAACTTCATCCCATCCGATATGAGGAACTCTTACAGACTCGCTATCCATTCTAACAACTTTTCCTTTGATCCAGCCAAACCCTTTATTTTCACCATTTTCATAGCTTATATCTGCAAAAAGCTGCATCCCCAAACATATGCCAAGAACTGGTTTTTTCTTGTTAAGTACCTCTTCGTTAATTGCATCCCAAAGATTAAGCGCTTTCAATCTTGATATGGCAGTAGGGAAATTACCCACACCTGCTAATACTATAATATTTACATCCGCTAATGCCGTGGGTTTATCAATTAAAAGAGTATCATACTTATAAAACTTAAATGCACTATATACAGACCCAACATTTCCTATGCTATAATTTACAATGCCTATCTTCATATTTTCTTTATAATTTTATTTGTTTTCCCTAAACCATAAATCCTGATCCCACAGCTTATTTCCTTCAAGAAGTGTTTTGGGATTAATTGGTTTAGCAGGAGGTATAAGATGTCTTAACACTATCTCGTTAAATTCTTCTTCATTTATTTCAAGGTATTCTAATATTACAGCAAGACTTTTAGGTTTTCTCCCTTCATATTTTCTTATCAGCCCCATTGCTTCATCCCGACTCATCCTGCCATGCTTTATATCTAGCGTTGTAAGATGTGTTATCCTTGCAAATCCCCTTTTAAGGTATTTTATGTAATCTCTAACCCCTGTAAACATACACTCAATTTTTTCGTATGTTTTCCCGGGAAATCCACTTTCTATTTCGTCTTCCATCCAACCAAGTTCTTTTTTAATTATTTCGACATGTTTCTTTACATCCCAAGGAATGAAATTCCCTAATGGGATACTTTTAATTCCCACCCGCTCCAACTCTTCTTTTGCAGGATAAATAAATGTTTGTAGTTCCCTTAATTCTACTCCTATAAAACCCGCCATATCTTCTGCGCGCATGCCCATAATAATCCTTCGGTTAAATTTCCATTCATCAGTTTCTTCAATATCTTCGTACTTAAAATATGCCTCATACTCTCCTCCTCCTTCGCCCCAAATAAGGAGGGGGATCTCAAATTTTACAGCAATTTGCATGGGGTATGCAAAAACACCGGCATGGCAATGCCAGCAAAAATCCCCTTTTCTTATAAGCGCCTCCAACATCAATTTTTTCACTACCTGCCAATTGGGAGTAAAAGTTATAACATCAACTCCTAATTTTCTGAATGTTCTCGTTCTGTTTTCGACAGTTTTTGGTCTATAAAATCCATGATCAAAAGAAACAACCAAAGGCTTAAGCCCATATTTTCTCACAATCGCCCAGAGAGTAAAAGTACTATCCTTTCCACCACTAAAAGGAACTATGCAGTCGTAAGAATTCTTCCTGTTTTTTACTTCATTAAATATAGCTAAAAGCTGTTTTTCTCTTCCTTCCCAATTTATAACATTTTGCTTGGTATTCCAATTCTTGCATATGTTACATACACCATCATCATCAAAATAAATCGTTTCCCAGGTTATAGGTAACGTACATTTGACGCATCTTTCTAACCCAATTTCCAGATTCGTATTCAAATTCCCCTCTGCCGAGGCATTACCTTTTGTTAAGTTTTCTCTGTCATCGCCCATGTTAAATCCTAGCACCCAGATAAATCATAAAGATTTTACTAATTCTTCCAGCCAATCCCAGAGTAGTATTTAGAATTTTTAGCTTTTATATCTGGATTTGCGTCTATAATTTCAATAATCTCATTCAAATGACCGAAGCTATTTCTTTTTTTAAGCTCTTTAATGACAAACTCAACGACTTCAAAATCTTCTGGGTAGTCAACTGTTAGACGGTATTTTGAATAGTTTTTGCTGTTGTAGAGTTGTGCAGTTTTAAAACCATTATTATATTTCCAGAAATAAAAAGTAACGTGTTCTCTATCGTGAGAATCATTAGCTTTTTCATATGCCTTTTTTAATGCCTCCATACTAAAAACTTCCACATCAAAACCATCTGGATATTTGCTGGTTTCCGGTGGAACTGTATTTGCGACATAATCCACCTTAGTATCTATGTAAAATTTTATCGTATCATCTATTATTTTGGGATCAGACAATGGACAATCAGCTGTTAACCTTACAACTACATCTGCATTATATTTTTGGGCACATTCATAATATCTGGAAAGCACATCATTTTCAGAACCTCTAAAATATTCAATATTATTTGTTTTACAGAATTTCTCTACAACATCATCCTTAACCAGAACACTTGTCGCTACAATAATTTTATCAAGTAGCCTGGACTTACGTACCCTTTCAACCTGGTACCCCAGAAGAGCAACACCATTTACCTTTTTCAAAATTTTACCTGGTAACCTCGCCGACCCCATCCTTGCCTGTATTACACCCACTATCATTATAATTATTTCTCAATTAAGCCTTTTAAATCCTTCGTCTCTTATGGAAGTTTCAAGTTTTTCTTTAATATTATCACGCTTGATTGTATCCGCAAGCAGCTTAAAAACTTCATCAACATTTTTTAAGTATTCTTTTACAATATCTTCATTATGAGCATAAGTAACATAAACACTATTTGCTGCGAGATACCCTTTCTTCAGCATTTCCTGCGTAAATAATGTATACAATGCAGAATTTTTTTCATCGTACTCAAATTTAAATGTTATTAGCGGTTTAAAATCAGTAACATGCAGTTTTAAGCCATATTTACCCGCTAAATGTTCCCAACCTTTTCCTATAATGTCCCCAATTTTGTTTAAATGTTCCCATACCTTATTTTTTGTTAATTTCTCTATCGTCTTTAAAGCTGCTACGAATCCAACCCTCTCTGTCCAGAAGGTACTACTGATAAAGGTCTCCTGGGCTTCATTCATGACTTCCTTTTTACCTACAATTGCAGATATTGCAAAACCATTACCCATTGACTTACCGTAAACCACAATATCAGGTTTAAACCCCGTTAACTTATAAATGCCTCCATCGGTCATCCTCCAACCCGAAGTTATTTCATCTGCGATTATTACTATTTCTTTTTCTTCTGCAATTCTTTGAATATTGTCCAAAAACTCTTTTGTGGGAAAATCATATCTTGCTCCCTCGATAGCAATAACGCCGATGTCCTCTCTTTTCACTATTTCACTAAGTTCTCCAACATTATTGTATTTAAACGGAAAAACAGTATTTTTTAATCCATATGGAACACCTTTGGGTTTAAGTCCCGGCAATAAATGATCCCTTAATTTACTTTCACCGTTCAAATTTGCAGCCAGATACCAATCAGTCCAACCATGGTATCCACTAAATGCAATTTTATCTCTACCGCTATAGGCACGCGCAATTCTCACTGCTATTGCCATTGATTCTCCCCCACACCTGGCAAATTTAACGCCTCCAGCAAAAGGATTTAATTCTAATAGCTTTTCCGCTAAATAGACCTCTTCCGGTGCATTGAGAGTAGTATTAACACCATTATCAATGGCACTTTTCACTGCGGTATTTATGTCATTATCACAATACCCAAGAATGGCTGTTCCAATGCCCATTTGAGCCATATCAATATATCTGTTGCCGTCTAAATCCCAAATTTCTACACCCTTTGCCCTGCTGAAATATGTGGGCCAGATATCCGGTGCGTACCTTTCGGGTCTTTTTGATAAAAGACCGTTCCCTCCGGGAATAGACATCTTTGCTCGTTGCCATAATTCCAAACCAGAATTCATATTTAGTCTCCCTTTACGCTTTTACAGCCACTTGTGGTACCACAATTCAGTGGCTTTTGTAAGAAATCCTGCGCTCTGGTAGAGACGTTGTGCAGCGTAATTTCTTCCTTGTGTTACCACAAAAACGCTTTGCATACTTTTTTCTAATAACATATTAAATGTCAGGTACAAAAGCTTCTTAGCAAGACCTTTGCCCTGGTAACTCTTTGATAAACCAAACAATCCAATATTGGCCGTATTGGAAATATTATATTTTATTGTACAAAACCCAATTGGATTAATTTGATCATATAAGCAATAACACTCATCATCATATTTACCAAAAACTGCCTTTTCCACCCATCCCTGGTAAAATTCAATTACTTTTTTCCTGTCGAAGTTTTCATCAAAAAAATATCTGCTATCCTTATATAAACCTTTACTTATTTCTCGGAGTACCTGGACATGGTCTGCCTGTGCTTTTTCAAATGTGTAATTTTCAGGTAAAACGGATTCATGTTTTGATTTCAGGTGTTTTTCAAACGACAGGCGAATATCGGTAAAATGAAACCCGTTGTTCTCGGCAGTCTTTACACTTTTATTATCATGACAGTTACATATATATTCAACAAGTTTTATATGATCTCTTTTAATAATATTCTCAATTCTCAGCATGATATTATCGGTCAGATGTTTTGAACTGAGATAAGCAACAGGAAAACCCCAGAAATTTGAGTCCCATTCAAGTTTTGTAATTAGATTAGCTATTTCATTAAATGCTAAATCCCTATTTTTGCATATAGAGTACTCATCGCCGGTAAAATACTTATTACTATCCTGACTTTTAAAGTCTATTACTATATCAGTAAGATCAAGGTATTTTTCTACTGTATCCAAAGTTAGTGTAACAATATTCAATCCCTTGAGAATAAAATACCATTCCTTTGGTAAACCATTAGATATCACCACATCGATACCATTATTTATTAAATAATCGATGGTAAGAATTCTTATGTCAATTTTATGGGAGTTATTTCTACATAATGTGTGGGCACATGACAACTCTCTGAAGTAATCTTCGTTTACAATATCCTGAAAAACAAAAAGTTTGTTCACGGTATTTTACTATTTCTCCGAAAGATTTTGCATCCAGCCTCAGCCACCCGTACACCAAATTCACCATTACCCAAGATACTTTCCAGCCTTCTTATTTCTTTAATTAAATTTCGCATTTGTTCTTCTGAAATTGACACAGGCGCATCCACACAATTCATATTTTCGTCAATTTTATAATGTTTCTCTATGATTTGAGCTCCAGTTGCTACTGCATATAATGGCACAACTATACCGTTTGTATGGTCTGATTGGCCAATAACACAATCAAACTTTTCCTTTAAAGTATAAACAGCGGATAGATTTGCGTCTTCTTCTTTTGTAGGGTAAGCTGAAATACAGTGTAAAATTGCAAGGTTTTTTGTTTTATTATTCAAAATTTTAAAAGCCTCTTCTATTTCAGATAAGTTAGCCATTCCTACTGACATTATAATTGTCTTTTTTGTATCCGCAATTTTAGATAACAGTTTATAGTTTACCACATCAAATGAAGCAACTTTATAAAGAGCACAATTTATACTTTCAAGGAAATCAACACTTTCTTCGTCAAAGGGGGTTGAGAAAAATTCAATATTGTATGTCTCTGTATAATCTTTTAGCTCTTTAAACGCTTCAAATGGCAATTCACATTTTTTGAGAACGTCAAAAATAGGCGAATTTTTCGCTACTCTTTTTTCGGTAAGATACGTTTGAAATTTTACAGCATCAACACCAGTTCTGGAGGCTGAATCTATCAATCGCTTGGCCGTATTTATATCTCCTCCGTGATTTAAACCTATTTCAGCTATAACGTATACTTTATTATCTGTTGAAAAACCGTATTTTTTCAAACTCTTCATTATAAAACCCTCATCCTTCTTTGTATAGAGCGCCTTACCAACAGCTCATGCCTCCGTCAACTATAATATTTTGTCCAGTAGTATAACTTGCGGCATCGCTTGAAAGATACATGATAGCTCCTAAGAGTTCTTTATCATTACCCATTCTTTTCATAGGACACCTGAATGAATAATTCTTTATAAAATCCTCTCCCTGCGGATTGTCCGGATTGTAGATACCGCCCGGCGATACTGCATTTACCCGTATATTTCTATCCGCGAGATGGACTCCAAAGTATTTTGTCATCTGAATAATGCCTGCTTTTGTCGCCCCATAAATTTCAGAGTTTTTACGGTTACAATCTGTATAAATTCTAAAATCTGGACTTATAATTCCATAGAGGGAGGCAATATTAACAATTACACCTTTCTTCATTTTATATTTATCAAAAAGATTAACATATGATTGAATACCAAAAAATGTACCTTTTAAGTTCACGTCCATAACCCAATCAAAAGATTCTTCGGGTCGCTCCTCAAATGGCTCAAAGCAGCTGGCACCAGCATTGTTAATTAAAATCTCGATTGGGCCGTAAGTCGAAAAGATATTGTCAAAGGTTTTAATTACAGATTTTTTTTTGCTTACATCCATCTCAAAAAATACCATATCTGGAGAAGTACCGTTGTTCAATTTGTCAAGCCTTTCTTTCATTCTATTCATGTCTACATCTGTCGCAAAAACCCTGACACCACATTCAAGATATGCCCTGCATAACTCTCTGCCAATCTGTCCGGCTGCACCGGTTATTAAGACTGATTTCCCTTCTAAATGAAATAATTTTTTCAAAAAATCTCCGTTCACAGGCTAATCACTATTTCTTTTATTTGACTGATAATAAAAAGAAGCCTGTCAATAGATTTATAATATTCTACCGTTACATATTTTACCTTTCTGTAACGAGACAGTAAATCTTTTATACAGGCATATAATTCTCTACCTGGTTCCTCATGTACATCGTAAGCAATCCCCCTGGAGTTAATGCCAAATTCACTGATGTGAAATTGAACGCATCTGTTGAGAGGTAGTCCTTCCATATACTCATCAAAACAAATATTTCTGTTATGTGCCGTTACCTTTGCATGGGCTATATCAAATAAAAATGCAATATTATTTTCATTGACTATAGTCGATAGAAAACTGCTATCCGTTATGGTCTTATAAACCGGAGTTGGATAATAATTATTGTTTTCAACTGCAATCTCAATACTATTTCCAAAGATATCTCTAATAGTCCTTATATTTTCCCTGGTGTTAGCAATCATATCTTCTCTTGAATATTCAATACCCTCCGGTTGAAAGATGCCGTCTATTATCGCTGGGCTGCTATAACACGAAGCAGCATGGAAACTGATCAATTCTAATTCTTCTTTTGTAGACTGAATTGAAGACAACATTTTTTTTTCTCTATCTGTCCATGTATGAATAAGCTCAAAATCCGAATGGTATATTCTTTGTTTAACTATGGTCGATTCGAAGGATGCGTCTCTACATTCAAAACAATCCGAGGCATCAATTATCTTCTGAATTTCCGGTTCTAGTTTAAATAAGTGAGATATTGGAGTTGCAATCAGCATTTATTCATGAGGTGCTTCTGGACAATATCTTCTTTACAGCATTAATAACATTATTAACATCATCATCGGTAAGCTTTGCCGAGAGTGGTAAGCTTACCGTTCGTTCTCCGATATAAAAACTATTCGGATAGTCCTCTGGTTTCCAGTTAAATGCTTCTTGATAATATCTATGGGTCGGAATACTTCTATAATGAACACCTATTCCTATATTTTCTGCTGTCATAGCTTTTAAAAACCCATCTCGCGAAATGCCAGTTTTTGTTTTATCCACTAATATTGTATAGAGATGATAAGCGTGCTTTATTTCCGGAACACGATCCGCAGGTAGTGTAATATTAAGATCAGCAAAAGCCTCGTTATATTTCTCCCAGATATGTTTTCTTTTCTGCCAGTTTTTATCAATCCTCTTTAATTGGTGAATTCCTATAGCTGCCTGAATATCCATCATATTATATTTATAACCAGGATAAATTACCTGATAATGTTTGTATCCTTCATCACTGAATCTTTTCCAAGCATCTGCCGACATTCCATGCAAAGCTAAGACTTTTATTCTGTCTGCATCTTTTTTGTGCTTCGCAACGACCATTCCACCCTCACCGGTAACTAAATTTTTCGTCACATAAAAACTGAAACAACCAAAATCCCCAAAGGTTCCAACGTGTTGCCCTTTATAAGTAGTTTCTACAGCATGGGCACAGTCTTCAATTACTTTTAGTTGAAACTCATTGGCAATTCCCATAATAGCCGACATATCACAAGCGTTTCCAGCAAAATGAACAGGAAGAATTGCTTTCGTTCTGGGAGTAATTTTCGACCTAATCGATTGTGGATCAATACATTGAGTGGTCTTATCGCAATCCGCCAAAACGGGAGTAGCACCGCTGTGAATAATGGTATTAACAGTAGAACAAAAAGTCATCGGCGTAGTAATTACTTCGTCACCAGGGCCTATTCCCGCAGCCAATATACTGAGATGAATTGCAGCAGTACAGGAATTAACCGCTACAGCATACTGCGAATTTTTATATGCTTTAAATTCGTTTTCAAATTGTTGTACCTTTGGCCCTGTACCTAACCAACCAGAACGCAATGTATCTACTACTTCTTCAATTTCTTCTTCTTCAATCAGTGGTGAACCGAATATTAGAAAATCTTTAGACATCCATTTCTTCCTTTAGATTCGAAGTTGTTTTTAGATAATCTTTAGACATATCCTGAGCAATTACTACCGCATCGTTTATTAATAATTCTTCCCCAAGTAACTTTTATAAATATTTTAAACAGATATACTTTCTTGTGGCGTCACATGATAGTTATGTGTACAGCCGATTAACCACCAATAAAATTCTCGTCTTTTTCCCGGTTGTCTTGATCAAACAAAATTGATTCTACCAGTTTGAAATCGACAATATCGTCAATGTCTATAGACCTGCACTTCGGCATCAGATACCCTAAGGTCTTTTCTGGAGAAAAAGTTTTAGATTTCATCAAAATATCCGTTTTACACATATATATAGCGCCATTTACGATGTAAATAGCAGGTAAATCCTGCCTTCTGCAGTCTTTATAATTATGCGAAATAAAATACTCAACATAACCATCGTTATTATTTATAACCCTCATCCAATAAGGCATTTGAGAAACTGCTGTCATGCTAATCACAGCATTCGCCTCATTATTTGCCGTTAACATATCACATACATTGTCTATGTCTTCACAAGTTCTCAGTGGTGAAGTAGGTTGAAGCAAGACCACAAAATCTGGTAAATAGCCCTCAGTACTCCTTAAATACTCTAAGAGGTGCAAAATCACATCGATAACAGGCGTATCATCTCTTGACAATTCTTTAGGTCTTAAAAACGGAATTTCAACTCTCCGATCTTTACAAGCTTGAACTATTTCCATATTATCTGTCGAAAGAATAATTCTATTAATATATTTACTTTTTTTAGCTTCTTCAACCGTCCACAAAATCAATGGTTTACCCAGCAACGGTTTTATGTTTTTACCTGGAAGTCATTTACTTCCACCCCTTGCAGGAATTATTGATAATATTTCTTTGTTTTCACCCACTGTTGTTAAACCTGCTTTTATTTAGTAAAATGAATGTAATTTTTCAACAGCTTTTTTATACTCTTCCCATTGCCCGATATCGATCCATGATTTTTCAGATACCGGGAAAACACCAATTTTTCCCCCTTTTTGCATTAACTTATATATGAGTTCTGTAACATCAAATTTTTTACCAGATGGAATATATTTTAAAACATCGGGGTTTACTATATACATCCCGGTATTAACCAACAAATCGTATTCCGGCTTTTCCTCTAAATCAATCAATTCACCACCTGCTTTAATCTTACAAACACCGTAAGGAACTACATGATGCTGCATTGATCCCACTATAGTAAATAAATATCTCCCCTTTTTATGAAACTCTACAATTTTGTTATAGTCCTCCTTCACTATAATATCACAATTAGAAACAATAAATGGTGTTTTAATTCTCCCTTTCAACAATTTTAATGCCCCGGCAGTACCAAGAGGTTTTTCTTCTTCAATATATGAAATTTTATATCTTTTAACATAATCTTCAAAGAATGCTTTTACTATCCTTGACTTGTAGTTGAGAGAGATGTAAAAACGCGTTGCACCATATTTCGCAAATTTTTCGATAAGAATTTCTATAATTGTTTTTTCCCCAATAGGAATAAGTGGCTTTGGAAGAATACGTGTAAATGGATCAAGTCTTGTCCCTAACCCACCTGCCATAATTACAACAGGTATATTTAAGCCTCTTAGTGATGATACCAATCCTGGCGCTTCAAAATTTTTTTTATAAATAATATCTACTAATATTCCATCTCTTAATACCGGAATCTGCTGAATATCAGTCGTTGAAAATATTTTTTTTGCATTATCAACATCATACCTTTCTGCAAGCCATGTAAAGTTTTTATTCGTTATTACGTCCACAGAATCTTCTAATGAAACAGCATTCCAAATAGCGCGTCTAAAATCTCCATCGGTAACAATTCCTATTACTTTATTATCATTATCAACAACGATGACAAATTTTTCTTTAGTAAATACTTCTTGCTTAAACGTATCACGTATTGTCTTTCGATAATTAATAGAAAAAAAAGAAAATTTATCCATAGGCTTTAACCTTGCAAACAAAACAGAAACCTAAAATATTAATATGGCCTGCTTTCCTCAAAAGACTTACAGTGACTTTTCGATTTCAAAATTACTCAAGATTTTTTTAGTAAATAAAGCCGGAAGGCCACCTGTATTCAAATATATTATATTACCCTTTAATACAACCTTAGATATTAAATCAACCATTCCAGCAAGTGCTTTAGCATTGTAAATTGGGTCTATTATTAAACCCTCTTTTTCTGCCATTACTTTTAGCAAGCCCAGGCCTTCTTTCGTTGGTATTCCATATCTTTTTCCTATATATTCATCATATACAATTATATCTGTAACATAACCCGTACTCTCGAGATTTAAATACTCTTCAGTTTTCTTAATAATAGTTTCAATATCAGTAACACATCTATTCTTATTTCTCGCAATGCTAATGCCAATGATTTCAATATCCAAACCAAACAATCTTTTCCCTAAAATTAATCCTGCTTGTGTTGTACAGGTGCCTGTAGGCAATACTAAATAATTTACTAACAATCCCATTTCTTCTATCTGTTTTTTTAACTCTCTTATAGCAAAGACGTATCCAATTGCTCCAAAAACATTGTGCCCTCCACCCTCGATAAAATAAGGCTGTTCACCGTTGTCCCGAAGATTTTGTAATACATCTTTAATCTTATCCTGAACTTCGTCAATTCTAACTATATGAATTTTAGCACCCATTAAGTTGTTAAGAAAAAAATTACCTTCGTTTATTATTTCCTCTGTCTCGTTATTGTTTATTAGTATTAATTCCGATCTTAAACCTAATTTATTAGAAATGGCCGTCACCAACCTACAGTGATTAGACTGAAGCACTCCAACCGTTACAAGCACTGTAGCCTTATTCCGCAATGCGTCTGCCATGATATATTCTAATTTTCTTTCTTTGTTACCCCCAAAGCACTGGCCAGTAAGATCATCCCTTTTCATATAAATTACCGCATTGCTATATTGACTAATGAAATTATTTAATTTGTCTAAAGGTGTGGGTAAGTTAGCAAATGCGATACGAGGAATAGAATTTAATTCACTATTATGGAAATTCACTTTTTTATGAAAATCCTTAAAAGTCCTAAAACAGACGAAAGTTTCCTCTTAAAAGATTTCTGATACTTAACATCTATTTTTACAATGGGAACTGCATGAATGAATAAAAAAAACCTATTTGGCGGTAATTTAATTAATAATTTAATTATTGACTCAAGCCACTTATGTTTCACTAAGACATCAAAAAAATAATATAAGTTTGTTAACTCTCTGTGCTTATCTAGGTTCAACGACATACCCTTCGCGGATCCATCAAAACCGATTTGAAAACCAGTACCCAATTTAGAAAATGCATAGTTGTGATCAAGAAATCCATGTTCCATTGCATAATCATATATTTCAGTCCCCGGATATGGTTGTAATACAAAACATCGGGCAAGTTCAGGTTTTATTTGTCTATTCAGCTTTACTGTTTTCATTGCAGAGGCAACTGTTTCGTGGGGAACTCCAACAATATTTGCTGTTTGAACTCTAATACCGTATTTATTAAATAATTTGCCTCCATTAATAATTTGCTCATTAGTCATATTTCTCTTCAATATGTTTTTTCTAATTTCTTCATCACCGTGCTCTACTCCAAAATCAACCCTGTCACATTTAGCATCTTTCATCTTCCTGACCATCTCTTCATCTACTCTTTCTATACGAACATTACATAAGAAAGGCATGTCTATATTTTTTTTATAGTTATCCAATAATTCCATAAACCATTCTTTGTTAATATTAATCGTATCGCCGTTGAACTGCACCCATTTTGCACCATATTTTTTTATCACGTCCTTCATTTCAGTTATTATTTTATCTATATCATTAAAACGGACAATATTACCTTTTCCTTTATATATCTTTTTAAGGGCATGATTGAAACAATACGTACAATTAAAAGGACACCCCCTAATAATAAAAAACTTTTTTGTTGGAGCATCCCTTAGTTCATGATATTTATCATAATAAATTTCCCTGTCATACATAGGTAATGTATTCGTGTCAATTAATTCACGTAAGTCATTTTTATAGAGCTTGCCATCCTTTTTTAACCACAAATTCTTTATATTTCTAAAATCCTCTCCCTTATCAAAACAATTTGCCAGTTCAAGAACTGCATACTCTCCTTCACCGATACATATAGCATCGAAGCATTCTTCATTTATAATTTCTGGATAAAAAGTAGGATGCGGCCCTCCCATTAACACAAAGGCATCTGTTTTTTCCTTTAGTTTTTTTGCATAATTTAAAGCGAAATTAATGCCTGCAGTCATTGTTGAAAATGCAATTATATCAGGATGATAATTTAATATGTCACTTACTACGTCTTTACTTTTTTCCTGTATAAAAACATCGCAATTATGTCCCCCCTGTTTTAGTACCGCGGATAATATCATTACCCCAAATCTATCTCTTAATTCTTCTTGAATAAACGCAATTCTCGCCATAATCTTAAGTTAATTTAAATTGTTTTTTTTCACAATATTGAAATTGTCAAAATCAATATTGCTTATAATATTTACTATTTTTTTTGATGCTTTACCGTCACCATAGGGATTTTTTAAGTCTTTCAATGATTGAATAAATTCTTCATCATATAATCCCTTTTTTATTCCCTTTACAATATCTTGCCAGGAATAATCAACGTTAATGATGTTTTTTGTGTGATCTCTTCCCTTTTGCCTGTTACCTATATTTACAGCAGGCAATTTAAAAGAAGGAGCCTCGATTATGCCAATACTTGAATTACCTATTAAGACATCAATAACTTTTAGCATACTATAATAATCATTTCTTTTTAGTGGTTTAAACAACTTTATATTTTTTCTATTTTTTGCAAAACTCTCAATTTTATCTATAATAATATCACTACACGTATCTTGATTTGGATAAAACATTATTGTTTCAATGTTAACAAATTCTATCGCTTTCAATAAATTATCAATTTGATATTTCGTATTCCTAACCTCTAAAGTTACTGGATGATATATGACTAACGCAACCTTACCTTCAAAATTCAGTCCATACCTCTTACTTAATTCCTTTTTGGATTTAAATTTAATATTTTTCGCATCCAATCGTGGGGATCCGACAACATTAACACGCCACGCCTCCTCGCCCATTTGAACAATTCTTTTTGCGCATTCTAAAGTTATGGGAAAATGCAAATGACTCAATTTTGTAAGGCAATGTCTGATATTATCATCAATTACCCCCTCTGTAATTTCACCACCACCAATATGTGCAATTGGAATATTATAAGGGAGTGCGGCTAATGCTACGGAAAGCATTTCAAACCTATCACCTAAAAGGACAAGCAGGTCTATTTTTTTATTTTTAAAATAATTAGCAAACTTATCGACAATCTGGCCACTAGTTTTTGCAATTCCATATGGTGAAGTATCATAAACAGAAAGTTTTATTTTTTTTAAATTGGGAAAACCATCCTCTATAATTTCACTAACAGTATATCCATATTTTTCCGAAAGATGCGCACCTGTTACCACGGGCATTAATTCTAAATTCTGATTACTCTTTATTTTTTTCATAACCCAATAAAGTAATCCGTAATCTGCCCGCGAACTTGTAACAACACATATTTTTATTTTCACAATTCTATCGTTTCATCCTTCATAAAATCTCTACATGCCGATTTCCCAATAGCGATATCCCATTCGATTGCACTTACACCTACCATTGGTCTTTTTACTGTTAAATTATCTTCAGAAAAAAATTCTCCTTTCTTTATATTTCTTGCAGCAACAATACCTTTCCGGCATATATTTATGTTTTTAATCTCTGATACAGAAGCTTTTTTTATGCCATTTCCTAAGGCCTTTTCTATATTTCTTATTGCTTTTACCATAGCTTTTAATTCGTTAGGTTCCAAAGATGCCTTGTGATCAGGTCCCTCCATAGTCTTGTTCAGTGTAAAATGCTTTTCGATTATAGTCGCTCCAAGGGCCACAGCAGCAATCGGGACCTCAATACCAAGGGTATGATCTGAATATCCGACATTTACTTTAAGAGACTCTTTAATTGTACACATAGCACGTAAGTTTACATCCTCCATAGGCGTTGGATATTCTGAGTTACAGTGCAATATCGTAACATCTTCCCTCTTTGTTCCTGCCTTCATAAGCACATCCAGCGCATCTTCAATCTCCCCCAAATCGGACATTCCAGTTGAAAGAATGACCTGTTTTTTTAATCTTCCAATGCTCCTCAAAAAAGGCACATTCGTTATTTCTCCCGAACTAATTTTAATTTTATCCATACCTAAGGTAAGTAAAAAATGAAGACTTTCCATTTCACTTGGGGTTGATAAAAATTCTATGTTAATTCTGTCACAGTATGCCTTTATCTTTTCAAATTCCATATGACTCAGTTCTAACCCTTTTATCATGTCCCAATGTGATATTGATTTGCCAACATTCGAAATCTGGTATTCTGCCATTCCACAATCTTTCATCACATTTATTTCAGTATTAAATGTTTGAAATTTAATTGCATCCACACCGGTGTTCTTGGCCATATCACATAACTGTATAGCCAACTCCAAGCTTCCATTATGATTCACACCAGCTTCGGCTATTATATATACTTTATCCCTCATACAGTTCACCTTGATTTTTAAACAGAATTCCATTATATTTCATCATCTTCACATTCAATGGATAATTACCTAAATTAATTTCGTTTTCTACTCCATTAATATTATTTACAATCATTTTAATAAAATTTACGCCACAGTTATGCGCATGTGGATAGCCTCCCCCAAATCGAGGATTTATTTCATTTATATAAATATTTCCATCTTCGGACAAAAACACATCAATATCAAGAGGTCCCTTAAAATCTCCACAATTTTCCAATTTTAGTATTTCTTCTAACATATCTTTCCGGAAAACAGAAACAGACTTGTCAGTTTCCCCTGCTCGCATTGCAATTTTTTCTTTCATGAATACGGATACAATTTTGCCTGATATCAAATCAACATATACATCCATACCTATTTCTTTACCAGATATAAATTCCTGATAAATCAATTCCTCGCTACAATATGCAAATCCATCAAATTCACTTTTATTGTTCATTTTATGCATTCCAATACTTGCACTTCCCTTTATTAATTTTGCAATAATTGGGAATTTCAACTCTCCCGTATTTATTGCGTTCGCCACTTCATAATAATCTTTATATGTTTTCAATACCTTAAGCTTGTTTCTGTATGTGACATAAAAAAGGTATTTATCTGTAGTGGTTTCTATTATATTGGGATCTGATATTATTAGAGTTATATTATTTTCTTTAAAGTACTTTCGATACTGTGATAGCAACTCAAGTTCAGGATCAATTAGCGTTAAAAGGAAACTAACATTTTCACTCTTACAGATTTTTATTATGCTATCAACATATTCTCTTAAGTCACAGAAATCCTTTTTCAAAATATAAAATTTATCAGCTTTATAAAGAGCGGGAGCATACTCACTTATATCTGCAACAATTATTTTTCTCCCGTTTGTATTTAGCTCCTCTTTGAAATATTTAACAAGCTCACACCTTCTTCCCACACTCAATATCATGAAATTCATATTTTTAAATTTAAGCAAATCTTGTCAACTAAATGGATGATGAAGTCTGTTTTGCAAAATCACACTTTTGCGTCTTATGATTTACAACAGTTATTAGGTACTACAACTAATTTCAACTAATTACGTACACTTTCTATATCATACATTGCTCTATTGCTTCTAAGGACGAATAGGTTCTATTTTTCTTTAAAAAACAATTATATTCGCTGACTACACGCTTAACAGCATCGTTCCTTGATAACCCCTGTTCAAAAACTTCCTGTAATTTCTTTATTACAAATCCGGTCCTTTGGTAAGCCTTGCCATCCTGAAAAGGATCAAGCATTTCATAATATTCCCAATAATCTCCATGAGACAGAATGTTTTTCCTATCGATACGGTCCTGAATAGCATTCTTCAGGCTTTCTATATCACGAAACACTATTTTATCTAACCCATGATTGGCAAATTCATTTTTCATAAAACCCGTTTGATCCACATGATATGCTACAGTACCGGCAAAATAACACTCTGCAGCAGCAGTGCTTATTCCCAGCCCAACAACAAGATCACTTGCCATTCCAACTAGTGCCGGTACAGATTTGGTGTCCACAGTGTCGCCCAAAAAGGTTACAATTCTATCATTGCTTATGAAATCAATTAACTGCGGAACTTCTTCGATCACTTTTTCAAATACATATTTTCTCTTTGGTTTCAAAAATAATATTACATTATCGTTGTCTCTTAACAATGACAATAACATTTTATGCATGTTAATTTGCATATCAATGCTATAAATAATGTCATTAAACATAGCGTTGTCCTGATATGACAGAATGAATTCCCCTTTATACTTTGCTTTTAGTGCTTTTGCCTGTTCTGAATATTCATTAAAATAGTAATCAGAAGGATAACCTACTATACATACACCAAGATAAGGATATTTATTAAAAATATTATCCTTAAAGTGTTTCCCCCAAACAAAAAACAAATCATAGCATTTCTGATTAACACACGACACAAACGGAAAATTACTCCAGTGACTACCCGTAAAAATACCATCAAGTATCTCTAGTGCTTGTGCTTTTGCCAATTTGTCCATATCTTCATCAACCATTGTCCAAAAAATCTTTATGTTTAATTGTTCATATATGCTCTTCCAATACAATACCTTTGATTTAAAACTTACTAATTGTACAGATAGCCACCCATATTCATTGTCTCTAAAAATATTTTTGAAAAATGTAACAAAATTATTTAAATAGGCAAAAACATATAAAAAACCAGCGGAAACATATACTATGTTACTAGTATTTGCGTTAAACAATTCCTTAAAGATGTTTAGAGGGGGTAAAAAACAAATTTGTTTTATGCCTAGTTTAGAAAGATTTTTTTCTGACTCTGGATCAAGCCTTGCTCTGGTGAAACTATAAACACTCCCAGGATCAATACTAGAACCATTAAACCAGTAAACATCATTTACCTGATCAAATCGAATCCTAGACTGTAATTGTTCGACAGCTATATTAGGCGATGTATTAATTAATAACTTTCCTTTCCGCAGTTGATAAATAAAGACAAATACTACTTTAATCAATTCTTCTGACCATCTAATAACCATGCAAAATATATTTTTTAAATTGCACAGGAAATACTCATTTAAAATTCTTTTATCATAATAATAATTTTCTCTGTTAATTATTGGTAAGCAGTCAGAAAACCAAGTTCTATAAAAAAATATCGCAACGTTTTCAAATTCCTGCTTTAGAACACCTGAAAAATGTGTTCTTTTTACCATCAAACCCACGTTTAATTCTTTTGATCTTATTTTAGACATCATCAAAAGCTCAACAGGCCTATAAAAATAATAGAAAGAGGCTTCTTTGATGTGTTCAATAACTTTCAAAATATTAAAACTGTTCTTGTCGGCAAAATCATTAATATAATTATTTTGCAATAAGGCGTTACCATAATTATTTAATAATTTTTCCATTTTGTCGTGAACCATTTCATACGCAGAAACATTATTAATACGCTCACTGCTAAAGACAAAATCTTGAATCTGAATAAAAGATTTTTTTGTTAATAACTGTACAACTCGTATAACAGGCTGATAACACTTTGAAATCTGACAATAATATATTTTTGCATTAGCAGATATTTTATCAGAGAACAAAATGCTGATAAATGATTCCCAGCATAAAAAATCAAGCCATATTTCATTATAAGGGACTTTTGTTTTATCCATCTTTTATCTCATAATGGAACACAACTACGATTGGCGAAATCCTCTAAAATTGGCGTTTTTTTGTAAGTAAAGTTTTTTGGCTTCATCGACAGTAGCTTCTAACTTTTTCTGAAAATAACTAGTAAGTAACCTTTCATTAGCCTCAAACATACATTTGTGAAATTCATCATTACTCATATCAGTAAAATTAACCGCAACCAAATCTGAGTTTACATGTTTATTTTCGTAAAAATCTTCACAATCTTTTAAAAGGCCTTTTTCAATTGCATAATAATATAACGGTGATCCGGGATAAGGTGTTACAGGTCTAATCGTGCGCATTTGAGTACCATCATCGTATTTCAATAAAAATTCTACACCCCTATTTAAAATTTCCTTATTTTCGCCTATATTTCCGAAAATAATGTTAAATCCAGGACTTATTCTGGCAGTTAGAGTCGCTTCGATACCTTCAACAATCATTTTGGTTGTTAAAGCCTTGTTCATATTTTTTAATACTTGGTCGTCCATTGATTCTATACCATAATTAATAAATACGCACCCTGCTTTTTTCATTAATTTTAAAAGCTCAGGTTTCGCATAATTTAGTCTACCGTTACAACACCACTTTATGTTCAAATTAGCCTTAAGAAAACTCTCACATAAACTCGTAGTTCTTTGTACCGACGACATTAATAGTTCGTCACTAAAAATAAAGCGTTTTATAGAATAATCTTTCTTTAACATATTAATTTCTTCGACAATGCTCTCATTACTTCTAGGTCTGAATCCTTCATCCATTCTATAGCAAAAATTACACGTAAATGTACAACCTCTCCCTGATAAGATTGGCATCGTAAATTCGGTGTTTTTAGTATGGCTTGCCCTTAATAGCCTGTAATAATCTATCGGAAACAGGTTATAAGCAGGAAATGGCAAACTATCTATGCTTTGAATTAACTCACGTCTTTCATTAATATTTACTTTATTGCCATCTTTAAAAGCAATTCCCTTAACCTTAGATAAGGAACCGCCTTTAGCTAAAGTATCAAGTAATTCAACAATGGTTAACTCCCCTTCACCCATGACCACCGCATCTGCCTGTGTTTTTCTAAGAAAGAACTCAGGGTCTGGAGTAGGTCCGTGGCCTCCTAATATATAGAATGGCCTGTTCTTTGATTTATTAATGGCGGCAGAAATTGCAACCAATTTTCTATACTGGAAGTATCCAGCTATTATGCTGACCCCCATAATGTCGAACTGGTTCTTATTCAAATACTCCGTAAGGTGCTCATCAGAGTAATGATGTTTGTCCTGATTATATATTTGTACATCGTATCCTTCCTTCTGAATCACTGCTGCGATATATGCCAATCCTTGAGGAAACCAATGTATAAATGATTCATTGTCATACACTACTAATAAAATCTTCATTTTCATTCACCTTCTCCTAGCCCTAAAATAAGCGAGGATTTTCACAAAAGTTGATTATCCTATTATCGTAACCAAACACAGGCATTTTTTTTGACCTATTCATCTTTTAGAACCCAATTTTCATCAGTTCAAGGGAATAAATACCTTTTCACCATGTTAATAAAGCCAGAAAAACTCTTTTCCTGACTAAATTTTCTTATACATAGCGAATTATGAGCATATTTAATTCTAATTTACCTTTATATTCACTTAGTTAATTCATTTGTTTCTTGTCAGGAAAAAATCTTTAATATTTTCAGTAATCCATCTAACATCTTCTTCTTTTAAATTTACACTGCATGGAAGATTTATACAGATATCATAAGCCTCTATAGCATTTTTAATTTCATAAGTTTGACAGTCCTTATACATAGACAAAGCATGTATCAGTTTCCAAATTGGCCGCACCTGTATGCCTTTTTCTAGTAAATAATCCACCAATGGTTTTTTGTGTTTTTTTGCAACCTTAATTGTGTAAAACCAATAATTACTTTTTGCCCGAGGCTTTTCATCCAAGATTTTTACTTCTTCGATATTTGAAAATAGTTCCTTGAATATAAGATAATTTCTTCTTTTGATGGATATGAAATCATCCAACCTTTCCATTTGTGCAACACCCATAGCAGCCTGAATATTTGTGAGACGATAATTAAAGCCGATTTCATCGTGATCATATTCGAAAGGATCACTTTTCGCCTGGGTTGTTAAATGCCGCGCTCTTTTCGCAATACGCTCATCATTGGTAACCAGCATTCCACCTCCACCAGTAGTAATAATTTTATTACCATTAAATGAAAAACATCCAACTTTTCCAAAGGAACCAGTCTTTCCCCCTTTATACTCAGAGCCAAGACTCTCTGTTGCATCTTCGATAATATCTATATTCTTTTTCCTGCATATTTCAAGAAGCTCGTCCATATCTGCTGGATGTCCAAATATATGGACAGGAATTATTGCCTTTATTTTCCTATTCGTTTTTTTATTATACGTATACTCGTCATTACGCTGCTCGCATTCATTAGTTATAAAATTAGTTACTTTCTGTGTACTGATACACAAGGTATCTGCATCACAGTCAATGAAAACAGGATAGGCATTGCAATATCTGATTACATTTGCAGGGGCAATAAAGGTGAGTGTTGGGACAATAACTTCGTCATTTGGCTGTATCCCACAGGCTATAAGGCTTACGTGAAGGGCAGATGTGCCATTAACTGTAGCGACTGCGTACTTTGTTCCAACATAATTAGCAACTATTTCCTCAAAACGGGTAACATAGTTACCTACGGAAGAAACCCAACCTGTATCAAGACAATCCTTAATATATTTCCACTCGTTATTTTGTATTACAGGAACGGACAAAGGAATCGATCGATTAATTGATTTCATGTACTATGTAAAAAGAAGAAAATCCTCTGAAATTCAAAAATGAATATAAATCTTATTAATTCTAAAATTTAAGATAGATTTTAAAAACTAGTTATTTCTAGTTTCAAATAAATTTACCACCTCTTAATCTAAACTCCTTCCAATGTACCTTGGTTGGAAAAGAAAAATAGGAAGGTAAATGATATGGATAAGTGGGATAATCATTACTTTTTAATCGTTCAAGTGCCTCTAGCAAAGCACCGGCACTCAACTCAAAACACTTTTTGTATAAATCATTAATTGTATCGTTTTTTTCTATGGGAATTTCTTTTTGAGAAAGAATACGCCCTTTATCTATCGTTTTTTCCATAGTGTGTACAGAAACACCCGTAAAAGATTCCCCATTTATAAAAGCTTGAAAAACCGGAAAAAGTCCACCATATGAAGGTAATAATGAAGAATGTCTGTTTAGGCAACATATCTTAGGGATACCCAAAAGTTCCTCCTTAAAAATAAGCGAATTCGAGGAAATTAGAACATCTGGTTTTTTTTCCTTTATTCTTTTTATGTATTTCTCTTTATTAATATTGTATTCAACCTCCACAAAATCTATATTGAAAAATTTAAGAACAGAACGGACAGAGTAAAAAGGCTTATTGACATCACTCTTTAAAAGGGAATCTTTAATCGCCATAGTATATTTTTCAAATATCAATTTTGCCATTTCTGAAAGCTTAAGATAATACCAATGCTTTTTTAGATACGCATCAAGACTATTCTTTTGAGGTATTTTCGTTACCAACGCAGCCCCAACAATCTCATCTGTCGTTTTACTTAAAAATTTTGCCACAAAGTTCGGTTGATGAAATCGAGTTTCATCTATAACAAGCCAAATTTTCATACCGTTTTTGCAAGTCCTCTATGAACACTTTAAAAGAAGGACTTTTAATAGTTTCCCGCTCCTTTTTTCTCCATTCCGAAAAATAATAGTTTTTCAATACCTTACGGTTTTTCCAGAATAGCTCTTCATCCTTACTCGCCCCACCAGGATGAAATAAGACTTCAATTATATTCTTCTCTCCGTTAGCTAACATAATTCTTAACAATGCCGATTTGACAACATATTCTGACATATTACCGGCAAACAAAACCCCAACAAAATAATCACAATATGACAGTTTTGATGTAGAAAGACATTGCATATATTTATTTGACAAAGAATTTAAAAGGAAATACTTAATTAAATTAACCCCAAAATAATTTTTAAGATACTTCCCTGCATCTGGGAAAAAGAACTGCTCCCTGGGCAATCTTATATAAGAGAATTTAAATCCTTCATTTAATTCAAGCAAAGTTTCAAAAACAAATGGGATTAAATGATAATGCAGATGGCTGTCAATATTTATTTTAAAATCTCTATCAAAACATTCCTTGACTTTATTAATCTGGGCAGATATTTCAAGTTTAACTTGGTGTTTTAATGTTTGCTTTATCTTTTGATTACCAGATATATATTTTAACCATAAAAAGGGGAAAGAATGGCAAAACTCTCCTTCTCGATTAATAAGCATATAAACTTTATCTGCTGGAAGAAGTGGTTTTCCTTCAACTAAATTTATATG
>ERZ1292630.435-Hain-H41-02um-R3-435-length-44242-cov-11_pt1 | contig 44242 bp, 48 predicted proteins | sample MGYA00564408_ERZ1292630 | MGnify/ENA primary metagenome ERZ1292630 (study PRJEB36523, sample SAMEA6512641) | groundwater metagenome | collected 2019-01-08 | study: AquaDiva: Metagenomics assemblies of 32 groundwater samples
ATAGATTACTTTACATCTCACAATTTTGTAAAAACAAAAAAGTATTGGATATTGGCTGCTATGATGAAACTGCCATTAAACTTAAAAAAAATAATGGTTATTGGCTCCATGGTCTGATATCAAAAGAGGCAAAAATAGTGATAGGGATAGATTCCTCTGAGCTAATCAAATCAGAAATAAAAACCGGGCCAAGATCTAAGATCGTAAAACTTAATCTGTATGATCTTGATGAATCCTTTGCAAAAGCCAATAAGGTTGACGTTATCGTTGCTGGAGAGTTGATCGAGCATATTCCTGATGTTACAAAATTTTTACAGTTGCTAAAAAAACTATATCCAAAAAAAATCTTACTATTGTCAACTCCCAACGCAACATCCCTTATAAGTATTCTTTTAGCAATTTTTAGTAGAGAGTCAAATCATAAAGATCATTTACAAATTTTTTCGTACAAGACTTTACATGCATTATGTATAAAGAACGGTTTTAAGAAATTTGAGATAGTTCCTTATAACGTTAAATTGACAGAAATGTATCTAAAGAGCTCAAGAGTTACTGGTTTTTTTATTCTGCTATTAGAAAAAATAATAAACATTGGAGAAAACATCTTTCCAATGCTTTCGGGAGGATATATATTAAAAATAAAACTCTAATAACCAATAACCAAGCTCCAAGAAACAAACAATTCCCAATTTACAATAATCAATAACCAAACGTTTTAAACATTGATTATTGGTGATTGTTCATTGTCTGGAATACTTGGTTATTGTTTCTTGGTTATTATTATCAACTTTTTTAATAATTGCTGATAATATATTTCTTAACTGAGAACATTCATTGATTAAGCTATCAATAGATATGTCTTTATTAGCTTCTTTTACTAACTCCAACCAAAAAATTGTTTCTTTACTTTCTTTTCTTGAGATTCTTAATCTGTGAATAAAGTCTTTCTTTCCTAAAGAGTCGTTCGCTTCTCTATAATTAGCTCCAATTGATCCCGCTGATCGAATCAATTGATCAATAAGTTTGAAATTAATCGTATTATTTGGAAGTTTTTTACAAAAAATAATTATTTGCTTAGCAAATATTAAGGTTCTCTCCTCAAGATCAAATTTTTTCTCTGTTTTTAACATTGTTTTTTGGTAATTTTAATTTGTTTGGAATACTTGGATTTTGGTCATTGGTCTATTTTACAAACACACAATTTATTGTCAATCGCTTATAACCTACAAAACCACATCTTTAGGCTGTCAAGACACAATAAAAACTTCGTTAGATGTTTAAGCAGATTTTAGATACTTAGAGTAAAGGAGAAAATCATAATATGCCCGCATTGCGCCGGCTTGCACTCCCACCCACCCGTCACGATACCCATGATGATATATCATCCATCTTAAGAATATATAAGGGGGAACAAAAATAAGTTTTAATAATGCTGAGAGTTTTGTTTCCTTTAATTGTTTTGCTTCAAGAGTGGTATATGAATCAAATTTTTTCATGAGCGTTTCTTTATTAGGATGAGAATAGTGCAAAAGCGAACTTTTCAAATATCCGATTTTTCCATTTACTTTAAACTGTTCGTGAACTTTAACAATCGGGTCATAACGGCAAAACTTTGGTTTAAAAAGCCTCACTAATCTATCATAAGCCCAATCCCCGCCTTTTAAGAATGTCCCGAGAAAGTTTTGTTGTCTGGGAATTCCGTAGGCAACTGGATAATTTTCAATTTTCAATTTACAATTTTCAATTGTTTGTTTAATCTCACTTGCGAGTTCCAGCGTGACGACCTCGTCGGCATCAACCCGAAAAATCCAATCTGTCAAACATGTTTCAATTGCCCAATTGAGATTTTTTTGGACTTCTTCAAAATCATCATTATCAGATTTGTTTTTTTCAATTACTTCTGCCCCAAGTCTGCGGGCAATCTCCGCTGTTTTATCGGTACCTGTTGAGATAACGAGAACCTTGTCACACCACAAAACACTCTTTATACATCTCTCAATATTTTGTTCTTCATTTTTAGCCGGGATGACAGCGGTGATTGTCTGCATATTAAGTTCCAATATACCAAAATTTTAATATCCAAAAATTCCTCAGCAAAATTATAGTATAGAAAACGATATATAAGGAGATGTAAAAAAGATATTTTTTATAAGGCATGATTCCTTTTATAAAAAAATACCCAAACGGTATAACTGCGCTTATCAAAAAAACGCCCTTCACCGTTGAATAATATGGCAGGCGAAAATTATAGGAAATATATCCAATAAATAATAAAGTTAAATAAAGAAGGAAAATTACATTTTTATTTTTTTTAACAAAATATTCTTTGACATATCCAATAAGAAAAAATATGAAGATAGGCAAAGAAAATAAAACAAGGATCGCTCCAATTTTAGAAAACTCTTGAACAGGAATAATTACATTATGTCCGTCATAAAACCAAGAAAAAAAAGTTCCTGACAAAAAAGAATAATGGTGGGAACGAAATAGATCCATTGTTAAAAAGCCTTTTAGTGAAAGAAAAAAAGATAAATTTCGGGGAACAATAGTTTGCATAAGTGGATTTATTTTTGGAAAGTCGTAAGAAGAAATAAAAGGGCCCCCAAATAAAATCCAATTACGAAGATAAAACCATCCGCTCATTAAAAAAGAAATGCTGAAAGGAAAGAATAAGTTCTTTGCTGTTTTAATAATTTTAAAACGAGCTGAAATAAGTTGATCCAAGGCAATTAATAGTATCAGCACAAATGCAGTTGCTTTTGCGAGGAAGGAAAGGCCTATCAAAATGCCCAGTATAATTTTGGACTTATTGACCGGTTTATAAAAAGAAACATAATATACAAGGGTAATGCTGATAAGGACTCCGGAAAAAAATTCATTACTTATCGTATAGGTAAGATAAAGTACAACTGGCAAGGAAGATGTGATAAAAGTTCCAATAAGCGAAACGTTAATATCGTTAATTTTTTTTTGAAAGAATTTATATGAAGTAAGCGCCAGAAGTGACCATAATAAAAAACCAATAACTTTTATGCCAATTGGCGAAGATACAAATGTAATTAAAAAGTAATAAAGAGGTGGTTGATACAGTTCCCAACCTTCATACGCGAGCGGGATCCGCCAATTATTTTTTAAAAAATTAACATATTCAAGGTGGCTTCCGGCATCAAATCCCCGGGAAAGCGGGAATAATGAAAGGTTATGCAATTGCAGAAGTAAGATAAGACCAATGCTCGTTATCAAAATATACGCAGTTAGTTTTTTAATATTTGAAAACATAAAAATAATATGCTCCCTCTTTAAATTTTAAAACAGGTTTTTCTGTTGACTTGTTATACTCAATATCTTCCGATACAACTACCCGATAAATTGGTTTTTCATCAGTGATCTCATTTTGGTATATCCACCCAAAAAACTCATCTGCAAAAGCTTGTGTCGGTTTTTTACCATAAATTCTAAATAAATATCTCCACCCGCCATAGGAATGATATTTTCTTGGATCCTTGCCATAGTTTTCCAATGCATATGGTTTATCAGTAATTACTGCCATTACTTTTTTTATTCCAATTTTTTTTGTATTTAACCCAAATTTTGCCTGAGTGCTATTTATGATTGTTAATGAATTAAAAGTAATAAACAGAGAAACTACGATTATTGTCAACCAATTTGGTATTTTTTCAAAAAATAATCCCAATATAATTGGAAATAAAACAAAAAAATTTAGTAAATAATATTCGGCGGAATAGCCCGGGTAAAAAACAAAAAAGATCATGCTGAACGCTGTCATTAAAAGAAGATATTGTTTTTTTTGGTCTTTAAAGGATTTAAAAATAAGATAAAAAATTGATGTAAGTGACAATAAGCTTAACCAAATTTTACCGGGAGTTATCAAACATTGTTGGCCTAAGCACTGCTCGTTTTGAATGTCAGTTACCGGTTTTATATACCAATATCGTGATAAACTCGCCAACCAAACGTTCCAGTGGCTATTTATAGTCGCCGCGGTCACCTTCTGATGTTCAATATTTTTATTTTGGATATATCTGAGTGGCGTCATGAGATTGTCAAAATTATGGACAAGATCAAAAACTATCAGTGGAGAAATTATAATTAAATATAAACTGATACTTATAATCCAAGTTTTAAAGGTAATTTTTTTAATATTTTTTATGACAAGAAAAATTACAACCGGCCAAAAAACAAGAAGAGCCAAATGGACATGAAGGCTTGTTGCTAATAGAAATGCAACGCCGATAAAATATCTGCTGTCCTTTTGAGCTTTATATAAAAAATAAAAAAGCCAAATACTGATAAATGGAATTGGTAAAGGATTCCAAAAACGGCGATCATAAAAGTTGACGAGCGTTGATCCAAGATAAAAAATCATTGAAAGAAAGGCAACCTTTTTATTAAAAATTTCTTTGACAACAAAATATATACTAAATCCGGTAAGAACTCCCATTAAGGGTGCAAAGTATGCAAGAGAAATCGGATCTCCACTGGTTAATTTAAAAAGTAGCGCATTGAGATAAGTAAAGCCCGGGCCTAAATAGTAACTAATATTTGATGCGGAAACCCCGATCCAGATAAGGTGAAAATTTTTGACCTGCTCAAAGGCCAAATGGGCTTGATATTCTTCATCAAAATTAAAACTAAAAAAGTCGGGAGCTCGATAAAAACGAATAAAAATTAGAAATACAACAAGTAAAAAAGAAAGTATCGTCAAAACGTTGAAACGTTGGAACGTTTGCACGTTTACACGTTTACACGTTGGAACGACGTATTTGTTTACCATAAATAAATCCCCTTAAAATATGTAAAATAGCCCTCGGTTCTTTTATTAGTTGGTATGGAAGTCGTCGTAAAAAACAAATAATATTTTCAAATATAGAAAAGTTTTTACCTAAAAAATATCCGTAATTAAATTGATTACTTTGAAAAACATTCTCGACGATAAAATCATTTCTCGTTCCTCCCCTTTTATACTGATGATGATAGACAAGCGCCTCAGGTGAGAATAGTATTGAATTTTTCCATCGTTTATTGATCCGATATCCCAGATCGACCTCATTAAAGGCATATATTGGAGGCGAAAGTTTTTCATCAAATCCTCCTAAATCATTAAGAGCTTGTTTTCTAAAAGACATATTACAACCGTATGGAAAATCAACTAATGCTTTTTTATCATAAGAAAAATTTTTAGAAAACATTGCTCCAAACCATTTGATCTTTCCCACACTTTGATTTTGAGAGATCTTTTCACTGTCATTTATCACCCGTCCGGAGACACCGTTAATTGATAAATTTTCGTATGCTTCAAGGTGAGCCTGAATAGTACTTTCAGTAAGAGTTATATCATCATCAAAATACAAAACAATTGATGCTTTTGCATTTTTCCATCCGTAATTTAAATATTGAACTGTATTTGGCTTATCAAAATGAATGAGTTTAAAATTTATTGTTTTAGGAAATTTAGAAATAAGTTCCTTATAATTTTCCGGAGTTGATTGGTCGATAACGATTACTTCAAATTGAATTTTTTTTGACTCTTCCACCAGTTGACCGATCAGAGACATGAGAATATTTGGTCGATTTAATGTCCCGATGACAACCGTGACTTCAATTCTTTTCTCCATATGATTTCAGCTCCTATTATGCCAGTAAAAGTAAGAACTATCAATCCGACCGAGATCGCCATCATTCCGTCAAATTGCCCATATACGTAGGTGGCACTTATCCAAGACAAAAATACCGCTCCAATATTTACCAAAGTAAGGAGATGCTGTTTGCCAATAGCAATGATAGGTTGAAAAAAAATCTGGCTTATTCCCCAGCCAACAGAAGGAATAATAAAATAAGGAAATAATGATATCAGTATTTCAACGTTTTTACCGGAAAATTTTCCGCCGGTAAGCAATAACCTCATAAAAAAGGGAGCGATAAAAATAATGACCATTACTGTTCCAATAGTCAGAATAAATCCATAAAGTTTTGCCTTGTTGACTTGAAGTTTTGCCCTTTCAAAATTATTTGTGTGAATAAGTTCAATCAAGTGAGGAAAGAAAACTGTTTGAATTCCGATTGTCATAATTCCTATCAGTCCGGCAAAAAGTTTTGTTACCAAATTTACATAAACGATGTATCCCTCCGGCAACCGGGCCGAAAAAAATCGAGCTAAAACAGTACCAAATCCTAAAATTAAAGTACTGATAATCAGAGGTAGCCAAGAATAGAAAAGTCCGGGTAATTCTAACTTGATGCTTTTTATATTAATTGATTTGATCGCAGTAAATATATATGACCTAATCTTATATGGGAAAACGAGGAAGAATTGTAAGACAATTGCAACGACAAAACCTACGACCATACTAGTAATTCCTATTAGGGGTGAAAGAATAATAATTAAGGCGAGGTTAACAATGCTACCCAAGAAATATGATATTGAGGGAAGAAGAAATTGTTTTTTACTATATAGATAGGCATTAGAAAACGTTCCAATGATGGTAAAAGGTAAAGTGTAGACCATGTATTTCATTAGAGTATCCGTCATGGTAACAAAGTTTAATCCGCGTACTCCAAATAAAGCGCCTAACAATTTAGTTGAAAATAGGTCAAGACAAAATGTAATGATTAAAACAATAATACTAACAATAAATGCGGTTCTAAAAAAATATTTATTAGCTTTTTCTTCATTATCAATCTGTTTTTTTTTAAGAATTGGTAAAAAAGCATCGCTGAGGGTGGCGGCTATAACGGTCGTCAGAATAGTCGGGATGGTAACTGCCGAGACGAAAGCATCAAGCTGTATTCTCGCACCAAAAAGGCGGGCAACGACGATCTGGCCGACTATTTGAATAGCTGTAACAAGGCCATTTATAAGGGTAATTGTTAGGGCGGATTTTTTCATTATAATATATCTTATTATAGCAATAGACAAAGTATCTAACATCAATAATTAAGAATGAAGAGTTAATAATTAAAAATTTAGTTAAGAATTAAAAGTCTTTTTCCCTTTTAAAGTTAATAATATTGAGCCTAGTATTTTACTGAGCTCCTTTGCTTCTGTTATTAAGTTTGTAAGCCCTTCATTATTAAAAAAGATATCACTTTTTCCCAGTAAAGCTAACCAATATCTAGTTTCAATTGAGCTTTTATAGGCATGATGAATAAAATTCTTGAAATCATTTTTTGAAGAACCCCCTTGACCTTCAGCAATATTAGCTCCTATTGAAAAACCAGATCTTAATAACTGATCAGTTATTACCTTAAAAACATTAGTACTTGGTAAGTTGCTCACAAACTTAATTAAACTTAACGAAAAAGTAAAACTTCTATTAATTAATCTAGTCTTAAATTCTTCATTACTCATATTATTTTAATTTTTAACTTTTAATTAAACTCTTAACTCTTAACTCTTAATTCTTAACTATTAACTAAATTATTGTCAACCGCTTATAACCTACAAAATCAAGGCTTTGGATTATTAAGAAGAGATTTATTTCACGATAGATGTCCCCCACGAATACAATGCCAGGGGCCAGGGATCATCGGGAGCTTCTTTCAAACTTTCAACTCTAAATTCTAATTTCAAATTTTTCTTAACGTACTGTTTGATATCTTCAGGGAGAAAGCTTTCCCAGTCCTCCATGATAAGAAGTCCTTGGGGATGATCTTCGATAATCTTTTTAAAATCTAATAATGATCCGTATATCATCGCATGTTTGCCGACGTTGTATTTATATGGTTTAGTGGTGCCTTTTATAAAATAGGCATTAGAATAACGACCAAAATACCAGTATTCAACATCAAGAGTATCGTTAACAACATATAAATTTTTATAATCAGGAAAGCGATTTTTCAACTGAAAATAAAAATCTTTATAATTTGCTATCTGGACATCTCCATATTTATCAATATTTGGGTTGTAATATGCTTGAGGAAGCCGCGTAATTTTATATCCAGTTGTGTAAAGAAGAATAAGTACTGTAAGCGGGACTATCACCTTTCCGGTTAATTCTAAATTCTTAATTCTTAATTTTAAATTCTTATCATATCTCTCCCCTACCTTAGCCCAAAAGATGCCAAAGTACAAAAATATTATTCCAAAAAGAGAGAGCACGTAGCGAATGTTAAAAATGTATGCTCGAAATCCTGCCATAAATAAAACCACCACAGAATAAACTAGTATGGTGATACTTAATGTCTTATGTTTTTTAAATAACCAAACATATCCAAAAAATGCGCAAACAGAAATGAATGTATATTTATAAGCGAACAGCTTTATTATTTGATATAGGTGGTTATAGGGAAGCAACTGTCCCCCGCCGATTGATGAAAGTACGATCGGTATGATAAAAATATAACCGACGATCGCAACAATGGTGAGAGTGAGAAACGTTAGAACGTGGGAACGTTTGAATGTTAATACATTTGAACGTTTCCACGTTAGCACGTTATAAACGAAGTACAACACCCAAATCAATACTCCAATACTATGTAGTAAAGTGGCAATGGTTAGTAAAAAAATAATCAAAAAATTGTATAAAAAAATATACAATTTTCTTTTTTCTTTTTCTAAATAGACTAATAAAAGAATAACAATTATCGTGATTGTTTCTAAAGCACTATAAGGTTTGGCTTGGGTAGCGTAGGCTAAATTAAGATGAGAAAAAGCATACAAAAAGGCACTCACCAACCCTCCATAAATGTTACTTAGTTTTTTTACCAAAAGAAAAATAATAATTATTCCAATAAAAAAAACTATAATTGACGGAAGTCGTGCTATAAATTCCGAAATACCAAAAAATTTAAAAAAAATACCAATGGCAAGTACTTGAAGTTTTTGATAAGTTATACCGGAAATATTGAGAGCGGTAAAAATTGAGATTCTATCTGTTATCCATTGTCTGGCAATACTCGAGATAAAAGCTTCATCCGCCCAGAAAGAGTAATTCATAGTTATTTATATCCATTCAACTCTAGCGTTTCTTTATCCAGGCGCTTGAGTTGTTCAAAATATGCATCATCGTTTTTGTCCCAACCATCATCTCTCGAAATTAGATGTAGCTTAATTACATTGCTCTTTACTGTCATCTTTTTTCCATCCCATTCGATCGGTTTTTGAATCCAAATATCCAAATCTCCTTCTTTCCAATGAAGAGGAACGACAAAAATTACCTTGGTATCGGTCCATAAGAATACATCAATATTTCCATTTTTATATTTAAAATTTGTATCAATTGTTCCCTTCCATCCAAATCCCCGACCGGTAAGAACGACTTTGTTGGCATAATAAACAATTTCCGGTTTGATATTTTTTATCTTGGGATATCGAGATAAAAGCACTTGATAATGATTATATGCGCGAATTTGTCCATCCATGACAATGATAGATGTATGAATTAGGAGCAAAACGACCAAAGTATAAAGTATCCGTTCAACCAAGCGAATCTTTGATATTTTTTTAGAGGAAATAATAAAAAGTTTAAGTTTGTCAAAGTCAATTGAATTTAAATATTTTGTTGATAGAGGAAGATATAAAAGAAAAAATAGAAACAAGATAATAACCCCAAAATAGTTAAGAAATGAAAAAATAGAATAAAATTGCCATAAGATAATAGAAAAAAGAAGGGAAACGGCGGCAGTATGAAGTTTTGCCTGCTTATCAAGATGCCAAAAGAAGACAGCAGGTATTTTTTTTCGCCAAACACTTAGAGCTGATCCGATCGCCGGCAAAATTATAGAGATGGCAACAAAAGTGGGAAAATCTAGAGTCGCAATGTCCTGATTGGGAAAAAAATACAAGATAGCCATTGGCGGCAGTGCAATGACAATATAAGCCCAGATAAAGATAATAATGTCATCAATTTTTTCTGTCATATTTATTTAATTTCCCAATATCAATATCATCTCTGCCTCCCGACTTGATTGCTTGAGAATAATAGGAGTCACTTGAATTTTAAGATCTTTCTCAAGAGCTTTTATCTTTTTTGTCAGATTTTTGGTATATCTGAGTATATTGGCAGAGGCTGTTCCGTCATAATTACCGATTGAGATGTCAAATTCTTTTTCCCAACCCGTTGCCCGCAAAATTGCAGCATTACTTGCTGCATAACCGCGAATATCAGTTGCATTTAATATGCTTAAAGGAATATTTTTGAGAATTCTCGGAGTTTGAGTAATTACGGGAGATATTATGGCAACTGGTTTTTTGACAAGTAGAGATTTGGGAATTTTTTTGTATAAAAAATAAGAGAGAGTAATTCCTAAAAAAAAGGCAATAGAATAACCTATTATAATAAAATTTTTTTTATTAATAATTTTTTCTAATTTTTGTTTGATTACTTCAGTATCATCAGGTTTTTCTTGGCGAATTTCAATTATCTGCCAGACCACTCCTACAACTAAAAAATAGTAAACCATTATGGCTACATCTTCGGCAATACGAGTTCTACCTCCGATGGAAAATAATGCTGTAATCACCAGAAGAATAAGTGCAATAAAAAAACTAGTCCGACTTTCAAGCTTATTCAAATAAGCAAAAATAAAAAAAGTAGCAAATAATGACCCATTAAATCCGATAAATTTTTCTAAAACAAGAAAGATAACCAGGCAAACAATCGTTGCCACATATTGACTATTATTGAGAACAGGAATTGATAATCTAAAACTATCATTGACGGAAGGTATTTTTTTTTGTTTAGAGATAAACAGTAGCGCAAAAAGCGTGAGCAGGGATAAAGTTAGAGAAATATAGATATTTTTAAGAAGAAAAAAACTGATAAAAAAAATCCCATTGAGAATAAAAATAATAGTAAGAGAGTCCATAATTTGATTATACTAGATTAAATTATTGTTTAAACTCGATTGATTCAAGCAAGAAAGAACCAGTAGTTTGTACACCAATCCCGCCAGATTTAAGCTCACTGTCATTTTTTTCAGTTAATTTTGTAAAATTTTTGCCGTCCGTTGATAGATAACCTGTAATCGTGTCACCCGATATTGAAAGACGCAGCCACACAGGCTGATTTGCTTCAATTTGAAAATTGGCAATACTTCCACTATCCAATTCAGTAACAGGGCTAACATCTACAATCTTTCCAGTTTTAAAAAGCCGCCATGAACCGGTCCCTATACCTCCAATTTCCAAAAAGTATCCGTAAGAGGTAGATAAATCAGTTCGCCCGTTGATGCCAAATGCTCCAACTTTTTGAGGAATAATTTTTGCAGTATAAGTAAAGTTTTTTACTCCGCTGACTTTGTTAAAAATGCTAAGAGAAGCGCCTATGGACCAAAAGTTTATATAATTTTTTCCGTTCCAGCCGACCGGAGACAACATATCGAAACTATTAGTCAAAAACTCTTTTTTATATAGTTCATTTTTTTCAGCCCATAAACGGTCAAAGGAAAGTTCAACTTGAGCGTTGGGTCGAGCCTTAAGTTCAATCGCTACTTTTTCAATAAAAGACCAAAGACGATCGTTAGTTATATTTTTGTCATTCTTTTCTTCTTCCGTGGAAACAGCACCGGTTACAAAACTAAAGTTTTCTTTTGGCATCTCAATAATACTCCATCCCTGTTTTATATTTCGGATATCGTACTCGTAGTAAGCAGTATCGGTCAGATTTCCAAATCGAAGTGTGGTATTTTTAATGTTATTAACATTTTCCTGATCGGCAGAATAAATAAGAATCTTGATAACAGGACTATCGGAAAGATCAAGACTTTTGCGAAGAGTGATTATATTTGATTGGTTGTTTTTGGCAAGGATGACATAGCCGCTTTCCCCTTCCCAGTAATTTGCATCATCAATATTGTAGTCACCCTGCCATTTTTCTCTTTTTTCAAAATTGGCAATTTTTATGGCCACGTCCTCAAATTTTTTCGTATAATCAGCCTTATATTCTTTCTCCTTATATTCCATTTGGATTATGTTTTTGTTGACAATAGCAGTTTTTTTTGGAAAAAGAGATGTTAAACCTCCATTATTATTCAAATAAGCAAGAACAATAAAGATAATAATAAAAATATAAAAAGCAATAGAACCAATACTTTTTGAGTTTGGCATACGATATTTTTTTATTATACCATTTTTTTTATTTGTCAACCGCTTATAACCTACAAAACTACTCAATGAGACAATCATAAAGCCATTATTTTATCGATAGATACCCTAAAGTTTTACTCTCGTCCGCCGTAGCTCGAAGAGCGAAGGAGGATAACCTACAAAAGTATATTTCTAGACTATCAAGAGGCTATTAAAACCTCGATATAGGCATTGATATGTCTAATTGTAGACGTATTTGATGTGTTTATTATATAATGTCCTTATGAAAGTCATTATTCTCTGCGGTGGGATAGGAACAAGACTAAAAGAAGAGACGGAATATAAACCAAAGCCAATGGTGCTCGTAGGCGGGAAACCGATCATCTGGCATATCATGAAGATTTATTCGTATTATGGATACAATGAATTTGTTCTCGCTCTTGGATACAAGGCGGATTATATCAAGGATTATTTTTTGAACCAAAAAGCTTTTACCTCTGACTTTTCTTTAGAAACTCGAAATCATAAGGCTAAGTATTATCTTGATGATCGGCAGGAAGTTGATAATTTTAAAATAACCTTTGTTGATACCGGGCTTGAGACGCTTCCGGGTGAGCGGATCCTCCGTTGTCAAAAATATATTCCCGAACGGGATAAATATTTTATGGTTACTTATGGAGATGGTGTCACCGATCTTAATATAGACGCTTTAGTAAAGTTCCACAAAAAACAAGGGAAAATAGGTACGATCACTGGCGTTCATCCCCGATCAAAGTTTGGATTAGTCAAAACAAATGCAAATAATTTAGTGACCAAGTTTGTGGAAAAGCCGGTCCTTTCAGAATATGTAAATGGCGGGTATATGGTCTTTGATAAAAGATTTTTCAATTATTTAAGACCTGGAGAGATAGAGCACCCAGCTTTAGTTAGACTGTCTAAAGAAAAACAACTGTCTCTTTATAGTCATGACGGATTTTGGATGGCGATAGACACATATAAGGAATTGGATGACCTGAATAAATTATGGGGACAAAGCAAACCCTGGAAAGTTTGGCGTTAATTTAAGGCGTGACCCTGAATTTTATTTCTCCGTGGGAACCCTCCCCTTTTCGGGGACTCCCAAGTCGAAAAAAATTAAGTGTCCCGCTATTGCTGATGTAACTGTCATTCCCGCGCAGGCGGGTTTACCCTGTAAGGGAATCCAGACCTATGAATAACTTAAAAAACAAAAACGTTTTAGTAACGGGAGGAGCAGGATTTGTTGGAGGGCATTTAGTTGAAGAGTTAGTTAAATTGAAAGCAAATGTAATTATTGTTGATATAAATCTTGATAAACGATCCTATTTATTCACAGAAAACCTTCATAAAAAATGCAAAGTGATTAAACTTAATATTTGCGATTATAAAAAGCTTTTGTCCCTGATTAAAAAAAATAAAATTGAATTTATCTTTCATTTGGCCGCTCAAGCCATAGTTGAAGATGCTTATAAGAGTCCTAAATATACTTTAGAAAATAATATTTTAAGTACAATTAATGTTCTTGAAGCAGTTCGACTCAATCCACAAATTAAAGGTTTGATAGTTGCTTCATCTGACAAAGCTTATGGGAAGCTGGCAAAAACCCCCGCGGTTAATGCCAATGTTTCACAAAAAGCAAGAACCGCGGGGGTTAAACTTAAGCTTGGCAAATATACAGAAGACTCCCCTCTTTCCGGCGATCATCCTTATGATACTTCAAAATCCGTCACCGATTTGATCAGCACAACTTATTACAAAACTTATAAAATTCCCGTTGTTGTCACCCGGTTTGGAAATATCTATGGCGAAGGAGATTTAAACTTTTCCAGAATTATTCCGGGGATAATGGAAAGTTTAGTTAAGAATGAAAAATTAAAAATTAGAAGTGATGGTAAGTATGTAAGAGATTATCTTTATGTCAAAGACGTCGTCGCCGGCTACTTGTTACTGGCAGAAAATATTGAAACCATTCGCGGCGAGGTTTTTAACTTCGGATCAGATGAAACGTTAAAAGTTTTAGATTTAATTAAAATAGTTGAGAAAAACTTGTCTAAGAAAATTAAATATAAAATTTTAAACATCGCCAAAAACGAAATCCCCTATCAATCACTTGATTATTCAAAGATTAAAAAAACTTTAGGCTGGAAACCAAAAGAAAATATCAAGTTAACAGCTAAGAAAATATTAGGATGGTATCAACGATAGTCCTATTTTGCAATAGCATTGCAAAATTGTCCAGTTAAGATTAATATTGAAACATGATAATTAATAGAATATTAGTAAAATCTTTATTAAAGGCGATTAAACATTATCCCGTTTTATTTATTACTGGGCCTCGACAATCAGGTAAGACAACGATATCAAAAAAGCTTTTCAGTGAATATGTTTATAAAAATTTGGAAGACCCAGAGACAAGATTGTTTGCAAAAAATGATCCAAAAAATTTTCTCTCCCAATCAAATAAGATAATAATAGATGAAATTCAAAGAGTGCCGGAACTTCTATCTTATATTCAAGTCATGACTGACGCAGATAACAAAAAAAAATTTGTGATAACAGGATCGCAAAATATACTTGTTTCTCAAAAAATATCGCAAAGTTTGGCAGGAAGAGTGGCTATTTTTAATCTATTGCCATTTGCTTTTGAAGAGATAATTAATACGAATTTTGAAAAAAAAGATATATATAAACAAATATTATTTGGCTTTTATCCGAGGGTGTACGATAGATTACTTAATCCAATCGAGTGGTATCCAAATTACATTCAGACTTATTTGGAAAGAGATGTTAGAGAAATAAAAAACATTAGTAGCTTAACTGATTTTCAAAGATTTTTAAAACTATGTGCCGGCAGGACAGGTCAAATTTTAAATCTATCTTCTCTTGCTAATGATTTGGGAACGGCAGTTAATACTATTAAAGGCTGGCTATCCATTCTTGAGGCTACTTATATAGTCTATTTAGTTCCGCCTTTTTATAAAAATTTTAATAAAAGAATAATTAAATCGTCTAAGCTTTATTTTTATGATACCGGATTAGCCTGTTCTCTTCTATCAATAAAAAATGAGAATCAGCTAAAAACTCACCCTCTTTATGGTAATATTTTTGAAACTTTCTGTGTCTCTGAAGCTGTAAAACAAAATTATAATAATAACCTTAATATTAGTTTTTATTATTGGAGAGACAAAAGTGGAAATGAAGTAGATTTATTATATGAAAAAGATAATAAAATTAATGCTATCGAGATTAAATCATCCAGCACATTTTCTCAAGAATTTATCAAAGAATTGAATTACTTAGAAAAAATTACTGAGCAAAAAATAAACAAAAAAATAATATATTCATCTATAAAAGACACTCATTATAAAGATGTGTTATTGCAAGGTTGGAGAAATATAAAAATATAAATAAAAAAAACATCAAATCAACAGCGGAGAAAATATTTAATTGGTATAAAAAAGATAAAATACAAAAATGAAAAAAATTCTTATTACCGGTGGAACAGGTTTTGTTGGCGCTAATTTAGTGAGGAGATTAGTCAAAATTGGATATAAGCCAACTGTTTTGATTAGGAAAAAATCAAACCTCTGGAGATTGAAAGACATTATTTCTAAAGTAGATTTATTAGAAACAGATATTCTTAATTATGAAAGATTAAAAAAAGATATTAATCGAGTAAGTCCAAAGTATATTTATCACCTGGCCGTTTATGGCGCATATCAAGGGTCGCAGAAAGACTTGAATAAAACTCTAGAAACTAACATTTTTGGAACGATTAATTTACTGAATGCCGGTTATAATTCTGGTATAGAGTATTTTATAAACACTGGTTCATCATCTGAGTATGGAATCAAAGATAAAATTATGAAAGAGACAGATATGTTATATCCCGTCAATTATTATGGAGTTACTAAAGCAACCACGACCTTAATGGCTAGTACTTTTTCGATTCAAAATAAATTGCCGATAGCAACTCTCAGGCTTTTCTCTCCCTATGGTTTTTATGAAGATAAAGATCGTTTTGTTCCAACTTTAATTATGGCTGGAATGAAAAATAAAGGAATTGAATTATCTGATCCAAATTTTGTTAGAGATTTTATCTTTATTGATGATGTTATTGATGCGTACACGTATTTTTTGAACGAAAAAAAATATTATGGTGATATATTTAATATCGGGAGTGGAAAACAAACAACGCTTGGTGATTTTGTAAAGACGGCAGAAAAAGTCCTTGGAAAAAAAATTAAAATAAAATGGACAGGTCATAAATCTAATCAATTTGAACCAAAAAAATGGCAAGCTGATGTTTCAAAAGCAAAATCAAAATTAAATTGGAGACCAAAACATTCTATGATTGACGGTATTCATAAAATTTATCAATGGTATAAAGAAAATTACAAATTATATAGTTAAATATGCTGACGGAAAAAGAAATAATAAATTTAAACAAACTTAGTAAAGAAATAAGAAAGTTAATGCTTGAGGTTTTAAGACCAAAGGAAAGCCATCATATAGGCTGTGCTTTTTCAATCGTTGATATTCTTATTTACTTATATTTTGAAGAAATCAAAGTTAGTCCAAAAAATCCCAAAGATTCAAATCGTGATATCTTTTTATTAAGTAAAGGACATGCGGCCTTAGCTTTATATGCAACTCTTTGTCAAAAAGGTTTTTTTAATAAAGAAAGACTATCAACTTATGATCAAGACGGGAGCGATATTCCCGAACATGCTAGTATTCATGTTGAAGGAGTTGAGCTATCAACGGGATCTTTAGGTCATGCTTTACCGGTCGGATTAGGTTTTGCCACTTCATTTTTAAATGATAAAAAGAAAAATAAAGTTTATGTTTTGCTATCAGATGGAGAGTTGGATGAAGGTTCTAATTGGGAAGCGATTATGTACGCAGGATATCACAAGTTAAACAATCTTATTGCTATCGTAGATAAAAATGGTTTTCAAGGATATTCTGATACAGAAAAAGTTTTAGATCTTTCTCCTCTTAAAAAAAAGATAGAAAATTTTGACTGGGAAATATTTGAAACAGATGGACATAATTTTAATCAGATGAAAAAGATATTTTCAAAAGTAAAAAAATTAAGAACTAAAAAACCAAAGATGGTTATTGCTAATACGGTCAAGGGTAAAGGTATCCCTTATTTTGAAGGAAGATTTGATTCTCATTATAAATCGATAGATGCGGAGACAAAGAAAAAAATATTAAGTGAATTTATAAAATAATTATGAGAACAGTAATAATTGAAGAAGTTTACAAGATAATGAAAGAAAATAAAAATAGTTATTTTTTAACAGGCGACCTTGGATATAATACTTTAGAAAAAATTGAAAAAGATTTTGGTAATCGATTTATAAATGTTGGTATTGCCGAACAAAACATGATAGGAATTGCGTCAGGATTGGCATTAACTGGAAAAAAGGTATTTGTTTATTCGATTATTCCATTTTTAATTATGCGTTGTTTTGAACAGATTAGAAATGATATTTGTTATCATAATCTTGATGTCACATTGCTTGGATCAGGATCAGGATTAACCTACGGGATTTTAGGTAGCACTCACTTTGCTTTAGAAGACGTGGCAATTTTAAGACCTCTTCCAAATATGATGATTTTTTCTCCAGCTGATGAAATAGATGCGCGACTAGGAATAAAATCCTCGGCAAAAATTCACCATCCTTTATATGTTCGTATTGGACTTCGTGATGAAATAAAAATACATCAACGCTCTTACGATTTCAAGTTTGGTAATGGAGTAGTTATCCAAAGAGGGAAGGATTTAGTTTTTTTTGTGACTGGCACATTGATGGAAGAAGTGATCAAGGCAACTAAAATAATTGAAGGAGAAAAAGGACTGACATCAACCATTATTGATATTCACACAATTAAGCCACTTGATAAGGAATTAATTTTAAAAGAGGTTAAAGGAAAAAAGGTTGTGATTACTGTTGAAGAGCATGGAAAAATAGGAGGGCTGGGATCAGCGATATCTGAAATTTTATTAACTTCTAAAAATCTGATCAATTTGGTAATGATCGGAACAGAAGATCAATTTATTCAATCAATTGGGACTAGGTCTTATCTTCGAAAAAATTTACAATTAGATAGTCAAGGAATTGTTAAAAGAATTAAAAATTATTTAAAAAATAAATGAAAAAATTTATCCCCGGCGAAACCTATGTTCCGGTTTCAGGTAAAGTATTTGACCATGAAGAGATTGACAATGCCATAAAAGTAGCCCGGACGGAATAGTAGACGAAATTTTTGATATAATGAAGTATGTCAATCACTGGTTTCTCCCCATTAATAAACGACCTTCCCCAATCAGTTAAAGCTGTTCTCTGGTCATATGAATTGGATCATATTGAAGTGAAAAAACATAAGAAGATTATTATTTTTCAAGTTCTTAATTTTGGGTCAGAAGAAGCAATAGAATGGCTATTTAAGCAATATGATTTTACTACAATTAAAAAGATAGCCAATAATACCCCCCTTTTTCAGTGGAATAAAAAATCATTATCACTTTGGAGACTGGTTCTTTCTATTGACCCTAAAGATAGAATTACTTAATACATGGATAAACTTAAACTTTTTATATTATCTGAAAGTAGGAAAAAGACTCTCGTTTCTTTTGTTTCATGGAAAAATGAATTTTATTTAGCTGGCGGTACTGGTCTTGCTCTTCAAATTGGACATCGCGATAGTATCGATTTTGACTTTTTTTCCAATAATTCATTTGATTCAAATAAAATGATAGAACGATTATCAAAACTTTTTGATAATAAATCATTTAAAGTTACTCAAATTGAAAAAAATACCCTATCAATTTTATTACAGTCGGAAATAAAAATAAGCTTCATGACATATGAATACGATTTATTAAACCCTTTGATCTCAACGGAATATATGAATATTGCCTCAATTCCGGACATTGCTTGTATGAAGTTATCAACAATAATGCAGCGTTCGGCCTTAAAAGATTATGTAGATTTGTACGAAATTATGAAAATATATAATCTTGAGCAATTACTTTCATTTGTTAAAAAAAAATACCCAATGATTGATTCCACGGTTATATTAAAAAGTCTTAGTTATCTCGAAGATATCATCAATGAACCGCTTATATATCATGATAAAAAATTAAAGCCATCTCTGGATATTTTGAAACAATTTTTTCAAAGCGAAGTTAAAAAATATATTAATGAAATTATTTAAACTATCAGTAAAATTGTAAAAATGAAAAAATTTATCCCAGGTGAAACTTATGTTCCGGTTTCAGGTAAGGTGTTTGATAACCTGTTTCTGATTTGATAGAAAAAACCCACCAATTAAGAAACAAATAAAGCTTGACAAAAACTTTATTTTGTTTCATAATTACTACCATATGAGTAGTAGAAGTGAAATAAAACATATAGATTTAATGGAAAATAAGCCTTATTTGACTAAAATAGAACTGGGTTTATTATTAGAAAAAAAAGAAAGAAATTTAGATAAAAAGATTTCACAGATGATACGTGATGAGGTTTTGATTCCTTTAAAAAAAGGTCTCTACTTAAATAGAATTTTTTATTTAAAAAATAAGAATAACATAGAAGAATATTTATCTAACATTATTTTTTATCCTTCATATATTTCTTTAGAATACGTTTTGGCAAAAGAAGGTCTTATTCCTGAATCAGTTTTTACCTATACCTGCGTTACTTTAAAAACCACCCGACAATTTAACAATAAATTAGGAAGATTTACTTACAGAAAAATAAAAGAAAAATTATTTACAGGTTTTATTCAAAAAAATTATTATGATAACTATAAAATAAAAATTGCCACGAAATCAAAAGCTTTTTTCGACTATTTATATTATAAAAATTCAAAAGTATTAAATGAGATTGACGATTTAAGAATAAATTGGGGAAATTTAAGCCAAGAAGATTTACGAGAGTTTTTGTATTACTCTAATTTATCTGGATCTAAAAAAATGGCAAAAATTTATAAATTTATCAAGAAAAAGTATGATAGTAGATAATTTAAAAATAGTAATAGATAAAAACAATGACAAGAATTCACTTTATCTCAGGAATTTATTAAAAGAACAGTTACAAAACTACCTCCTTAATTATATTTATAATTCTCAATATGGTGAAAAATTTATTTTTAAAGGTGGGACATGCCTAAGATTATGTTTTGAATTACCAAGATTATCTGAGGATTTAGATTTTGACGTTGATGGTTTTTCCGATTTTAATTTTGATAAATTTACAGGAGATTTAAAAAATTATTTTTTGACAAAATTAAAATATAGCGATTTAAGTATACAAATTTCCGGGAAAAATAAAATTATTTATCTTAAATTTCCGATTTTAGAAAAAATAGGCTTTCCAGTTAACAAAAACAAGCCAAGCGAAAGTACACTTTTTGTAAGAATAGATTTAAACGGTTTAAAAGGAAAATATTTTACTAGGGAAGTATCACTGAAGTCTACTTCTGATTTTTCCTTCCTCATTAAGAGGTATTCCTTAGAAGATATTTTTGCCGGCAAGTTAACAGCTGTTTTATTGAGAGAGGGTTGGGAGGGTAAGGAAAAACAACCACGTTTTAAAGGGCGTGATTATTTTGATATTTGTTGGTTAATGCAAAAAAAAATCAGACCAAATTTTCTATATTTTAAATCATTGATAGAAGTAAAGTCAGATAAAGAAATAATCAAAATGCTCAAAAATAAATTTCAAATAGCCATAAAGAAAAAACTAATGTTGAAAGAAGACTTGCTGCCTTTTTTTCCGGAGAAAAATTTTATAGATGATTTTATTAATAATTTAGATAATTTATTGAATAATTTAATTATTTACTTGAAATAATGAAAAAATTTATTCCCGGTGAGACATATGTTCCGGTTTCAGGCAAGGTGTTTGATCACGAGGAAATTGATAATGCTATAAAAGTAGCCCGGGACGGTTGGTGGACGGAGGGAGAATTTACCAAGCAATTTGAAAAAGATTTTTCTAAATTTACCGGTTTAAGATATGTTTCTTTGGTTAACTCCGGTTCAAGCGCTAACTTAGTTGCTTTTGCTTCCCTTACATCAAAAGTTTTCGGTGAAAGACGGCTAAAGAAAGGTGACGAATTTATTACGACGGCCGTTGCCTTTCCAACGACCGTTAACCCGGGTATTCAGTACGGTTTGACGCCAATATTTGTTGATTGTGTTTTAGATAATCTAAATATCGATGTTTCTAAAATTGAGAAAGCTATCACGAAAAAGACTAAATTGATAATGGTCGCCCACACATTAGGGATCCCCTATGATCTGGATAAAATTGTTAAACTAGCGAAAAAATATAACCTTTGGGTAATTGAGGATTCTTGTGATGCTTTGGGGTCAAAGTATGATGGTAAACTGGTTGGTTCATTTGGAGACATTTCAACCTATAGTTTTTATCCGGCTCACGCGATCACAATGGGAGAAGGGGGCGCTGTGACAACTCAAAATTCGCTTATTCATAAATCAATTCGTCAGTTTCGTGATTGGGGTCGCGACTGCTGGTGTGATACCGGAAAAGATAATACTTGCAGAAAACGATTTGGCTGGAAATTGGGAGAACTACCTCAAGGTTATGACCATAAGTATATCTATTCTCAAATCGGCTACAACTTAAAGTTAACAGATTTCCAAGCGGCTATTGGAGTGGCTCAACTTAAGAAACTCCCCTCCTTTATCATAAAAAGAAAAGAAAACTATCAAATTCTTTATGAATTTTTTAAAAAATATAAAAAATATTTTATTTTGATGAATCCGGATAAAAAAGCTGATCCCTGCTGGTTTGGATTTCCGGCTATTGTAAAACCAGGCGCTCCTTTTACCAGAAATGAACTGACCGAGTATTTAGAAAAAAACAAAATCGGTACCCGCAATATTTTTTCCGGTAACCTTCTCCGTCATCCTGCCTACCTGGATTTAAAATACCGGACAGCGGGAAAAATCGTTAATGCTGATATTGTCATGCATAATGCTTTCTGGCTGGGGGTTTATCCGGGGATTGATAAAGAGATGATGAAATACATGAAAAATACCATAGCAGGTTTTATCGGACTATATAAATAAATCAGTTAGATTTAAATACTTCTGCCTCTATTCTCTCAAATCTCTCTTCGTAAGAGTTAAAGCCACTGTTGATAAGCTCGATAAGTTCTTCAGTATTTTTTTGTAATTGATTTGAAAGTTTGTCAAACTTACCCTCAAACTTCTTGTCCATATCATCAAATCTCTTATCTATGCCAGTAAATTTTTCATCCATCTCTCCAAATCTCTGATTTGTTTCTCTTCTGGATACATCAAACATCTTTTGAATAGCCGAAAGATCACTTTTGGTTAACATAAGGTAATGATAAATTATTAATAATAAAAAGTCTACAAGAATGTTTTTAAATTGTCAGTAGGTTATAACCAACAAAAGTATCTATTTAGATTATTAAAAAGCCATAAAAAACTCGATATATAAGATGGAATGATTATGCTTTTTTTCGAGCGATGACAAAAAGCATTCTTCCTAAAAAAACTTTTCCTAATAATAACTCTAGAATTTTCCCCATTAAAGGAAATAAACGTAAAAATAGCAAAATAAATAAATAATTAAATGAAAAAAATAATTATTAACTATTTAGATTAAACGCAATAATACATCACATACAAAATCTACATCTTTTTCGTCTAAATTTGCTGCAGCTGGTAAATTAAATCCATATTTCATTACTTGAGTTGCCACTGGATTTTTGAATCTTACTTTATACATCGGAAAAAGACTCATTCTTGGAAAAGCATTTCTTGCATGAATACCAAACTTTTCTAACTTTTTAACTAAATCGTCCCGCTTAATCTTGTCGGTTTTAAGAAGTACAGCAGGATAACAATAATTAGCCCTGTCTCCTTTTTTTTCCTTAAGAAGTTTTAGTTCTTTAATATCTTTTAATTTTTTATAATACTGATTATAAATTCTTCTTTTATTGGCAACCAGTTCTTCAATTCTTTCCACCTGGGCGGTAATAAGAGCCGCAGTAACATTAGCCATTTGATATTCATAACCCATTGTGTCGCACCAGAAAGTTGCCTTACGGTCAGTCCTACCCATATTTGAAAGTAAAATAGCTTTTTTATAATATTCTTTGTTATTGGTTAAAAACATTCCACCCTCTCCTCCAACGGCAATTTTAGCTCCGTGAAACGAAATACAACCAACATCCCCTATTCCTCCAACTTTTTTGCCTTTATAAAGACTACCTAATGCTGGGGCGGCATCCTCTATAACTTTAAGTTTGTACTTTCGTGCAATTTTCATAATAGCATCCATATCGCAGGGAATCCCAAATGAATGAACGATCATAATTCCTTTGGTCTTAGAAGTTATCGCCTTCTCAATTGCCTCAGGAGAAATACACCAAGTATCAGGGTCGACATCAACAAATACAGGAATCGCACCTGTGTAGGCAATCACATGGGCAGTAGCTGCCCATGAAAAGTCGGTACAAATTACTTCATCTCCTTTTTTAAATCCACAAACAAGACAAGCAAGATGCATTGAATGAGTAGCACAGAAACCAGCAAGAGCATATTTTACGCCAACATATTTAGCTACGGTCTTTTCTAACTTTTTAATATCTTTATCAAATGTTTTATACCAACCATTTTTAACAGCATCTACTACATATTTAACTTCACGATTGGTTATTGATGGTCCGGCAAAACTAATTCTTTTATGACTTGGTTTGATTTTCATATATTTGTCTAATTTTTAATTTTCATAAATACATTATACCTTTTTATTTCGTTTTTATAATTCTTTGGTGCTTCAATCCATTCATTATAACCTTTTGTATTAACTTTTACTAGAGGAATTCTTTTAAATTCAATGAAACCCAATTTGGTGTATAAACTTATAGCTCTTTGATTGTCTGACGTTGTTTCAAGAGTATAATTTTTTATACCAAGATTTTTCTTGCCCCATTCCATTAAAAATTTTAAACCATTGTTGATTATTCCAGGATATCCTGATTCTCCCCTTACGACATTATCTATCTCACAGTTATAATTTTTAAAATTAAATCTAAAAAAACCAAAATGACCAATTAAATTATTATCGACACTGATTAAAAATAGCAAACGATCCGGCGTTTCTATCACTTTTTTTTCAAGCCAAATTTTAGTTCCTTTGACAGTTACTTTAAATTGAGCTTGGAACCATGACTGATGTACTTTTCTCCACTTAGCTAACAATCTAATAATATTTTTATTTTTAACACAGTCTTTAGTAATAAGAATTAACTTATATTTTTGATTATTAAAAAAACAATTAATTATTGTTTTACCAAAAGATAACGATTTGATTTTTTTTATTTTTAACAAAATTCTATTTCGTTTTTTCATATTAGATTATTGAGTTTAATAAAAACTAAAATCATAGTCAATGAAGTATTAATTTTAAAGTTGACTTAAATGTCAAAAAAAGCATCAGAATTAATTATTTTAAATTTATATATATACTAAAGTTAGAATTCAATTTTGTATCAAATGATACAAGTTCGGGAATAATATTTTTGTACATAGCAATTGATTATATCTGATGCAGCTTCTTGTTTCAATTAAATTTTGTATAATTTAGATATGAATAAACCATTTTTTTCTATCGTTATTCCTACTTATAATCGTTCAAAAAATCTGGTTATTGCTATAAAAAGCGTTTTAAGACAAAACTTTAATGATTATGAAATCATAATTTCTGATAATGCATCGACTGATGATACAGAAAAAATCTGCAAATCATTTAAAAATAAGAGAATAAAATATTTCAAAAATACCACTAATATTGGCATAAGTAGGAATATATATAAAGTAATAAAATTTGCTTACGGTAATTATGTATTTTTACTCGGAGATGATGATTTTATTCTCAAAAAAGATACGCTTTTAAATATTTTTAATATTATAAAAAAAAATAATTATGGAGTTGTAAGATTAAAATTTATATATCACAATAATTATGAATATTTGTTTAGTCCATATTTTAAGTCTGAAATTGGTGGTTCATTCAAAAAAAATCAAAATAATATAAAACTTTTGGAGTTTTTTTATTCAAAAGCGATATTCGGCTTTATTTCCGGCTTAATTTTTAAAAATATTAAAAATATCAAGATCCAAGAAATAGAAACAAGTCAAAGATCAAATTTGGATATATCTGGCTTTTGGATAAAGTTTTTATTTCCAGCCGCTAAATTATATGGAATAAGCATAAATTATGATGATCCTATCATAGCCCAGTGGGCAAATTATAATGATCCTCAGTTTTATAATGTTGAAAATGGAAAGCTTCCTGAGGAAAGAATTTGGAGTTTCATATTTCAATATTTAAATAAAAAAGAAAGAGAAATATGGAAAATTAATGAAACCAATCAAATGATTTTATTGTTGCCGAGTATAAAATATTATTCAAATAATAAAAATTTATTTTTATTTTCTAAAAGGATGCTAGAAACAAATAAGACTTTATATAAAAATTATTTTTTTTATCTTTCTTTATTTATCGCTTTCATTATGCCGAAGTTTTTATGGAGATTAATTAGAACAATCTTTCAGCACTCTCAAATTGTTAATGAAGAAAATGTAAATAATGAATTTAAACAGTTTAAAAAAATTATTTGTTAATAATTAAAATTTTTTTTATTAGTAAAAAACTGCCGATAAAGAAAAAAGTAATGGAGATAAATCCAAAAACTATGAAGCCAACATATAAATAACTCTGCATTTTATAATATAATACCAGCTGGATATTTATACTACCGTCTGAGTTTTGACTATAATAAGAATCAGAATAATTATCTTTTATATATTGTGGATCAATAATCCATTGATTATCCCAATTTTTATTAATTTTGTGTGATTCTTCAAATAGAGGTTTTTTTGTAAACAATTTCAATTCATCTCCTTCAAAAAATATTTTTTTCTTGGGATAAGTATTTATGTTTAGTTGTTCATTTTTTATAAAAAAGTCACGGCTATATTTTGAAAGGTATATTTTCCATGAATTTTGAAAGTTATTTAAAAATTTAAGAATATTAATATTTTTTAATTTCGATATGGATATTTTGATCTTAGTTGGATTGATGATCTGAAAATCAATGTGAGCCTCATTTTTTTTTGTTAATTGAATTAAATTGGCAATACACTTAGTATTAAGTGTATAAATAGTAAAACCTTTTCCTTCATTGCTTTTAAAATCTTTTTTTCCCACGACCAATTTATTATTATCTAAAATTTCAGATAAATTTTTCGGCTTATCTTCGAAAGGATTACTTAGAGATAGATCATGCCTCAGCATAATGTGAGAAATTCCAGCTTCTTTCGTTAAGGCACAAAAATTACCGTTTTTTCTTATTTTTTTCATTATTGGATTGATGATTTTATTATGATAACCAGAGGCAAAATTGGCACCAACAGGCGTATCGAAAGGAAAATACCATGTTAAGTTTAAAAAATCTGATGCATATAAATTATTTATAGATTTATCATAAGTGGGTTGTAAACCTTGAATACCAGGTAAGATTAAAACTCTTTTTACCTTGTTCTTGATAAGATAGTCTCTTGCCTCCTCGTAATAACTTGGAATATTAAAAGGAATAAGATAAACATTTTTGGCAAAAATAAAGACGAAGTAAGAGGATATAATTATGAAAGGTATCATAACAAACAATAGAAATTTCTTTAGAGATAACTTATATGTTGTAATGGTTAATCCGAAAACAGATAATGCTATGAAGAAAAACATAAAAATACCATAGTATTTGCTTACAGGCCTTCTGAATATCTGGAACCCGAAAATATTATCATAAAGCCACATAAACAATTCTCCGAAAGGTTCGCGGGGACCCTTCGAAATAAATATTCCTAATAATGTCATCATTAGTAAAATTGAGACAAACGCTTTTTTATAAAGTTTGATAATGGCGATAATCAAAAAAAAAGATAGTAAGATAAAAATCAAAAATGAAATACTATTTATATAGTATTTGGTTTTTAATAGATATAATTGATATTCTGCTTTACCCAGAAAAAAATTAATGATAGTAGCTTTTTGAACTGCTAATCCTACAGCTAGATTTGAGGGAGAGAGATTAGCGCCTGGTTCGGTAAGCCGTCTAAATGAGTTTATATATGATAATATCCACCATATATTGGAGATTATTAAAATTGATATTATATAGAAAAAACTACTTATTCCTGTTTTTATTGATAAACGATCGACTATTATCATTAGAAAAGTATAGATGGATAAAGTCAACAAAAAGACGTAGATTATTCCGATATTTCCGAAAGAACTGGCGCTAAATAAAAATATAATAAAAAGATAAATAAATGAACGAAAACTAAACCTTTTTGTTTTAAGAATCTTATCGTAGATTATCAGTAATAAAGGAAAAAGCGAATAAGGAATTAATTGCCTAAAATGACCTGGAGGAAGTAGACCCATTAAGTATGGAGAAAAACCAGACATGATACCGGCAATAAGGGCAAAAAAATATTTATATTTAACACTTAAATTTAATTTATTCTCTAATGAATAAAGAATAAAATAATACATAGATATCTCCGATAAAAAAATTATTATTGAAATATATAAAAGTGAAATTACAAGAGGAGTTAACTGAACTAAATTTAGTATGTAATATAGTGTATTTTCTGGAAATATTCCTGCAATTATAAATCCTACATCAGTACCACCGTATTGAAATGGATTATATACGAACGAACGATAAAAAAAAAGATTTTTTATATCAATCGGAGATATAAAATCGCCACTGCCTATGTAAGTAAAATTTTTAAAAATTTGATGGGAGTACCATAAAAAAGGTGCGAGAGACAATACCACATATAATATAAATATAATGACTTGATTATATTTTAATATTTTTTTAAACATAGATACAAAATTTTACTATGTAAATTAATTTCACAATAATGTTGACCTACTAGAGTTAATCACCCGTGTTTAGATGAATAATACTTCATGATTTCATATGTCTTGTTAAGTCCTTCTTCAATGGAGTGTTTTGGTTCCCAACCTGTTAGACTTTTTATACGAGATATATCACAGACAAAATTCATTGGACCAGGTACAGGTTGATTCAAATTTTTAATTTTTTTACCTGATAAATTTTCTATAATTTCTGTAATACATCCAACGCTGACTGATTTGCCCGAACCTAAGTTTATTGAACCAGTATAATCAGAAACAAGTAATTTCATAATTGCGTCTGCAGCATCTGGTGTATATAGAAAATCGCGAATAGGTTTCGTATTCCACACAGTAACTTCATCCGAAGATAATACCTTCTGAATTAATGTTGGTACTAAATCAGACCTTATTAATCTAGTAGGTCCATAGATATTGCTAAAGCGAACAGTAATACAAGGAATTATATCGGAATAAAATTTAATCAATTCCTCAGATAAGTACTTGCTAAAAACATAATCATTTATATAAGGATTAATTGGTTGAGTTTCATCGACAGGTAAAATCATTTTATTCACATCATAAAGTAGGATCGTTGTAAAACAAACAAATTTTTTAATTTTTCTCCTCCTTAAGTAAAAAAGTATTTTTTTTAGTGGTAAAACATTATATTCTATCCCCATAATTGGTTCGGAATTAATTATATGGTGATTTGAACTGCCGATTAAAAAAATAACTTTGTCAAATTCCAAAGTATCAAGAGATGATAGATCATCAAGACTATTTACTTTTATGTGCTTATTTTTTAAATGTGAAGGTAAAGGACTACGGCCAATCGAGATAATATCAGGATATTTTTCAAGAATTATAGGTCCGAAGAAACCACTGCCACCAAACAAAACGGTTTGACTCATACAATAGAAGTTTTAATAATTAAAATTATATTCTTGATATAGCGCTTTCATAATTTTCTTCAAACCATGCAATTGTCTTACGTAAACCTGCTTCAAGATCATATGCGGGTTTCCAATTTAGTTTATGTTTGATCCTGGAAATATCTGAGACCTTGCGCAATGCTCCATCCGGACCTGAAGTATTCCATTTGATTTGGCCGGTATAATGAGAAATTTTTTTTATAGTTTGAGCTAACTTAAAGATAGGTGTTTCCATACCTGTTCCAACATTTAGCGGCATCATTTCATCATAGTTTTCGGCCGCCTTTATAATAGCATCAGCTGCATCTTCAACATATAAAAATTCGCGAATAGCTTGCCCACTACCAAGAACCTCAACTGAAGGAAACTTTTTTAATTTTGCATCAATAAATTTTTTGATTAAAGCAGAAACTACGTGTGATCGTTCTATACTAAAAACATCTCTAGGTCCATAAAGATTTGTCAAAAGCAAGGTTATCGAGTCTAAACCATATTGTTGTCTATAAGCAGTACTTCCTATATACATTGCTCGCTTAGAAAAGCCATAAGATTCAACACTTTTATGCATTGGTCCGTTTAAAAATTCTTCTTCCCGAAAATATCCCATTGGTAAATCTCCTGGATATGCACAGGTCGATCCAATATTTACAAGTTTTTCAGCACCAAATTTATGAGAAAACTTTAAAATATTTATATTAATTCTGAGGTTAGTATCAAAAATTTCAGCTGGTTTTTTTAGAATATTTAAAAGGCCACTTATTACACCAGCGCAATGAATTACAACGTCTGGTCGATTTTTCGAAAAATAATTTCCACAGGACTCATCTAAAGTTAAGTCCAACTTTTTGTGGTTGGGAGCCATTACCTGTAAGCTAAGATTCCTTAATTTTTCTATAATATGTCCACCTAAAAAACCACTTCCTCCAATTACAAGTATTTTTTTATTTTTTAACTGCATAATCACTAGGATAATATAACCAATTGACTTTTGCAATATACTTTGTGCGGTTATTACTCTTTTATTGTGTTGTTTAAAAAGACTTGGGAACAATATGATTGATAATTCCATTTTTTTAATTGATTACTTTTTATAAATTTTTTAATACTAATTAAATATCCGTTATAAGTTTTTTTATCCATATTTATCATATGACTATACATTTCATCAAAAGTTTTAAACTGCCTAAAATTAATAAATGTATCTGAGGGGATGTACTTGCTGATGTTTGATGCGCCATAATAGATTGGAACGCAATTTGCTTTAAAGCAGTCAAATATTTTTTCTGTAATATATCCATCGATGTCTTTCATATTCTCAAAGCACAGACAAAATTTATATTGAGAAAGAACAGCAAGTTTATTATTGACAAAACCTTTATAAGATGAAAATCCCCTTAAACTATCGATATAATCCTTTAAAAAAATTAGAGTTTTAACAGGGTTGTTTTTTAGAGCGGAATAAACAAACTTTAAATTTAATGGTTTTTCCCATCCCACTCCATAAAGATCAAAGTCGTCTGGGTATTTCTTTTCAAAATAGCGAATGGCTTTAACCCGTAACGAATAAAGTTCGTTTGGTAAATAATTAGTCTTTTGGGCATTAATTACGGTAATTAGCTTTTTATCTTCAAAACGTACTTTAGTTGGTTTATTATATTCAATATTTTGTAACCATGAATAATGAAAATATTTTTTATTATCAATAAGAGCATCATTCCAGGTAAATATTTTTCCATAAAATATATGATTTTTTATTAGCCAAGTTTCCGGTTTCATTATTGGAGATTCGCTGATAATTAGATTTAATTTATTTTTTGGAATTTTTTTTTGAATACACAATTGAAGATAATGGCTTAATTTGTGGTTAAATAACGAATAAGTCTGGTGATCAAAAAAAAATATTTTATCAGCTTTTTCAACAGGATGTAGATCGATTGTATCGAGAATTATTTTTTTTATTAAAAGCAGTTTTTTAATTTTTACCCAGACAACAAAACTGGAATCTAATTTTGGATTAAAAAGACCATTTTTATACAAACGATCTTCATGAGGATCAATTAAATAAAGCTTCATTTTTCTTATTGCAAATTAGAGAAAACTTTTATAATAGTAGATATTTCTTTGTTAGTCATTTCCGGATTATTGCCAAAATATAGACCCTGTTCTTTAATTATGTTTGCATTTGAGTTGCCCAACATTTTTTCATATTGAGGCATATATTTTTTGTAAAAAGGCTGATGAGTCATATCCCCACCAACGATAGGTCTAATTTCTATTTTATTTTCACACTTTTTTATTAACATATCTCTTATTTTTTTTGACTTACAAATTACCGGATAAGCAAAATTAGAAAGCAAAGAAATATGGTCATATTTAAGCAGGTAGTACAAATCCGCTCTTGAATTAATCGCTTTTACCAACTTGAGGAAATTTATTTGCCTTTTTTTCACAATCTCATCAAGATATTTTAGCTGACTATTTCCTAGAAAGCCATTTATTTCAGTGGGTCTCAGATTGTATCCAAGATCATAGAACGTGTATTTAGAATAAAAAGATGATTCGACTTTATATTTTTTTCTTAATTTTATTTGTTCTTTACTATCAAGATTTCTATCCCATCCGTGAGCTCTTACAAGCTTAAGCATAGTAGCTATTTCTTTGTTATCAGTACAGACTGCTCCTCCTTCGATCGTAGACATATGATGCCCAACAAAAAAAGAAAAAGTACTAGCGAGACTAAAATTACCAAGTTTTTTATTTTTGTAAATTGTACCTAATGATTCGCAATTATCTTCTATAAGAATGATTTTCCTTTGTTTACAGATATTTTTTATTTTATCTATATCATCACAAAAACCAAGAAGATTAGTGAGAAAAAGCATTTTTATATCATGTTTTTCTAAAAGAGAAAGTAATTGATCACTCGAAACATTTAAAGTATTTAGTTCGACGTCAATAGGGATAGCTTGCAGTCCAAGTTGGATAAGAGGCATAGGATTTGTAGCCCATGTAATCGCAGAGAAACCAGTTAAATCATTTTTTTTAAGCAAATTTAAATTAAGAAGCGTCTGTACTATAGCTAAATTGGCAGAACTACCACTATTAAAAAAAACACAATATTTTCTACCTTGCCATTTAGCAAAGCTTTTTTCAAAAGAATAACATTGTGGTCCGATACTTAATTGTTTTGCATCCAATATGAATTTACACAATGCTTTTTTTGTTTTTTCTTCTTTATAGAAAGTTGATTTAATAAGTTTAATCATAAAAATATTTAAATATTATTTTTTAAACAAAAACATTCCACAACCATAATTAATATTGTTATATTTTTTCGGATTGGCATTAGCAATATAATTTTTATCATCATCAACAACAGAAAATTCTATTAATTTTAAATTTTTAAAATATTTAAGAATTGTTTCCGATGGGTGTATTCTATGAGCATTAAAACATATCCTACTTTTTCCAATTGGAAGGCTAAAATATAATAAACCGTTTTTAGCGAGTACTCGGCTTAATTCTTTACAGGCTTTTTCTGTGCCTTTAGGATCAATTGGGTCTCCATATCTTCCTAATCCTACATGTTCAGCGACGTGTAAACTAGAAAGAGATTTAATAGAATTATTTTTATATGGTAAATTCAAGATGTTACCTTTTTTAGAATAAAAATTTTTTAATGAAACTTGCATTGGTCTAATATCAATAAAAGTTACCTTGGTAATTTTTGAAAGTAAACCTACGAGTTGATATGACGAGCCCACATCTATATGTTGTTTCGGCTTGTTTTTTAGAATATGTTCAAATATCCAAAGTAGATTATAAAAATAATGCGCGTCGAAAGAAGTAAAACTAGTTTTTTCATAAAGAATTGGATAGAGATTAGTATTTATTAATTCTGCTTTTGGATCTTTAATTTTATATTTGATTAAATCTTTTATATACCAAAAATATCCATAGATTCCTTGTACTAATTTAATTGGATCAAATATTGGATTTATTAATCTATAAAAAAAATAGGCAAAGTTTTTTGGTTTTGATTTTAAAACTCTCATTTTATGATTTTATGACAATTTTGTTCAAATTTATATTGAGCCATCCGCCCCACCAACTAAAAGAACTATTGGCAATTATATTATGTTTACAGGCGCTCATCAAGATAAGATCTTTATAAGAGTTTTTTTCTGTATTGTAATTTATGTAGTGTGCATCATTAAAAAATTGATCTAAGTTCTTTTTACACCAGGGTATATCGTCCGAAAAAACAAAAAAAACAGAATTTTTTACTTTTTTTTCAATATTTTTTGTTGCATTTTTATAATAATCCAACCCGATGAATTTTGGTCCGGTTTTGTTTGTGACATAGTCGCCTCTTCTGACATGAATACTAACGGAATTTGTTTTTTGTATTTTTTCAAGGATTTTTTGATTTTTTTCATCAAGTTTTTCTTTTGGCGTAAATTCTTTTCTGATAATATTTTCTATATTTTTAAAATATCTTTCATCGGCCCAATAGCCCTGAATGTATGAATTATCTTTTATTGTTAGGTAATTGGAATTGAAAGTATATGGATACCTTTGTGTCATAATATGTTTATTGAATTGGATTCCGCATCTTTCATCAAACAGATAAAAAAGACGGTTTAAGACACGATTTTGTATGATGCCGAATTTTTGCAGATCTTCTGAAGATGCCTCCGCAGTTTTTATGTTAAAAACATCCAGCTCGAATCTGCGCTGGGTATTGAAAAGAGCGTTCGTAAAATGATATTTAAGTAAAGTCTTATGTTTTATAGAAAGATATCGGCCAAACACATATTGGAACATCTGATTGCCGAGGCCGCCGGTAAGATTGACGATGATCATAGTTATTTTTTTATATTCGTATATTTTGATTACCAAGACATACTTGATGCTTCATATCCCAGATTAAGAAACGCATCATTGACGATTGATCCGTTTTACTCTCACTTGTTAATAAGCTACGAATTGTTTTTTGAAAAGCATTTTGGGAGCTGATGTAAGCTTGCCCAGTGGTCTTTTCTTCCAATAGTGATACCGCAATTTGATTACTTGCACTAAGAAAACAACCCGCTGTTTCGTCTTTTTCAGGATGTTTCTTTTTGTTGGTGTCATAGACAAAGATAAAATCTTCGGTGTATCCGATATAAGTTTTTGTACCTTGTTTGATGCTTTTCGGTCCAAGCTTTTTGGCTGATTGACAAGAGAGCGCATAAATAATTTTATTTTTTAAGACCACGACGTTTTTATCTGCGTCAACAAGCGGTTGATTGTTGTGACCGGTAACAGTGGTTTCATTACCATGACCATTGAAAAAAATAAATGAAGGCTGAATTTTTTCTACGGCGTTTGTAAAGTTTTTGAGATTTGCCTGTTTGTTTTTTAAGACAGTTATTCTGTCTTTTTTTTGATGGGCCAACTTGATTATTAATTTTGACCAAGCAGAAAGATAGCGGGTGGTGTCATCATGACTTGGTATGGTGACAAGAATGGTGGGCTTATACATTATTGAGGACGGATTGAGTAATATTTTTTAAAGAACGCAGATATTCGAGTTCTACTTTAACGAACTTTTTTCCGATCAAGTCAGATTTTTTAACATGTTTAATTAAATCTTTTTTTTTAAAAGTTCCCTCAGAGCCAATTGAAATCGCCAGATTTTCAGGCATCGTTTGAAGGCGAGAAACAACAAGTTCTATTAGGTTTTTTTCTGTATTAGTCATATAATTTTAAAATTAGATAATTTTTCCAATATTTTTTTTCCTAATTCAGTATCATTGGAAATTTCAAGATATGCAACATTCCATGTCACTGGACCCACATTAGGCAGAACGGCAATAATTTCATTGCGAAGATTGACAGGGAGATTAGAATATATTTTCAGGAATTGTTCCTTATCTTTCATATCTATATTGTAGCAGATTTTGGTAATCTTAGTCTGGATTCCCGCCTCCGCGGGAATGACAATGTATTAACTATTTTATTTGATATTTTCTATAAACCACCTGTACTCTTTTTTAATTCCCTCTTTAAGTGAGATTTTTGGCTTCCAGCCGAGCTTGAATAATTTAGAGACATCCAATTGTTTTTTTGGAGTGCCATCAGGCTTTGATGCATCCCAAACAATTTTTCCTGAGTAGCCAACAATTTTTTTAACAACTTGCGCAAGCTCCCTGATTTTAAGATCTTTCCCAGAGCCAATATTAATAATTTCCGAACTATTATAATTATTCATTAAAAAAACACAGGCCGAAGCCATATCATCAACATATAGAAGTTCTCGATAAGCTTTGCCGGATCCCCAGAGAATGACTTCTTTTTTATTAGTTTTTTTAGCTTCATGGAATCTTCGGATTAAGGCAGGAAGAACATGGGCACTTTGCAGATCAAAATTATCATTTGGTCCGTAAAGATTGGTCGGCATGACAGAAACAAAGTTAGTTTTGTACTGTTCATTGTAGCTTTGACACATCTTGATACCGGCGATCTTTGCGACCGCATAAGCATCATTAGTTTCTTCAAGGGGGCCGGTCATAAAAGAAGTTTCCTTGATCGGCTGAGGAGCAAGCTTTGGATAGATGCAGGAACTTCCTAAAAAAAGCAATTTTTTAACCTTATATTTCCAGGAACTGTGGATAACATTGTTTTGAATGAGAAGATTATTATAAATAAAATCGGCCTTACGGGTTTTATTGGCCATAATTCCCCCAACTAGGGCGGCGGCAAGAAATACATACTTCGGCTTTTCTTTTTTAAAAAATAGGTCCACCTGTCTTTGATCGAGAAGATCAACCTGCTTGCGTGTTTTTACAATTATATTTGTGAATCCCTGTGTTTTTAGCGCTCGTACAATTGCAGTTCCCACTAGCCCGCTCTGCCCCCCGGCTACAAATATTTTTGAACCTTTTTTCATATAAGCAACAAAGACTTTATAACTTCAAAAAACAGATTAAACGGTAAAATTATTTTATTTAAGACGTACGGGTCATTATATAAAATTGTTCTCAAAGTCTCAAATACAAGAGTGGGATTTTTTGATCGAACTCCCGCAAGAACATTAAGCACAGTGCGTTTGCTGGCAAAAAAATATGCTTTTTGATGTGAGGTTGTATATAAAAAGTATTTATGTACTAGTTTATAATAGATATCTAATTCAATCCCTATTTTATGTACAACAGAAATTGTCGCTGAGAAATGAGAATATCTCCAAAAAGATAAAAATTCATTAATATAATAAAAATCCATTTTTGTAGCAAAATTCATGCAAAGTTCTAAATCACTAATTTCTTTAAAAGTTTTATCAAAACCTTTTACGCTATGAAACAAAGACTTGCGAAACATGATCCCAGTTGGTACACAACATGGATAAATAGTGGTGAGAAAGTCATTCATTATTTTTTCTTTTTTTATGTAAGAATCTTGATTAAGATATTTATATAAATATTTCATTTTTCTAAAAAAATAAAACCTAGGTTGGATAGACATACCTTTTTCATCAATAATTTTAAGCGGGGCCATTACAACTCCTACTTTTGGATACTGTTCAAGTACTTGTACCATTTTGCTTACACAGTCCGGTTTAAGAAGATCATCATCTAGTAGATATTTAATATATTTTCCGTTTGCAAGTTGTTCAACTTTATCAAAGTTAAAAAGAAAATCATGTCTTGATGCACTTCTATAATATTTAATCCTTTCATCTTTTAAGGTAGTTACATATTTTTGTGTCGTGTTGTCATCGCTATTGTCTGAAATTACAATTTCAATAGTATTATATGTTTGTCTTTGTGCTGATTTAAGAGCTTGCTTAAAAAATGAAAGACGATTATGAGTTGGAATACAGATTGAAACAAGTGGCTGTTGCATAAGGGAATTATACAATAAAGGGAGGGAGGATAAATATTAAATAATAAATTGTAATGTGTTAATTAGATTAATATACATCCCCCGCCAAAGCGGGGTGATTTTTTTTAAGGGATTCTCTTAATATATTCTTCATATACCGGCATGAGGACGGAAATGACTTTAAATGATTTTCGTTCCGAGTTTGGTAGCTTGTAATCTAAAAAAAGATTTTAATTCATTTAAAGTCAATGGTTTAATCATTAATGGAAAAAATTTGATTTTCTCAACGTTCATAAAATTTTCACCTAAGGAGACCAAGTCAAGATCAAGTTTAAATTTGACTCTTACGATCTCAATCAAATCCCAGATAGAGCACTTTTCCTTTAAAATAAAATAAAGATCGACATAGTCCTTAGGTTCCTCGGTTAAATTTAAAAGGAGCAATTTGTTTGCGCCTATATCTTTTGGACTGTCGACTTCAATTCCTTGATAAACTAAACTTTTATCAACTCTCGGGTAAGGAAAGTTGAGAAAATCTACTTTGAGAGTTTCTTTTCCTTTTTGTAGTTCAAACCACATCACCATTTCTTTTTTTGTCATTTTTACAGAAGCTCCCAATTGGATCGACAAAGAATTTATGAATTTAATGACGACGTTTTTATCAAATTCTTTTTCTGAGAAAAAATCTAGGTCGACTGAATAACGATGATTAAGATGAAAAACACTCAAAGCAGTTCCACCACCAAAGTAAAATGTTTCTCTTAAAGATTTTTCTTGAGAAATTTTATCAAAAACTAATTTTTGAAATGAAGTAAATCCTATTTCCCCCATATGATAAATTTAAGAAAATTTTTCCTTCCCTGATCAAGTTTTAACTTGTTCCAGTATTTTTTAACTTCATTAATCGGAATTTTTTCTTTATCTTTCAAATATACTCCAAAATTTATCATCCGCTCCAATATCTTGATTCTTCCTTCTTCTGTTTTTTCCAATTCTTTTTTATCATAATCCCAAAGATTATTCATATAAGTATATTCTATCAGATACTATACAACTCGTGATGGGTAAGAATTTTTTATTGTAGTGGAACGATTCATCGTTCCATAATCGTTTTTTCATATACTTTTTTTATTAAAGAAAAATACGTAACCGTATATTACAGTAAGAAAGGCGGAAAAGGCTATATTAACATACATAATATTAAGAATATTTTTTGGGATAAGATAAAGACCAATTACATAAATTGGAATCATAAAAAATATCAATAATGACATCTTGCTTTTTTTGGCAAGAAAATATGAATTAAAAAATGTTACGGCTGAAAAAAAAGCACCAAATACTGCCGCATATCCCATATAAGGCAGTACGGCATTAAATTTGCTGCCAAACATAATATTAAGTAATAACGATCCAAAGGTTAGATAGGCTATATAGCCTGAAATGCCAACCACTCCCAGCAAGATTATCGAAATTATAAGGGCTCTTTCCTGTAGATGCCGTTGGGATTTATCCGAAAAAAATACAAAACTTACTTGAGACATTGGACCTAAGATATAGAGAATTATTTTTGCAAATAAATTCCACGAATTATAAATACCGCTTTCATAAGCGGAAAAAAACTTTTTTACAAATATCATATCAAGGTTTCCTATTAATGCAATACCTAATACAGAAATAAGCGTCATTAAAAAAAATTTATTTGTAAGAATACGGCCAATATTGACGTTTTTTTGTAAGCTATTTTTCTGTCCGAATTTTTTAAGAATTTTTCGAATTATAAATATGGAAATCCCTAGTGTAATTAATGAAAAAAATAGTTGAGTAATAACAACACCGGAGATATTATTTGTTTTAATAATCGCGGGGACGATACTTGTCAATTTAAAAACACCACTAAGTATGGCGAGGAGCGCACTTAAAAAAAATAACCTGAGTCCCTGGAAAACGGAGCCGTAAAATGATCCTATAAACCCCAAAATAATAAAAGGAATAAGAGTATATGCGATTGAAGGAGTAAGATTCGTTATTCTGGGTATAAAGGGGATTGACAGCAGTAGTGGAAATAATATCCATGACCAATGCCGTAAAAATTTCCAGAATAATGTTTCCAAAACTGCCGCATACTCGTGTTGATTATTTTCCCGTGAGCTTATTTTTTGTATGAAAAATGTTGAAACCACAGCGACTGGTACGGAAATCAATGAAATATATGAATAGAGACTAGTTATTTCTCCATATCCGGAGGGTCCAAGGATACGGCCGGCAATAAAATGAAATAAATAATTAAGAAAATTAATAATAAATGAAGAAATGGTTAAAAAAAAACCGCCCTGAATATATTCGTTTGACCACAACAACCTGATCTTATTACGCATGGGATAATTATACCTGATAGTAGCGTAAAATATTTTTTCTGTACCAGATGGCGAGGGTGTCTTTCATAATATTGAAAATAGATTTTATGGTTGAAGCCGATGAAAAGCCGGCAAGTGTATAGTTGAGTTTAATTGGCGCCTCATAAATTCTTTTAAATCCGAGAGTATCGGCAATGACCAACATTTCTAAATCTCCAGTAAATTTTTTTCCGACCATTCTTGGTAATATTTTTTCCAAGACTTTTTTCTTAAAAATTTTAATACCAGCTTGTGTATCTCTTACCTTTATTCCAAATAAAAATTTAACAACGAAATAATACCCCTCACTTAATAATTTTCTTGAAGCAACATAGTTTACTTGAGAGGCGGGGTGGCGTTTGGAGCCAACAATAACATCGGCGTTGTACCATTCCATGTGCTCGAGTAACATGGAAATACTGTTTGGATCAATTTCCATTCCTGAGTCAATAAACATTACATAGTCTCCGACCGCTTTTTTCATTCCCAATTGAATCGCATGTGACTTTCCCTGATTTTTTAGATAAGAAATTGTTTTGACTTTTGGAATATTAGCCTGTTTAACTTTTTTATATGATTGGTCGGAGGCACCATCAAAAACAACAATAATTTCGTGATCGTAACGGATAGAATCAAGGACTTGTTTTATTTGTTTAACATCTTTGACAATGGTTTTCTCCTGTTTGTAGACAGGAATGATGAGGGAAAGAAAATGAGAGGAAAGCTTTTGTGGGAACATGATAGATTTAAGTATAACATTATTAAATAAATAAATAATAATGTATTAAGAATGAAAAATGAAGAGTTAAGAATTTAATTAAGAATTAAAAGTTTTTAAAAGACTTTTTAATTATTAACTATTAATTTTTAACTATTAACTAATCCCTGTCAATTACTTATTCGACCACTTCTTCCCCTTCAAAAACGATATCTTCTTCTCCACCACCTGAGGTTCCTGTTGTAGTTTGAGCAGGTTGAATAAAAATAAAGCTGGAAACGATTTGTTGATGAACAGATGACAATGAATCAGTAGTTATTGTGATTAAAACTCCTCCCTGATCAAGAGCCAAGGTAGTCAGTTGATTTTCTTTATCAGTAAACTGGCGTCCGTCTATGTCAGCCAGTTTAGTTTCTTTAATTTCACCTTTAATATCTTTCTTATTGGAAGCGGTAAACCAATCATCAATTTCTGTTAAATCAGAATCTTCCAATTTGATTGAAATAATGTCTTTATTTTGAGGATCGGTTAATTCAACCCAAGCATAGATTGATTGATCGGTAATTTTTTTTTCAGTGAGGAGAAAAGATTCCGGATATTTAAAACTAAAGCCTGAAGGATTAGTATAGGTTTTTAGTTTTGTTGGTGTTGTGATGTTTGCTGTAGGGGCGTTAGTTATAACACCCGTAGCAGGTGAGATGGAATTTTTGGGTCTCTGGGTAACAAGAACAAAGACAATACCTGATACCAGAAGACCGCTTATAATGACGATTGCAATTTTATTCATAACTGCTTATAATGAACATTATATATGAAAAAAATTATTTTGGTAATGATAATCGGAGGTGCCTTCTTTTTTACCAGTGGTGTTGAGGCAAAGCTTTTGCCCCGATTTACAAAGACTAGTAATATTGGCCAACGGGTAGTTTCCAGCGGATTAGTTGTCTCGCCTAAATTTCGTAATGATCGCCAAGCCTTAGTCCTGACTCTTTCAAACTTACAGAAAGTCAAGAATGTTACTTATACCTTGATGTACCAGACAAATGGAGTCGATCAGGGCGTAGGTGGGTCGCTTGATTCTTCATCCGGATCAAGTGTAATGAGAGAGTTGGTATTTGGTACTTGCTCTGACGTGTGTAGATATCATTCAAATATTACCAACATGAAATTAGAGATTGTTTCGGAGTTGCCAAATGGAAGACAGACACTCAAACGATATAGAATAAGGGTTTGACTTAATAACCAATAACCAGGCTCCAAGAAACAAACAAATCTAAATATTCAATTACCAATAAATCAAACTTCTTAGTTATTTTATTTCTACTTTTTTAATAATTGCTGATAATATATTTCTTAACTGAGAACATTCATTGATTAAGCTATCAATAGATATGTCTTTATTAGCTTCTTTTACTAACTCCAACCAAAAAATTGTTTCTTTACTTTCTTTTCTTGAGATTCTTAATCTGTGAATAAAGTCTTTCTTTCCTAAAGAGTCGTTCGCTTCTCTATAATTAGCTCCAATTGATCCCGCTGATCGAATCAATTGATCAATAAGTTTGAAATTAATCGTATTATTTGGAAGTTTTTTACAAAAAATAATTATTTGCTTAGCAAATATTAAGGTTCTCTCCTCAAGATCAAATTTTTTCTCTGTTTTTAACATTGTTTTTTGGTAATTTTAATTTGTTTGGAATACTTGGATTTTGGTCATTGGTCTATTTTACAAACACACAATTTATTGTCAATCGCTTATAACCTACAAAAGTATGCTCTTAGATTGTTAGAACAATTAAAAAACTATGAATGGCTGAAAAATAAAGTAATTGATGGTTTAGTAATAAGGGTATATAATGACAACTGTTGATATCTAAGTTATTGATATGGAAAAAATAGTAAATATTTACAAGAGGAATCGAATAAAGTTTTTAATTTTTCTTTCGATCTTTGGTCCGGCGACGATCACGGCCATGGCTGATAATGATGCGGCCGGAGTGGCTACTTACGCAATTGCCGGATCACGCCTTGGTTACCCTATTCTTTTTGTTCTTTTTTGGGTGACTATATTACTGGCGATTACTCAGGAAATGGGAATAAGAGTCAGTATGGTAACCCGTAAGGGACTAGGTGATTTAATCAGGGAATATCATGGAGTAGGTGTGTCTATCCTCATTTTTGCTGCTTTATTTATTGCAAATATGGGAGTGATTATTGTTAATATGGCTGCGTTTAAGACAACCGCTTCAATTCTCAATCTTCCGGCAATTCCTTTGATAATTTTTATGATCGGACTAATATTTTTATTCGTCATAAAAGGCAACTATAAATTGACTCAAAACATCATGCTCTTTACCTCTCTTTTTTATTTGGCCTATATTTTTTCAGCCTTTAAATCAAATCCAAACTGGAACTTAGCTTTTAAAAATTTAGCTTGGCCGCAAGGGATTGACTTTACTTCCGAATATTGGAGAAATTATATTATTATTGGCCTTGGAGTACTGGGAACAACAATTACTCCATGGGGACAGTTCTTTATCAGCAGTTTTGGCCTTGATAAAAAAATAAGTTCGACAAAATTAAAATTTTCCCAGATAGAAGCTTATTGGGGAGCTTTTTTAACTGATTTTTTTTCATTTTTTATAATCGTGGCTACGGCCGCAACTTTATTTTCTCATAAAATTATTTTAGTTAATGGCGCTCAAGCATCACTTGCAATAGAACCTTTTGCCGGTAAATTGGCGGCGATTCTTTTTGCCGTTGGAATAATGAATGCCGGATTTATGGGAGTCGTCATCGTTGGACTAACGACCACTTATGCTTTTTCCGAATTTTTTGGACTAACTGGAAGTTTAGACATTCCTTATAACAAAAGTAAGATATTTTATTCAGTTTTTATCGGTCAGATAATAATTGCTTTTTTGATCGCTCTATTACCTGTGATTGATTTATTTAAAATTGTTGTTACCGTTCAAATTCTAAACGCTATGGCCTTGCCGCCGATATTTTATTTTCTCATCAAATTTACCAGTAATCCTGGGATTATGGGAAAGTACGTCAACAACAGATTTCAAAAATGGTTTGCAATCGGAGGAACAGTGGTTATAACTTTGGCATCTTTATTTACAGCCTTTTATACGATATTCTTAAATAAGTAAATAACAAATAATAAATAACAAACATCAAATGAATTTTAAATATTAAATAACAAAACGTTTTAAATATTTACTATTTGTTATTCAATTGTTATTTAAATTTTGTTATTTGTCATTTATAATGTCTTGTGAATACTTACAAAAACGTCTTTGTCACCGGCTCAATCGCTTACGATACGATCATGAATTTTCCCAATGAATTTCAGGATTATTTTCATCCGGAAAAACTTCATCAGATAAATGTTTCGTTCGTCGTTGATAAATTGGAAAAACAACTTGGAGGAACAGGGACGAACATATGCTATAACATTGCAAAAATATTAAATAGTAAACAAAACAGTAAATCAGAAATAAAATTATTAGGTTCAATTGGAAAAGATGGGAAAGAGTTTATTAATTTTTTCAAAAAAAATAAGATTGACGCAAGCGGGGTAATCGTTGATAAAGAATTATATACGTCGGCTGGTTCAGTCATCACCGATACAAAGAATAATCAGATCTGGGGATTTTATTATGGTGCTTCGGAAAAAATTCCTTACATAGATTTCAAAAAAATAAACAAAGAAACCGACCTCTTAGTCATCTCAGCCAATCATCAAAATTCTTTTCTCTACTTTCAGAAAGAAGCGATCAAACATAAAATTCCGTACCTTTATGACCCAGGGATGACATTGACATGGATAACGGATAAAGATTTGAAAGAGGGAGTGATGAACTGTAAATATTTAGTAGGAAACGATTATGAAATTGCGATGATATTGAATCGGTTAAATGTATCAATTAATCAATTAATTGATACAGGAATAAATGTAATCACGACATTGGGAGAGGAAGGAGTGAGGTATGAGGAAAAAAATGTAGGGACAGGTCTAGACCTGTCCGTACTTGTAAAAGGATATCACGTAAAAAAAATGGTGGATCCGACGGGGGCCGGAGATGCTTGGAGAGGCGGATTTGTGGCGGGATTGTTGTTAGGTTATAAAACAAAAGAATGTTTAAAATTGGGAAACGTCATGGCCAGTTTTGCGATTGAGAAATATGGGACAGTGAATCACCGGCCTACGAAAAAAGAAATTAATAAGAGAATGAAAAAACTTTAAAGCG
>ERZ1292630.442-Hain-H41-02um-R3-442-length-44082-cov-6_pt1 | contig 44082 bp, 33 predicted proteins | sample MGYA00564408_ERZ1292630 | MGnify/ENA primary metagenome ERZ1292630 (study PRJEB36523, sample SAMEA6512641) | groundwater metagenome | collected 2019-01-08 | study: AquaDiva: Metagenomics assemblies of 32 groundwater samples
GCTGCGTGGACCTGATCTACATCGACCCGCCGTTCAACAGCAACCGCAACTACGAAGTCTTCTGGGGCGAGACCAAGGAAAAACGCGCCTTCGAGGACCGCCACGCCAGCACGCAGGCATACATCGAGTACGTGCGGCCACGGTGCGTCGAACTCGCCCGCGTCCTCAAAAAAACCGGCAGCTTTTACTACCACTGCGACTGGCACGCGAAGCTACCCAAGCGAGATCGATCGTTTACCACGGGTATCCGCTATTCGACAACAATCGTCCCATTCACCACCTCCATTGGCTCGTCTGCATCCTCCTTGGATCGTGCCGCAGGCGAGCGATACTCCGTATGCTGTGGTACCAAGGACGCGAGACCCGCTTGACAATGTTTGATAAGGTTTACTAGACTTGCTAAAGCGAAAGGACAGACCGACACTTGCGGACTACCTCACGGTGGCGGAAGCCGCCGAACTCCTCGGTGTTTCGGCGTCGACTCTGCGCAACTGGGACCGGTGCGGAAAGTTGTCGCCGCCGCGACACCCCCTCAACGGTTACAGGCTTTACCGGCGGGAAGAGCTTGAGCGGCTAATGCGAAGCGTCGACAGAGCGAGACCACGGAAAGGCGTACAATGAAACGAGAAACCGACATCACGGCGTCCTTGGCATTTGAGTACAAGTCGAAACGGGTAGGGGGGTCGCGACTCGTTCACGCGGACTGCTTCGAATGGCTTGGGCTTGTTCCAGAGAACACGCTTCATGCGATCGTTACCGACCCACCATACGGCGTGAAGGAATATGACTTCGACCAACTCGAAAAGAGGGCGAACGGGAACGGCGGCGTTTGGAGGATTCCGCCCTCGTTTGATGGGCACGTGCGGTCCCCCCTTCCCCGATTCACCGCCCTCGACAGTGGTGAGCGTGCGCGACTTGCTAGGTTCTTCCGCGAATGGGCGCGGGTGGCTGTCCACGCCCTCCGGCCTGGCGGGCACGTCTTCATCGCTACGAACGCGATCGTTGCGCAGATGGTCTTCGAGTCCCTTGTGAAAGGCGGTCTTGAGTTCCGAGGGCAGATTGTGCGCCTTGTTCGAACACTGCGAGGTGGCGATCGACCCAAGAACGCCGAAACAGAGTTCCCCGAAGTGTCCTCCATGCCCCGCGGCTGCTATGAGCCTTGGGGCTTGTTCAGAAAACCGATGTTCCCAAAGATGAAGGTAAGCGACTGTCTTCGCGAGTTTGAAACGGGTGGGCTCCGTCGCACTCCACAGGGGCTCCCCTTTTGCGACGTTATCCCTAGCGAACGGACCCCGATCCGGGAGCGGCAAATCGCAAACCATCCGAGCATCAAACCCCAATCATTGCTGCGACAGTTGGTCCACGCCGCGCTGCCTGTCGGGCGGGGTATAGTCGTTGACCCGTTCATGGGCTCAGGTTCCACGGTCGCTGCGGCAGAAGCGATCGGGGTAACGGCGATTGGAGTCGAGCGTTTCGAGAATTACTACAAGATGGCGAGCGACGCAGTTCCGAAATTGGCCCGACTTGATCTGGAGCGCCCCGGCCCGTTGGTGGAGGACGAAGCCGAGTTGGCCTCGCTGTTCGTCTCAGACTGAGGTCTCACTCCGTCGAGGCTCGGTAGATCCAATTTGCCTCCATCTTGTCAAAGCCCGTTCGGGTCACGCTTGCGGTTATTGTCCTTCGGCTCGTTTTCGAACGGCCGGAGAAGTTCCAGTCTTTCTTAGTGATCCTCGCCCCGACTGCCTTTATAAAACGGAACGGTTTCGGGTCGATGCCTAGACCCTCATCGCGGGAAGTGTTGCTGTCGAAGACAAATACCATGAGCCATACGTCTTCTGCATTGTGGCCTTGCCATCCGCTCTTGTGTCGTGACGCCTTGATCTCGATTCCCTCTGGTCCGTGCTGAATCGAATCCTTCGCGTATTTGCCCTTGGGCACTAGGTCAGGGTGTCCGTTGTGGTAGGCGTTTCGCGCCAGCGTCGGGCAGTACTTCGGGATCGCTGCGCCCATGAACTCGCCCACAAGGCTGCTGAAGTTTGCGGGCATCAGAAATGACTCCAGCCGGGGAATCTGCTTCGTCGCGAGCTGTGTGTTGATGAAGCCGAGGAAATTGAGCAAGTCTTGCATGCCCTTTCGGACATGCTCCGGCGTGAGCCCGAACGGAAGGACGCAGTTGGGGTTGAACGCCATCGGGTCGAGCGCAATCGGTGTGCAGGCGGCGGATTCGAGTTCTTGACGGGGCATCGAGGGCGGTATCTACCTCTCTCTTGGGCCTCGGCGCGGGGTTCAAACCAGCCCCGCCAACGGAAACTACAGGCCGGATCAGTAGTCTAGCCGCTGATGGCACCGAATGCAGCTCCAGAGCGGTCGGTGTGCTGGGCCGTTCCTTGACCATCCGCGAAATCCTCGACGAGGAGATTGCTCAAAAACTGGTGTAGTCATTGGGGTAGGGCGCGCCCTTGTTGCTCGCAAACTGCTTCCGTGTTCACGATGCCCCCGCGTTTCTCGACGCGTTCGCCGAGGCTGCGGGGAAGACGCGGGGGTGGAAGCTTGAGATCATCAAGTTCAATTACGGCTATCAGTTCGTCTACGTGCGCTACACCGGACGATAGTTCGCGGGCAAGGGTTTGATGGCCTCCGCCTTCGCGCGCATCACAGCACCAAGCGCCTCGCCAATCCGAACCCCAAGCGGCAGCGCGGGGCGGTCAAACGCGGGGGAAAAGTAACACCGCCCGTCGCTTGCGCTCCGGGTTCCGATGCAACAAGTCAACATCACCATCCGCGCCGACGAATGGCCGACGCACCTCCGCTGGAACCTGCCCGCAATACAGATGGTCCAGCCGCTCGTCGCCGCCGCGCACCGTGCGAGAATTCAAACGCCGTGGTTGCCTGCGCGTAGTACGACACTATTCGTCCTTGCAACCACGGTGCTCGAACGATAAGGTGTGCATGGTATATGGCATCGTCTCAAGACGCAACCATCGTCAACGCTGAGCATCTTCAAGAGTTGCTGGATGTGCTCGGGGCGGAAGGGTTTCGTCTGGTCGGTCCGAGGGTGCGCGACGGGGCCATCGTCTACGATGATATTCGATTCGTCACCGAGCTCCCGGTTGGATGGACGGACGAGCAGGAGGCGGGCAGGTATCAACTCAAGAAGCGCAACGACGCGGCGTTTTTCGGATACGTAGTCGGCCCGCATTCGTGGAAGAAGTATCTTTTCCCGCCGCAGACACTCCTCTGGAAGGCCCAGCGTGAGGGCAACGCCGTCCGATTCGTGGAGACGCCGACGGACGACGCAAAGTTCGCATTTCTCGGCGTGCGCTCGTGCGAACTCCACGCGCTGGCCGTTCAAGACAAGGTGTTCATGGACGTGGACGGCGCGTACCGCGCGCGGCGTGAGCGGCTGTTCATTGTGGCCGTCAACTGCGGGATGGCGGGGCGAACGTGCTTCTGCGCCTCGATGAAGACCGGGCCGCGGGCGACGAGCGGTTTCGACCTTGCGCTCACGGAAGTGCTCGACGATTCGCGGCACTACTTCGTAGTCGAAATCGGTACGCCGCGCGGGGCCGAGATCATGAAGAACGTGCCGCACGCGAAGGCGGAGGCGTCGCAGAGCGCCGAGGTCGAGCGGGCTTCGCAGCGGGCCGTCTCGCAGATGGGGCGCTCGATGGACGCGGGCGACCTCAAGGAACTGCTCTATCGCAACTATGAGCATCCGCGATGGGACGATGTCGCGTCCCGGTGTCTGACCTGTGCCAATTGCACGCTGGTCTGCCCGACGTGCTTTTGCAGCACGGTGGAGGATGTGACGGATCTAACGGGCGATCACGCGGAGCGCTGGCGAAAGTGGGATTCGTGTTTCACGATGGATTTTTCCCATCTGCACGGTGGGAGCATTCGCGGATCGACCAAGGCGAGGTATCGGCAGTGGATGACGCACAAGCTGGCTACCTGGTGGGATCAATTCGGGACCTCGGGATGCGTGGGATGCGGGCGGTGCATCACCTGGTGTCCGGTGGGCATTGATATTACGGCCGAAGTAGCGGCCATTCGTGGGAGCGAAAAGAAAGATGGAAAAAGAAACGATTGATTCGCTCATCGCCGAGCACCCGTTCTTTAAGGGGTTGAGCGACCGCTATGTGAAGCTGATCGCGGGCTGCGGATCGAACGTGCGCTTCAACGCGGGGCAGTATCTGTGCCGCGAAGGCGAGGAGGCGGATCGATTCTACGCCATCCGGCATGGGAAAGTGGGTGTGGAGGTGTTCGTGCCGCAGCGCGGTCCGGTGACGGTGCAGACGGTCAGCGAAGGCGAGCTGGTGGGCTGGTCGTGGCTGTTTCCGCCGTATCGGTGGCAGTTTGACGCGCGGGCGCTGGAGATTGTGCGGGCGACGTCGTTCGACGGGGCGTGCCTGCGGAAGAAGTGCGATGAGGACCCGGCGATGGGCTATGAGCTGATGAAGCGGCTGGCGCAGGTGATTTCGCATCGCCTCGAGGCCACGCGCTTGCAGCTCCTGGATGTGTATGGACCCTCTTCTTCAAGAAGCTAGTCCGTCGTTGATCGTGCCGCGAGTGTTCAAGGTGCGCAAGACGCGCCGCGAGCTTCGGGACACGGTAACGCTGGAGCTGGACCCGACCGAGGGGCTGCCGCTGACGTTCCAGGCCGGTCAGTTCAACATGCTCTACGTGTTCGGCGTGGGCGAAGTGCCCATCTCCATCAGCGGGAACCCGATGGAGCCTGCGCCGCTGACGCACACGGTGCGGGCGGTGGGGGCGGTGTCGGCGGCGATCAGCGGGCTGAAACGCCAAGAGGTGGTCGGGATTCGAGGACCGTTCGGATTGGGCTGGCCGCTGGAGGAAGCGCTGGGTAAGGACGTGATGATCATCGCGGGCGGGATCGGCATGGCCCCGCTACGGCCGGCGGTGTGCCAGATCATGGCACAGCGCGAGCGATACGGGCGGGTGACGCTACTCGTCGGAGCGCGGACGCCGGACGATTTGCTGTATTCGGCCGAGCTGCAGAAGTGGCGAGCGAGGTTCGATCTGGAGGTGCTGGTGACGGTGGACAGCGCCTCGAACGGATGGCGGGGGCACGTGGGGGTGGTGACGACGCTGATCGCCCACGCGCGGTTCGAGCCTGCGGAAACAGTGGCGATGGTCTGCGGTCCGGAGGTGATGATGCGCTTCAGCGTGGCCGAGCTGCGGCGGCGGGGCGTGGAATCGGAAAACATCTATCTGTCGATGGAGCGAAACATGAAATGCGCGGTGGGGTTCTGCGGGCACTGCCAGTTTGGGCCCACGTTCGTGTGCAAGGACGGGCCGGTGTTCAACCATTCGCGGATCGAGCCGTTCCTGAAAGTGCGTGAGGTGTAGCATGGCCAAGCGACCGAGGGTAGCGGTCTTCAAGTTCGCGTCCTGCGACGGATGCCAGCTCAGCCTGCTGGACTGTGAGGATGAGCTTCTGGCGGTCTGCGAGGCGGTGGAGATCGCCTATTTTCCGGAGGCCTCGCGGGTGTACGGCAAGGGGCCGTATGACGTGTCGCTGGTGGAAGGGTCGATCACCACGCCACACGACGCGAAACGGATCCACAAAGTGCGGGAGCAATCGAAGCTCTTGATCACCATCGGGGCGTGTGCGACGGCGGGGGGCATCCAGGCGCTGCGGAACTTTCGCGATGTGAAGGAGTTCATGGCCGCGGTTTACGCGAGTCCGGAGTACATCGAAACGCTGGCGACGTCCACGGCCATCGCGGATCACGTGAAGGTGGACTTCGAGCTGCGGGGCTGCCCGATCAACAAGTATCAGCTTGTGGAGGTCATTTCGGCGCTTCTTCGGGGGCGCAAGCCGAACGTGCCCACGTACAGCGTGTGCATGGAGTGCAAGCGGCGGGGGACGGTGTGCGTGATGGTGGCTCGCGGCGAAGCGTGCCTGGGTCCGGTGACACAGGCGGGTTGCGAGGCCCTTTGTCCGTCGTATACGCGGGCGTGCTTCGGCTGCTACGGGCCCAAGGAGACGCCCAACACGGCGTCGCTTTCGAGCCGGTTTGCAACGCTGGGGGTGGCGAGCGTCGATATGGTGCGCCTCTACCGCACGTTTAACGCCAACGCCGGGCCGTTCCGCAAGGAGAGCGAGGCCCATGAGCGCTAGCACGAGGACGATCAAGGTCGATTACCTCGCGCGGGTCGAAGGCGAAGGGTCGCTTCTCGTCAAGATTCAAGGCGACCGGGTGGTCGACGTAAAGCTCAAGATCTTCGAACCGCCGCGGTTTTTCGAGGCCTTTCTTCGTGGGCGACATTTCCGTGAAGCGCCGGACATTACCGCGCGGATTTGCGGCATCTGTCCGGTGGCGTATCAGATGAGCTCGGTGCACGCCATGGAGGACGCGCTGGGCGTGAAGGTTGATGGGCCGCTGCGGGAGCTGCGGCGGCTGCTCTACTGCGGCGAATGGATCGAGAGTCATGCCCTGCACATCTACATGCTGCACGCGCCGGACTTTCTGGGTTATGAGGACGCGATCCGGTTGGCAAAGGACCATCCGACGATCGTGCAACGCGGGCTGGAGCTCAAGAAGGCAGGCAACCAAATCGTCACGCTGGTGGGGGGGCGGGAAATCCATCCCATCAACGTGCGCGTCGGCGGGTTCTACCGGGTGCCGACGAAGAAAGAGCTTGCCCCGCTGGCCGAGAAACTCAAACGAGCGCGGGACCAGGCGCTGGAGACGGTGCGGTGGACCGCAGGCTTTTCGTTTCCCGCTTTCGAGCAGGATTACGAGTTCGTTGCGCTGCACCATCCAAACGAGTACCCATTCAATGAGGGGACACTGGTTTCGAGCAAAGGGTTGAATATTGGAATCCGTCAATATGAGGAGCGCTTTGAGGAGGAGCACGTTGCGCACTCCAACGCGCTGCATTCGATTTTGCGGGGGGACGGAGCGTACTTTGTGGGGCCGATGGCGAGGTACAAGCTGAACTTCGAGCGGCTGTCGCGCCTGGCAAAGGAGACGGCGCGAGAGGTCGGATTGGAGCGGGAGTGCCGCAATCCGTTCCGGAGCGTGATCGTTCGCAGTGTTGAGACGTTGTATGCGTGCGAGGAGGCGCTGCGGATCATTGACGCCTACGAGCCGCCCGATGCCCCGGCGATCGAAGCGCTCCCGCGAGCGGGCACGGGTTGCGGATGCACGGAGGCGCCGCGAGGGATTCTTTATCACCGGTACAAGCTGGACGCCGACGGCACGATCCTCGAGGCCAAGATCGTGCCGCCGACGTCGCAGAATCAAAAGCGGATTGAGCAGGATTTGCGGCACTTCGTGCAGGAGAACGTCACGCTGGGAAAGGACGACATGACCTGGAAGTGCGAACAGGCAATTCGCAATTATGACCCGTGCATCTCGTGCGCCACGCATTTCCTGAAGCTGGAGCTTGAGCGTACTTGATGATCCTCGGTGTGGGCAACGACTTTCGCGGCGATGACGCCGCCGGTCTGCATGCCGCCCGAAGGCTGCGTGAGAAGCTTCCGCAGGCCCGCGTGATTGAGCGGGACGGCGATCTTGCCGGTGCGATAGAGTGCTGGACCGGCGAGGACATGGTGATCGTGATCGATGCGGTGTTCTCGGGGGCGGAAGCGGGCACGATTCATCGGTTCGAGGCTCACGCCCGACCGCTTTCGTCGCGCTTCTTCCGCGGATCGACGCATTCCTTCGGCGTGGCCGAGGCGATCGAACTGGCCCGGGCGCTGGATCGGCTGCCGCGACGGTTGATCGTGTACGGGATTGAGGGAGCGAGCTTTACGACCGGTGATTCGCTTTCGCCGCGGGTCGCGGAGTCGGTGGAGGAGGTCGTGATCCGCGTGGTCGAGGAGGTGGGCCGCAATGCATGAGATGTCCTTGATGGCGGATTTGATGCTGAAGATCGAAACCGTTGCGATGGAGCACGGGGCCGGGCGGGTCGCACGGGTCAAAATCAAGCTCGGGGCGTTGTCGCACTTCTCGCCTGAGCACTTTCGGGATCATTTCGTGCATGCTTCGCGAGGCACGCGGGCGGAGGGCGCGACGCTGGATGTGGTGGAGAGCGACGACACTTGCGATCCGCGAGCGCAGGACGTCATGCTGGAGAGCGTGGAGGTGGCCGAGCCGTGACGGTGGGGCGGGTCGCGGAGGCTCGGTTGCGGCTGGTGATTCGCGGGGCCGTTCAGGGCGTGGGGTTTAGGCCCTTTGTCTACCGGCTGGCGAGGACGCTGCGGCTTTCCGGCTGGGTATGCAATTCGCCGGCGGGCGTTTTCATTGAAGTCGAGGGCGCGGCGGAGGCGTTGGAGGCTTTCCATGAGCGTGTGTCGCATGAGAAGCCGCCACGGGCGTCCATCCAGAGCATCGAGCACGCCTTGCTTGATCCGGTCGGGTTCGGCGGGTTTGTGATCCGGGAAAGCGAACTCGACGGGTGCGCCGGCGCGCTGGTGATGTCGGACATAGCGACTTGCGTTTGCTGCCTGCGGGAAATCTTCGCCCCGGGCGATCGGCGTTTTCGGTATCCGTTCACGAACTGCACGAACTGCGGGCCCAGGTATTCCATCATTGAGGCTTTGCCTTATGACCGCGCGAACACGACCATGAAGCATTTCGCCATGTGCGCGCGCTGCCGGCGCGAGTACGACGACCCGATCGATCGGCGCTTTCATGCTCAGCCCAATGCGTGTCCGGAGTGCGGGCCCACGCTGGAACTTCTCGATCCTTCGGGTCGAACCTTGTGCGCTGCGAATGAGGCGCTGCCGGCGGCTGCGGAGGTCGTCCGCGACGGGCGCATCCTTGCGCTCAAGGGACTCGGCGGCTTTCACCTCGTGGCCGACGCTCGCAACGAACACGCCGTGCGACGCCTCCGCGAGCGCAAAAACCGCGAGGAAAAGCCCTTCGCGCTCATGGCCGAGAGTCTGGAGCGGGCGCGCCGACTTTGCGATGTTTCGGCGTTTGAGGAGATGCTCTTGCAGTCGCCGGAGGCCCCGATCGTCTTACTGCGTTGCCGAGACTCCGACCTGGCGCCGTCGGTCGCGCCGGGGAATCCCTATCTGGGCGTCATGCTTCCCTATACGCCGCTGCACCATTTGCTGATGGCGGAACTGGGTTTTCCAATTGTGGCCACCAGCGGAAACCTTTCGGACGAGCCGATTTGCACGGACAATGCGGAAGCGTTGGCCCGGCTCGGGGGGATTGCGGACTTGTTCCTGGTCCACGATCGCCCCGTCGTGCGGCGGGTGGATGATTCCGTTGTCCGGGTGATGGCCGATCGGGCGATGATTCTGCGTCGCGCGCGGGGTTACGCGCCGCTACCGACCACCTTGAACCGACCCATGCCGGCCGTGCTGGCGGTGGGAGCGCATCGTAAGAGCACGACGGCGATTGCCGTGGGACGTAACGTGTTCATCAGTCAGCATCTCGGTGACCTCGAAACGCCGCAGGCGTTCGATGCGTTTCGGGAGAGCATCGCCGGATTCGAGAAGCTTTTCGGCTTTCGCGCAGCCCGCGTGGCCTGCGACCTGCATCCCGATTATCGCTCGACGCGCTACGCCGAAACACTCAGTCGTTCGCCGGTGCGTGTGCAGCATCATTATGCGCACGTGCTCTCCTGCATGGCCGAAAACGAAGTGCAGCCCCCGGTGCTGGGCGTGTCGTGGGACGGAACAGGCTACGGTCTCGACGGGACGATCTGGGGCGGGGAGTTCCTGAGAGTTCACGAAGGCGGATTCGAGCGTGTTGCCCATTTGCGAACGTTTCGCCTCCCCGGCGGCGAACAGGCGGTGCGCGAACCGCGGCGCAGCGCTCTGGGTGTACTTTACGAGCTTTTCGGCGAGAATCTACCGATGGATTTGGGCTTTTGCGCACGGGAACTCGAAACACTGCTTGTGATGCTCAAGAAGGGCGTCAACTCGCCGGTCACGTCGAGCGCCGGACGGCTGTTCGACGCGGCGACCGCGATGATCGGCCTGCGACAGCGATCGAGCTTCGAGGGTCAGGCGGCCATGGAACTGGAATTCGCCGTCGAACCGTGCGAGGAGTGGTATGACGGCGCTGCAGTCGATTGGGAGTCCATCGTGCGCGGCGTGCTCGATGATCGAGGTCGCGGCGTTGCCCCCGGTCGCATCGCCGCCCGGTTCCACAACAGTCTGGTCGAGGCGATTTTGGGTGTGGCGCGCAACGTGGGTGAAGAGCCGATCGTACTGACCGGCGGATGCTTTCAGAACAAGCACCTGACCGAGCGGGCGATCCATCGATTACGCGAGGACGGGTTTCGGCCGTACTGGCATCAGCGCGTTCCGCCCAACGACGGCGGCATTGCCCTGGGTCAGGTCGTGGCGTCCGCGTTGGAGTAGAACCGTGTGTCTGGCCATTCCGGGACGAATCACAAGCATGACGGAAGATGCGCCGCTTACGCGCCTGGGCAAGGTGGACTTCGGCGGGATCGTCAAGGAGGTGAATCTCGCCTTCGTGCCGGAGGCGGTCGTGGGAGACTACGTGCTTGTCCATGTGGGATTCGCCATTTCCAGGGTGAATGAGCAGGAGGCGACTCGCGTGTTCGACTATCTGCGGGAGATCGACGAACTCGGCGAGCTCGCGCCGCCATGAAATACCTCGACGAGTATCGCGATGGGCAGGAGGCGCGCAAGTACGCCGACGCAATCACCCGGCTCGCGAATAAACCGTGGACCATCATGGAGGTCTGCGGCGGACAGACCCACGCCATCGTGCGCTTCGGGATTGACGAGTTGCTGCCGCCGTTGATTACGCTGGTGCACGGGCCCGGTTGTCCGGTGTGCGTGACGCCCGTGGAGCTGATCGACAAGGCCGTCGAGATCGCACTTCGCCCCGACGTGATCTTCTGCTCTTTTGGAGACATGCTCCGCGTGCCGGGGACGCGGGGCGATCTTCTTTCGGCGAAAGCCCGCGGCGCGGATGTCCGCATCGTGTATTCACCGCTGGACGCGACGCGGCTGGCGCAGGCGAATCCAACCAGGCCGGTCGTGTTCTTTGCGGTGGGGTTCGAGACGACGGCGCCTGCGAACGCCATGGCCGTGCATCTGGCCGCGAAAAACGGGATCGCCAACTTTTCCATTCTCGTTTCGCATGTCCTCGTTCCGCCGGCGATCGAGGCGATCCTCTCGTCGCCGGTCAACCGCGTTCAGGGCTTCCTCGCGGCAGGTCACGTCTGCACCGTAATGGGATACACTGAGTATGAACCGCTCGCCCGCAAGCACCGCGTGCCGATCGTGGTCACTGGTTTCGAGCCTCTGGATATTCTGCAGGGCGTGTATATGTGCGTCAGGCAGCTCGAGGAGGGACGCTGCGAGGTGGAGAATCAGTACACCCGCGCGGTGCGCCGCGAAGGAAACGACGAGGCCCGGCGGATCATCGGCGAGGTGTTTGAGGTCATGACGCGGCGCTGGCGCGGTATTGGATCGATTCCGCAAAGCGGGTTGGGACTTCGCGAGTCCTACGCGGCCTTCGACGCCGAGCGGCGCTTCGATGTGGCGGGACTGTCCGTCGAGGAGTCCTCCGAGTGCATCAGCGGACTGGTTTTGCAGGGGATCAGGAAGCCGCATGAATGTGCGGCCTTCGGAACGCGATGCACGCCGGAGAGTCCGCAGGGGGCGACGATGGTCTCATCCGAAGGCGCGTGCGCCGCCTACTTTCGCTATCGGCGCAGGCCGGCAAAGAGCACCTAGATGGACCAGCACTTCTCGCTTTCCTGCCCGATGCCGGTCGCGCAACCCGACCCCCCCCTTTTCAAGGGGGGGGGTTGGGTGGTTCTTGCGCACGGCGGGGGCGGGCGAACCATGCACGATCTGCTGGAGCGGCTCATCCTGCCGGCGTTTCGCAATGCGGCGCTTGAGGCCCGGCATGACGCGGCGGTTGTGGAGATCCGCGGGGTACGACTGGCATTCACGACGGATTCCTACGTAGTCAGTCCCTACGTGTTCCCCGGCGGCGATATCGGCACGATGGCGGTCTACGGGACGATCAACGATCTTGCGATGGCCGGCGCCAGACCGATATGCCTGAGCGCGTCGCTTATCCTCGAAGAGGGCTTTCCCATGGATGGGCTGCAGCGCGTGGTGGCCTCGATGGGCAAGTCCGCACGCGCCGCCGGCGTCGAAATCGTGACCGGCGATACCAAAGTGGTGGATCGCGGCAAGGGCGACGGAATCTTCATCAACACATCGGGCGTGGGAGTCGTCGAGCATTCGCTCATGATCGCGCCGTCGAGCATTCGATCGGGCGACGCCGTCATCGTCAGCGGCGACCTGGGTCGGCATGGCATCGCCGTTATGGCCGTGCGCGAAGGGTTGTCGTTTGAGACCACGATGGAGAGCGACACGGCGCCGCTCTGGCGTGTCGTCGAGGCGATCCTGGCGGCCGGGATTGAGATTCATTGCCTGCGTGACCTTACACGCGGCGGTCTTGCGAGTGCACTGGTGGAAATCGCCGAGACGGCAAACGTTTCCATCCAGATCGACGAGACGACCGTCCCGGTGCGCGACGAGGTGCGAGGGGCGTGTGAAGTCCTCGGTCTGGATCCCCTGTACGTGGCCAACGAGGGGCGTTTCGTGGCGTTTGTGCCTCGGCGTGACGCGGAGCGGGCGGTGAGGTTGATGCACTCCGATCCCGGCGGCGCGGAGGCATGCGTGATCGGTTGGGTTTCCGAGAACATCGCAGGACTCGTAACGGCCAAGACCGCGTTGGGAACGGACCGCATCGTGGATATGTTCAGCGGTGAGCAGCTCCCTCGCATTTGTTGAAGCAGTTGTCTTCCGGGGGTTGTTGTCAGCGCCGCAAAGCAAGAGCGTATCCCAATAACTCGCCCGAGCCGCCGGCTTTTGCCCGCGCGGAGTGCCGGAGTCGGGTTGTTGGGATAGGCTCAAAGGTTGGGGGTACAAGGTTCGGGAACGGGTCACTGGCGAAGCGGCCAGGAGGGAATGGTCTCGTCGATCGCGGACATGATTCGGATGGTGCGGCGGAGCGATTCGGTGATCTTACGATAGGTCTCGATATCGTCATACGTGAGCGCCCGATCCTTGCGGTCCTTGAGCCACTTTTCGCACACTTTATAACCGCCGACGTGGAAATCCCACACATCGGGCGGAACAGCTTCGAAGTATTGAGTTTTGTTGACGTAAACGCAGCCTGGAGCCTCGTCGGTCGGCGGTTTGTAGTGCGGTTTCTCTACAAGATTGTCGCCGGGGACGGGGTACGTGGCGACGGGCGTTGGGACGTTTTCAAGCAAGTGCAGGCCGACAAGCTCGGTCCCCAACTCGCATAGGCGAGCGAACAATTTCCGGTCGGTCGTAAGCGGAACGCGGGGGAAGTCGATCTTGAGAAACTCGGCGTACCGCGTGCGGTAAATGGGACTGTGGAAGATCGCATAGATGTAATGAAAGACATCCTCCGGGCCGAAGGTTTTTTTGCGATCGCCGACGCCGTCTGAGACGAACTTAAGCCGCAATTGCAACGCGAACTGCTCGACGATCTGCGCGGAAAGATTGGGTCGACGACCGTCCTGCCCGGCAGGCCACGGTGACGCCTGAATCAACTCGTCCCCGTTCGGATAGAGGTACAAGGGGGCAAGGCTTACGATCCCCTTGTTGCTGACGAATGCGCGGTTGTCAATCAACGTGCGCGTTACGCCGAAGTGTGAGTAGGGTTCGTCAAGAGCCACCTGTCGCATGAACACCATTCCCAAGTTCTCGCCGATCATTAGGTGCTGCATGATGTCGGATCGCGAACGCCCGATCACGGCCTCATGATGCATGAGCCAGCGAACGTCGAAGGGTCGGTACAGGCAGGGGGCGATCGCCTCGCCCAAGCGTCGGACCTTCCGCAGGCGGTCGCGCGCCGTGCGAACGTCGAGTTTGTCGGCTACGCTGAGATATCGAGCGCGGACATCATCGTCGGAGTGAGTCGGATCGCTGAAATCCTTTATGCGCCGGCGCAGCGCTTGTTCGTCGAAATCGAAAACCAGGGCGTCCCGACCGGTGACGACTCCGACTGAATTGACCGCCATGATGTCGGTTATCTTCGCACCGTTCTCATACTCTTTGAGGCGTTTTGCGGAATGGGGGACAAACAGATAGAACGGCGCAGCGGCATTCACCTTTTTCCATTTCGTCGTGGTGATGTCGCTTTCATTGAGGTACGAATACTTTGTGTTACGCAGCCCAAAAACATCCGCGTGGCGCACGGCGGCGGGTTTCTTGTTCTTGCCGTTTTTTCGCTTTACGAAGACGGCGATCGCCACCCCCTGCATAATGTCGAAGACGTTCTCGTCTTTTGATCCGTCGGGGGCGGTTTCTTTCTTCCGTTCGTTGCCGTGCAGGTCGAGGACGTAAATGTCGTCGAATGTATGCATGAGGCTTTTGCGCATGCCGCGGAAAGTGGGATTGTCGAGGTAGGCGTGGTTGGTGATGAACCCGACGACACCGTGTCCGGTCAGTTCGATACGGTACTGGGCGAAGCGGATGAACTTGACGTAATCATCGTTGAGCCACTTCGGGTTTTTCTCGCCCAACGGCTGACCGTCGCACTCGAAGTAGCCGGGAGCGCCGTGGGGACCGAAGAGCCTGTTCTTCAGAATATCCTTCGACCATTCGCTGCGGTTGGCGGAATGTCCCGAGTATGGCGGATTGCCCATGATGACCATGATGGGGGACTGCGCCTTGATTCTGCCCGCCGCGTTGGCCTCGCGCGTGATCTGGTTCGCGAAATACCAAGCTTGCTGGCTTGGAAGGATCCGCTTATCGAGCGTGTTGGTCAGGTACACGCAGAGGCGATCGTCTCTGGGGAAATTGTAGCCCGTTTCTTTTAATAACCATCCGAGCTTCATATGGGCGACGGCGTATGGAGCCATCATCAGTTCGAAGCCGAATACTCGCGGCAGCAGGTGCCTGGCGACGTAACCGTTTTCGCCCGCCCACGATCCACGATTGGGTTTCATCACGTTGTAGATATGGCGGACGGTTTCGAACAGGAAGGTTCCGGTCCCGGCTGCGGGATCGAGAATCTGGACGCGGTGGACTTCCTTTTCGATAATTCCGCTCTTGGCGTCGGCATCAAAGAACGGAGCGGTGATTGTGGTGTTGTCGGCCAGGCCGGTGGGGCAGTCGAAATCGGTTTTGAGGATGTGGTCGATGCTGCGAACGATGTAGGACACCACCGGTTCGGGAGTGTAGTAGACGCCGCGCGTCTTGCGAAGTTCGGGGTCGTAGGCGGCGAGGAAGGTCTCGTAGAAATGGACGATGGGGTCTTCCCGCCGCGCGGCCTTTCCAAAGTCCATGAGGATCGAGCCCATGTCGCAGCAGCGGAGGACCTCGGCGAGGAGATCGACCGCCCAGACGATGGTGTCGGGGAGTCGGGTTCCGGCGATATACTCGAAAACCTCACGCATGAACGGATTCGTGGACGGCAGGTCGTAGGCGGCGTGCTCACGGGTGAACTCTCTTGCTTTGCTGTTAGGAACGTTGACGCGCGCGGAGAACAGCCCGTAGCACATGGTCTGGGCGAACATGTCCGCGAACTCGGCTGGCTTGAGGTCATTCAGAATGGTTACGCGGAAGGATTCGAGTTCGTTGTGCAGGGCTCCGGCCGGGTCCTCGATGTCGAAAGCCTTCTCGATGGCGTCACGGACGACTCTGGCGATTCCCGCCATTCGCGCGGCGAGTTCTTTCGGGCCGGCGATGGAGGCTCCTCGCGCCGCGAGGAAGAGGTCGATCAGTTCCTGGAACTGGTCGTCGGCATCGGGGAGGGGTTTAATCTTCCCTTTACCGTCAAGTCGTGCGAGGGTGACTTCGGCGCGCTGCTTACCGGATACGTAGTAGCGGAACTGCAAATAGTCGGTGAGGATGAGGTTTTCGAGGGCGTCGAGGTATCGCTTGAATTGCTCGCCGACTTCGACCTTGTCAAGCGACTCGCCAACATCCTTGCATTCAACGTACCCGATGGGAACATCGTCTCGTGTAACAATGAAATCGGGGGCCCCACATTTCACGCGTTTGGGTTCGTTGGTGGCGGTAACGCGCTTTTCAAATGATTCGACGAGCTCCTTTAGGTCCGGGCGGTAGCTGTGCTCGGTCGCGTTGCCGCTAGCGTGTGTTTTTTCAATCGAACCAAGATATTGCTTGATGTTGGCAAGCATTGGATTATAGATTAGCCTCTTCGTTGTCCCGATCAGTCCGGTTTTCGTCGCTTTCGAAAGCATCGTAGCGTGGATCCCAATGGCTGCAAAGACTGTCGTGGATGGAGAGGCTGACTGCGGACCAATGGACCCCACGATAATCCAACTTCTGATCCTCGATGTCGACGGCGTGTTGACCGACGGGCGGATCACGCTCGGCCCGGACGGCGACGCCGGCAAGGGGTTCTGCGTGCAGGACGGCTGCGCGATCAAACTCTGGCGGCGCGCCGGGGGACAGGTGGCGATTTTGTCCGGGCGCAAGAGTCCGGAGATTACCCGCCGCGCCGCCGAATTGGGGATCGAACAGGTGCACGTGGGCATTGGTGACAAGTTGGCGGCGTATGTGGCGATCGTGGCGGCGACGGGTGGTGGCGACGGCGCTGCGGCCTATGTCGGCGACGATCTGCCCGACCTGGGACCCATGATGCGGTGCGGATTTGCGGTCGCGGTGGCGAACGCGATACCGACCGTGAAGCGTGCGGCGGCCTACGTGACTCGCCGGGCGGGGGGGTACGGCGCGGTGGCGGAAACCGTCGAATTGTTGCTCCGGCGGCAGAACAAGTGGTCGCAGGCGGTTTCGGCGGGGGCGTAGCAGTCCGTTGAAAAACACATGCGGCTTGCGATTCCAATGTAGCGTCACCCCTCGTGGGTGACGCGGGGGCGGGTTGCGCCGCCCGCTCCCGAGCCCCGGCGTTCACGCCGGGCGCTGGGGTTTGGCCGTTTTGCATCGCGCTGACAGTGGCGCCTATGGCGGCGGTCGTGCCCCATCGTCAGCCCGTGGCGGAGTAGAGCATGGCCGAGACCGCCGGCAGCCTCAATTCCGACGACTTCGTGACCGACCCGGTGCCGTCTACGAAGTCGTCGGAATTCAATTGAAGCGTGTCGATCGCATGGGCCCACACCTCGCTTCGCAATTGTCGGACAAGTTCCTGCGTCGAGAGGCGCTCGTCCGGTCGTTTCGATTGCCACTTCGGCAGGGGCAGCCGCCCGCGGGGCGTATCCATTCCATAGGCCCGGGCCGCCGCCAGCAGCAGGATCGAATAGCTGGCCACCGCCAGGGCCGGCTGACGCTCCACCGACTCTGGCGCGCGGACTTGGGCCTCGCCTACGCCGATGATCTGCTTTTCATCCCTGTGATTGACCTCAATGTCCCAGCGCCAAAGATAGTATTGAATAAGCTCCTTCAGCGGCAGGTCTGGATCGGTGCAGATCAGATACGCCGGCTGCCGATACAGCAGCTTGCTGCCCTTGCGCGGTCGATAGCCCACCGGGGCGATGACCACCACGCGTAAGAGCTGGGCGGGCCCGGCCTTCTTCCACAGGACCGACGCTTTGGTCTTCACCCGAAACGTGTGCGTCTTCCCAGCGGCAAACGCCTCCACCTCTTGCCACGGGATACCCTCGTCGCAGCGCATCTGCTCCGGGGTCGGCAACTGCGTGCCGTACCGCCGGTTGGTCCCCACGGAGGCCTGATCTTCCGCTCGGGGCAGGGCGAACAGCTTGGCGTCCTTGCGGACCCGCCCGATCAGCGTGGTCCGGGCGGGCAGGTTCTTCAGCACCGTGCGGTTCGTGTAGCTGCCATCCACGCCCACAATGAGAACTCGATCCGCGGCTCCGTGTCGTTCGTCGAGGTCCTCTCGCAGCCGCCGTATGACCTTGACCCCGTGGGTGCTGAGATTCTGCTCCCGCTTCTGCTGGCGATACGCTTGCTGCTCCTCGTCGGACGCGTCCTTCTTCGGCTTGGGCACCGGCGGGGAGTGTTCGAAGGCGATGGGGATGGCCCTGGCCGAACCGTCCGGCTCGGCATGGGGCAACATGCCCGACATCTGGAGGAACCGCTGCGCCCGGATGAAGTTCGTGTGGAAGGCCGGGGAGAGCGGGTCTCGCCGGTACGCCACGCCCGGCGTATGCGTGCCGGTCTTCTTCACCGCCGTGTCGTCCATCGCGGTGACGATGGGCGCCCCGGCCGGCACGAGGTCCACCACGCCCTGGGCGATCGGCACGAACACATGGTGCGGATCCCACACGTCGCGGGAGAACAGCCGGTAGTCGGCCGACCAGTCGACAAACTGCCGCCCGCTGACGCAGACCAGGTCCGTCAGGGTATGGCGGCCCAGGCAGGCCAACTGGCTGAGGCCCAGGCGCTCGGCCCGGCAGCCCGTGCGATATTGGGCGAAGGCGTCCATGCACTCGCTCCAGATGCGTCGCATCTCGAAGAGCAGGCTTAGCGTTTTTTTTTCGGCGCGGCGCTCTGCTCGGCCCGACGCTTCTCGGTTCGATGCAGGCTCAGCGTGTGCCGGTCGCCGATCACCCACTCGACGACCTCGCCCTTTTCGAATTCCATCGCCCGTGCGATGGGGGCGGGGAAGTTGATGTACCACTGCGCGCTGTCCTTGCGCTGGATGAGCTGGACCTTCGTCGGATAGCCCATGGTCGCCTCCTTTCGTGGACTCTAGTTATATAACTAGATACCACTTCCGGCGACGACCGTCAAGGGCGACCCGGAATCGCCCTCCACCTGGTGCTCACTCTGGCGTCACTGGTTATTTACCCCGCGGGAACTATGAAATGGCCAAACCCCAGGCCCCGGCGTTCACGCCGGGCGGAGTGATCCGCCCGACATAAATATCGGGGCTCGGGGGACCGCCGCTACCGTGCGCCACGTCGGCCGAGCCATTCGTCCGAAGTTGCCTGTTCTCCCGCGGACACGCGACATTTTCCCTTCCAGCGTGTACGCTGATTCCATGATGTATTCCGGAAATCGACACCCCAGACGCCGCGCGAGCAGTATGGTGCGGACCGTTGTTGTCGCCGTCGCGACGCTGGCGATTTTGCTGGTCGTCTTTTCGATGTACCAGTACAGCCAGCTTTCGGTGGCGACGCCGGAATCCGCGCGTCCGCCCCGACTTCCTTCTCTTCCGACCAAATTGAGCGCTGCCGACTCAGGCGGAGCGAACGGTAAACCGTCCGGCGTGGCGGTCGGACCGGCGGTGATCGGTACGAGCCAGAACGTGACCATCTCGCTGTATCCGCGCGAGGGGCAGCAGGCGAAGCTGGAGCTTACGGTCAGCGACTGGACGCCGAAAGACGGATCGGATCACGAATTCCTTCTGCGCGATCCTGATATCCGCATGCGAACCAACGAGGGGAACGACGTGCGCGTGACGGCGCGCGAAGGAAACCTGGAGGCGCGGCGCAAGGGCGGCAGCGGATTGGAGCCGCAACGCGGCAAGTTAAGCGGAAACGTCGTCATCGAGTTCGACCGTCGAACCGACGCGGAAAAAGCGAAGCTGCCCGAAGCGCTGCGGGCCAAGCCCGATCCGAATGATATCGTGCGCGCCGAAGCCGGTGAACTGGAGTTCGACGTCGAGTTCGGGCGATTGACCATTCCCGGTCGGTTGACACTTTCGGCGCGCGACGTTTCGTTGGAAGCGCTCGACCTCGAGGTCCGATTTGATGAGCGCCGAGGGCGGGTTGAATCGCTGCGCATCGACCGCGGCGGACGTTTGGAGTTGATCGACCAGAGTACGCGATTGCGTGTGTCCATGCCGGGCGTGGACAAGCGTGCTGAACAACAGCAGACCATTGCCGACTGGCTTCGCGCGACGGTTCAGGCCCGCCTTGACGCGACGCAGGCGCAGCGAACGGCGGATTCGTCGTCACCATCGAAAGCGTCGCCGCCCGCGCCGGTCAAAGAGAAAGATGGCGTGCCGGTGTTCCGCGCCGTCGAAAGGGACCCGGCGCCGCGGACGGCGGTTCGCTATTACGGGCGGTTCGAGGGCGACGTGGACGCCCGGCAGCTGGTCGGCGACACGACGCAATCGCGCTTGCAGGCCGACGAATTGGAGATTCTTCGGGACTTTTCGCCGCAGGAACGCCAAAACGTGCAGCGGCCGGGCGAACCCACGGATCGGACCGACCAAGAGGGGGCGGATCAGCGTCCGTCGGAGCGGGTCGTCCTGACCTGGTCGGGCAGGCTGCTCGTGGAGACGCTGTCTCTCGATGATCCGCGCCGCGGGGAAGGCGGGCGATCGCGGATCACCGCGACCGGCACACCCGCCCGGCTCTCCCACCCGGAGGGCGATGCGACCTGCGCGAAGCTGAGTTATGACCCGGACGGCGGCGAGGTTCGCCTGTACGCCGCCCCCGCGTCACCCACGAGGGGCGATGCTACAGCCGAGACGGCGCCTGTCGTCGTCCGTTCGCTGGAGCAGGGGAGCGTGAGCGGCCGCTCGGTCCTTGTCCATCGCGAAGGCGATGTGATTGAGTTGCTCGTCGGCGGACCGGGGCGTCTGGTCGGGGACATGTCGCCGGGCGGGCGCCCTTTACCGAGCCCCGGCGTTCACGCCGGGCGGAGTGATCCGCCCGACATAAATGTCGGGGCTCGGGGGACCGCCGTACAGCCCGATGCCGGGCGCCGCGAAATCGAATTCGCGAGCGAGCTGCACGCGACCGGCCGCGTCGTGCGCAAGAAGGCGCTCGATTTCACCGGAACGATTACCACGAAGGAATACCGCCTGCTGGATCACGTGACCTTCGCGGGTCGGACCAGGCTGCACGAGGGCGACACGAGCCTCGAAGCCGATTCGCTTGCGGTGGACTTTGCGAACAGGGAAAGCTGGCGCGAGATTCGCCAGGGCATCGGGCGTGTCGTCGGGGCCGGCCAGGTCGTCATGACGCAGGGGCGCGATCGCCTAACCTGCGACAAGATCGACGTGACGATGGGCTTGGAGCCTGACGGAAGCAATGCGCCGCGCACCGCGATCGCCAGCGGCGATGTCGTCGCGATCCAGGGCGATCGGACGCTCGAAGCCAAGGATAAGTTGATCGTCGACTTTGAGCGAATCGCGCGGCGCGTGCCGGACAAGGAAGCCGTCGTCGTCGCGCGGACTACACGGGCCGCCGAATCGGTCGAACGAACGGGTGACTCCGCAAACCCCGCGGTTCACGTCGGCATTACCGACGCCTCCCGCGTTCCGTCGGACTCGTCGTCTCGCGGTGAAACCGCGGTCGTCGCCCGGCGTCTCCGCGCCTTCGGCGGGGTGACGGTTTTCGATCCGTCGCAGCCGCTGGACATTTCTTGCGACCAACTCGATTGCACGATCAGCGACGGCCGGCAGATTGAGTCGGCCGTCGTGACCGGCGCCGACGACCGACCCGCGACGGTGCGGCTCGACACATTCAGCGTGACGGGGCGAGAAGTGAGTCTCAACGTGCCCGACCAGTGGGCCGAGGTTCCGGGGCGGGGGCGAATGACGTTCCAGTCGCGCAAGGACCTCGATGGTCGGAAGGTCGCCGAACCGATTCCCATCGCAGTCACATGGACCGAGCACATGAAGTATCGCGGTCGCGAGAATCGCGCGGTGTTTTCCGGCGATGTTCACGCGACGAGCGAGGCGACGACGACTTTCGATTGCGCGCAACTGCTCGTCGAGTTCGAGGATGCGACTCCGCGGGAAGCGCAGCCGCCGCCGGCGCCGAAGATCGCATGGGGTCTGCCGTCGGTCCTGTCGCGTCTTCTGACCGGCAAGCGTGACGCCTCGTCGCGAATCCCGATCAAGGGCTTTTCCAAGGAGCCGCGCTACATCGAGGCGACCGGAACCGCCGTCGCGGAAACCGCCGAGCTCGATCCGTCGAGCGGGAGGATGAAGAGCCGGGCGCGCATTTCGGGGCCTAAGCTTTCGGTACACCTGCGATCGGAGCTTTCCAAATTGCTGATCGAAGGCCCCGGGAATCTGCAGTTGGAGGATTTCCGACCGGTCGCTTCCCCGGCCGCTTCCAAGACCGGTTCCGCGGAGCGCCCGGGCACCGACCTTTTCAGCGCCGACACCGATGCCGGACCGTCCAAGACGTTGATTCAATGGCGGGATCGCATGTGGTACGACTTCGCCATCGACCAGACGCTTTTCGAGGGCGGCGTGCAACTGACGCATCTGAGCGGCGAGGAACTGGAAAAGGTCTTCGGCGTTGCGGAAGGCGGCGCCTCATCCGGCACGCCGGGTCGACGGACGTTTCTGGGGTGCGACGCCCTGACGGTTGATTTTCTCGATCGCACCGCCGGTCCCAGGCGAAGTGACGATCAGCGTATGGGGCGACTCAGTTCCGATCGGCTGCGGCAATTTCGGGCTCTTGGGACGGTCGTCTTGCGGGACGAAGTCGAGCGCCTCTCGCTGACCGCCGAAGAAATCGTCTACGAGCGGCCGCGAAAAATTCTGCTTATTCACGGTACAAAGCAGCGGAAAGCCCAGATCATCAAACAATCTTCGGGAAGACTGCCGGACCAGGTTTCCGCAGAGCGGCTTTTCTATAACCTCGCGACCGGACAGATCGAGGTGGTACAGGCCAGTGTAAAGGGGGGCGCGTAGCCCGTCGGTTTACGAGCGGCGCATTCTTCGACACGGATGCATCGAACCATCCGAACGTTTTTACCCGCCTTCGCACCCGTCGCCAGAATAATTATGGTCTTTTTCTTGACTGGACATCGGAGTCTGGAATAATTCATTGACGCGAGCACGGGTAAGGGCCGCGGTTTCGACCACGCCGAGGACACGTGGCCGAACCGTTGCGGCGGCGCTTGATGTGGTAGGCGGCGCCGGAGGGGTTGCTCGCGGATTTCTTGTCATCTCCCCGCCAAACAGTTGGAGTGCATTCGCGCGCGTTGCGCGCGGAAACACGACCAGGGTACATCCGGTCTAGCGAGGCCGCCTTTTGGCATTCTGCGTAGAATGCAACACCGGCATTCGACAGCTTGGGGTGCGTCCGCGCGAAATTCAACGACTCCGTGCGGTCCGGTGCGGTCCGTGGTTCCGCGTTCGACAGGGTTTTCCGTCGCGTGCTTTCCGAAAGGGGGAAGGGCGGGCGCCTGGGGGCGATCGTGGCTGTTTCACACGATCGCCCGGCCCGCCGCCGTCCGCCGCGCATTTTTCAAATCTCAAACCGGCCTCGGCGACACCAAAGTGCCAAGTTGTGACACTTTTTGCAAGGCGGCCGCCGCGATCTACGGAAGGACCGTGACGACGCGTCCCTCCAGACGAATCCGACCCCCGGCGAACAATTGAATCACCTCCGGCAGGGCGATGCACTCCTGCTCAAACACTCGCGCCGCCAGCGACTCCGGCGTGTCGTCGGGTTGAACGGGAACTTTCCGTTGCAGAATGATCGGGCCGCGATCGTATTCGTTGTCGCAGAAGTGTACGGTGCATCCGCTTTCGCTCCGCCCGGCCCGGAGGACGGCTTGGTGTACGCGATGGCCGTACATGCCCGGTCCGCCGAAATCCGGCAGCAGGGCGGGGTGAATGTTGATGACCCGCCCGTGGAGTTCATCTGGAACCCGCCACAGGGAGAGGAACCCGGCCATGCAGATGAGATCGGCGCCGCGGACGGCCTGTGCAATCCGCTCTTGAAACGCCTCCGGCGAGAGCGTCTTTCGCTCGACGACGACGATGGGGAGTCCGACGTCGCGGGCCCGCGCCGCGCCCGGCGCGTCGCCGCGCGAGCTGACGACGATTCGTATGGTCGCGTCGAGCCTGCCCTCTTCGATCCGGCGGTGCAAGTTCATGAGCGAACGCCCGCCGCCGGAGATCAGAACGGCCAGTTGAATTGGTTGACGATTGGCGGTCATGTCTGTCTTCGAGTGTGTGCTCTCAACAAATCGGCCCCCCCTTGCAAAGGGGGGGCTCGGGGGGTTTTTCCGCCGTCGAGTCGGCGTTCGCATACCGCACGCCTCGAAACCGATCTTGGCTTGCGGCGCAGTCTTACGCAAGCCCATGAGATCGACGAACGATTCGACGCCTACAGATGCGCAAACTCTTCGGCTGGGGCTTGGTCGCCATATCGCTGCGCACGATCGCCGAACAGATCGATGCGCATCCAAGCGCCGCCGTGCCAGCGCCACCACAGAAAAACCGCCGTCACCCCAATTAGCAGCGCCGCGGCGATCCACGGTCCCAGACTGCCGAGCTGCGGAAAGGTCGTCGCGATCCACCACCCGCCGCCGATGATGATCAGCCAGTGCGACACGATGAAAAAGACGGACGGCACGAATGTATCGCCCGCGCCGCGCAGCGATGACGTATACGTGATGCTCACGGCGTCGAAAAGCTGGAAGACGGCCGTGCAGATCATGATTCCGCGTCCGATCCGCGCCACCCCGTCATTGTGTGTCAGGAGACGGATCAACTCCTCGCCCCAAATGGTGTAGACCAGCGAAAGCATGCCGATGTATGCGATTGTCAGCGCCGCGGCGATGCGCGTCTCCCGCCGGGCGCGGAGGTGGTTCCGCTCGCCGATGGATTTTCCAACCAGCGCGCTGAGGGCTCGTCCGACGCCGATCGTCGGCATGAACGCCACGCGCATGTACTGCCATGCGGCGTTGGTCGCGATCAGATGGTCAGTACCGAACTTTCGTCCGATCAGAAGATTCACGAAGATCGCCCAGACCACAACCTCGGACGTAAGCTGTGTTCCGCAGGGGATTCCCACGCGGAGGAGCTTGATCAGCCGCGCCGCCGAGGGTCGCCACGTATGGCGCGTGCCGAATACCGAATGAACCGACGGTGCGAGAAACGACGCGCCCAGCCGCACCGAACGATAACAGACCGCGGCCATAGTTCCCCAGGCCGCTCCGGCGATCCCCATCGGCTTGATCCCGAAGAATCCGAAGATCAGGACCAGGGCGACGACGAAGTTGACGACAATGGCCTCCAGCGCGATCCACATCGGGATTGTGGGGCGGTGGATGCCGATGAAGAACCACCCCAGTCCCTCGGCGATGAGCGTCGGGCCTGCCGTTAGAAGAGCGATACGCATATAGGCGATTTCATTCTGCTGGACTCCGGGTTCATGCCCGATCCAGGCGACGGCGCCGGGCACGAAAGCAACGACGACCGTGGCCAGCAGTCCGAAGAAGGCCGCGACATAGATGCCCTGCCAGGCGTAGGCGGCGGTTTCGCGGCGGTCGCCGCGTCCCAGCGCCTGGGCCGCAAACGTGTTGACCATCGTGACCACGCCGAGTCCGAACACGATATACGACCACATGACGACCTGTGCCGGAAGGATCGCCGCCTGCGCGTCGTGCGTCGGAAGCTGCGCGACCATGACGTAGTCGATGACGTCCATGGCGGCGCGCGAACTGGTGGTGATGACCGCCGGCAAGGCCATGGCCAGGACGTTGCGCAAATCGCTTCGCGGGCGAAGAATCGCCGCCGCGTCTGGGATTGCCGTCGTTTCGTTCGTCATCGGCCTTGGTCGTTAAACCTCTTCGTGATGTTGGGTGCTTCCCCCCCCGATGGGAAGAGCGGGATTGTATTCATTCCGAACCAACAGACCAATGACAAGCCGCAATGGCGAGTTGCATCGTTGCATCGTTCTATCCAAGGCAAAGAAGTGCGTCGCGATTGTCCACCCAGCAGCGCTGCGGCGAGGCCGTTGATGGCAGTTCGAGCGTCACCACGGGAATGCGACGCTCGACGCCCGCCCATGTGCCGAAACTCCCCGGCGTCGGATATCCGATGTTCACTGTCACCGGGTACCCGTTACGCCGACTCATGGCGTTCGCGATCGCCCGCGCGGGACCGTCGTAGTTGTTGCAGAACCGCGCGAGACCGATCGAATGAATCGTCACAATGCGGTCCGGCTGATAACGCTCGATGATGCGCATCACGGCGCGTGTCTCCGGCTCGCTCGCGGGCAAGGGACCGCCGAACATTCGGCTGCGACGCGAACCCGACTGCCGGTTGCGCGTCGGGAAGTTGCGATTGATGTCCACGCCGCGGGCGTTGCGTCGCTTGCGGCGTTCGTATCCGTCAGGATTCACCAGCGGGACGATGATCCACGTCGCTTTGCCCGCCGACGCCGGCGACGTGGAGAGCAGTTCGATCAAGCAGTTAGCGACGAAAACACTCTTCGGCTCGTCGCCGTGGAACCCTCCGAAAATCATGACGGATCGACGTGATCGACCCGGTCGGATGCAAGCGGTGATCGCGCGGCCCTGCGCGGACCGCCCCGCGACTCGCCGGGCGAGGCCGGGCAATCGACGATGGAATGTTACGCCGCCTTGCAACGGGTACACCGAAAGCGGCAACGTGTGTCGGCAAACTCGCGCCACACACTGGTCTGCGGAATGTTAGACCTGCAAGGTCTTGGAGGCCGAAAACCGGGTCAACCGCGAGGATCGCGCCGTGGAGCGCCGCGCCGCCTGTTTTTCTTCGTTCTTCTTGGCTTCGCTGGGCGACTCGAAGTAGCTCCCCAGATTTCGCAAGCGGTCCTGGCGGCGCGCAACCAGCGAGTCGGTCGAGAACCGTTTCAGATCGTCCAGCGCCGTAACGAGGTATCGCTCCAGATTCGCCGCCGCGCCTTCCGGTTCGCGATGGGCCCCGCCGATCGGTTCGGGGATCACGTGGTCGATCAGGTCGAGCTTCAACAAATCGCGCGCGGTAAGCCGCAGCGCCTCGGCGGCGTGCTTGCGCTGCTCGGCCGTCTTCCAGAGAATCGCCGCGCACCCTTCCGGCGAAATGACCGAATAGAACGCGTGCTGCAACATGGCCACGCGGTCCGCGACGCCGACGCCCAGCGCGCCGCCGCTGCCGCCCTCGCCGATCACCACGCTGACGATCGGCGCACGCAGACGCGACATCTCCATCAGGTTGGTGGCGATGGCGTAGGCGATTCCGCGTTCCTCCGCCCCGATGCCCGGATACGCGCCCTGCGTATCGATCATGCAGACGACGGGCAAACCGAACTTTTCGGCGAGACGCATCTTCTGTAGCGCTTTGCGATACCCTTCCGGGTGGGCGCACCCGAAGTTGCACGACATGCGCTCCTTGATGTCCTTGCCCTTGTTGTGGCCGATGAACATCACCTTGTGTCCGCCGACGCGGGCGAACCCGGTGAGGATGGCCCGGTCGTCGCTGAACGTCCGGTCGCCGTGAAGCTCGCAGAAGTCGCGGAAGACGAGTTTCAGGTAGTCGGTGGACAACGGCCTCTTGGCGTGCCGCGCGACGAGGACCGTCTCCCACGGGGTCAGGTTGGCGTACAATCGCCGCAGCGTGGTCTTGAAGCGCGTTTTTTGCTGCTTGATGTCGGTCGCCAGATCGCGACCGGTTTCGTGCTGCTCGCGCTCCATCTCCTCGATGTCGTGCTGGATGCGCTGGAGAGGCTTTTCAAACTCTAAAAAAGCACCCAGTCCCGCCGTGCCCGAACCGCCGGACGGCGGCGCCGCAGCGCTCGTCAATGTATCGCTCATCAATTTTTTCTCGTGGCCACCTGGTCGAGGTCTTCGCGCGCCATCCGCCTCGACCCGTTGAGTGGAAGCTTACCGTTTTTTCGGCATAAGACAAGCGATTGGGCCAATCTTAGGCCATCGAGTTCGTTTGATTGTCGAGGATAAAAGTCCGTAGAATGAAACATAACATTTTAATAGACAGATAGTTACAGGAAGTTTGTGCATTTGTTTATCGTCGCGCCGCGTCAAGCAAATCCTGCGCCTCCTGAAGGAGTAACGCAAGCTCGTTCCGGACGTCGTTCGGTTCGATGGACCCCATGCCGACCCGTGCCATGAGCAGTTCGAGCCGGCGGATGATCGCCTTTCGCCGCTCTGCGCCGGGGTCGCTTGCGGGCAGGCCGCGCGGCACGCGCCGTTCGACCGACGCTTCGGCGCGGGTTGCGGACTTGGCCCTATCGTTTCGTTGGACCAACGCCCTGGATAGCGGGACCAGCCAGCCGTCCTGACCGGGATGCTGCTTTTGGATACCTCGGGCGAGGGCGCTTACGCGCAATACGAACTGTTGCAACCACGCGCGATTCGTGTCGGACATCGGCGGATCGTCAGGCAGCATTTGCTCCGCGAGGTCGTCGAACCGACCCGCGTCGATCAAGTTCCGTATCGCGACGCCGCGCGATGTCTTCGCAGCCGGTTCATGGAGGTCGGCGTTTGCGAGGGAGGCTGTGCGTCGATCGGAGGCGCCGGCGTCTTCTTCATCGTCGCCGCTCATTTCCTTGCTCGATGGAGCGACATCGGATGCGCTCGGCGCAGTCGGCGATTCCGAGGAGGAGGCCATTGCGAGCGCCTGGGCGTTGCCGGGTGATTCGGGAGGCGCCACTGGAAGCTTGTCCCCTTCCCGGGCGGGGAGCGGCTCCGGTTCGGACTCGCAAACCGGCATGCGTATCTCGATTCGCGGCGATTGGTCCGGGGCTGCTTCCGAAGGGAAATGCAGCAATTCGACGATCGGTCCGGTCGGAGTCAGGCCCTGCTGCATCGCCCATGATCGAAGGCGCTGATAGTAGCGTGAGCTGTAGCGATACGGCCCGGAGACACTCAATTCGACGACAAGCTCCGGAGGCCATTTGGAAGCCTTGAACGGTTCAGGCGGTTCATCGTCGCCGCGAAGGACGAAACCGACCTCGCTGCGGAGCTGCTGCGGGGGGGTCGTCAGTGGGTCGTTGAGATAGCGGACAACGAGCGGGCCAGGTTGGCCTCTTGCGTTCATGGCTTCGCGGACTTTGTCGAAGACCGATCCCAACGCCCAATAGGGTCCGACGTGATCGAGCGTCGCCACGCGCACGGCCTGGGTCTCGGTCAGCAAAATTGCGCGGGGGTCGGCGGTGGAGGTTGCGTCGTCGATCTTGGTTGGATCGACTTTTGTCATGACCGCGGGCGCGATTGCCGCCGGAGCGGCTGCGCCGAATGTGAGGACGATAAGAGCGAGCAACTTGTTCAAACCGGGCAGTCTTCCCATTGAATCATCATACCCGTTTCCGCGGCGATGGATGCGACCAGCCGGGAATCGGTCAGCGGGACGCAACCACCGCATGTTTCCGCTGCCCGGCGGCGATTTTCCGCGAATGCACCGCCATTGGCGTCGCCCAGGGGCTTCGTTATTATCCGGGGCTGAGCCGTGGATTCAATGACTCGGCTTGCGGATCGTATCCGATCACTTTTGAGCATTGAGACTACTGGGATGACTCAGTTGAACTTGCGGGTTCGTTGATTCGGTAGGGCGAGCCTCCGGCGAACCGGAGGCGTAAACGATTGACGCCAAGGGGTTCGGCGGGAGCCCCACCCTACCTTTCAGACCCGCAGATTCGAGTGGGTTGAGGTACTACCCTGACACAGAGGAGATCCGCCTTGGACGATCGCACCGCGACCGTGGCAGACCTGAGGCGGCTGGTGGCTGCGTTCGTCGCCGAGCGCGACTGGCAGCCCTTTCACGATCCCAAGAATCTTTCGGCGTCGATCGCGATCGAGGCCGCGGAGTTGATGGAGCATTTCCAGTGGCTGCGCAGCGATGAGTTGGACGCGATCGGCGACGACGCGGAAGTGATGGCTCAAATCCGCGACGAGGCGGCAGATATTCTCGCTTATGTGATATCGTTCGCCGACCGGATGAAGATCGACCTGTCGTCGGCGCTCGAGGACAAGATGAAAAAGAACGCCGTGAAGTATCCGTCCGAGAAGTACCGCGGGCGGTTCAAGTAGTCGTGAGGTTCTTCTCGCGAATGTCCTCGGCTTCCTGGCGCAGTCGCGCGATGATGGCGTGCCAGGTGGTCGTCACGTCGGCGAACTCGTATTGCAGGATGTCGGCGAGCAGTACGTCGTCGCCGGCGAGCAGGGCGTCTCGGACCTGCACCAATACATCGCGAGGTTTGGAAATCGCCGATAGCAAGGTCTCATCACGCACCATGATCGCTTCGGCATCCAGACCGAGCATCCCGATCGATTTGGCTACCGCGTCGTGAATCTGCTGCCAGGCGCGCAGACACTCACCGAGGTTTTGCCGGGCCTCAACGGTTTTTCCCTCTGTCAGGAGTTCGGCCACTCGCCGCGACTCGGTCTCCGAATCGTCCAACGTGTCGGCCGCCTGGGTCATGACGTCGATGACCAGCGCCTCCTTCGTACTCGTTGAGACCTCAATCCGGTCGAAGTTCGCTATCGGTTTCTGAAGCGCGTCGGCCATATCGTCGGCTGCGACAACGTCGCCGTTGCAGCGGACGCCGACGACGATTTGCCGCGGCGCGCAGTGGTCGGCTTGGACGAGGTCCAACGCGTCGCGGAGCGTCAGGCCGTCCACGGATTCCGTTTCGATGCGCTTGTCGTCGATGAACATTTCCACGAGTGGTTTCCTTGCCGGCGAGTGGGTTCCCGACCTAATCCGATCCAGTTCTATCGGTCCGGGCCGCCGCAATCGTCCATCCGTTTCCCCTATCAGACCGGTCCGACTTTCCTCAGCATGGGAACCATGACCCCGCGCTCCCGCTTGGGGTTCTGTTAGATGCCAGCGTTGTTCTACGGCTGCGGGCGCAACGTCGGCGTCGGTCCCGGTTTGAACGGCGGGGGAATCTGCCAGTCGCCCAGCAGCGACACCATATCGGTGACGCCGAGCGGTCGTGGCAGGGCGAATAGCTCGCCATACCGAACGCCGACCGATCCGCCCTCGACGCCCGCTCCGCAGCGGACGTAGTGCTCCAGCCCCGCGAAGCGCTCGTCGTCAAACTGCGAACGATAGCAGCGAATGGCTTCGATCTTCTGCTCGATCGTGTCGCTGATGTCCACGACGAACTGGGAGTGCCAGTGGGTGATCTCGGCGGCGATCCGCGTCGGGCGATAGACGAGATGGTCGACGCGGAAAGGCTCCGTATCGGCGAAGCGATCGTTCCACTTGGTGAACTGCGAGTAGAACCGCGAGGCCTCGGCGATGAGCTGACTCTGATAGTGATCGGGCGACGCCGACGGCGTTCGACCGGCCATCGCCACCATGATTCTGGGTCGATACCGCCGCAGCACCGCCGCCAGCGCGTACCGCGCTTCCGGGCCGTCCATGAGCACGCGGTTGGGTAGGTCGAGCATCTCAAGCACCTGCGCGCCGAGAATGTCGGCCGCCGCGCGCATCTCCTTCATTCGTGTTTCGGGCGTGCCCCGCGGGGTCGGCTCGCCATTGGTCAGGTGAGCCAGGCCGACCTTGTAGCCGAGCTTGACCAGTTTCGCGACCGTCCCGCCCGATCCGATCTCGATGTCGTCGGGGTGCGGCGCGGTGAAGATGATGTCGAGCTTCGTATCCGGCATAGGAATCGCTTTCTCTCAGGTCTTTAGTGTTGAGACCACCAATCATAGTGGTGGGCCCGCCGCCTACAACCGAAACAGCAACGTTAGGGCGTTTCACTGGCAATTTCAATTGTTTGCGGGTAGAACTTGTGCTCATGGCACGTTGCGAGGTTCGGGATGGCGACAGGGAAGAGGTCGCGCGCTTCATCGAACGGCACTGGAACAGCCGGATCGTGATGAGCGGCGGGAAGGCGTTTCAACCTCACCTCGAAGAGGGTTTCCTAGAGCGTCGCGGTACTGAAATCGTCGGATTGCTCACCTACCATATCGATGAGCGCGGGATGGAGATTCTGACGCTCAACAGCACGCTGGAGGGTCAGGGGATCGGTTCGTCGCTGATGCTAAGCGCCATCGATCGCGCCCGCGAGCGCGAGTGCGAGAAGATTTGGATCACCACGACGAACGATCGGTTACGGGTCATCGATTTTCATCAGCGGGTCGGTTTTCGGATGATGCGCATCAATCTCGGCGTGGTGGACGAGGCGCGAGCGATCAAGCCGCAGATTCCGCTGGTCGGCGAGCGCGGCGTCCCCATCCACGACGAAATCGTCCTGGAGCTGGAAATCGAGCCTTACCTCGACACGCCCGGTTCCGACGGCAATGATTTCGTGTAGGAGCGGGTTTCCTTCGCACAATGTCCACGTCGACGGGCCGCCCGTCCGATATTAGGTAGCGTCACCCCTCGTGGGTGACGCGGAACGATTCTTGCGCCGCCCACAAGGGGCGACGCGACGCTTTTTCAACGTGCAGCGGGATGGGAGTTGATGAATGGCTGAGCCGATGGGAGCGACCAGGACGAGCGAGGAGCGGCGGCGCGATCGCGCCGAGGCGATCGAACGATTCGTCCGCGACTACGCTCCGTGCGAGAACGAGGACCTGCTCCGCGAGATGCTGGTGACGATTTGCCGGCTGAGCGCGGACGGCGTCGATCGCGGCGACCTCAAGATTCTCAACACGGCGCTCAAGGAATTGCGCTACGCATTCAAAGTCTTCGCGCCTTACGAGCACATTCCGAAGGTGAGCATTTTCGGTTCGGCGCGCACGCCCGAGGATCACCCGCAGTACCTCGAAGCGAAGAAGTTCGCCGAGATGATCGGCGGCGCGGGGTGGATGGTCATTACGGGAGCGGGGGGGGGGATCATGCGCGCCGGGCATCACGGCGCGACGCGCGAGGCCAGTTTCGGCGTCTCCATCAGCCTGCCGTTCGAGCAGCTTACCAACGATGTGATTGCCGACGACCCCAAGCTCGTGAATTTCAAGTATTTCTTCACGCGAAAGTTGATTTTCGTGAAGGAGGCGAAGGCGATCGTTCTCTTTCCCGGCGGGTTCGGAACGCAGGATGAAGGATTCGAGGCGATGACGCTCGTGCAGACCGCCAAGACGGCGCCGATCCCCATCGTCCTGTGCGAAGAGCCCGGCGGAACCTACTGGAAGCACTGGCGTAGCTATGTGAAGGCGGAATTGCTGGGCAACGCCATGATCGATCCGGCGGACATGGACCTGTTCCACGTGACCGATCGGGCCGAGGACGCCGTGGATGCCATCCTGAAATTCTATCGCCGGTATCATTCTATGCGGTATGTATGGGACCGTCTGGCGATCCGGATGAATTCGCCGGTGTCTGCCGAAGTGTTATCGGAGTTGAATGAGCGTTTCGCCGATATCCTGACGAGCGGCCGCATTGAGCAGACGAATCAGCCGATCGAGGGCGAGAACGGGGCGTTTGCGGACAAGCCGCGCCTCGTTATTGCATTCGACCGGCGAAGCACGGGTAAACTGCGGGCGCTCATCAACCGGATCAATGAAGCCGGGTAGTGGAGGGCGTCGGAAACGTCCAAAAATCTAAACGTCCAAATTGGGACTTTTCGACTTTTGGACATTTCGACGTTTCAAGGAATACTAGGATGGCCAACGAGTCGAAACCCGGCGATGTGGTTGAACGGAGCGAAGCCGATGATGTCGCGGTCGTCGAGCGCCTTATAGCATCCTACGAACGTCTGAAGTCGCAGATCGCGCGGACGATCGTCGGGCAGGAGGCGGTCATTGAGCAACTGCTGACGGCTATGTTTTGCAACGGGCACTGCATCCTGGAGGGCGTGCCCGGTCTGGCGAAGACGTTGCTCATCAGCACGCTTTCGCGGCAGCTTTCGCTGAGCTTTTCGCGCATTCAATTCACCCCCGACCTGATGCCGTCGGACATCACGGGCACCGAAGTGATCGAGGAGGATCGCGGTACGGGGACGCGTTCGCTGCGCTTCGTGAAGGGACCGGTCTTCGCCAACGTCGTGCTCGCGGACGAAATCAATCGCACGCCTCCCAAGACGCAGGCGGCCCTGTTGGAGGCCATGCAGGAGCATCAGGTGACGGCGGCGGGATTTCCGCACAAGCTTCCGCGGCCGTTCTTCGTTTTCGCTACGCAGAACCCCATCGAGCAGGAAGGCACGTACCCGCTGCCCGAGGCCCAGCTCGACCGCTTCATGTTCAAAGTGCGGGTGGGGTATCCGTCGGATGAAGAAGAGTTTCAGATCATCAAGATGACGACGGCGCCGCAGGATGTGGCGGTCGAGCGGACGCTCAACGCCCGCGAGGTGCTTGAGTTGCAGGAGATCGTGCGGCGTCTGCCGTGCGCCGACCATGTGATGCGTTATGCGATGCAGCTTGTGCGTTCGACGCGGGTGGATCAGGGAAACGTTCCGAAGATCATCAAGGACTACGTGGGATGGGGCGCCGGTCCGCGAGCGTCGCAATACCTGGTTCTGGCCGGCAAAGGGCGGGCGATTCTCAAGGGACGCTATTACGTATCGACCGAAGACATTCGGGCCGTAGCGTTTCCGGTCTTGCGCCACCGCATTCTCACGAACTTCAACGCCGAGGCGGACGGCGTTCGCAGCGACGACATCATCCATCAATTGATTGAGCAGCTTCCCGTCGACCCGTCGGCGACGATGGATCGTGCGATGGGCAGCCGCGTGTTCGCGGCGGATCGCACGCGGACGTAGCGCGCCGCTCCGGAACGCATGCACAGTGCGCGGTCTGACGGAATCGTCCCCGCCGACCGCGAATCGACGCAAGCATGGAACCGTCCAAACACGATTATCGGAAATACCTGGAGCCGCAGGTGCTGGCGAAGATCGGCGGGTTGGAGCTGCGCGCCCGCATGATCGTCGAAGGCTTCTTCTCCGGCATCCACCATAGTCCGCACCAGGGGCTTTCGGTCGAGTTTGCCGATCACCGGGTCTATACGCAAGGCGATGACCTGCGGCACATTGACTGGAAAGTCTTCGGCAAGACGGACAAATACTACATCAAGGAGTACGAGCAGGAGACCAACCTGAACCTCATGCTTGTGGTGGACTGCAGCGAGTCGATGGGATACCGCTCCGAACTCGCCGCGTTGACCAAGCATGAATACGCCACGTCGATCGCCGCCGCCGTCGCCTACCTGACGCTTCAGCAGCAGGACGCCGTCGGACTGACGCGATTCGACGAACATATCACCGGATTTCTGCGACCGACGAATAACGCGCACCACTGGAAGACGCTCGTCCACGAGTTGGACGGACGGACCGGGCCGGCCAAGACCTCGATCGGGCGCGTGCTTGCGGAGGTCGCCGAGCGGCTCAATCACCGCCTGCTGATTGTGCTGATCAGCGATCTGTTCGACGCGCCGGAGTCGATCCTCAAGGGCCTCAAACTGCTGCGCTACCGCCGTCACGAGGTGATCGTGTGGAACGTCTGGGATCCGGCTGAACTGTCCCTGCCGTTCAGCGGTCCGGTGATGTTCGACGGGTTGGAGCAGAGCGGACGGCTGCTGACCGACCCGCGAACGCTGCGGACGCGGTACGTCGAGGAAGTCGAACGGTTTCAGGATCAACTCCGCGCCGGCTGCGGGCACATGCTGATCGACTATTCGGTCTTCAACACGGGCATGCCGTTGGACGCGGCCCTGAGCGGGTACCTGGCGACACGCAGCGCACGCCTGCGGCAGCGGTCTTCACGAGTCCTGGGCGGAGGGTGACGCAATGGCGAATACCCTGCTGTTGCAGGTCCTACCGTTTGTGCATCCGGGGCTGGCCTGGGCGGCGCTGGCGACCGGCGTCATCCCGATTCTTGTCCATCTGATCAACCGACGGCGCTACCGGCGGATGCCCTGGGCGGCTATGTCCTTTCTCATCGCCGCCAACAGGCGCAGCGCAAAACGGATGCGGCTCGAACAACTCCTCTTGATGGCCGTCCGCATCGCCGTCGTGCTGCTTGCCGGTCTTGCCATTGCCCGACCGTATCTTCCAGACAGCCGCCTGGCGGGGCTGGGATCGTCGCGTGTACATCGCATTCTGCTTCTGGACAACTCTCTTTCGATGCAGGCGAAGCGGCCGGACGGCCGGACGCGGTTCGATGCCGCCGGGGCCGCCGCCAATCGCCTTATCGCGTCGTTCCCGCCGACCGACGGTATCAGTATTGTGACGCTGGCCGATCCGTCGCAGGCGGTCATCGCCCACGCCGCCTACGACCGCCGGTTCGTGAAGGACCAGGTCGCCGCCATGGAACCGACGCAGCGCGGCACGGATTTGGTCGGCGCCCTGAACTCCGCGTTGCGGATCGTTCGCGAATCCGACGCCCCCGTCGGCAATCGCGTGGTCTACGTGATTTCCGATTTTCCCGTTTCTCTATGGCAGTCCGATTCGCCGCAAAATCCGACCGCAGCCGCCCGCAAGGCGGGTGAACTCGCTGACGCCCTCGGCCATCCCGCAACCAACCTCAATTTCGTGCGGGTTGATCCCGGGACGGGCGAAAACGTCGCTGTCGCCGGCGTATCGCCGGAAACGCCGCTCATCGGCCTCAATGTCCCCGCGAGGTTCGCCATCGAGGTGACGAATTTCGGTCCGACGAGTGTTCGTGGTTTGACCTTGCAGTCGCGTCTCGACGGACAGATCGTTCGCCGGGTGTCGCTTCCGACGCTCGCGCCCGGTGAAACCACGGCCGCGTCGGTTTCCACGGAGTTTTCCGCGCCGGGAACGAAAATGATCGAAGCCCGTCTGAGCACGTCAACCGAAGACACCCTCGCCGCGGACGACGTTCGCAACCTTTCGATCGAGGTGCGCGAGTCGACGCCGGTGTTGTTGGTCGACGGGCGGCCGGGGCCCCGGCTACTGGAGGGACAGGCCGGTTATCTCGCCACCGCCCTCGCGCCGACCCCCCCGAGCCCCCCCTTTGCAAGGGGGGGGGGCACGGACGCGGCGGCGTTGCATCCGACGCCGGCGTCGGTTCGGAGCCCCGGCATTAATGCCGGGGTTCTGAGGGGTTGGCGGCGAGCGGCGCTCGTCGAACCCAAGATCATCAGTGAGCCGGAGCTTGGCGGCGAAGCCCTGTCCCACTACGACGTGGTCGCCCTGTGCAACGTCCCGCATCTGTCTTACGAGAAGTGGGCTGATCTGGAGAGCTTCGTCTCCGCGGGCGGCGGACTCCTCGTTTGTCTCGGCGATCTGGTCAGCGCCGACAATTACAACCGCTTCGGATTCGCGGAGGGCAAGGGGCTGCTTCCGGGGCGGATCGGCCGGCCCACCGAATCACTCGCCAACGCGGCGGAACGACTTGGAATCAAGCTCGACGCACGCCCCCATGCGATTTTCGCGGATTTCGCCGGGCATCCGACGAGCGGTTTGTTCCTGGCGCGAGTCGATCGCTACCTGCCGATCAGTCTCGACCCGCAGCGCGGCGAAGTCATCCTGCGATATACCAACGATGCCCCCGCGATGCTGTCGGCAAGTTTCGGCTCGGGCCGCGTCATGGTCTGGACGACGACGGCCAACATGGAATGGAACAATCTGCCCGGCAAGGGCGACTACGTAGCCGTCATGCTCGGCGCGGTCGCGTCACTGGCCCCGCGACACGGCGAACATCGCAACCTGACGGTCGGTGACACGCTCCGCGAACCGCTTTCTCCGGCTGAAAGCTCAATGACGCTGCGTATGACGGCGGGGAGCAGTCCGGCACCGGAACCGTCCGTAGTGCCCTTTGTAGCGTCACCCCTCGTGGGTGACGCGGAACAACCTCTTGCAGCGTCCGCCCTACTGGCAGCGGAGTTCGGACCCGTGGAAGCCGCGCAGGTGTTGACCCTTTCGATAGGCGGTTCGACGCGTCTCTTCGCGGTCAATACCGATCGGGGAGAGTCCGACCTTCGTGCCGCGGACGGCGCGGCGCTGGTCGCGGCGGCAGGACGCCCAATCAACCTGATGACGGAGGATGAAGGCGCGGAGGCGTCGGTCGCCGGACGCTCCGCCGAGTTGTCCTCGATGCTGTTTTTGGTTTTGCTTGCGCTGTTGCTGGGCGAGCCGTGTTTGGCGAGATGGTTCGGGATTCCGCATCCGGGACGGACCCGCCGTGCGGCCGCTCGAACGGCGGTGACGACCCCCCAAAGTCCCCCCTTTGCAAGGGGGGGTGTCGCGGGCGCGACGGACCCCTCAGAACCCCGGTAATCCCGGAGCCCCGGCATTACTGCCGGGGTTCAGAAAAGCCGGGGCTCCGAACCGCCGCAACGGAAAAGGATCGAAGTGAGGCATCTGGTCGAATGGCTGTTGGACCTGCACGACATCCGCCTGGGGCGGGATGCGCCGCTTCTGCTTCGTTGGGAGAATCCCGTCCCGGCGTGGATTCTGCTGGCCGTCGGCGTCTTCGCCGCCGCGGGGATCGTTTTGATCTACTGGCGCGAGCGGACGTCGGCGACGCGGCGAATCGTGCTTTGTGTGACCCGTGGAGCGTTGTTCGCGCTGATTGTCGCGGCGCTGTGTAGGCCCCTGCTCGTCCTCCAGCGTAACCGCGTCGAGCCGTCGCACGTGGTCCTGATGCTCGACAGTTCGATGAGCATGGCGACGAAGGACCAGTATGCCGACGAGTCGCTGGTCGATGCGATCGCGCGCGGGGCCGGCATCAACGGTTCGCAGGCGGTTGCCGATACATCCCGATTCGACCTTGTTACGAAGGCGCTTTTGCGCGACGACGCGACACCGCTTGCACGCTTGCTGCAGCAGAACGGGCTGCAGGTGGTGACGTTCGCCGGGGCGGCGGAAACGCGGGCGTCCGTCGAAACGCGCGATGCGCCCGAGGCCGCCGTTCGGGCGATTCACGAAACGACCGCGGACGGCGCCGGCACGGACCTCGCCGGTGCGATCCGAAGCGTGCTCGAACGATCGCATGGTCGGCGACTGGCAGCGATCGTCCTCGCCAGCGATGGTCAAAGCACGCAGTCGAGCAGTTTGAAGGACGCATTGGACGCCGCAACGGATCGGCAAATCCCGATCTATCCGCTCCGCGTCGGATCGCCGTTGAGTCCCATCGACGTCGAAGTCGGAGCGCTTCGGGCGCAGAGCAGCGTCTTCGCCAACGATGTCTTCGTCGTTGAGGCGCCGATCTCCGCGCGCGGACTGCGTGAACCCACGGAGTTGAAGGTGCGCCTGATCGACGACCGCGCCGGCGAAACGGTGTCTGACGAATCGGTGACGCTCGATCCGCAATCGCCCGGGAAGACGCTCGAACTCCGCGCCAAGCCGACGCGGGTCGGCGACGCCCGCTATCGCGTCAGCGTCACGCCGCTTCCCGGGGAGCGCAACACCGAGAACAACGCCGACGCGCTGGACGTGACCGTCCTCCAGGATCGCCTGCGCGTGTTGTTCGTCGACGGCTATCCGCGGTTTGAGTACCGCTTTCTCAAGAATGCGCTGATCCGCGAGAAGACGATGGAACTAAGCGTCCTGCTTCTCGAAGCCGACGAGGATTTCGTGCAGGAAGGCGCCGAACCGATCCGCCGCTTTCCCGAATCGCCCGAGGAGCTGAACCGCTACGACGTCGTTCTGTTCGGCGATGTCGATCCGCGCGGCGGATGGCTGACGCCGCAGCAGATGAACATGCTGCTGGATTACGTCGGGAATGAAGGCGGGGGCTTCGGCCTGATCGCGGGCGAGCGTTTCGCGCCCCAGCGCTTTCTGGGCACGCCGCTCGAACGGTTGATTCCGGTTACGATCGATCCGCGGTTCCTCGGTCGATACGACGCGCCCCTTACCGCGGGCTTTCAACCCGCGCTCACGCCCGAAGGGCGCGAAAGCCGCCTCTTTCGGTTCACGACCGACCGGGACGGCAACGAGAGCCTGTTCCGCTCGCTTCCCGAACTATTCTGGGTCGCCCGAACGCTCGGCGCACGCCCCGGCGCCGCGGTGCTGGCCGAACACCCCACGATGCGCTCTGTCGCCGGGACCATGCCGGTCGTCGTGGTCGGACGCTACGGCGCGGGCAAGCTCTTCTTTCAGGCGACCGACGACACCTGGCGGTGGCGGAGGCACACCGGCGAGCTGATCTACGATGGTTATTGGATACGCGTTATGCGCGAATTGATGCGCGGCTCGCGCGGTTCGGGCGATCGCCGCTATATCCTTCGCACCGATCACCGCGTCTACACGTACGGGCAGCCTGTCCAGACGCAGGTGGAAGTGCTCGATCCCCAACTTCTGGGCGAAACGCGCGACACCATCGCCATCCGCGTTACGCAGTCCGCCGAGGCGGCAGGGTCGTCATCGGCGGAGGTTCGGAGCCCCGGCATTAATGCCGGGGTTCTGAGGGGCCCGCCAGCGGGCTGGCCCGCGCCGCGGCGGAGCGCACCGACGGTCGTCGGCGAGTTCGACGTCCACCGTCTCAGCGTACAGTCCAATTTGTTCGAAGGCGTCTACGTGCCGCCCCGCCCCGGCGGGTTCGCGATCGCCCCGGCGGACATTCCGGCGCGTCCCGGCGGTCGCAGCGCTTCGGTCTTGATTCGGGTTGATCGGCCCGACCTGGAGACCCGCCGACCAGAAGCCGACCACGAAGTTCTCGAACGGATCGCCGCGGCGACGGGCGGCAAGGTCCTCGAGCTGGATCAATTGGAGGTTGAATTTGGGGCCATCCGAGGCCGGAGCGTACAGATTCCCGATGACGTTACCGAACCTTTGTGGGACTCCAAGTTGGTTTTGGCGTTTTTCGTTCTTATGATTTCAATGGAATGGGGGCTTCGTAAGGCTTTCGGGCTTTTCTAGAAACGTCCAAAAGTTCAAAAGTCGAAAAGTCCCAATAGGGCTTTGGTTTGGATTTTTGGACTTTTGGACTTTTCTACCCGCCCGCCGGCGCTTGATCCGATGAGCACTTGTTCCGGTGACGTTATGCAAGAGTCGCCCATCATCGCTCGCTTGACGCGCATGCGCCGCACGGTCCGGCATCGTCTGGTGCTCTACGGACTGTTCGCGGTCCTGGCGGGGGGTGTAGCTGCATTTTTTACAGTTGTTGCCGTAGACTGGCTCGTATGGTTGCCGTCGGTTCTGCGCGTGGTTGTGAGCGTACTGTTCTTTGCCGGTTTCGTCGGCGCCGTGATGCACTGGATTGTAACGCCTTTGCGTGTCCGGTTTAGCATGGGGGAGCTTGCCGGCAAACTCGAGCGTCACTTCCGCCCGTTGCACGACCGTCTGGCGAGCAGCGTCAACTTTCTCGAACGCGGCGACGCCGATTCGTCGAGCATGGCGAGGCGCGTCGTCGATACCACGGAGGAGGCCATCGAGAGTCTGCGATTGGAATCGGCCCTCGCGATCGCGCCCGTCGTGTGGCGAGGCGCGCTCTTTTGCGCCAGTGCCATTTTCATGGCACTTTCGATCTGGCTTTCGCCCGACTGGGTCCGAACCGGGTTCTATCGTTACGTCTACCCCTCGGGCGACATCGAATGGCCGCGAAGCGTTTCGATTCTTCCGATGACCGCCGGGCAGACCGTGGCCATGGGCGAGTCCGCCGCCGTGCGGATGCAGGTTCGTCGCGGATTGCGCGATTCGCTGCGCGCCGTCGTCCACCTTCGCGAGACGGACGGTACGGTTAACACCCTCACACTGCAGGGCGAAGGAGACGGGGTTTTTTCCACGACGATCGACGCCGTGACGTCTGATCTCGCCTATTGGTTCGAGGCGGGCGACGACAGTACAATCCGCAATCCGGCGACGATCCGTGTCGTAAGGCGACCGGAGGTCGTCGACGCCTTCGCCGTGATCGAACCGCCGCCTTATGCGGCGAAACGCCCTGTCCGCACCGAGGATCTGCGCGATGGTTCGGTCTCTGCGCCCCAGGGCGGGTTCGTCAGCGTCACGCTTCGGATCGGCAAACCGATCCCCCCCGACGCGACCCGGTCGGCGCTGGGCCTCCAACTGGAGTCCGGCGAAATGATCTCGCTCGAAGTTGATGCCGCGGACGCGCAGAAGGTGACGGCGCGCTTCGAGGTCACCCAGGACGTTGAGTTTCGGCCGGTGTTGCGCGACGAGTACGGCTTCGAAAATCGCGGCGCGCCGCTCTACTCCGTCCGCGCCGTTTCCGACGCATCGCCGACCGTGGCCGTGCTCCAGCCGCCGTCCATCGCCGAGATCACGCCGGACGGTTCCGTTCGCGTCGTCGTCCGCGCCGAGGACGATTTCGGCGTCGAGCGGATCGACCTTGTCTGCGAACTGCCGTCGATCGCCGAACCGCGAACGATTTCCCTTGGGGAGCAGATGCGGGTCGCCGATGAAGGCCCCACAGTCCAGGCTTTTGCGAACTACGTTTGGAGCGTCGCGGCGCTGGCTCTCTCGCCCGGCGACGTGGTGATCTATGCCGCCCTCGCGGTGGACAACTACCGCGGACCCGGCTCGACCGGGCAGGAGAGCCGTTCGACTCCGTTGCGGCTCAAGGTGGTCAGCGCCGCCGAGTACGAAATTCGCGTGCGGGAAGACCTTGCGGCGGTTGAGGAGCGGCTGCGCCGTTTGACGTTTGATCAGGCCGACCTTCATGATCATACACGAACAGTGCTCCGCCCGACATCAATGTCGGGGCTCGGGCTGCAACTTCCCGATGACGCTGTTCGCCCGCTGACCGACGCCGAGCGGGAGGTCGTCAGCAGTCTGTCCGTATCGCAGGTTAAGATGTCGCGACAACTCCGGGAGGCGGCGGCGCGCCTCGACGACATCGTCCGGCGAATCGAGGACAACCTGAGCAACGAACGCGAGGAACGGACGCGCGTCGCGGCGCTCGCCGAAGCCGTGCGGACCGTCGCCGTCGGACCGGCGGCCGCTGCGAGCGCCTCGCTGAGCCGCGCTCGCGAGCAGAGCGACGCCATCGCCGAACAGGCGAACATCTCGGACGCCGCGAAGTCTCAGGAGACCGCGATGCATCGCCTGCACGAGGTCCTACGTGCCATGGGCCAGTGGGGCACGTTTCAAGGCCTTATCAGCCGGACACGCGACCTCCTCGATCGCCAATCGGAAATCCGGTCGCAGACCGCCGAACTCGGAAAGTCCATGCTCGGCAAACCCGTGGAATCGCTCGACGGCGAGGAACGCAACGCGCTTCGACGGAATCAGCGGTTGCAGGAACAAATTACGGACGACGTAACGCAGCATCTGGCCCGCCTTGAGCAACAAGAGGACGCCTCGCGCGAGAAGGATCCGTCGGGCGCCGACGCGATCGACGCCGCCTTGCGCGGCGCGCGGGCCAACGACATGGCCCGACATTTCCGCGAGGCCGCGGATGCCATCGGCGCCAACCGCACAGCCGCCGCGACGAATGAGCAGCGCGCCGCCGCCGAGGCCTTGCGCAAGATGCTCAGTGCGCTGCAAGAGCGCGAGACGCGCGAGCTGGCGCAGCTTCGAAAGCGCATCGACCTCGCCGCCCAGCAGGTCGCCGCCCTGATCGACGAGCAGCGCGCCGTTCGCGCGGCGTCCGAGGAGGCGGGGTTGTTTAGCGCCGATCAATCGGCCTTCGAGGCCCTGGCCGTACAGCAACGCACGCTGGGGCGAAACGCCAAAATGTTCAGCGAAGAATTGATGGAGAACGAACCAACGGCTGACGCCGGGCGACGTGTTCGCCAATCATCCGTCCCCATGGCGCGGGCCGAATCCGATCTCGCTGCGAAACAGGCCGCCGCTGCGGTCGTTTCGCAGGACGAGGCATTGAAGCTGCTGGCGGATGCTCACGACGCACTCCTGGCCGCCGAGCAGCAGACCGCCGAAGCACTGTTCCGGCGCACGCTCGGCGAAATCCGCGACGACTTGCAGGCGATGCTCGCGGGGCAGCAGGCTGTCAACGCAGGCATCGCCGAATTGCAGGGCGCCGTCGCGAAGCTCGGTCGCGTCGGTCGATCCGAAGCCCGCGAAGCCGCTAAGCTCGCCCACGAACAACTCGAGGTACGCGGCATGGTGGCGACGACCCTTCCCGATCTGGAGCAGGTCGCGGTCTATCGCTGGGCGCTGGAGCGTGTCGGACGCTGGATGGACGAGAGTCGATCGGCCCTCGACGAGCGCCGGGTGGACGATGATCTCCGCGCGACGACCGAGCGCATTGAGCACGAGCTTGAGAAGCTCATCGCCGCGATCATCGAGACGGAATCGCTGCCGCTGGATACGGAATTCGCGGAGGCCGAGAGCGGCGGAAGAGGCGGAGCGGGGGATGCTGCATCGTCCGCCGCGCCCGTGCCCACCGTCGCGGAATTGCTGGTGCTCAAGGCGATGCAGAACGACATCAACGAACGGACAGCGACGCTCTACGCGAAATTCGATGCGAGCAATCCGATGGAGAAGGACTTGCGCCAGTTGACCCTGATCGGCGAGGATCAGTCCGAGGTTCGTCGTCTGGCCGAGTTGGTGACGACCCGCGCTAAGGGGCATTGAGAAACGTCGAAAAGCCCAAAAGTCCAAAAGTCGAAACGTCCAAACATGCAAACGTCCAAACATCCAAAGGTCCAAACGTCCAAA
>ERZ1292630.232-Hain-H41-02um-R3-232-length-60776-cov-9_pt1 | contig 43999 bp, 43 predicted proteins | sample MGYA00564408_ERZ1292630 | MGnify/ENA primary metagenome ERZ1292630 (study PRJEB36523, sample SAMEA6512641) | groundwater metagenome | collected 2019-01-08 | study: AquaDiva: Metagenomics assemblies of 32 groundwater samples
TCTGGATTGCTTCGGCGGAATACCTTCTCGCAAAGACGGGAAACTCGAGTTTCGTGATTCAAGGTAAACAGGCTCTTAAAGATTTGTCGAGCTGGCGGTAGTTTGCCACTCTTCTACAAGGCGATACACCCAGGGAGTTCCCGAGCCTTTGTTCATAAACAGAAGATAAGAATCATCAGACGAGAGCGATAGGTTTATGATATCAAATGAAGGCGCGCCCAGGGTTCCAGGATTAAAGACAAGCTCCGAGACCTTCGTTCTCGTGTCTATTTTTAACAGCACGTCTGAGAACGAGACAAGCCCTTGATACCACTGATCGGGGTAATTTGCACGAGTGAGTCCTTGCGGAACAGCACAGTAGGCAACAAATAACTCCTTTGAGCTCCACACACATTTTTCAGGGAGCGTTTGAATCGACAGTGGGTATGAGATTTTATTTACCGTATCGTAGAGCGAGAGATTGGGCGCTCCGTCCCTTGTTTCAGAATACAGAATAAGTTTTCCGTCCCGGCTGGTAAGCGTTGTGAGTCCGTTGATGCCCGAAAGTATCTTGGTAACATTTTTATTCTCTGTGTTTAGGAAATACGAATACCCAGGAACATTTGCGGAAGGTTTTGTGGTAAGTGTCACGAGTTTTTGGTTTGGGAATTGTGGTAGCCACTCAGTAACGGTTGATTCAAACACTTTTGAACGAATTCCCTTTGAATTCGTTACATATCCGATGGCCGAAGCGCCGTTGTTTTCGAGATAAAAGAGCTTGTCGGCCTTATCCTCAGAGACCGCAATAAAAGGAATAAAATCAGGAAGAATGACATCCTCAGTTTTTAAGAACTCATTCGAAGAAGTCGTACTCAATGAAAAAGCCCCTCTTAAATTAATGATGTGCGTTTTTATGGAATTTTCTTCTGGGTCATCAAGATACCGCATAGTTACACTCTTCCCCCCATTCCCCCAATATGCTTCAGAAATACGAGGGCGTGTTTCATTGACGATGCGAGCTTCAACATAGGTTGAGAGGGGGGTCTCAAAAATGTGCCCCAGTCCGCGATCAACGGAGCGGACGGAAACAGTGTAGGTGGAACCCTTTCCAGTTTCAAAAAAACCACTGCCTGCCACGGGGGCTTTTCGCAGTTCATAGAGGCGAGGAAATATCGCAGTAGAGCTAGGAACAAAGTCCGAATTATACGTGCTGCCGCTAACGTTACTGTCGGGGAAAGTAGTTCCTGTCCCCCCTGTTCCAAAAGAAGGAGTGTTTGGATCCATTTTTTCAACCTTATTTTTTGCGAAATAGAAATATGCGCCTACGCCGAGAAGGATGGCGACAATAAAACCAATACCGATAAGAATTTTTTTGTTCATGCTTAAATATTATAAACTGAAAAGTGCTCCCCCGTAATACCCGCCACGGTCAGTACTTTGTCAGACGGAACCCCTCCTTGTACCAGTGTAGTTCTACGGTCAGTATTGGGAACCTCATAAACAGCACGAAGCCCATTTTGAGATGAAGCGGAAATAAAGGTGTTGATGTTGTCCGACGTGCGAGGGCTTAGGAGGCTTGCATCAACACAAGTTCCTGCGGCTGGTCCTGGGTTTTGGCACGCTGCTTTATGGGGGCGTGTTGGGGGCCACATCTCAGTTACCTGCCAATCAACATTTTTACCTTTCAGATTTTGTGTTAACCCTTCGAGCTTTCCGTTGATCGACGAACTTACTTGGCAAGGACCCGGAGACTTACACCCAGCGCCTGGGGCTTTTTGTGGAACCACAGAGCTCAAGACGACACAGTTGCTACAGCCAGTAGTGGTTGGGATTGTTGATGTGGCCTTTGGAATAACAGTAACGGGCGCTACAGACGACGGCAATACCCCCACCGGCGGAAGCATGAGGTGGAATTGAACAAGTTTTGGGTTGATGGAATTGAGAATAAGATAGGAAACAAGGACGAGGGCAAGTCCGCCGATCGCGCCCATCATGCTATTCTTCGCATTGCTTTTTTCGTCAGGCAATACTCCGGCGGCGACATACCGCGTGCCCCCCACGATGAGCATGAGCACGGCAAATCCGGTTGCAAGGGCGATGAGGAGTTTGATCATACCTGAAAGGTACGATGACATGTTAACAGCGGTCCCCGCTTCCGTAACCCCAGGGAGGCTTACCAAAGGAACATATCCTTGAGCCGAAACAGCAAGCACCCCCCCCAAAGAAAAGAGCAGTATTGACCCCACGGAAACACTAAGTATTTTTTTAAATTTCATATTAGAAAGATGTCCTCGTTGATTCGTCAGCAGTGAAGTTAATCATAATAGATTGACCGGCGTTTTGAAAGGTTTGCTTAACTCCTCTTGCCGCAAGCGCTATTCTTGACGTTCCTGCGACTCCATTTTCGTTTCTTAAGGTTATCAAACGGCTCGGGTTATGAATTTCTTGGCCATTCAGCGACCACATATAAGCCGAAGAAGGATTTTCGACAGCTTCGTATGAGAAGAAATATGGTTCTGCACTTATTGAAAATTCTTTCTTAGAAAGAGTGATGTTGGGGTTTAAAGTTTTTTTATACAAAACACCGAGAAGAGGGTCGTTTTCGTATAAAAGAACAAATGGGTTTGAGAGTGGGATATCAATTCGTATTTCAGAATTTACCGAGCCCGAAAGAGATGATGCTTGTACGCGTATGTTTGTTTCTCCATATGGTTTCGGCCCTATAAAAAGCAAGGAGTTCTTTCCATACCCCGACGCTTCTGAAACAACAGAGCCATCTTTTTTCCATGTGTATACGAGATTTCCAGAACTCAGCGCGCTTTTTCCTGTGTTTGTGTCAGGAATCGCAATTGCACGAACGCGCGACTGCGGTGTCATAAGAGCCTTGCCTTTATAGAAAGGTGGTGTGTAGGTGTCGGCTTCCCAAAGAACAGTAACTCCGACAGGGTTCCACGAGAGCTGTTTTGTCACAGCATCACCCTCTATCGTAAGGATAGAAATAGAAAGTCTTGTTGTTTGCCCCGAAGGCCCATTTTGAAAAGAAAATGATGTTTTCCCAATTCCTTTTTGAAGAACCTTACCGTTGAGCGTCCAAGTCATATTCGCCCTGTTGAGGTCGGTGAGATAGCTTTGGACATTGATCTGCACGGGCTCTCCAGGTCCAGGGTTTTGGGGAGAAATTTCTATGTCCAAGTTTTGTTTGACTGAGTCTTTTTGAACATCATCGATATTGGGCATCTTCTGCTGTTGGTCGGAGATGAATTTTTCCAGCTGTATTTCATAATCCGTCTTTGGCTGTTCTGCGGTCGTTGTTACTGTCGGGGTGGAAATTGTGTTTGGGTCACTAACAAGGCCTGTTTGCGCGGAAACAAAAAAAGGACAACAAAGAATGAGGACGAGAATTTTACTGAACGAAAATGAAGGAGTGTTCATATCTAAATAGTATAACGCGAATTCTTTTGATGCGCTATGGGCGCGAGGAGTCCTTCCCTCTTGCCTCTGCGGCCGCAAGGTCTTGCTTGGCTTTCTTGATTGCAAGGAGTTGCGAAGGGTCCGAAGTGATAATCTGGTCTTCGGTGTATGATGCGATAATACGAATGGCGACATGTTTCATTCCCGCAAAAAAGATTCCCTCCCCTACTCCTGATTCAAGGAGCAGGTATTTTTCTTCGTCAGTCAAATTGAATGCGTTTTGGACAGCGTCAATTGATGTAGGAGATTGCTTGAGAAGTATTTGAATCGAAGAGTTAGTCATAATAGGAAGTCCGTAGGGAGATTTCAAGAAATCGGCGACGTCTTGGGTAATCGTTGCGACACCGAGGTAATATTTACGGCCTCGCTTCGCAAGGGCGTATAGAAACGCCGCTGTGTCTTCTGATTTCATCATCCACCACGCCTCATCAACAACCAAAAGCCTTTTTTTGAGGGTGCGACGGATGGCGTTCCATATATAGTGAGTTACGAGATACATCGCAACGGGCTTCAAGTCATCTTCCATGTCGCGCACGGAAAATACGATAAATTTTCTGTTGATATCAACATTGGTGGGTTGGTTGATAAACCCCGCCCATGAACCGCGTGTGTACTTGGTGAGCTTGATGAGGATTCCCTCCGCCCCCTCCATCCCCGAGAGCACCATTTCAAAATCAGAAAGTAAAGGAGGTTCGATGTTTGAAAAATCAGAATCAGGAGTGATGTCTTTAAGCGCGTAGGTTTCTGAAATAGCGTGGTCAACAAGAGCATCTTCTTCCGGGGTAAGACCCCCGAGCATTAAACGGAAAAGGCCGACGAGTGAAATTATGTTTGAACGGAGGATGTCCGCGGGAGATTCATCCTCGCGAGGAATAGGCAAATCAAAAGGATTAATATGGTGTTCAGAGTTGAGGGAAATATTGAAGTAACGCCCGCCCGTCGCTTCAGCCATAGCCTCATACTCACGTTCGGGGTCGATGACAATAACGTCAATATCAAACATGAGGCTACGCAATATTTCTAGCTTGGTAGCGTAGGATTTGCCAGAGCCGGACTTTGCAAACGTAATGGAGTTGTAGTTTTCGAGAGAGAAACGGTCAAAAAGCACGAGCGACGAGTTGTGGCGGTTGATGCCGTAGAGAATGCCGTGGTCCGAAGTAAGGTCAAATGAAACGAACGGAAAAAAGCTCGAAAGGGGTTCGGAATTTATTTTTTTTGTTATGGAAAGCTTGTCGTTGTTGACAGGAGATATAGACTGAAAAGCTTCTTCTTGCTGGAAAAGCGCGGGGCGGATATAGATAAGACGGGATTCAAGCATTGATTTTATCTCCGCTTCCGCATGGTTCAACGCTTCTTCGTTGTCCGCGTAGAGTGAAAAATAGAGGCCGACATCAAACATTTTTTCCTGCGCTTGTTGAAGCCTGTCGCGGAGGTCTTCAAGGTCGCGGTATGCGCTTTCAAGCATTGGGTCGCGGACATATCCTTTTGATTCACGAACACTAATCTGGCTTTGCACCTCAGCAACCTTTTTTTCAAACTTTTTCATAATAACAGCCGTGTCGACCGGATGAATATAAATGGAAATATCAAAGACCTTATCAAGGTTGATGAGTGGTGAAAGCCAGTTGTCGGTGAGGATGCTTGGATAAGACGTTACGAAAAAAGAGCGCACGACCTTTTCGCCAAGGTTCAAATGCTTTGAACTCACCTTTACGGCAGAAGGAGCAAGTACGTCCACAAGATCAAGCCCAGTGTCTTTGTACAGTTCCTGAGGAAGTACAGGGACAGTGTTTTTGGGGTCAACGGTATTCTTTTTTTTATTTAAAAAATCAAACATGGTGGTATTATTATTTCACAGAAACTTGCCCTTCGCTCTCTTCGGGGTTGAAGAGGTGGTGATAAAGCTCAATAAGCTCCTCAGTTCCGAGCGGAATCACGCGAACGCCCGTGCGCGCCAGCCCCTGCTTGACGATACCCGCTCGTTGTTCCAGCTGGGATTTTGCCTCTTCAAATGCTTCCATAATCTCTTTTGAAAGTACTGGCACGGTTTCAACCTTCTTTTTTCCCAACAAAGCGCTTAAACCGCTTGCTTGGGAAGCTTCTGCCACAACTGATTTGGGTGGCGAATACGGGACTATTACGAGGAACATTTTGTTCATGATGTTTGTTGACTCAGCAACCGTTTTTACGAAACCCATGTATTCGCGCGTCTGGATTTTTAAGAGATCATTCATTTCCGTTTGAAGACGCTCTTCTAAGAGTTTAAGATATGGCCGAATATCAAGACGTCGGGACTGAATAAATATCTGTGTTGAAAACTCAAGCGTGTTCAGGAAATTCTGAAACTGCATAATAATCGCTATTTGCTCGTCGTTTGACTTGAGTGCGAGGTTCACAGATGACGCCATAAGAACAAGACGCATGGTGCCGTCTTTTAAAATGACGATCCCATCGCGAATTTCCTTGACGGGGACAAAATCTTGCGCCGCTTTTGATTTTATAGCCATAATAAATTTACAGGATTAGTTCGTCACCCCGAACTCCGGCCTTCATCTTTCCTTCGCTTGAGTCGGGCCCTTTTATATCAAGACCAAACGAAAGCGATGAAAGAGTTTTTGAACGGACCGAGGGCGCTTTTATTTGAGTTGTATTTTTGGAGGGGATAAACTCAACTTCCTCAGCTCTGAGCTCTTTGGGAACTTTTTTCCAGGTATAAAGTTTTTCTCTGAGCATATAGGATAAGCCCGCTTGAAGTATTTCAATAAACGGCTTTCCAAGTTTTTCCTTTGGATAGAATGCGAGCGCCCATGTGAATGCCGCAATCGCGACCATAAGAGGCACTGAAATAAAAAGAAGCGAAGGAAAGAGTCGGTAGACGAGGTATGCTGCGCCAGCCCCTCCGGCAACATAAATCGCCTGCTTGAACGTGAGCGGACCAAAAATTTTGTCCTCGATGTCAATATATTGTGGAAAGTGAAATTGCATAATGGCAAAAGGCTTAAACCAAGAATGGGGCGAAAACTTTTTAGCCCTACTTTTTACAGTATACCGCAGACTCAAAACAATGGGAAAGGTTTATTGAACCCAACCCTATCCTATTGGTTCGCGGTACGGATCGACCCTTGCTGTGGTCCCTGTACTAGACCCGGCACTAAGGTCTACTGATGTTTCTACAAAAGACTGCTTCATTTTCTCTTCGAAAGAACTGCGCGCTTCATTGTTGGGAACAAAACTTTTTTCTGTCGATTCCTCTGGAGATTTGATTGCGGGAGTAGCTGGTGTTTCGTTGGTAGGTAAGTTTTCCGGCACGAGAACTGGCTTCGGTTCAATGGTGGGCAAAACAGCAGGAGTACTTGCTTCTTTTTGGAGGATTTCGCTTGGGGTTGATGGTGTTTGAATTACGGCTTCTGGTTTTGCAACAACAGCCCCAGATGTCGGCACCAGGATTTCCGAATCAATTTTTGAAGAGATTTCCCTAGATGTTTTTTCAGCGGAGGCGGTAAGGATTTTCAGAATCTCAGAAGGCACAGCCTCTTTTTTGATAAGCCCCATAATCGTGAAATTCACAAGACTACTTAATGTCACAAGCTGGTCTGAATTAAACCCAAACTCTTTCCCGATCTTTTGCACAGCACTTTCTATGGTAGGTCCAAAGAGCATGCCCTGTGTTTCTTCAGTGAGAAGGTCATACGCGTGTTCAAGTTGTTCTTTAGTAAAAGGGTTCATGGTTTTAGTTAAACAAAAAGAATTAACCGACAGACTCTTTGATTTCTTTGTTTATCTTGTCAAGATCGTCCTGTCCTGTCTTTGAGGTAGCCAACATTTTTTCTGCAACGTTTTTTGTAAAGAGAGCATCTGAAGCGATATCTTCTGCGAGGGTAATGTTTGCTTGATTCTTGCTCTCTATTGCCTGAGCAAGTTGAATATCTGCCGACTTCAACATTACTTGCGCTTTGTTGAAAGCTTTATCATAATCTACTCCACTCACTAAGGTGGCGAGCTTCTTTTCAAGGTCAGTCTTTTTTGCGAGCAGTTTATCAAGCTTGACCTGATCTCTCTCCAGTGTCTTCGCAGCGGCTTTAGCCGCAACATTTCCGCCATTAAGAGTGCGTGCAGCATAACCTTCCTCCAGCTGTTTCTTCATTTTATCCTTTGCCCCCGGAATAATCTTACCATCTTCATCGTACATAACTTTTTTTGCAAAAGCTAGGTCTGCTTTCTTTGTGTCCTCAAAACCCTTTTGATAATTTGAGTCTGTTCCTTGACCAAAATCAACGCCGAGACCACTTGCTTTACCAGTGGCATATTTGCCTAGCTTGGTGTTGCGCACATCATAGTTTCCAGAAGCAGCTTTTTCTGTCGCACTAAACGCCATACGCCCCCATTTAGATTCAGCTGCCCATGACTTGAATCCGGTATCCTGTAATTTATTGTGAGCAATTCTCCCAACAACATTTTTCCCGGCAAAAGCGGCTCCCTTAAGGACAGCACCACCAGCAAGACCTCCCGCGAAACCGAGACTTTTGCCGACGACCGTGGCCCCAATCTCGCCGAATTTGCCAGAAAGACTCTTTGCAATATCACGAGCGTAGAAGAGCGCCATGATGATCATCGTAGCCTGCAATACAGGGATAAGGAGTACTTGGTAGATAAACTGGGAACTAAGTAATGCAGGAGACCCAGACGAAGAAAACATCCCACCTCCGGCATTTATAAACTGCATGATGAGATAGAGCATAAAGAGAAAGACGGGAGCCATCATCGTTTGGTGCAACAGCGCCTTGAACCAATCTCCGAACTTTCCACCCCCAGGAAGAATCATCGAGATAAAGGCAAACGGAGAGATAATCATGAGGAACCAAAATGCCAGAAGTCGCCCAATGAAAAGAAGGGCGATGGTCAGGAATATCCATCCAGCAATAACGGCTACAACAGAAGCAATAATATAGATGGTTAGTCTGTCTGTGTTGTCCAGTGTTCGACTGCCACCGATAAACGCATACTGTTGAGGGGAAAAGGAAGAGGCTATTACCTTCGAAAGCTCCCTCGGCTGTCCCGCCTGCGCAGGTGGCCCCATGCTCTCATAGACACCGACCGCGAGAACGTTGCCCGCATCGATGACAACCTTTGTAAAAAAGAGACTGAAGTTGATGAGGAGTGCGACGATGATAACATTTACAATCGTTTTCCTTGCCCCACCCGTGCCGAGCATGGTCAGGATTCCCGTATAAAGAAGTACAAAAATGAACACCATGTTTGAGAAATCGCGGACAATTTCCCACGCAGAAGTAATAAACGGTTGATTTACATATTGAGGACTAATGCTGAGCATCAGCGAAAAGTCAAATACCTGAAGACTAAAAACAAGGAAGATCTCAGCGACTTTATAGACAGTAGAATAGAGAAACCAAGCAAAACAACCCCCAAACTCAAACCCGCCCTTCCATGAGAAATTACACGTGAGCTCGGCACCTAGAGGGTCAGCGTTAACCGTATCAGTATCAATAGAACGTTGAGAGGCGGTACGATATTCACAAGCTCCCAATCTCGTGTCGTTTTTGCTGTCACGATCTGCATCACAAGCTTCTTTTGTGGGAAAGGCACTGCTTAAATTAAAACCTATACCCGGAAGCGGATAAGACCATCCCCCGCCACTCGTACCACCACCTGTTACAGGAGTATTTGCGGTTGTCCCCGTGTTTGCAACTACTCCCGTTGGCGTAAGCGTAGTTGCGACTGTTGCAGACCTGATACTTTGTAGATAACTGGCAAGAGACGGGAAATAATCACAACCCCCCGAGCTATTAACCTTCTTTTTTGCATCTAAGCAACCCTTGAGATCTGGGTAAAGTTGACCATAGACACGTTCCCCATTTTCCACAACAATGAAAGCATACCCACCCTCTGCTGCTTCGGCTGTTGAAATTCCACCCACCAAAAAAACAATTCCTGTGAGGACCGCAAGTATTGTTTTTTTGAGGAAAGAGTTCATGGATAAATGATGCGAAATTGGTTTTTAGAAAATTCCTGTTGCCTCCGTAACGGCTGCCAGAGTAATAGCTGCAAGGGCTTTTGTAAACTCGTTAGCTCCATTTATACGAGCAAAAGTAGAGTTTAATGTGTTGCTTAGAGCATTTTGGACCATAACACCAGGGGTCTTTGATTTGCAGTAATATTGCTGGAGGCTTCGTCTCGCAGAATCGTCAACTCCCGTAAAATCAGTCAGCATCCCCTTTGGGTAAGTACAATCACTTGTATCAACAATGGTGAGGAACCCCCCCGAACGGTTGAGTTGTTCCGACTGAACTTCATCAGCTAATTTCAGTTCCATATCGAGCCTCTGGCTTGTCTTAATCTGAACTCCGTAGGGATTTGCAGAATCATCGAGAGAAGTATAAAGGCATTCTGAGCTGAACTTTTCGGAACAATTTTGAGCATTAAGGCCTACTTTTGTATAGGGGTCTTGCAGGCTAGCTGCAAACTTCCTAGAAGCATCAGCCGAAGACTGAAGAGACAGGTCGTTCGCAAGCTGATTTTGGAAATTCGTTCCGAAGTTTGCCATGTTGGTTGCGCCACGAACTCCGTTGCTAAACACCATCGCGGTTGCGTCTGAAAGAGATGACTTTGATTGAACTAGGTTGGTCGCGTAAATGGGATTCCCCGCGTACCCGCTCTGGATCCACCTGATCGTACTATTTGTCAGCGCGGTTAAGGTAAGCTGTGAAAGAGCATATGAGGCCATATCAAGCCCCATCTTAGTAATATCTTGGAATGTAGAGTGAATAGTATCCGTTGCAAGGATAAAAAGATCTGTTGCTGCAATTTTAGTCTCCACAGCGATAGAAGCTGAGTCTATTACGGGAACTTGCGCCTCAACCTTTGGTGTCTCGAATGAAAAGAAAAGCACAAAGGCTACGATTGGCAGAACCAGTATTTTTTTGATAGTAAATGTTTTTTTCATAATATTGATAATTTTCTATTATTTTGGAACAATACTTGGGTACTCTTTTGCAAGCGCTTCAAGCGTCGCAATCTCTTTCTTGTATTCTCGCACTGCAACAATTCCTCCAATAGGATCTAAAGACGTGCCCTGCATTATCGAAGAGAAATTTCTAATATTGGAGTAGGTTTGTATAAAACGCAGATGGAAAGAAGCAAACTTTGAAGGAGTCTTTACCACAAGAAGCCCTTTTATTAAAGCGTCGTAATTTGCAAGAATGGGTGTGATTGCAGATAATCTGCTCAAGTCATCTTTTTGCAAAGAATCGACGAATATTTTGAGCTCATTTTCGGTTTTTGTTTTTGCTGAAGCAATAAGAACTTTCTTTAAAGCAAGATCGTACGCTGCTAGAGCCACAGCGCTATTGTCATTTGAGATATTGAGATCAGAAGGAGTATACTGCTTGCCCTGAGGAAGTTTTACTCCCTGAACCAGTTGTTTCGCCATGAGCTCAGTTTGGCTGTCAGAGAGAGGAGTATCTCCGGCTCGTTCTTGCTCGGCGGCGTATTGAATGAGGAAATTTCTTGCAAGGATGCTCGTCGTTGTTGTTGCGGGCTCTTCTGAAATACCCTCCGTGCTATTAAGGAGACTTCTTGGGGAAGAAGCATTGTTCCCGGAGAGAGAAGCGCCACTTCCTGGGCTTATGGTCAGTGTGTTCATGAGCTCAGTATTAGGTACAGGTTCTTTTTGCCCTGCATCACGACTGATGTACCAAGCAAAAAAGATTACTAGAATACCAATCAATGTTGCCGAAAAAACATGTGTTGATTTTTTGAATCGTGACTCCATATATAAATCTTGCCTCTTACGATTAGTATAACAGATACAACACAACCCACAACTAAAATCCGATAAAATATTGGGAAGATGGTGCGCCGTTTGAAAAATTTGGAAAGCAGTATCAGCCCAGCTCTCCTTTGAGCTTGAGCCAGTCTTCAAGCGAGATGTCTTCCGCGCGAACATTTGGTAAAATTCCTGAAGTATCAAGAGCGCGCAAAGTTTTTTCCCCGAATACGTCCTTCAAATTTCCAAAAAGCTGTTTGCGTTTATGAGCAAATCCCGCCCTCACGACCTCAAAGAAAAACTTCTCGTCATTTTTGTCGGTAAAGTGTTTATTTGAAATGTTCTCAATCGCAAGAACCGCAGAATCTACTTTTGGAGCGGGAGTAAAATACCGCGCGGGAACCTTTTTGATTATTTTTGGCGTACCGTACGCTTTGACGGCAATAGAAAGAACGCTTTCCTTTTTGTCGCGCGCAACGATGCGGTCCGCAACTTCTTTTTGAAGCATGAGAATCATGCGTTCGGGCTTTGTGTCCATCTCGAGAAACGCGCGCAAGAGGTACCCCGTAATGTAGTAAGGAATATTTGCGATGAGTTTATAGTGTGCGGGAAGCACAAGAGACTTTGTCTCCAACAATTCTACGATGTCGCCATGAATGAGAATAAGGCGACCCTCTTTGGTCTCAGCAATAAATTTTTCCTGAAGAAGTGGGATCATTCTGTCGTCTTTCTCGACGGCAATCACATACGCATCAGTTTTCAAGATCTCCTCAGTGAGAAATCCCTTCCCTGGGCCAATTTCAAGCACGACGTCGCCTTCGTGCAGATTCCCAGCAAGAACAATCTCGCGCGCCACCGCTTTCGAGTTTAAAAAATTTTGTCCGAGAGATTTTTTTGCATGGATCATAACTGCTAGTATATACGGTGTTTATTTTAAATTACAGTCTTTAAAAAGAAAAAGGAGGTATCTATTAGAAATAAGATACCTCCTCGCTATAAATTAAGCTATTTTTTTACTGCTGTTGGCACCTGTGACCCTGCCTTTTTTGTAGTGATCTGCTTGCCGCCCAAGAGTTTTTCCCGATCCCCCACATTTAGTGGAGCCGGAACATAAGTCTCACTCGGGTCATGGCCAGCGTTCCCAGAGGGACCCCCAGTAGAAAAATTGTAATAACTCACAACCTTCCCAGCAAACGTAATCATCAGCGTCTGGATATTACGGGAATTAGGGTCGTAAGGATTTCCCTGCCCTAACAATACTCCATAAATGCCAAATGCGTGTGAGCCTTGGATGTACGTATAAGACCAGTATTCAGAACCATCTCCTGAATGAGATACATGGCCTGGTTGTCCCAACAACGCAACTACTTCTTGCTTTGTTGTGACCCCTCTCGTGATCTTTTTTACATCACTAGGGTTCATTTCGCGCCCCATCTGACCAACTGCACAGCCACCCAGGATTACCAGAAAAAAACTGATTAATGCAAGTTTTAGAATTTTGTCCACGTGAACCTCCAAAAAAAGAATTGTAAAAAAGGTTTTTAGTGCCTCACATCTATATACAGCTTAGCAGATTAACCGTATTTTGTCAAGCCCCATTTTTTGGATGAGAATCGGCACATTAGCCTTACCAGTCAAGGCGAATGACGGGTTCGTCATCGTCCCCGCTTGTCGTTTCAACAGGCTCCGTGTGCTCGTCCTCGATATCCGACAGGAATTCCGAAGGAGCATTTACTTGTCGCTGTCCAAAGATGGTTCGGACGGAAGCGTACGAGAGAAAAAGCTTTTTCTTTGCGCGCGTGATAGCAACATAAAAAAGTCGCCGCTCTTCTTCCTCGTCTTCTTTTGAAACGCTTCCAGCATTCATACGACGGTGGGGGAACAAATCGTGTTCAAGTCCCGTTACAAACACATACGGAAACTCGAGACCCTTTGACGCGTGCACGGTCATGAGCTTCACTGCGTTTTCATTTTTTATTAAAGAGTCTTGGTCGCTTGCGAGGGCTGCGTCGCCAAGAAGTTTCTCCACTGCTTCTTCGGGAGGAAGGAAGTCGTACTTTGTTGCGAGGGTTACGAGTTCATGAATGTTTTCGAGTCGCTCTGAATCCTCGTCGGTCCCTGTCCCCAAGCTATTTTCAATGCCTGTTTTTTCGGAAACAAATTTAATAAGCTTCGAAGTTTTTTCCGTTAGCGCGCAAGTTTTAATATCTTCGAGAAGTTTCCAAAATTCTTTCACGCGTTTTTGTTGCGCGGGTGCGAGGCTCGCTTCATCCTTTGCGAACATTTTTAGGAGCGTCGTTTTTCCGATACCGCGTGGAGGACAATCAATAATGCGCTTGATGTCGGAGAGGCCGTCAGGGTTTAGCCCCGCGCGGATAAATGAAAGAATGTCTTTGACTTCTTTGCGTTCGAAAAATCTCACACCGAGAACTTGATACGGAAGGTCCATGAGAAGAAACGCTTCTTCGAGTGCGCGCGATTGGAAGTTTGCACGGTAGAGGATAGCAATATCGTGTGGCTCCGCTCCGCTTGCAATAAGACCCTTGATGGTGTTCCCCACATTACGCGCCTCCCCTCCTTCATCATAGCTTTCGATAAGCCCGATCTTTTCTCCCGAAACATTTTTCGTAAAAAGATTTTTCTCTTTGCGGAATTTATTTTTCTTGATGATGTCATTGGCCACCGCAAGAATCGTTTGAGTTGAACGATAGTTTTCTTCGAGGAGTATTGTCTCTGCGCCCGCATAGTCTTCTTCAAAATTTAAAATGTTCCGGATGTTCGCGCCGCGCCAACTATAAATATTTTGGTCGCCATCGCCGACGGCACAGATATTCTTTTCTTCTCCCGCAAGGAGGCGCGCGAGCTCATACTGAACGCCGTTCGTGTCCTGATATTCATCAATGTGAATATATTTGAAACGCTTTTGATACTGTGCCCGAATCTCTGGATGGTCGCGAAGAAGAATCACAGTCTTCAAGAGAAGGTCGTCAAAATCAAGAGATTTTTCACGTTTAAGAAAGCCCTCATACCTCTGCCACACTGAAGCAACAATGCGTGGGAAGTATGCGTTGCCAGCATCATCACGATATGCTTCCATAGTAACCAAGTTTCCTTTTTGTCGGGAGATTACATTCGCGATGCGGTCAGGTGCGAATTGTTTTGAATCAAGCCCCTCCGCTTTCACCGATTCTTTCATGAGTGAGCTCGCGCCGTTCTTGTCGATGATGGTGAAATGTTTCGTGAGGCCGAAAACTTCGGCGTGCGCTCGAAGCACGTGCACTCCAAATGAGTGGAAGGTTCCGATGAAAGGCCGTGGGTCGTTCCAGCGGAGCCCTGTAGCAAATCCATATTTTTCCAACAGCTCATCAACACGCTCTTTCATTTCTTTTGCTGCTTTGTTTGTGAATGTTATTGCGAGAATTTCAGAAGGATTTACCCCATCTTTGATGAGATGAAGGATGCGATGTGTGAGAGTGCTCGTTTTTCCTGTGCCGGCGCCTGCGATGATGAGGAGCGGACCATTTCTATGGAGAGCGGCCTTTTTCTGCATTTCATTTAGGTGGCGGAGGTGTTCCATGAAGACACTGTATCACAGAATATGAAGAAGAGCCGAGTGTTCTTTGGAACACTCGGCTCTTCGTTAAAATACGTCGACAATATTAGCCATTTACTCGCTTCATCTCGGCAGTTTTAAAAGCCAAAAGTACTTTTTTAACCTCTGCTTCCATGAGGTCAGGAAGATCAGGAATGGTGCGACCGAGAAACTCTTGGATGAGGTCATTGTCCCCCGATTGTGTGATGGATTCAAATTCAGCACGCCCTTCCGGAGGAAGCTGTTCGAAAATAGTAACAGTAATAGACTTCAAAATAATCTCACCGAGCTTTGAGACGATCTCATTCTGCGCTTCTTCAGGAAGATTTTGAATGCCGAGTTCTTTTATTAAAATATTGTGGAGTTCTTTATTGTTCATAGTTTTTGTTGTGTTGATAAATCGGGAAGTTACTTTTGAGCTTGATTCATGTACATTGCTGTTGTTGCGCGCTTGAGGTAGTCGCCAATTTTTTCATTAATGTCCGGCTTCACCCCAGAAGAGTTTTCAAACAGAATGATTGAGTTCTTCATCCTCTCTCGCAATGCTTCGTTGTTGATACCATAATCTCGGTGCGCTTCAAGCATCATTGGGCCTTTGCCTGCCGCATTCAGCTCCGCAATCGTGTGATGTGCAAACCCTGTCTGGGGGTCGTTCCATGCGGTTATGCTCTCTATGTTGTCAGGCGTTGTAGCGCCAAACCCAAAAAATCCTTTGTTCCCAAACGTTTCATTAATATAGTGGCGAACATCGATGTCTGCTTTTTCGGCAAATGCTTCAGGGTTTAGAGCAACAACTTCGCTTGGCGTGGAAGGAGACACGGGGGCTTCAACAACAGGTGCTTTATAATCATACGCCCCACCATTATGAGTGATCGTTCCATCAGGATGAACCACCACATGTGCTCCTGGGTGAACGCGAATCTCAGTTCCATCCATATTGATGATCTTGTTTTCAATGAGAATTTTGTGGGTTTCAGCGTTGAGCTCTGCGGGCGACCAGTCGGGATGTGCAAAAGCAAGTTGTCCACGAACGGGATTCCAGATTCCTTCGCCCGCTTTTACTGTTGTGAGCTCTGCAAGTTTTTCCTGAGGTATATCGTGGAGACCAGCATGCAACCACGGGGTGCCAACGGGGACATTAGAAACTTCATGGACTGCAGTAGAAACATTCGAAGCCTCCGCCGTTCCAACGCCGAACAAAGTATGAATGCTATCCCCAGCTCCTTGGATATGCTCACGAAGTATCTCGGGAAGTGCTACTGCGAGAATAATAGCAAGCGCTCCCGCTTTTATTGTGTTGTTGTCTTTGGCATACATGTCGGGTTTTTCCCCGAGCTTTTTTTCGTGTCGATTATTGAAAAACTTTTCAAATCCGGCAAACATTGCTGCACCGCCAAGCATCCGCATCACTGTACCAAGCCCTGCAATAGCGGCTACTCCCGCAGTTGCTCCAATAGCCGCAAACCCTATTCCTGAAAGTATAAGCCCTGCAGAAATCGCGTATTTATATTTTGCGTCAACGGTTCTCCATTTTTCTCCGACATTGCGAACAAAATCAGTTGCGCCAGCTTCTTCGGCACGCTTGTTCACACCGTTCGTCATATCAGCAAGAATCTCTTGGATCTGAGCCTCTTTTTCCTCTGGCGTCATTTCGGACCCCTCAGCCACTACTTCTGGAGTTTCAGTTGGAGTTCCTTCAAGAACTTCAGCTGGCGCTGTCTCTTCGACAGATTTCTTTTCCGAAAGACGTTTGAGGGCGGCTTCATATGCCGATGGGAGAGTTTTTTCAGTAACTTCTACATCCACACTAAGTCTCTTTTTAAGAGAAGCTAACTCAAGAGCAAGTTCGTCGTATTCTGTAGCCTCACTGGATTTGATTATGATTCCTTGCGGAGCAATTTCATCTAAACGCTCCTCAACTTTTTTCAAACGCGCGACACTTCCGTTTGGGGTGTCTTTGATTGCTTCGCTCACGATAGGTCCTTCTGCTTGTGTTCCGCGCCCACCACGACGGGCTCTCTCTATCACCAGATTTGACCCCTCTATCAGTTTTTGCCCACCGCGATTAGCGTCCGCTGTTATCCTAGATGCCTCCTCAAAACTCTCTTGAGTCAAAGTAGGCTCTTGAGGTTGTTGCGGTGCATGCGCAGGTGTTTCATTAATGTTCATGTTACTTTTTATTATCTCACATTCTTTGACAAGAACACAATTTAAATTGTCGATAACTTTTTTAGATTAGTGAAATTTGAACAAGAATTTGCCAGATAGTCAAAAATTTTGACAAAATGGTTATCCACAGGGATGCTTTTCTGTGCTCTTGCGCTCCCAGCGAGGTGTGGTACGCTTGATATATTCATGGGGATTAGCCCTGTGGATCTCTTTTACGGACGCTATTTACCATCACGATTGTACGACCGGACGCCCCATAAAATCTAGGCTTATATCTACTCTACTTCAGGACCTCGACGGTATGCATAAGGTTGCACCTCGAGCGAAATACTTATATTTTACAAGGCTTACCGCTTTGAGCGTTGTTTTTGCTGTTTCGGGAATGGCATTTATGTTACCCCGCACAGCAGACGCGAGCATTTTTTCCTATTTGAGTGAAAAATTCTCTTTAGACCATTCAGCTACCCCTAAACCACCAGAATCACGTAACTCACAAACTATTCCATTGCTCGAGGCCTCAATAGTCTCGGACTTTAAAGGCTCTGCACGAGGAGGTGGCGATATTGTGATTCTTGATGAAAACGCGCTCCTTCCCGACGTCGGACCTTCCGGAACAATCGCGGACATTGAATTAAACGAGCGCGAGGGAAGGATCAGCCTTTATGTTGTTCGAAAAGGAGACACTCTTTCACAAGTAGCAAAAATGTATGGGGTTGATGCCAACACCATTGCTTGGGCAAACGACCTCGACCCCAAAGTAGCTTTAAAAAGCGGACAAACGCTCATTATTTTGCCCATAAACGGTGTTCAGCATGTGGTAAAGAAGGGCGACACCATAGAGAATATTGCAAGGAAATATGGAGGAAGCGCGGAAGAGATACGCGCGTTTAATGATATCAGTGCTGGGCACATAATTTCTATAGGCGACACCATCATTATTCCTGATGGAAAAGAAGTTTCAGAAACCCCAAAACCAAAAACAATTGCAAAGTCGGCGAAAAGCACAAGCAACCTTGTTTCATATTCTGGATATTATACAAACCCGCTTCCTTCAGGCAAAAGATCACAAGGCATCCATGGATACAATGGAATCGACATGAGCGCTCCTACAGGAAGCACTATTCTAGCGTCAGCTACGGGCAGGGTTCTGGTAAGCAATTTCCGCACAGCAGGAAATCCTTGGTTCGGAGGATATGGCAATTATGTTGTTATTGAACATTCAAACGGCACACAAACACTCTATGCACACATGAGTGCTGTATACGTGTCTATTGGCGCACGCGTGGAACAAGGACAACCAATCGGCGAAGTAGGAAATACTGGACGCTCAACAGGATCACACCTTCACTTTGAGGTTCGTGGAGCGAAGAATCCATTTTAGGTAACTTCAAAAAACACCCGCCTTTCTTTAAAGAAAGGCGGGTGTTTTTTGAAGTTACCTAAACTCAGTAGGTCGATATGCAAGCGCTTCAAGTATGTGTTTCTCTAAAATATCATTTGAAGTATCGAGGTCAGCAATCGTGCGAGCAACTTTTAAAACCTTATGATACGCGCGCGGAGAGAGTTTCAGTTTTTCTGCAGAAGTATTGAAAAGTGTGCGAAGTTTTGGAGTAAGTACAATATATTTTTCAATATCGTCAGCTCGCATTTCGTTGTTTGTTGTTATTAAGCGTGTATGAGATGCAAATCGTTCAATCTGTGCTTTTCTCGCAGACAGGACGCGCTCGCGAACAACTTCGGTGGACTCTCCGTTTTTTATATCAGAAAGTTTTTCATGGCTCATTTTTGAAACTTTGACCCACAAATCAATGCGGTCAACGATTGGGCCTGAAAGTTTGCGCTGGTATCCCGAAAGGGTGCTTGGCATACACACACAACGTTCTTCACTTCCGTATTTTCCGCACGGACATGGGTTCATCGCGGCGATTAGGATAAATCTTGCAGGAAACATGTCGGTGCCTTTGCTTCGCGATATTCTGATACGGCCTTCCTCGAGCGGTTCGCGGAGGGACTCGATAACCCGACGATCAAACTCAGGAAATTCGTCTAGGAAAAGAATACCGTGATGTGCGAGCGTTATTTCGCCGGGTTTAGGAATCGTGCCACCACCGATGATTGATGGATACGATGCGGTATGATGCGGAGAGCGAAGGGGCGGATCGAGAAGTATTTTTGTTTGAAGTGTCCCCGCAACCGAGTGAATTCCTGTTACTTCGAGCATTTCTTTTTCAGAAAGTTTTGGGAGAAGGTGAGAAAAGGCATGCGCAAGCATGGTCTTCCCTGTTCCCGGCGGTCCCCAAAGCGCGATATTGTGCTTTCCCGCTGCTGATATTTCTAAAGCGCGCTTTGCGAAATCTTGTCCTTTGATATGCGCAAGATCGACGATAGGCTCACTTTCTTTTATGACGAAGACCGTATCGTCATAAGTATGCGCAAGTATGTTCTGGGGATTTTTTATATCCAAATGCTCAATGACTTCCGCGAGTGTCGTTGCTCCATAAATAATGATTCCAGAAACGAGGGAAGCTTCGTCGGCATTTTCTTTTGGAACAAAAACTTCTTTGAACCCTGCTTCACGCGCTTTTTCAACAAGGAGGAGGGTTCCACGAATAGGGCGAAGCTTTCCATCAAGCGAAAGCTCGCCGAGGAAAAGCTTTCCCTCGGGTTGAAATTTAATTTCTTTTCCTGCACCAAGGTATGCGAGCGCGATTGCGAGGTCATAATGCGACCCCTCTTTTTTGAGCTCGGCAGGAGCGAGCGCGATGACAACTTTTTGGTTCTTTTGTTTCGGAGAGGTAAATCCAGAATTTTTTATCGCTGCGCTTACGCGGTCTCGAGATTCATCCACCGATGTGCTCGGGAGTCCAACTAAGGAAAAAGCGTAGAGTCCGCCCGAGAGATCAACCTCAACATCAATGATGTGAGCGGAAAGCCCGACAACTTGCGCAGAAAAAAGTTTTGAAAATTGCATTGGTTTGGGAACATTTGACAATTAACATGTCCGCGAAAGCGGTGTCAAATGTCAAATGTACGCATCGAGAAGGATAAATTGCTCCGCAATTTATCCTTCTCGATGCGCGATGCAGGTTGGCGCCGCGGGGTTCGCATGGAGTCGCTTCTCTTCTATTTCCATCCCACAGATTCGGCATGTGCCGTAGGTGCCTACTTCCATTCGCGTGAGCGCGTTCTCAACTTCAAGAAGGCGCGCTTCAAGCTCTACTTCAATTGCGGCGTTTCCTTCGAATGCGGTAATACTGTCTGCTGTGTCGTTAATGTCCGCCGTGGGAATATTTAAATCTGGGGCGGATGGTTCCCAGTCGCCCTCAATCTCTGGGTTTTTATGAGCGATGCCACCAAGCTCGCTCTCGATGCGGGCTTTTTCATTAAGGAGTGCTGTTTTTAATTCTTCAATATTTATCATATTTGTATTGTAACAACGGAGGTTCTTGAAAGCAAGTCTCTAGTTGCTCGTAATTTTCTGTAAAAGTTTCTGCAATACTTCTTTATTCGTAGTCACGACAATTGTTCTTGGGTTCGCAAAGACATATGCGATGCCGACATCAGGATATATTTCAAGGATACGAGAATCATGGCCGAGAATAACTACGTCACGAAACTTCACATCTGCTTGCAGTCCTACAGCGAGACTTGTTCCAAAAAGAGTATCAAAAAATTTTGGTATGTTTTGCTCCCACTCGTACATACCAATGAGTCCTGTGTCGTGTTGTGATACTTTCAAAATAAGGAACGGCGCAGGGGCGTTTGCTGTCCCCATAAAACCAATCATGAATGGCGTCTCAAGCGACCGCACAAGTATCTCGGGCACTAGCACATCAGAATGCATAATGAAACGATTCGCAGAAATTGACTCAAGTTTTTTCTCGGTTTGTCCCAAAGATATTTCTTCAACAAAAGAGAGTCCTTTTAAGGAATTTTCAAGAAGCTCTTTTTTTCGCTCGGATGATATGTCGGAAAAAGCAACAGCAAAATTATTATTTGTTATTATTATTTGTTTTTGTAATGTTGTGGGAATAATAGACTCCGCAATAGGTGCGATCAAAGGTTTTTCTTCCGCGATTTTATTATCAGGTTTTTGACTGCTAAAGCTTGGTGTTCTTATGTCAGGAAATTCCAGGGCAGCAATTTTGGGCCAGAGAAATTTAAGTAAAAAAGCTCCACCAAGAAGAATCAAGATGAGTGCAACAACGAATAGCACACGGCCTATACGGCGGGGCGCACTCGGTGTATCGAGAATCTTCCTATCAGAAGATACTTGGTTGTGTTTTTCGGCCACTCCTTCTTTCTTTTGTGTGTCCATTCGAGCTACGACTGGAGACGGAGCGGGGGGTGTGGATAAATGAGGAATAATCTCTTGTTTTTTGGAAGCTTCCAAAAAATCGTTCTTCATCGTACGAACAAAATTTGCTTTTGGGATTTCTGTGATATCAGAAAGAGGCGTATTTTCTGCGCCCTCGTAGAGCTCCGAAGAGAAGCTTATTTTGTTTGACGAAATTTTTGGAATAGTTTTATCCATTTAATGACGGCGCGAAATTTTAAGTTACTTTTGGGAGACAGAAGAATCAGCTCCTTCATTGCCCGTAACGTGCAGAACCTCAAGAGCTTCTGCTTCTCGCGCTTTTTGTTGCGCGAGAAGCACCTCTTCAGCTTTTTTGCGGGCTTTATCCTTAATTAAGCTGAGTTCATTGATGGAAGCAAATATCGCCGCTTCCGCTTGCTCATCCGCTTTTAGAATTTCCTTTGCTTCTGTTTCTGCTGCGACATCAGCTTTTTTTCGCTCATTTAGTGCTGTAGTCTTCGCCGTCTCCGCTTCAGCAGTCTCCTTTTCAGCTTTCTTCTGCGCTCCTTCTGCTTCGACGCGCTCCTTTTCGGCTATCTGTTCCGCTTCTTCTGCGCGAATCTTTGTTTCTTTTCTCTTTTCTGCTGAAGCGATTTTTAAAGTTTCTGCGCGAGTAGCCTCCTCTTCTTGGATAATTTTTGTGATTTGAGAGAAAGCAGCGTCTTCTTTTTTAAGAATATTAACAACTTCTCCTCGAATCTTCTCTCTTTCCGAGGCGATTTTGGTTACCTCTTTTGTGGCTTCTTTAAGCGCTAGTTCTTGCTCCTTAATAATTTCAGAAGCTCGCTTTGTTGTGGCAACACGCGCCCGCTCTTTTGCCAGGACGATTTCCGGCGACACTTCAAGCGCTTTTTTTGCCTCATCATCCCCCTTTTTTACTTTTGGAGCAGACGCTCTAAGGAGAGTAATCTCCTTCGCGAATTTTTGAGAATCCGCCTCAGAAGCTTTTTCAACGCTTTCTATTTTTTGTTCTTGTTTTTTTTCAATTATTTTTGGAGCAGCTTCTGCGGGAATGGTGGACAAGAGACTTTCTTCGGTCGCAATTTTTGTGGCCTCTACAGAGACACTTGCCCTTATTTGTTCTTGGGCGGGAGCTCGATTTGTGTAGGAGGATTTGCTATTGCCACCACCTCGAACTTGAGCGAGATCATCCTTCATGGTGCGTATGTTGTTCATAATTTTTTATAAGTATCTTGCGAGTATTCTTGAAGTATATTATACCGTGAATCATAAAGACATGCACGCGAGAGAATTTTTTACTCTATTCTCAATGCTGTGTTTATGACAAAAATGCCACAATTTTGTGGCATTTTTGTTCTTGTTAGATCCTATCTACTATCTCGTGGTACCCAACCTAAAAACCATTATTTTTAGACGAAAAACAAGTCGGAGCGCGAAACATAATGAATTATGTTTCGCGAGAGACGAAGTTTTGCAGTCAAAAATAATGGTTTTAAGGCTGGGGGAAGATAGTGGATAGGTTCTTAGATAGATTCTGTTTTTCCCAGCGGTTTTTCTCGTTTGTTGTTGCGTGGTTTTTGCCGAGGGCCTTTCTTGTGTGTCTTGTCGGCGTTGTCTCCATTGCTACCTCCGCGAGATCCAAAAAGATATTTGCGCGGGTCTTCACCTAAGTCAATGAAGTCGTCCGCTACTTCGCGAAGTTTACTCGATGCAGAGCGTCCGAAAGTGATGACCTCGACCTGTGTTCCCATGAATTTTAAATATTCAACGAGTGGCACAAAGTCTCCGTCGCCAGACGCAAGAATCACCGCATCTACTTTTCCCGCAAAGCGAATAGCATCAACAGCGAGACCCACATCCCAATCGCCCTTCTTGGCGCCACCAAAAAATACTTGCAAGTCTTTGGTCTTTGTTTCGATACCGAGCACGTTGAGCGCCTCAAAGAATCCTTTTTCTTCTTCTGTTTCTGTTGTGATGACGTATGCTACTGCGCGAATCAGGTGTCTTCCTGCTACTGCTTCTTTGAGCACGGCGCCAAAATTAACTTTTGATCCGTAGAGATTACGAGCACTGTGATAAAGGTTTTGCGTGTCTATGAGCATTGCAACACGCTGCTCTTTTTGTTTGATTACTGCCATATATATAGTATATCAGATGTGTATTCATCTGTACTGTGGAAATGTCCACAGATTTATTAAAAATTAATATTGCTGCAATGGATTCGATTTCTTGCAGACTTTTTATGAAAAAACAAAACTTAAACAGAAACCCCGCACTGCGGGGTTTCTGGAGAAACTACTTCAAACCGATCTTCTTTACAAGAGCATCATAACGATCCTTGCTCTTGCGCTTGAGATAGCCCAAATGTGTACGGCGATCCGCAACCATTTGAAGTAACCCTCGGCGCGAGTGATTATCCTTGTTGTTTGTCTTTAAATGCGTAGCAAGTTCATCGATACGCTTTGAAAGAATAGCCACCTGAGCCTCTGGAGAGCCAGTATCCGTCGAATGGACCTGGGCTTTCTTGATAATATTCTGCTTTTGCTTTGTTGTTATCATTAGTAACACTTTAGCATAGAACGTCAAAAAATGCAAGAGGGACACTAACTTGGCGGTCTTTTGGTCAAAAACACCAATTAAGCAGAGAAATGTCCTTTTTTAGACAGGGGGAAGATATTGGATAGGTTCTTATTCCGTGTAGTCGTCTTTATTATTCGAAGGGACGATTTCAATCCCCGCCTCATCAAATAATTCTTTAGAAAATTCAGTAAGAGGTTTTGAGGACACCATGTCTGCCGAGATACCGGTGTCTTGAATGAAAATACCCTGACTTTTTAAAGCGTCCTCGGAAGCAGCCTCGGTCTCGCTTGTAGTACTGTCGTCATTATTGTAAGAATCATCGCCTAGATTACGCGAGTCTTCTATGAGAATATATTTGTCTGAGGAACCCATGCCTACAGTGTATCGCACTGAAGAGTAATTGACAACAAAACCATAAAAAACCATAAAAACAATCCGCATGTTTCTAACTTTCTCTTGGCGAGCTATAATGAACCTATGGACCTCCAAACACTCAAGCGACAATTTTTTGAACACCTCGAGATTGAAAAAGGACGCAGTTTGAAAACAGTAGAAAATTATGAACGATATCTTGATCGTTTTTTAGGGTTTGCAAAAACTACAGACCCAAAGGAAATCACAGATGAAGTTGTCAGAGAGTTTCGTTTATGGCTAAACAGGCAACCAAATGGTCTGAAGGTTGGTGGTCGCGCAGAAACACTAAAAAAGAAAACGCAGAACTATTATCTTATTGCTCTTCGGAGTTTTTTGAAATATCTGCGCAAGCGCGGCGTCGAATCACTGTCGCCTGAGCGCATTGATCTTGCGAAGGTTGCCGAGCGCGACCTCGACCTTATTTCCCCAGCGGATCTTGACCGACTTTTGTCTGCGCCAAACGGAAGCGATATTAAAAGCTTGCGGGACAAGGCAATATTAGAACTATTCTTTTCTACAGGGCTTCGTCTTTCAGAGCTCTGCTCGCTTTCGCGTGACCTCGACCTCACGAGAGACAGTTTTTCAATCAGAGGAAAAGGCGAAAAAGTACGTGTAGTATTTTTGTCTGACGAAGCCAAGAATGCGATAGCTACATACCTTGCGAAGCGCGTTGATATGGATGATGCGCTGTTTGTGCGTGCAGAGGCGAAAGAAAAAACAAGTGATACATTACGTCTTGTTCCCCGTACTATTGAGCGTATTGTGAAACACTATGCCACCAAAGCTGGCATTTCAAAAAAAGTTACCCCCCATGTTATTCGTCACTCATTTGCAACAGACCTCTTGAGCAATGGCGCAGATATTCGCTCAGTACAAATGATGCTCGGGCATGCGAGCATTTCAACAACACAAATCTACACGCACGTGACCGATAAACAGCTTGGCGACGTGCATAAGAAGTTTCACGGAAAGAAATAAAAGCGGTATTTACCTGGGGCAATCCCCGGCCAAGATGTATCCGCTAGGCTCTGCACCTACCTCCCCAGAGGGGCAAGGTGTATACCCTTGTATTAGCTCCTCGGTTCGGAAATGAAAAAGATTACTTTCTCATTTCTCTCGCTCTACGTCGCTAGCAAAAAAAGATGCTGAACCCCAAGAGGTCCAGCATCGTATATGTTTGCAGAGAGTATTAAGCTGTAACAGCAGTACCCGTTGGTCTATGTAGGGCAATAGTGTCACTGAAGTCATGCTTAGAAACAAAGACAAGCTCTCCGTCAACCACTGACTTGCGAACAAGTTGAACACGAGGACTTTCGTTCGCTATCTCTTCCAGCGCCAGTCCGTCATTGAGCTGTGATCCTATTGGTAAAAATCCAGTTCGACCATATCTTCGCAGATATTCAATCAAATAAGCATTCCCTTCCTCAATAGCACCTTGTTCGAAAGTGCTTTTGAGTGGGATGCTCGTCTCCTTCTCTTTTTGTAAGCAAAATCCAACAATTACCAAATACCAAGGAACAAGTTTCATAAGTACCCCTTTATCATTATTAACCTTTGTAGAGAGTAACACAATAAGAACAGGTAGTCAATTCCTTTTCTATTTGATATCATGTGCATATGAAGATTGTTTCATGGAACGTAAATGGATTGCGCGCAATCCATAAAAAAGGAAATTGGGCAGATATCATCAATAAAAATGTGGATATCCTTTGTCTGCAAGAAACAAAAGCAGAAGCCATACAACTTTCTGAGGAAGTTAGAAGTCCTATTGGCTATTTTTCTTACTTTAGCCATTCAATGATGCGCAAAGGCTACAGCGGTGTTGCCGTCTATACAAAACAGGAACCGCTCAAAGTCGAAGAAGGCATGGGCATAAAGGACATGGATCAAGAGGGTCGCCTTCTTGTCCTTTATTATCCCGAGTTTGTCCTTTTGAATTGCTACTTCCCTAACGGTGGCGTAGGGCCAGAAAGACTTCGCTTTAAGCTTGAATTCTACGATAATTTTTTGAAATTTATTGAGAAGCTTCGAAAAAATGGTCACAAAGTTGTTGTGTGCGGAGATGTGAACACAGCGCATGAAGAAGTTGACCTTGCGCGACCAAAAGAAAATGAAAATAACACGGGGTTTTTGCCTGAGGAGCGCGCATGGATCGATGAGCTAGTCTATCATGGCTATATCGACATCTTTCGTCATATGCACCCGCATACCCGTGACGCGTATACATACTGGGATATGAAGACAGGCGCTCGTGCACGCAATGTTGGCTGGCGCATTGACTACTTCTTCATCAGCCCTGACCTTTTGAAGTCTGTGAAACACGCAACCATTATGTCCGATTTCAGCGGCTCTGATCATTGCCCGATTGTGCTGGAGTTAAAATAAAAGGGTGTGGCCTTGCGACCACACCCTGATTTCAAATGCTATTTACCAACCTTCTTGTTTTGCAATCTCCAAAAATAATTTGGCAGTTCGTTGGTTCAGCCTAGGATATTTAGCGCGAAGTTTGCCTGCCTCAGATTCAATCTTCAAATCTAAATCAAATATTGATCCATCTTTTTTTGTAAAACCCGCCCCTTGAAGTATTCTTATGGAGTCTTCGAATGAAGAGAATTTTTTTAATCTTACCGCTTCTCTGTCTGTTAAGAGTGATAACGTCTTTATTTCACAGTAAGATTCAACCCAATTGAACACAGGAATTACAAAGGGCAGTGCATTTAAGGGCATTGATAGAACAAAATCCTTTCCCATATTTTTTACTGCACTTTTAAATATGGACATTCTATCTTTTCTCCCTAGTCTCCACCAGCATAAGTAACCAAACCCTTTGTTCAAAAATACTTTACCTATCACATCTGTATGCTTATTCCAAGTTCCATAGCCGTAGATCGTACCACCATCTTTTAGTCGTGCGTCTTCAGACATTAACCAATCCTGTATTGCCGTTTGTGAAAAGAGGTCTTTAAGTGAATCGATTTCTTGATTGCTGATTTTTATGTATCCGCCAGAGCAATTAGAACATTCTACGCTATCTTCGATTTTCCGTGCTTCAAAACAAGAAGTACATCTTTTATGCCAGTAACCATAACGACTGCGAAGCAGACCGCTCTGACGAGATAATTGTGCAAAAAGCGTAGTCATTACACCCTTGGTAAGCTTCAAAGAACTCATCGGGCTGTTCAAAAACTTTTCAACTGACTTAGAAGACATTTTGATTCTCCTTTTGAACTGGTTTGTTTATAAGAACTTCTGAATATAGAATACAATCTTTATTGGTAAATGTCAATGATTAGTCATACATTTTGTTTCTATTTATTTATGATTAATAAAGTTGCAAAACAATGGTTTTATGATATATTAGTCATATAAATTATGACTCAAGACATATCATCAAAATTGGACATGTATATTAAAAATGCCAGCGATGCAGGGCTCTCGGGCAAAGCATCAGTAGTTTATGTTCTCCTTTTGGACAACGGAACCGCACTTTCCCCGAAAAATATTATCTCAAAGACCAAACTTCATCGCCAGTATGTATATGATGCAATACACGAGCTAGAAAATCGTAAATTAATTATGGTTGTTGGTGTCAGTAAGGCTGTAAAGTATCTAGCTGCGAGCCCAGACAAAATCTTGCAAGAAGTAGAGAAGAAAAGAATAGAAACCATAGACAGTGTTCAAAGCCTAATGAAGTTATACAGTAAGTCGCCCGCAGGGATCGTTGAGGTTATAAGTGGAAGTCAGGCTGTTATAGAAAATATTTTTAAGGTATTGAATGAGGCCACCGAGGGAGATCGTTTAGATATTATAGGCGGGGCCGGTATGAGTTTTGTAAAACTTATGGAAGGAAGAATTGAAGAATATGAAGAGTTGCGCGCTAAAAAGAATATAAAGATAAGATATATAGGTTCGGGTAAGGATGTTGAATATAACAGGAGTGTTATTATCAAAAATGAATCAAGAAATATAAAAGGCATAGAAAATATCGTGAATGTCTCTATTCGTCCAAACAGTATCTCTTTTGATATTTATGAGCCTGAGATTCTTACAGTAATAGTGAAAAGTGAATCTGCTGTTGCAAGCCAGCGTGCATTGTTTGAAATCTTGTGGAGTGCTGCTGAGAAACAATAAGGCAACCATCATGTCGGATTTTAACAGCTCCGACCACTGCCCTATTGTGCTGGAGTTGAAATAATATTCAGTAAATTAATAGGCAATGCCTTACCTATTGAATCTACTATAGACATTGAACTTGACTTGAACCGGCTCCTGTGGTATTTTGTGGTTTGCAGTTCATTCAGCTCACTATGGAGGAAGTATGATAGAAGTTTATAGATTTACCCTTCCAAACGCAATGCGTGTGTTCAAACCCACAGGGCCACAAAGTAGTCTATTGCTTCGAACCGACGAAGTGCTTTTCCCAGAAACAACTATTGAAATAACTACCGGCACTATGTCGTATGACCATCGGGACAAACTCGTCATCGAGATTCAGGACCAAAGTAATCGGTACCTACTTATTGAGGAAATCGATGAAGAGATACAGCAGCTTGCGCAGGAGTGGACAGCTCATCGTGAAAGAATTCACACTGCAATACCTCAGAAGCCAGCTATAGACGATAAGCAATTTGTGGACTGTGTGAAAAGTATTGTAAAATTACTGAATAAGTACTTTTTTCTTATCGAATTAGTTGGCTTTGAAACAACTGGCCCAGGAGTGCGACTTCCTGTAGCGATATTGCACCAGCAATAAGACATTGCATCGACCTAAACCCCGATCAAGTTTAAATACTTGCGGGGTTTTTTTGTTTTTCCTTATAAATATGCAGGTCGCACCAGTATTTTTAGTAGGTGTGGCCCTGTGGAAACCGTTCCATTATGAGCTTGAACCAAAAAGTGAATTGTTCAGGCTTCTCTCGGAGTTCTTTCTTGAGGCTTTCCATGCTAACCCAGCGCCAACTGTCCGCTTCTTCGGGATTTACGACAAACGAGCCGTTGTATTCACCGGTAAAAATAGTGAGATACTCATGTTCGGAGAGCTCGTTGTTGAGCGGGACTTTGTAGATAAAGTGAAATTGCTCGGTGAGATCGCAGTCAAACCCCATTTCCTCGCCGAGTCTTCGATGTGCAGCGTTTAAAAGTGGTTCATTTGGGCGTGTGTGCCCACAGCACGCATTCGTCCAGAGTCCTCCCGAATGATATTTTGCAACAGAACGTTCTTGAAGCATCATCTCACCCTTTTTGTTGAAGATGAGAATGGAAAATGCTCGGTGAAGGAGCGCATGTCGATGTGCATACATTTTTTCCGCAGTCCCGATCTCGTTATTCTGCTCATCAACGAGAATAACCATTTCCACAGTCGCCTTTTGTGGTATATCTTTACCCATATTATTTTACATTGTATCGTTTTCGAATCTCCGAGAGCTCCTTCTCTTCCTCAGCATCCTTCTTCTCCTTTCCTGCCTCGCCGAGCTTTTTTAGTTCATCAATAGGGAGTTTTGTGAGTTCAAGAGTACGTTTCACGAGAAACGTTTCATTATTGTCGTCAGGAGCATCGATAACTTCTTCGAGAAGTGCATGAAGGATGAAACCAAGCTTTGGGCCCGGCGTTTCACGAGTAACCTCCATGATTTTTGCACCATCTATCTTGAGCATTTGAACAGACACTGGGGCTCGCATTGCCTCCTCGATCATGGATTGGTACTTGCGTAGGCGATAAGGGGTTTCCTTGGGCCTTCCCATGCCGATACGGTCGCAAGCTCGAACTTTCATGAGATCCCAGACATTTTCAGGGCCAACGTTTCGAACTATGCGACGAACCGCAGAAAGCGTTATTTTCTCGATATCGGAGAAAAACAAATGATAGCGCACGAGAGTAGAAACAACATCAATGATCTTCTTTGAGTACTTCAAGTTTTCAAGTGCTTTTTTTGCCACACGCCCGCCAACGACATCGTGCCCATAAAACGTCCAATCCTCTTTATCGTCGGACCAACGGCGTGTTTCTGGCTTAGAGATATCGTGGAAAAGTGCAGCTAGGCGAACATGCACAGGCCATTCACGGTCCGCAGAATGCTGAAGAGCTCGTAAGTTGTGCTCCCATACAGTATAAATATGATCACCGTTCTGCTCAACGCCAATACCACGCTTGAGATCGGGAGCAATATACTCAAGGAGTCCCAGTTTTTCACACATAATAACGCCAATCATCGGGTTCGACGACATGACCATCTTGGTGAATTCATCACGGATACGCTCACGAGCAATTTCATTTAGGTTTTTTGCAGTTTTTTGCACAGCTTCTTGAGTTTCTTTGTTAATCGTGAAACCAAGACTTGTTGCGAGGCGTACCGCGCGAAGAATACGGAGGGCGTCTTCATGGAATCGGTCATACGGATCCCCCACCGTTTGTATCGTTTTGTCCTGGATGTCCTTTAGACCAGCAAAAGGGTCGATGATATGTCCTTTACGATGTCCTTGAGAATCATCATAGGCGATGGCGTTGATTGTGAAGTCCCTGCGCTTGAGATCATCTTCAAGTTTAGCGTGAAACGATACGCTGTCCGGGCGACGCTTATCGCTGTAGGGTCCTTCGGTGCGGTACGGCGTTACTTCGAGAACCTTGAGCGTTTCATCTTCGGATTTTGTTACGATGCCGACCGTTCCAAAATCATTCTCGTAAAATGTTTCTTCGAAAAGGGCCTGAATTTCCTCCGGGCTTGCATTGGTCGTGATATCCCAATCTTTCGGCTTAACGCCCATAATCATGTCGCGCACGCATCCGCCCACGAGATATGCCTCAAACCCTGCTTTTCGCAGAGTTTCGGTTACATGTGAAACTTCTACTGGGATTGAATATTCAATATCTATTTTTTTGGGAGTGTGAGGCATGGTCGTAACACAAATCTTCTGTATAAATATCTTAGCTCGATTTTGGCGTTTTTCCTAATATGCGCTAGTATTAATCACGCAGTGTTTTAATACATGCCCTTGTAGTGAAATGGATATCATATCGGTCTTCGAAACCGGCGTTCCAGGTTCGAATCCTGGCGGGGGCACAACGTAAAGAAAAACAGCGCCAATACGCTGTTTTTTAGTTGTGCCGACCGCAGCGATGTTTTTGTGCTCAAAAACCGCGAGGTGGGGTCGAGAGTACTTAGTGCTCACAGGATGTAATCATCCGAGAACACTTAGTAACTCGTGACCACAAAAAATCGCCGAGCTTGCTCATCCAATAATTACGTTTCAAAAACAAAGGTACCTGACCCAATTTCCCCTGACCCCATTTCCCATTTCAACCCATTCTATGCAGATACTTCCAAAAACCTCAGAAATCTGTATAATGAAAAAACAACGAATGCGGGTATGGTTTAGTGGTAGAACACGACCTTGCCAAGGTTGAGACGGGAGTTCGATTCTCCCTACCCGCACAATATAAAAAGCCCCTCTCGGGGCTTTTTATATTGTGCGGGTAGAACAAGGCGCCTGCGCGCCTTGTGTGGAGAATCGAAAGCCGCAGTATGTTGCTCTGCGACTACGAGGCGGGGTCGAGGGTACTTGGCGCACGGAGAGCGTACTCGCTTGAGTACGCCTAGTAACCCGTGACAGATCTCCCTACCCGCACCCCCCCATTCTTATAAAGGACACCATGACCAATTTCGAACTTAAAAACAGCGTCAGTGTCAACAGGTTCTCCAATTTAAATAAGGGCAAAATCCGAAAATCTGTGGATAACTCTGTGTATAGTGTTGATAAAGGACACAAAAAGATAGCAAAAGCAACCCCATATTTTAAAAGACATTAGCCGGTTCCCGAAAATACCATTGTAGAATATAGCTATAATAGAGAAACGCCAATTCTAGCCATAAAATACGAAAAGTGTTACTAAGTAACATGACTAAACTTGTTTCCCGTGTAACATTTTGTGTATAATAGGCAAAATGGCTCAAAAGAACCAAAAACAAGGGATTGGACGGCTTGGAGAAGATATAGCTACAAAATACATTAAAAATAAAGGTTTTTCAATTATAGATAGAAATTACCGTAAAAAGTATGGAGAAATCGATGTAATTGCAGAAAAGGCGGAAATCCTTCATTTTATTGAAGTTAAGAGTGTTTCACGTGAAATCGCCTATAATAATGTTTCCCGCGTAACATCTGAATATCGGCCAGAGGATAATATTCACGCAAACAAACTTAAGAGATTAGCAAGAACAATTCAGGTTTATTTGGCTGAAAAGGGGATAAGTGCCGAAAGAGACTGGGTTTTTGATGCGATAACGGTAAAAATAGACGTAAAGGCAAGGAAAGCGCATGTGAAATTTATTAAAGATTTAGTATTGTAGATGCAAAATAGGTGAGTATTTGCGTTCCTATTTAATTATGACCTTGTTTGTTAGTTCGTTTGTGGTATCCTGACCTAAGATTATAAACAGGAGAGACGTATGGAAAAGAAGATTGGTGTTGATCTTGATGATGTTTTAATGGCGTGCAACGAAGCTATATGCCTTTGGCACAATGCCAACTATGGAACTTCCTACACAAAGAAAGACGTTGTTTCTTATGAATTTAACCGTGTTTGGGGATGTACGACCGAGGAGGCAGCTGCTCGTGTTCATAAGTTTTTCCATTCAGAAGAGCATTCTCGGGCACTGCCGGTGTCGGGAGCAGTTAGTGGGATTCGTTTTCTTGGAGAAGAAAATATTCACATTATCACTGCGCGACCATTGATGATAAGTGGTCTTACAACAAAATGGCTTGAAAAATATTTTCCAGACATGGTGGAGAGAATCCATTTTGTTGGGAAAGAACAAGAGTATAGTCACCATCAAACGACTAAGCCTGAGATATGTAAAAGCCTAGGTATAGAGATCTTTGTTGATGACGCCCTTGTGCACGCCAGAGGAGTGGCTGCTGCAGGAATACAAGTTCTTTTGTTCGACAACCCATGGAATCAAGTAGATGAACTCCCTAAAAATGTTGAAAGGGTTTATTCATGGGATGAAATTATTGAAAAATTGCAGTAGAAGGAAAAGCCTGCGGTACTTTGTACCGCAGGCTTTAAGCATTCTATAATTCTTAATGTTTAGGCACTCGCGAGGAATTTGCCACGAGTTACTAATTCGCTACGCTCACAATATAAGGATGACTAGGCAACTAATCTGTGTGGTCACGAGTCACTAAGTATATTGCATCGCAAAGCTCGCAATCTACGTAAGTGCTCTCGGTCACAGATAATTTTCTCGCCGTCGCTCAAAAATTTCCGCGACCCTTCCTCATCTATTTTTCTTGCTAGAAAAATAGATTCCGGCCTTGCGAAAGCTCCATGTATTCGCTTCCTCACCCGGCTCGTGGTTTTGCGTGCTCGCAAAAGATCACTGCGCCTATGTCGCACTTCAATCGACATTGCGCTACACGATTCTGTAGAATCGACAAACTAAAAACCTGTCGAAAGTCAGGTTTTCTTAACGTTTGTGCACTCGCGAGGAATTGAACCTCGATCTCAGCCTTCGGAGGGCTGTGTTCTATCCGTTGTACTACGAGTGCGATTATCTGACGAACAATGTTTGTGAATATTGCTCCTATTAGAATACTAAGCTAGCAGGGGAGAAACAGCAAATTTATCGATTGATATTAATAAAAAAGCTCGTGTTTCCACGAGCCTTTAAATAACCAGCTTTAGTTGATAGTGTCGCTAAATGCGCTGGAACTTGCCATTTTTAATGATTTTGAAAATCCTTTCCAATCACCAAGGGTCTTGCTGATGATTGGAGTAATTTGCACGTTGCACAAAGAAATCTCAGATTTAAGCTCAAGAAGATCAATCTCTGTGTCTAAGGGTGCAAGTGCTAAGATAAAATCTTCAATATTTTCGACAGGGGGTGCGGACGCAAGCAGGTCCCCGCGCAGTTTATAGAGATTTTTTGGTCCACCGAGCTGCAAGAAGATATCCGCACATTCAGGAGAGTAAACATTTCTATCTTTACGGTCAACTATTTCATAGCAAGACATGACCGTTGTATTATCTAGGCGTTTGACCATTTCTAGCAACTTCATCACTCTCCACATGTGAAAAATGGAGAATGTGTTGCTAAGAACGGTAAAGATGGGCTCCTTTTTCTTAAACAAAATGCCAGCGATGGAAAATTCTTCTTTTTCACCACTAACACCTATGAATGGCTGGGCTATCTGCGAGGCTCCGCTAAAGCGTACACGAGAAGGTTCTCCCGTTCCGATTATGCAGCTCTTCATGACAAGTCTCCTTATAAATGTACTTTAATATTAGTATGACTAACAGTAATACCCTCATTCAATATTTGCATTATTATCAGTACTCGTCAACCATCGAGCTCTTTGATATATAAGTGTCTGAGCCAAACAAAAACACCCGAAAGAATGGGTGTTTTTGTTTGTTAGCCCAATACTCTGTCGGGGTGCCGAGAATCGAACTCGGCCTATCTGCTCCCAAAGCAGACGTACTACCGATATACTACACCCCGTAAAAACCTAAACAAATGCGTATGGGTATACTAGCATAAACAGGCTTATTTTGTGAAATTTTCAAAAAAATGTTTTTCTAAGTGATGCACACTTTATTTTTTATTTCGTGTGTCATATAAACAAAGATAATGCCCACAGTTTTTCTGGGAAGTGTGCTTGCTTCAGTGTATACTAATAATGTATGCGCCTTGGAACAAAAATAAATCTTGTACTTGCAACGGTCACCATTGTCGTACTCACGATAGCATTCTGGGTCATTGTAAGTATTGAAGCTGCTTCTATTAAGAAAGATGTTCTCAATAATTCAGAAGCAACCGCAGGACTTTTGCGCGATGATATTGAACGAATTCTTCGCCAAACCAACGACCAAGAAATTCGCCTTCAGGCGACACTAGACGCTCTCAGTAAAACGAAACACACAAAATACATCAGTGTGTTGAATCCTGAAGGATACGCATTAATTTCTACAGACCCAATGCTTATCGGGAAAAGAATCATTCCTGAAAAACTAGAGACACTTCGCCGAGTGATCGTTGACGGTAAGCCAGTTGAGATGAGAACAACTGAGGATGGACTTGATATAGTCAGCATGCTCACTCCCACGTACTATTCTACAGACAATAGAACTTCTCTTGACGTTTCAGGTGTCATTGATGTTGGGATAAATACAAACAAGGGGACAAAGGACAATGTTCTTTCTCTGCAAACACTTCTTGGCGAAATATCGGCGGATGTAGAGCAGAGCGCAGGCTCTTTGATGATAATGCGAAGAGAAAGCACTGACACTATTCAGAAAATGACAGACGAAACAAAGCGGTTTGACTTTTTTCATGCGCTCGCTGTTTTTGACAGGAAGCTTAATGTTGTTGCAAGTACAGAAAAAAATATAGGCAAGTTTGGGGACGACTTGCCAGAATATAAAAAACTTCGAGAAGACGTGTTAACAGGAAAGCAGCTTAATGTGTATATCGAACGCGAACATGAAGGACACCGGTTGCTTATGCATGTTGAACCGCTCAAGCAAGTGAAAAACGGAAAGAGTGAAATTGTGGGACTTCTCGAATACCATGTGCTTGTTTCGTCGTATACTGATAAAATTAATGCACTTATTTTTCGCATGATGGGTATAGGGCTCACGTTTACCATTGTGCTTGTGCTTGTTCTCGCCACAATTCTTCGTCGAGAAGTTGTAGAACCTATTACTAGATATTCGCGTATCGCGCAGAAAGTATCCGAAGGGGATTTTAATCAGAAAATTGAAAATCTTTCAGACGACGAGATAGGACATTTTGGCGGAGTGTTTAACTCTATGCTAGCAAACTTACGTGAAATGGACAGTATCAAATCAGGGTTTAATTCAGTGGTCGCGCACCAGCTTCGTACGCCACTTTCGGGAGTGAAGTGGGCTCTCAAGCTTCTGCTCGATGGCGACGTGGGACCACTCACAAGCGAGCAACGAGGGATGCTTCTTCATGGATATGAAACAAACGATAAGATGGTCCGGCTTATTAATGACCTACTCAGTGTCTCGCGTATTGAAGACGGAAAGGTTGGAGCTACTTTTGAAGAGAATGATTTTAATAAACTCTTAAACGAGATTGTTACAAATTCATCAGTAGCATGTTATGAGCGCAACATAGAACTGTCGGTAAATAATCGAGCACCTTCAATTCCGCCATTCTTCTTTGATTACACTAGTATTTCTATTGCGATTCAAAATATACTTGATAATGCAATCAAATACACACTTCCTGGCGGGAAGGTCATGGTTTCAGTAAATAAGGTTGGGAAATATTTGGAAATCAAAATAAGCGATACGGGTGTTGGCATACCAAAGGAAGACATGCCAAAGCTTTTTTCAAAGTTCTTTAGAGCATCAAATGTTGTTTATTTGCAAACAGAGGGTACGGGATTGGGAATGTTCATTGTAAAAAGTATTATTTTAAGACACGGAGGAAAAATATGGGTCGAGTCGGAGCCTACAAAAGGAACGACTGTTGGTATGACGCTACCACTTGAAAAGGAACTGTTGCCAAAGCAGGGGTTGGGCGAGATTGTATCAGGTCAAGAATACTAGACCTGTCACCTAATAACTTTTCTACTACAATCTCTAATTTTTTGGCTGCGAAAATTATTAAGCGACAGGTCTAGCACAGGAGACAATCCGCCATAATAGAATTTTGTGCAGCGATTCGGATTCTTGCATGACAAAAGTATTCAAGGTACAATGAAGAGATTACTGCTATGGACAACAAAAAAAAGATTACTCTTGTTGAAGACGACAGTGTGTTACGTGACATTCTTTCACAAAAACTAGAAAAAAGCGGATATCTCGTAGATCGCATGGATGATGGTAACGCAGCTGTTGAAAGAATCCGCGAATACAAACCGGACATGATTCTTCTCGACATAATGATGCCGGGGAAAAGCGGTATGCAGGTTCTTGAAGAACTTCACGCTGATATAGAATTAAAAAAGATTCCCGTCATTATTATTTCAAATTCAGGTCAACCGATAGAAATATCCAGAGCAAAAGAACTTGGCGCGCGCGACTTCCTGATAAAGGCGGTTTTTGATCCGAGCGAAGTCCTTGAAAAAGTAAGGCGTATTTTTGCAACAGACGCAGGCGTGCCCTACGTTGCTCCGCGCCAGCAAACAGACGAACAACTGGATTCTTTTGACACAGAAGCACAAGTTTCAGTCGAAGAAATTAAAAAAGCAGCAGAACCCCATTTTGTTGGAGAAAAGACATTTATATTAGTGGTTGAAGATGACAAGTTTTTAAGGGAACTCCTTGTGCGTAAGCTCGACGGCGAGGGGTTTGATGTCAAAAATGCCATTAATGCAGAGGCGGCATATGAGATTTTGAAAGAGCGCACACCTAAGATTATCCTCCTTGACCTTATTTTGCCGGGAATAGACGGATTTGAGATTCTCGCTCATATTAAAGCTGACTCTAAGACTAAAGACGTTCCTGTTTTAGTGCTCAGTAACTTAGGGCAAAAAGAGGATCTCGAAAAAGCGAAGACTCTTGGTGCTAAAGATTTTATGGTAAAGGCAAACTTTACTCTTGATGAGATTCTTGTAAAAGTTCGTTCGATAGTAGGGTAACCCGCTTATCGTTGCGATACTGGTAATTATTTGCTAGTATGGCGTCTAGGAATGCGGGTGTAGTTTAATGGTAGAATAGGAGTTTTCCAAACTCTTGGCGGGAGTCCGATTCTCCCCACCCGCACATCATATAAAAAACCTCAAAGAAATTCTTTGAGGTTTTTTATATGAATTATTGTTGGTGGGGAGAATCGGACAGGAGGGGGGTCGGGGGAACACCTGTTCCCCCGTGGAGGAGAGCAGGGCTTTGCCCGTTGAGAACCGCGGGTTCTCAAAGAGGAGCCTTGCTCCGAGTCCGATAGCGTAGCGTCTCCCCACCAAATTTCTTCTTGAGACAGTTTTGTATATTGTGCGGGTGGAGCAAGACGCCTGCGCGTCTTGCGTGTAGAATCGGAAGCGGAGCAACGTACTTTAAATAAAAAAATACCTCTCGAAAAAAACGAGAGGTATTTTTTTAAACGATGAAAGTAAATTACTTTACTGCATCTTTGAGTGCCTTTGCTGCGCGGAACTTTGGAACCTTCGTTGCGGGAACGTTGATTGCTTCTCCTGTCTTTGGGTTACGTGCTACGCGAGCTGCGCGTGGCTTTACGGAGAAAATACCAAGACCTGCAATTGAAACTTCCTCACCTCCCTTGAGTGTCTTGATCATAGATTCAAGAATTGAATCTACTGTTTGTTCTGCTGATACTTTTGTTCCACCCATCTTCTCGTGAACGATATCAACGATAGCTGCTTTATTCATTGTATTTATATAATTAACTTTTAATACTAAAACCTTTAGTGCCCAATGGAGTTGATTTGGTACTACGACGATACCAGAACCCCTTGTCAAATAGTATACTCCTCCTTATTTTTTTAAGCAATAGGCACAAGGGTTTTTAGAAATATTGCCAGTATTTAATTTTTGTATCGTAATGAATCACTAAAATATCTATCGCGCATACTCGATTGTGCGAGATTCTCGAATAACGGAAATCTTTATTTCTCCTGGATACTTCAATTCTTTTTCTACACGAAGAGCAATCTCGCGAGCAAGATTTTTTGCTTCAAGATCGGTGATTTGTTCAGGTTTCACAAACACGCGAAGCTCTCTTCCGGCTTGTATTGCATAGGTTTTTTCGACAGCAGGGAAGGAATTCGCGATTCCTTCGAGATCCTCGAGGCGCTTGATGTAGCGCTCGGCGCTGTCACGACGAGCCCCTGGACGGCCACCAGAAATAGCATCAGCGGTCTGCACAATTATGGACTCTATTGTCTCATAAGGATACTCCTCATGATGAGACTGCATAGCTTGGATGATCTCGGGAGCAACTTCGAATTTTTGGAGGATGCGACGACCTATTTCAACGTGAGTTCCTTGAACTTCGTGGTCAACCGCCTTGCCAATGTCATGAAGAAGGGCTCCAGCCTTGGCAACTGCAACGTTTGCACCAAGCTCTTCCGCGATCATGCCTGCAAGGTGGGCCATCTCAATCGAGTGTTGAAGAACATTTTGACCAAAACTCGTACGAAAATGAAGACGACCAAGGAGGAGTGTGACTCGTTGATCAAGGTTGAAGACCCCACATTCATATGCGGCAAGCTCGCCTTTTTCTTTAATTACTTTTCCGATTTCTTCACGCGCTTTCTCAACAGCTTCCTCAATTTTTGCTGGTTGAATGCGACCATCCTCGATGAGTTTTTCAAGGGCTATACGCGCAATCTGACGACGAATTGGGTCAAATGATGAAATTACGATTGATCCTGGAGTATCGTCAATGATAATCTCAACCCCCGCAACGCGCTCAAGAGTGCGAATATTACGCCCCTCTTTGCCAATAACCCTCCCTTTAATTTCATCGGAAGGAATTTGCACATTTGTGATCATCATTTCAGCAGCAGTGGAAGTTGCGAGGCGTTGAATCGAAGTAGCAAGAATATCACTCGCGACGTGTTTAAGTTTTTCTTCACCCTCTGTTTCAAGCTTTTTCAAGCGCAACAAAAAATCCTCCTGATAAATTTTTTCTATTCGTTCCAAAATCTCACCCTTTGCTTCTTCGGTTGATAGGTTTGCGATGCGTTCAAGTTCATGAACAGAGTCTCCCTTTTCCTTGAGAAGCTTATTGTGAACAACTTCTAATTCGATGCTCTTTTCTTTTATATGCTCAAGCTCCTTGTTGATGTCAAGCTGTCTGACGTCAAGAAACTCTTCTTTTTTCCCAAGACGCTCCTCAATCTTTTTAAAACGAATGTCGGCCTCTTTTTCTTTAGTACGCAATTCTTTTTCACGGGACTCCGTTCTTTTTTCTGATTCCTCGTGCATCTTTTGCACGGCCTCTTTCGCGGAAAGTAGAACTTGTTTTGTCTCAAACTCCACAGTTCCTCGCTTGCTAACCGAAATGAGCAAACGGATCAAATATCCGAGAGCCATGCCAACGAGAATCGCCATCACGCCTCCCAGCGTCAATGCAATGTTAATATTCATGTCAAAATCCACCAAGCCTTGAAATTATTTACACCCTTCCCAAATAACTCTTACACAAGGAATTCAAGAATTTCTAGCGAGCCGAAGGAAAAATACTGAAGAATATCGAGATATTTTGAAGGATTTTTGCAAAGGTGTAGCCGAAATTCGTGGATTATTGTGTATAGGTTATTTGGGGATGGTGTCAGTTTTTTGGATGTTTCTCTGGCGCGGTGAATGGTTAAAGTTAATAATAGTGTCAATAATGCCGCCCAAATCAATCTTTATTGGTACGACCTAAAATCTAAAGGTACAATTTCATCATATAGTTGTTTGAGGAAGATGTCGAGGGAAAATAAAAACCCCGACAGTTCTCGAGAACTGTCGGGGTTTTTATGAGGCTACCACTATCCTCGTGGATTCTTTGGCTTGTATATCTCGTCTACGATGCCGTACTTCTTGGATTCCTCAGCTGACATAAAGAAATCGCGATCGGTATCCTTCTCGATTTGCGCGAGAGGCCTGCCGGTGTTCTTTGCGAGGATTTTGTTGAGATTCTCTTTAATTTTCAAAATATGCTTTGCGGTGATGGCAATATCAGATGCTTGACCTTCTGTTCCGCCGAGCGGCTGATGGATCATCACTTCTGCGTTTGGAAGAATGAAACGCTTTCCTTTCGCACCAGCAGAGAGAAGCACTGCGCCCATTGATGCGGCGATACCCACACAGATGGTAGAAACGTCTGGCTTCACGTGTTGCATGGTGTCGTAGAGCGCCATTCCTGCTGATACTGACCCGCCAGGGGAGTTGATGTATAAATAAATGTCTTTCTTTGGGTCCTCGGACTCTAGGAAGAGAAGCTGGGCGATGGTGATGTTTGCAACATCGTCATCAATAGCACCAGTCAAGAAAATGATGCGTTCTTTGAGAAGACGTGAATAAATATCGTAGGCTCGCTCGCCTTGCGGTGATTTTTCAATAACGGTTGGGATTAAATATGACATAGGGAGATAATACCACACCTTTCAAAGGATGCAAATTTGGGGTTGACAAAACATTGTTAACCTGCTATACTTAATATAGACATGAGGCACTAAAAACTTTTTTGTTGACTAACCACCCACTAGAGGAGAATTCTATGAGTTCAGCTAGTGTGATTGATAAGTTTCCAATTCGTGTTCTTCAACTCAATATAGCGAGAGCACGTTGGGCAATAGGCTTTTGTTGCACCGTTGACGGTAAAGATATTGGGATTGCGCTGGATACCGATGTTCGAGCAGCTCCGTCTCCTAATATTTCGGACATTGATTTTGCTTGGCACAGGAGTCTTCTAGAAGATCAGCCTTTTTGGAAAAACCAAAATGATATTCCTGGAGAATTATGTGAAGTACTGACAACAATGGCTGACCAGTATTTCAGCAAGATTAGCGGAGACTCGTTAACGTGGAAATTTTTACACGATGACCAATACCCGAGCGCGTCAGGTTGGTATTTAAAGCGTACGCAATCTTGAGCATCTGAATTCTCGATTGAGGTTTTCTAACCACCCACAGTTTGCTTCGGCAGGCTGGGGTTTTTATTTTACGATTTGATTTGCTAGACTACTTTTAATATGCGAATACACAGATTTTTTACAGAAGAGAAGATTCCACAAGCGGGGGAGTTTTTTGTTACTAATGAGAATTTGCTCAATCAATGGCGGAATGTTCTCCGTATGGAAGAGGGGAGTAAGGCAATTCTGTTTGATGGCAGTGGCGATGAAGTACTGTGTGAAGTTGTTTTACTAAATAAAAAAAGCTCAACACTCAAAGTACTTGAAAGAAAAAAAGGACTTGTGCCTTCGCGCGATGTAACACTCTATATAGCACTCATCAAGAAAGATAATTTTGAACTTGTGCTGGAGAAGGCAACCGAGCTCGGCGTTTCGCAGATTATTCCTGTGCAAGCAGACAGGAGCGAAAAGAAAGGTGTTAACTACGAACGCGCAAACAAGATCCTTCGTGAAGCATCGGAGCAGTCGGGGCGGGCGACCGTGCCAACACTTGGTGAGATTATGCCAATTGAAAAAATTTCTGGGGAAATGCTTGTCGTCTTTGATCCACGTTCGAATGTTTCTGCTCGAGAGTTTTTTGCGAAAGAAACAAAATCTCCAATTGGCTTGCTTATTGGGCCCGAAGGGGGATTTACAGATGAGGAAATGGAATTTTTTAAACAAAACGGTGTGCCTATTGTAACTACAGGCTCCACTATTCTTCGCGCGGAGACGGCAGCGATTGTGGCGCTTTTTCTTGCGTTGGTCTAAATAAAAATGACCGCCCTTCGTAATTTACGAAGGGCGGTCATTTTTATTTGTTATTTCTGTGACTCCAAGAACTGAAATACTTTTTCATTCATGAGCATCATTTCAAGATGCAGTGTTGCGCGACCTCGGTCAACGTCCTTGTATTGTTTTACAAAGAAATCAACTTCTTTTTCTAGGTCTTCCTTTGGAACTACAAGTTTTTCTGAAACAGAGATTTTCCCTAAAGCAATCTGGACCCTTGAGCGTTTCTCAGCGTCAGCATTCCATTCTTTGCGAAGCTCTTCCTCTGTTTTCTTTGTGGTGAGGAGATAATCTTCAAACTTCATGCCCATCTGGGTGATATCCTGACGGAACTGATGCATCATGCGGTCTAACTCACCGTTAATCAATATCTGTGGGAGCTTCACTTTTATTTCGTCAGCAATCTTTTCCATTGTCTGCATGCGCTTCTTACTACGAGCGCGATTTTCTTTGTCTTGGTCGAGTGATTCGCGGATCTTTGTTTGAAATTCTTCGATGGTTGTAAATGGACCAAACTTTTGTGCAATGTCTAATGTAAGCTCAGGAATCATCTCTTTTTCCTCAGCGTCTTTTGTAGCAAATTGTTTTAGAAGTTCTTTGATTGATTGAGCGACTTCATCATCGGTTGCTTTAGTAGATTCCTCAGTCTTCATAATCTCACTTGCAATCTTTTTGTAATCAGGAAGAGTAATCTCAGGAAGAACAGGGAAGACAAATGAAACTTCGAGGGGATTTCCTTTGGCAAGCTTCTTCACTTGCACTTCTGGCATGCCGATCGCGTGGATCTTGTGTTCTTTCAAAATCTCAGGGTATGCTTTATCGATTGCAAGATTTGCCATTTCCTCGAGAATGAACGCTTCGCCGAATTTTTGCACAATCATCTGTTCAGGCACATGTCCTTTACGAAAACCAGGAAGGGAAACTCCTTCGCTAACGCGTTTGACTGCAAGCGCGCGTTCTTTTTCAAATGTTTCAACAGGGATCTCGCACAATACTTCAACCTCGCTTTCCGACAGATTCTTCAATGTTGTTTTCATAAGTTTTCACTTTAACCTTTTGAGGACTGTTTGGCAAGGAATCACAGAAATACAGAAGGTAAATACAAAAGGACGGGCGCCTTGCGGCGCCCGTCCTTTTAGGAAATCCCTATCGAAAGAATAAATAGTATATTCCTCCGCCGATTATCACGAGTCCGACGATGAGAGCTCCCACTGTTGAGCCAAGATCTGAGGGTTCTTGATTGTTATCAGGTTTAGTTTCTTCCATGGATTTGCGATGAGTTAGTTTTTTTACTGTTGTGTCGTTGTTGCGGT